>Ga0136615_10000075_pt1 | contig 36824 bp, 28 predicted proteins | sample AntDrymUQ2882206_2_FD_106647 | JGI IMG/M metagenome (GOLD analysis project Ga0136615, IMG submission 106647) | Polar desert sand microbial communities from Dry Valleys, Antarctica - metaG UQ288 (22.06) | ecosystem: Environmental > Terrestrial > Soil > Desert | place: Antarctica: Dry Valley... | reverse complement strand
GTCCTGTCCGTGACCCGCTTCGACGGTGCGCCGAGACGGTGCACGCGCCACGATCCGGCCGTCAACCACACCAGGCTGGTGGGCTGGAGCCCCATCCCACCGGTACCCAACCATCTCCTTCGCACCGGTGACGCGTTTTTCGGCTGGTTGGTGCCCATTCGAAGGCGAACTGACCGCGCCTTCTGTGGTAAGGGCTGTTCTCTGACTCGATAGCCAGGCGTCGCCGGGCGGATAGCCCGTTTCGTCGGTGAGATGGAGCCGGAGGCGCACCAGGGCGGTCCGTGCGTGATGGGTTGTCGGCTGGGCCGGCACGCGGCAAGGATCCTGCGCGACTCCCGGGCCAGCATGGACCGCGATGGCCGTCCCCGTCGAATGTGCTACCATTCGGGAGCAGAAACAGGAGACGAAACTTGACTTGGCTCGCAGAACCGATCACGGACCTTCTCGAGGCGGCGCTCGTGGCCGAGCTCACGGCGATCCGACCGGGCGGCAGGCCGGTCACTTACCCGCTCATCCCGCTATGGGACGGCGCACGGATCCTGATGACGTCCAGCATCCTCTTCTCACGAAAGCTGGAGCATCTGAAAGCTGACCCGCGCGTGTCCCTCTCGCTCAGCGACCCGGTCGCTCTGGGCGGCCGGCCGGCACGGGCGACGATCCAGGGTATCGCGCAGGTCATCGATGGCGACCCGCATACCGACTGGGAGCGCGTCTTGCCGTTATGGGAGGCCAAGGAGCCGGTCATCCGCCAGTTCCTAGATTCTCGCGTGGCCTTCCCGTTGTTCTTCGAGCGGGCGGTCATCGAGGTGACCCCGCAACGAGCCTACCTCTGGCCGGACGGCGACACCACCAGCGCACCCGTCGTCTCCTCCGCGCCCCGTACGCACGCGGCCGAGGTCGCCTGAAGTGGATCTGCGCGCGGGAGTCGCCCGCTTCGATGCATCGACCGGCCTTGCCAGACTGAGCAGGTTCCCCTTCGCCCTGCTGACCTGGGTGGGGTCGGACGGCTTTCCCATGAGCGCCGCCGTGACGCTCGACTCCATCGATCCGGCTGCGGGCAGCGCTTCCTTCGCGGCGCCGGCCGGCCTGGAGCTCCCCACCGACTCGGAGGTCAGCCTGACCGGCAGCCACATCCGTCCGCAGCCGGGCGTGGGCTACGACGAGCGCCGTCACGTGACCGTCTGGGGCCGCGCCACGGCCGCTGGCGAGGGACGCCTCGCCTTTCGAGGCGACAACGCCTGGGGCTGGGACGAGGCGGACATCCCATTTCCCGAGTACCTCGAGCGAACGGTGGGGCAATCTCAGCGCTACCTCGAGAGCGTTTCGCGGGAGACGGGCCGCTCCATCCGCCCACGACTGTCCCGCGGCTGGCTGTTCCTGCGCGCCACGCGTCTGCCCTTCCTGAGCGCAACGCTCATCCCGGTGGCCATCGGGCTGGCCATCGCCGCCGCGAACGGGTTCTTCGACCCGCTCACGGCCATCCTCACGGTCATCGGTGCGGCCGCCGTGCACCTCGGTCTCAACGTGGCCAACGACATCTTCGACACGCGCCTCGGTGCCGACGACACCAACGTCAACCCGACCAAGTACAGCGGCGGCTCACGCGTCATCCAGTACGGCCTTGTGTCGCTGCGCGGCATGGAGCGGATGAGCCTCGCCTTCTACGCCGTGGCCATGGTCATCGGCCTGGTCCTGCTGGCCCTCCGGCCGTCGGCGGCGCTGCTGGCCATCGGCATCTCGGGCATCATCCTGAGCGTCGGCTACACGGCACCGCCGCTGAAGCTGGTCTACCGCGGCCTGGGCGAGATCACCACCGCCATCGGCTTCGGACCGTTGATGCTGCTGGGTGCGTATGTCGTGCAATCGGGCGGATCGATCGAGCCCGCAGCCGTGGTGGCCTCCCTGCCGGTGGCCATCCTGGTGGCGCTGATCCTCTACGTGAACGAAGTCCCGGATCGTCCCGGCGACGCGCGAGCCGGCAAGCGCACGCTGGTGGTGCGCCTGCCTCAGCGCACGGTCATCACGATCTATGACGCGGCGGCGGCGGCGGCCTTCGCCATCATCGTGGCCGGTGTGGTGCTCCGACTGCTGCCGCTTCCGGCGCTCCTGGCGCTGTTGGCCATCCCGCTGGCGCTGCGCGTGCACCAGGGCCTGGAGACCTACTACGACCAGCCCTACGGCCTGATGGCCGTGATGGCCACCAACATCCGGCTGCATCTCGTGGTGGGCGCGGTCCTGCTGGGCGCCTACCTCGCGGTCCTGCTGGTCCAGGCGCTGGCGCCAGGGCGGTCGCTTTTCCTGCAGTGACGGAGTGGCGACGCGACCGCCACGTCGTCAGCGACGACGCGGATCGCCTGGACGTGGCCATGATCTCCCGCTTCCTGGCCGACGAGTCGTACTGGGCAGAGGGCCGGCCGCGCGACCTGGTCGAGCGCTCGATCGCCAACTCCCTGAATCTGGGCCTGTACGAGGATGACCGGCAACTGGGCTTCGCCCGCGTCGTCACCGACCGCGCCACTTTCGCTTGGATCTGCGACGTCTTGATCCTGTCCGAAGCGCGCGGCAAGGGCCTGGGAACGTGGCTGATGGAGTGCGTGATCGACCATCCGAACCTGCGCGGTCTGCGCCGCTTCATGCTGGCTACGCGCGACGCGCATGAGGTGTACCGGCGCGTCGGCTTCACCGAGCTACCCGACCCCTCGAGGATCATGGTGCGCCAGGATCGAAGTACCTCCGGCTGATCCGTTCGCTGGGCCCTCGGGTCGTATGCTCCCGGGATGAATGAGCGCACCGACATGCCGATCTGGGAACGCCGCTACCGCGCCGCCACCGCCTCCCTGCCCGACTGGTCCCCGCTGGCACCGGAGCGGACCGTCTACGCCAGCAACGAGAGCGGCATCTGGCAGATCCACTGTCGGGACCTCACGACAGGCAAGGGTCGGCGGGTGACCGACAGCCCGGTCGGGGTGACGGTCGGCGCTCCGACGCTCGATGGCAGCGGTGTGCTCTGGTTCTCTGACGAGACCGGAGATGAGTCGGGTCGCTGGTACCGTGCGCCATTCGAGGGCGGTGAGGCGCAGCCATTCCTGGAAGGCGTGCCGCATGGCTGGAACGAGGGACTGGCGCAGGCTGGTGGAGTCGTTGCGGCGGGGATCAGCGACCGGGACGGCTTCGCGATCTACGTCTCACATGACGGCGAGCCGGCCCGCGAGCTCGTGCGCAGCCATGAATCCCTGAGGGTGGCCGGCGAGGACGACGGCTTCAGCCGAGCCGGCCTCTCCTCCGACGGAGCGCTTCTCTGTCTTGAGGACAGCGCAGCGGGCGGGCTACTGCATCCGACGCTGCGGGTGATCGACGCGCAGAGCGGGGCTGCCGTGGCCACGCTGCGCGACGAGGGTATGGCCCTCAACGCTGCGGCCTGGTCGCCGCTGCCGGGCGATCAGCGGCTGGCCATCATCGACGAGCTGGAGGGTGACGAGCGTCCGGCCATCTGGGAGCCGCGCACCGGAGCGCGGCAGCGGCTGGAGGTCGATCTTCCGGGCGCACTCACCGTGTCGGGCTGGTATCCCGACGGTGAGGCGCTCCTGCTGAACCACCTCGAGGAAGGACGCCATCGCCTCTACCGCTTCGAGCTGACCAGTGGCACCTTGTCGCCCATCGACCATCCCGTGGGCTCGATCGCCTGGGGCGCCCGTGTCCGCCCGAACGGTGACGTCTGGTACCGGCTGTCGCAAGGCCACCGAGAGCCCCAGGTGCTCGCGGCAGGCGGCGAAGAGGTCCTCCGGGCCGCCGTCGAACCGGCGCCGCCGGGCCGCCCGTATGTCTCCTGGCGGTTCGACAATGAGCGTGGCCAGAGCGTGCACGGTTTCTACGCCGCACCAGAGGGCGACGGGCCGTTCCCGGTGCTGATGCTCGTCCATGGTGGACCCACCTCACTGGACCTGGACCGCTACTACCCGGAGGCGCAGGCCTACGTCGACGCTGGCTTCGTGGTGGGCATGGTCAACTACCGCGGCTCCACCGGCTACGGGCGCGAGTGGCGCGATATCCTGACCGGCGACATCGGTGGCCCGGAGCTGGAGGACGTCAATGCGGGACTGCGCGACCTCATCGAGCGCGGGATGGCGGATCCGTCCCGCGCGGTCGTCGGCGGCTGGTCCTGGGGCGGCTACGTCACGCTGATGGAGCTGGGCAAGCATCCCGACCTGTGGTTGTGCGGCGTGGCCGGCGTGCCGGTGGGCGACTACGAGCTCGGCTATGAGGATCTGTCGCCGCTGCTCCAGGCATACGACCGCGCCCTGCTCGGGGGCACGCCCGCCGAGGTGCCCGAGCTGATGCGCGATCGCAACCCGATCAACCACGCCGACAAGGTCCGCGCTCCGGTGCTCTTCCTCGTCGGCGAGAACGACAGCCGCTGCCCGTACCGCCAGGCGATGGCTTACGTGGAGCGACTGGCGGCCCGTGATCACCCCCACGAGCTGTACGTGTTCGGCACCGGTCATGGCTCGAACGACCTCGACGAGAAGGTCCGCCAGCAGCGCGTGATCCTCGAGTTCCTGGAGCGTCACGTGCCGGGACTTGCATCGTCCAGGGCATAGAGAGAGGCCCGGCTGCCTAGCGGGACCTCTCCTGTAGATCTCGTCGGGCTCCGCCGGTGCCATCGCCCGGCCGCCGGATCAGACCTCCTTGTACTCGCCCTCCACGGCCTCCTCGGCCTCCGGGGCAGCGTCGCCCGCGGCGCCTTCGGTCGACTCGGATGAGCCCGCCTCAGACCCGTTCTGCGAGCCGTCTCCAGATGGGGACGACGCCTGGTAGGCCGCCGTGCTCACGCGCTGGAGCACCTCCGCCAGCTCTTGCGTGGTGCGTGTCACCGCCGCGGTGTCATCGCCCTTGAGCGCCTCACGGACGGCTTCCACCTTCCGCTCGACCTCAGCCCGGTCCTCGGCCGAGACCTTGTCGCCCAGGTCGCGCAGCGTGCGCTCCGCCTGGAAGGCCAGGGCGTCGGCCTGGTTGCGTGTCTCGACCGATTCGCGGCGCTGCTTGTCCTCGACCTCATGCTCCTGCGCGTCGCGGACCATGCGGTCCACGTCGTCCTTGGAGAGCATCGAGGAGGCCGTGATGCGCACGGTCTGCTCGCGGCTGGTGGCCCGGTCCTTGGCCCGGACATCCAGGATGCCGTTAGCGTCGATGTCGAAGGTCACCTCAACCTGGGGAACGCCACGTGGCGCCGGCGGGATGCCATCCAGGATGAAGCGTCCCAGGGTCTTGTTGTCGCCGGCCATGTCGCGCTCGCCCTGGAGCACGTGGATCTCGACCTGCGGCTGCGAGTCGCTGGCCGTGGAGAAGACCTGGCTCTTAGAGGTGGGGATGGTCGTGTTGCGATCGATCAGGCGGGTCATGACGCCACCGAGCGTCTCGATGCCCAGCGACAGCGGCGTCACGTCCAGCAGCAGCACGTCCTTGACGTCGCCGGCCAGGACACCGGCCTGGATGGCCGCGCCGATGGCCACGACCTCGTCCGGGTTGACGCCCTTGTGCGGCTCCTTGCCGCCGAACATCTGCTTGACCGCCTCGACCGCAGCCGGCATGCGTGTCATGCCGCCGACCAGGATGACCTCATCGATGGCCGTGGCCAGGAGCCCGGCGTCCTTGAGAGCGGCCTGCACGGGTCCCTTGGTCTTGTCGATGAGATCGGCCACCAGGTCCTCGAGCTTGGCCCGCGAGAGGCCGATGACGAGGTGCTTGGGACCGGTCTGGTCGGCCGTGATGTAGGGCAGGTTGATCTCGGTCTGGCTGGCAGAGGAAAGCTCGATCTTGGCCTTCTCCGCGGCTTCCTTGAGGCGCTGGAGCGCCTGCTGGTCCTTGGACAGGTCGATGCCCTGATCCTTCTTGAACTCGACCAGCAGCCAGTCGATGATGCGCTGGTCGAAGTCGTCGCCGCCGAGTTGCGTGTCGCCGTTGGTGGCCTTGACCTCGAAGACGCCGTCGCCCAGCTCCAGGATGGAGATATCGAAGGTGCCGCCGCCCAGGTCGTAGACCGCGATCTCCTCGTCCTTCTTCTTGTCCAGGCCGTAGGCCAGGGCCGACGCGGTGGGCTCGTTGATGATGCGCTTGACGTCCAGGCCGGCGATGCGGCCAGCGTCCTTGGTGGCCTGGCGCTGCGTATCGTCGAAGTAGGCCGGGACCGTGATCACGGCCTCGGTGATCTTCTCGCCCAGATACGCCTCGGCGTCGCTCTTCAGCTTCTGGAGGATCATGGCGCTGATCTCCGGCGGCGTGTGGCTCTTGCCATCGGCCGTCTGGACCTTCACGCCGTCGCTGCTGGGATCCTTGATGACCTTGTAGGGCACCAAGTCCTTTGCCCGCTGCACCTCCGGGTCGTCCCAGCGACGGCCCATGAAGCGCTTGATGGAATAGATCGTGTTGTTGGGGTTGGTGATGGCCTGGCGCTTCGCGACCTGTCCGACGAGTCGCTCGCCGGTCTTGGTGAAGGCGACGACCGAGGGGATGGTCCGCCCGCCCTCCGCGCTCGGGATGACGGTCGGTTCGCCGCCCTCCATGACGGCCACCACGGAGTTCGTGGTGCCGAGGTCGATTCCGATGATCCTGCCCATGGTCTAGTCCTCGCCTCCTGCGGCCTCGCGGCCTGTCTCGCTGGTCGTTTCGTCTGTCGCTGCGTCCGTCGTCGCGTCTTTGGGTGTCGCCGGGTTGCGGGCCACGACGACCATGGCCGGGCGCAGCACCCGGTCGCGGATGCGGTAGCCGCGCTGTAGCTCGGCCACGACCGTGCCGTCCGCGACGGAATCGGTCTCCTCCTGCGCCACGGCCTCATGCTGATAGGGGTCGAAAGGCTGTCTGTCGGCCTCGATGGGAGTCAGGCCTTCCGAGTCCAGCAGCGCCCTGAGCTTTCGGTCGATGGCCCAGACGCCCTCCGTCCACCCCAGACGGGCGAGATCAGGCGGCATCTGGCTCATGGCTCGGTCGAAGTCGTCCGCCACCACCACCACCTTGCGCAGCAGCGACTCGGTGGCCAGTCCCAGGCTGTCCAGGCGTTCCTGCTCCGTACGCCGACGGTAGTTTTGGAAGTCGGCCGCGGCCCGCTGCCAGCCGGCCCTGTTGTCCGCGGCTTCCTGCTGCGAGGCGCCCAACTGCTCGCGCAGTGCCGCGAGCTCCGCGGTCAGCGCGGCGGGCGATGTGTCCAGCCGCTCGATGCGCTCCTCGGCACGGGTCTTGCGACGGCCGGGGAAGCTCGCGGGCGGCCGTACCAAGCCTTCGTGTTCATCATTCATGCGTACAGGTGATCCACCAATTCGTTCATCAGCCCGCTGACGTAACGGACCGTGCTGATGGCATGGGGATAGGCCATGCGGGTCGGGCCCAGCACGCCGATGACCCCCGTCGCCTGGCCGGGACGCCCGTAGGGCGCCAGGACCAGCGACACGTCATGCATCTCTTCGTGATCGTTCTCGCTACCGATGAATACGTGCACATCGGAACGTCCCGCCATGAGACGCGCCAGGCCACCGATGTAGTGGCGATCCTGGAGTGCCCCAAAGACCCTCCGCAGCTTCTCGCTCTGGGAGAACTCCGGCGCGGCCATCACGTTGAGCAGGCCCTCGCTGAACAGGTCCTCCACGGAGTCGGCGTCGAAGTCGCGCATCATGGCGGCCACGCGCTCCACCACGCGGACCTGAAGCAGGGTGGGGTCGGGTTCGTCGCGCATGGCGGCCAGCGTCTGTTCGACCTCTGCCACGGAGGAGCCCGCGAGGCGCACATTGGCGGCCTCGACGATCGCGTCCAACTCCGCGCGCGTGCGCGGCTCGTTCATGTTCAGGAGCACCTGCTTGACCGGTCCCTCGGCCAGAACCAGCACCAGACTGGCTGTCCGTGAGCCGTTGGGCACGAGGTCGACTCGCCGGACGCGGCAGGCGATGGGCTTGGCCGGGGTGGCCAGCCCCGCCACATGCGTGGCCCCAGCCAGCGTCGCTGCGGCCAAACGGAACCACTGCTCCGAGGCGAACTCCACCTGGCCGAACTGGTGGCGGATCATCAGCTGCTCCACGGGGGCCAGGAGCACGGTCTCGGCGATCGACTCGACGTACAGGCGGTAGCCCGCATCGGTGGGCACGCGACCCGCGCTGGTATGCGGGTGCCCGATGTACCCCGCGGCCTCCAGCTCGGCCATGACGTTGCGCACGGTGGCGGGACTGACCTGGAGCCGGTACTTGGCGACGAGCGTCAGGCTGCCGACCGGTGCGGCGGTAGCGACGTATTCCTCGATGATGGCCCGCAGGATGGCCTCGGAGCGAGGCTCGAGCGGACCCGGTCGATCCTTGCGGCGCGCCATGGGTGCCTCGACTGGGAGCGTAAGTTAGCACTCACTAGGGAGGAGTGCTAACCGGTTGAGGCGAATGGTAGCAGTCGAGCGCGTCGAGTGTCAACGCGGGTGGCGACACCCACCAGTCAGGACCGCTGGAGGGTTCTCCCATAGGTAGCGGCGCAGGGACCGGCCACTCTCGTGGACGGCCGCGGCCAGCTGGCGGCCCACGTAGCGGAAGTGCCAGGGCTCGTAGTCGTAGCAGGTCTCGTCGGACATGCCGCGTGGGTAGCTCAACAGGAAGCCGTAGCGCCACGAGTTCTCGCGCATCCAGGCACCGGCGGGCGTGCGTCCCCAGTCCTCGTACTCCCAGGGCGGCCGGAGGGAGTCGGCGCTGCGGAAGTCGAGCGCGGTGCCCAGCTGGTGTTCCGAGTGCCCGGGTCGTGCGCTGACACGAAGGGCTCGGTCGTAGCCCGCCTGGCGGGACCAGCGGGCGAAGGCGCCCGCCTGCTCGTCGTAGCTGCGATACGCCCAGCGCACGGCAATCGGCGCATCGGCCTCGCGCGACGCTGTGGCCATGGCCCGGAGGTCCGCTATCACCTCGGGCCGTACCTCGTAGCCAGCCTGCAACCCGGCCCGGGTGGTGGAGACGAGGCGCTCGGGCACGTAATCGGCGGGCAAGCGGAAGATCGGATCGAGCAGTGTGATAGCCCACTGATCCTGTTCCGCGTAGCGCGTCGCTCGATCGACGTAGCGGCACTCTGGCGGCGGTTTCGCGGCAGCGGCAGGAGATGGGTCTGCAGACGGCGCTGGTGCTGGTGTGGCACTTGGTCTCATCGGCGGCTCGGAGGTCGCGGGCACCGAGCCAGGTGGCGTCGGCGCCGGCGAGGGCATCTGTGGAACGTCCGTGGGGACCGCGGGCTGCGTGCCGGACGTTGATGGCTGCTGAGTCGCGGACGGGAAGGTACCTGATGGCGACGGGATGCGAGCCGGCTCGGCGACGCAGCTCCATGCCAGCGTGCCCACGATAAGCAGTCCCAGGAGTGGACCGGTTCGGAGCGGGTCGCGTCTCAGGACGGTGCCGCTTGCCACGTCTCCCACAGGTAGCGGCGCAGCGTGACGCCTTGCGTTCGCACGGCGGCCGCCGTCTCGCGTCCTACGTATCGGTAGTGCCACGGCTCGTAGCTATAGCAGCTCTCGGATCTCTTGCCCTTGGGATACGACATCACGAAGCCATATCGCCACGCATTGCGCTTCATCCAGCGACCCGGAGCCGTGGTCGCCCAGTCGTCATAGTCCCAGGGCGCTCGGGCGCTGCTGGCCGAGCGAAAGTCGATGGTGGTGCCTAGTTGGTGTTCCGAGTGTCCGGCACGGGCGCTCACCGCCAGCGCGCGCTCGTACCCGATCCGATCGACATAGCCCTGGAAGACGGATTTCTGCGTGGCGTAGCTTCGATAGGCCGACTGCGCTGCCAGGCCGGCACCTGCGGCGCGAGCGGCTCGGGCCATGGCCGAGAGGTCATCGATCACGCTGCGGCGGATCAGATAGCCGCCGTTGAGCCCTGCTTGCGAGGTCGACACGAGAGAGCCTGGCGCATACGAGCGCGGGAGCTTGTAGATGGTGTCCAGCAGCGTCTTGCGCCACTGCCGCAGTCCGTCATAGCGCGTGCGGACACCGTCATAGCGGCAGGCAGGCAGAGGCGAAGCGGTCGCTCCGCGAGCCGGCGCGGTAGAGCTGTCTGCGGCTGCCCCCGGCGCGGCCATGATCAGGGACAACACAAGGCCCAGAGCAGCGGTGACGAGTGTCGATGATCGCATGGATCGAAGTATCGCTCGCCGCGGCCATGGCGCGCTACCCCCGGTCCGGATCGGCCGTGGGGCCGGCGCGACGACGGCCACGGTGTCGCCTTGTCGGAGCCGGACGGGCTTGCCTGTGGCCGCGGGATCGGTCACGCGGCCGCCTCCGTGGCGACGGGCGACGACGTCCCGGGCGCGGCATCGGGCAAGAGGCGCAAGAAGATCTCGTTGCTCAGCAACCGGCCTGATTCGGACAGTCTGATCCGAGCGCTTCCGCACTCCAGCAGCCGCGCTTGCAGGCCCCACGCCAAGCCCGGTGCCAGCAGCGGATCGGATATCAACGCCTCATCCACGCCGCTCGTCATCCGGAGGCCCAGGATCACGCCCTCGGCCCGCGCCGTGGCTCCGTCCAGCGTCTCCCGGCCACCCGGCGGCAGCTCCGCCTGCGACCCGTCCCGGGCCAGTAGCGCGGCCAGATATCCTTCGAGCCGCGCGGCGTTCCAACGGCGCTCGAGGGCGCCGTCGGATGCGTGGGCGCCGGGCCCGACAGCCTCGTACGGCTCTCGCTGCCAGTAGGCCAGGTTGTGCCGGCACTCCCGGCCCGGACGCGCCCAGTTGGACAACTCGTAGCCGACATACCCGGCGGCTGCCAGTCGCGCCATCGCCAAGGCGTAGAGCTCTGCCGCCATGTCCTCGTCCTGCTCCCGTCGCGCCCGGCCGCGCCAGGCTCGTGCGCCGGAGCGGAGCGGTAGATGGTCGCCGGTCGGCCCCGTGAGCGACTCGGCCTCCGGATCGTCCAGGGTCAGCGCGTAGGCCGAGATGTGGTCGGGCACGAGCCCGATCGCGCCTTCGATGGTGGCCTCCCACGATCCGACGGTCTGACCCGGTATGTCGTAGAGCAGGTCGAGTGACACATCTTCGAAGCCGGCCGCCCGCGCCGCGGCCATCGCGTCGGCGACATCGTCCGGCCCATGGCGGCGGCCCAGCCGCTTGAGCTCGCTGGGGTCAAGGGACTGCACGCCCAGGCTCAGCCGGTTCACGCCCGCCGCACGGAAGCCGGCCAGGTCGCCACGATCTCCTGCCCCAGGGTTGGACTCCATGGTCACCTCCGCGCCGGGCGCGATCCCGAAGCGGCGGTCCACCCGCTCAAGCAGCCCCCGGATGACCGCGGCGGGAAGGAGCGAGGGCGTGCCGCCGCCGAGATAGACGCTGGTCAACGCCGCCCGCGCCGCACCGAAGCGCTCTTCCAGAGCGTCCGCGCGCAGGTCCAGCTCGACCAGCAGCGCCCTCACGAAGGCATCCACCATGCTCGCCGGGCCATGCGCGTCCCGGCCGGTGTAGACCACGAAGTCGCAGTAGGGACAGAGCGAGAGGCAGAACGGGACGTGGACGTAGAGCGCGACCGGCGAACGGGCCTGCACGGTGACGCGTGTCAGCCGGGCCGTACCTGCCGAAGCCGGCCCGGGTTGGCCGGCACGCCCGGTGCCACATCCCGGTCGACCACGACCTCCCAGCCATCAGGCGGCAGTGAGTGACCGAGCTCCTCTTCCGGCTCGTAGCCGCGGGGTCGCACCTGTCCGGCGTGGCCGGTGGCCATGAAGATGGCGAAGCGCGTCACGGCGTGGCCCACGAAGGCTGCGCCGATGCCGCCGGTCTGCACGGTCAGGAATCCCGCCACCAGGCCGACACCGATGGAGATGACCAGCATCGATCGACTGCGGCCCGGTGCTCCCAGGCGCGTGGCCAGCCCGTACAGGACGGCCTGGAAGGCGACGGCCAGCTCCAACGGCCAGTCGTAGGCCAGGATCAGGCCCAGGATGATGCCCCGGAAGAGCGCCTCGTCGAGGAAGCTCGTGCCGATGCAGTTGACGATCGCGCCCGGGTAGTGGCGCGCGGGCGGCAGCCGAAAACGGCGGTATCGGTACCAGGCCAGAAGGAAGGCGACCAGCGTTCCGCCCACCCCGAAGAGCAGCCCCAATCCGATCGCTTCCTGACGGTCCGCTCCCAGGTCGAGGCGCAGCTCCGAGATGGGCAGCGGGTGGACCAGATAGATGGCCAGCACCAGAAGCACGCCCATGCCGTACCAGGTCAGCCGCCGGATCCAGCCACGCAGACCGCCGCGGGCACGCTCGTCGTCGTATTCCGCCGTGCCGAAGCGACGCGCGTCGAAGCGCAGCAGCAGCAGCAGGCCGACGAAGGCGATGAGCAGCAGGAAGCGGAGGGAGTCCGCCATCAGCCGGTCCCCCCGGAGCGCAGCACCGCCAGGAACGCTTCCTGGGGGATCTCCACCGACCCCACCCGCTTCATCCGCTGCTTGCCCTCCTTCTGCTTCTCCAGCAGCTTGCGCTTACGCGAGATGTCGCCACCGTAGCACTTGGCCAGGACGTTCTTGCGCATCGCCCTGATGGTCTCGCGCGCGATGACGTTGGAGCCGATGGCCGCCTGCAGGGGCACCTCGAACATCTGGCGCGGGATGAGCTCCTTCAGCTTCTCGACGAGCACTCGACCCTCGCTCGTGGAACGGTCGCGATGGACGATCAGCGAGAGGGCATCGACCGGCTCGCCGGCCACCATCACGTCGAGCTTGACCAGGTTGCCGGCGCGGTAACCGATCGACTCGTAGTCCAGCGAGGCGTAGCCCTGGCTGCGGCTCTTGAGCTGATCGTAGAAGTCGATGATGATCTCCGCCAGGGGCAGCTCGAAGGTGAGCAGCACCCGCTGTGCGTCCAAGTACTCCATGTGCTCGAACGTGCCGCGGTGGCCCGTGGCCAGCTCGATGAGCGTGCCGATATAGCTGCTGGGCGTGACCACGGTGGCGCGCACCCAGGGCTCGGCGATGACCTCGATGTCGCCCAGGGGCGGCAGGCGCGAAGGATTGTCCACGGCGACATCACCGCGGCCGTTGGTCAGCGTCACGAGGTACTCCACCGACGGGGCGGAGGCGATGAGGTCGAGCCCGAACTCGCGCTCCAGGCGCTCCTGCACGATCTCCATGTGCAGCAGGCCCAGGAACCCGCAGCGGAAGCCGAAGCCCAGCGCGACGGATGACTCCGGCTGAAAGCTGACCGAGCCGTCGTTCAGGTGCAGCTTGTCGAGCGCCTCGCGCAGCTCCCCGTAGTCCTCGCCACGCAACGGGTAGATGCCCGCGAAGACCAGCGGCTTGGCCTTCTTGTAGCCCGGCAACGGCTCAGCTGCGGGACGCTTGGCGGCGGTCATCGTGTCGCCGACCTGGCAGTCGCGCACGCTCTTGAGCCCGGTCGCCACGTAGCCCACGTCGCCCGGACCGAGCACGGGCACCGGCACCAGCTGCGGCCGAAAGACGCCCAGCTCCAGGATCTCCGCCTCCGCGCCCGACGCCATCAGTCGCACGTCCTCGTGCTCGTGGAGCACTCCCGAGGCAAGCCGGACGTAGGCGACCACGCCCTTGTAGACGTCGTAGTGGGAGTCGAAGATGAGGCCCTGCAACGGACCGTCGGGGTCGCCCTTGGGCGCCGGGATGCGCGCCACGATCTGCTCCAGCACCGCCTCGACGTTGGTGCCCTCCTTGGCCGACACGAGGATGACCTCCTCGCGCGGGATGGCCAGCACGTTCTCCAGCTCCTCCATCACCAGCTCGGGCTGCGCGGAGGGAAGGTCGATCTTGTTGATCACGGGCACGATGACCAGGTCCTGGGACAGGGCCAGGTGCACGTTGGCCAGCGTCTGGGCCTCGATACCCTGCGCGGCATCGACCACCAGCAGGGCGCCCTCGCAAGCCTGGAGGGAGCGGCTGACCTCGTAGCTGAAGTCCACGTGACCCGGGGTGTCGATGAGGTTCAGGCCGTAGGTCAGCCCATCCGCAGCGAGGTACTCGAGGCGCACCGCGCGAGCCTTGATGGTGATGCCCTTCTCGCGCTCGAGGTCCATCGAATCGAGGACCTGGCTGGTCATCTGGCGCGCGTCGATGGTGTGGGTCAGCTCCAGCAGCCGGTCCGCCAGCGTCGACTTGCCGTGATCTACGTGCGCGATGATGGAGAAGTTGCGCAGGCGCGCCTGGGGGATGGTGGCCATGGGGCCGCCGGAGTATAGCGAAGGAGTCGGACCGGTCAGCCCGGGCGCCGAGCCCGGGCTCTTTCATCTCTCTCGACCGAAGCTTCTGATACCATCACTCGTCGCGCCTCTTGGGCGCTCCGTTTGACCCTGACCACCACCCGAGGGATCCCACTTGGCTCATTCTTCCCGCACCTGGACCGGCGCTCGCACGCCGCAGGCCATCAAGCGCGTCCGTCAGGCAGCCAGTCGGAGAGCGGTGCTCCAGCCGCGCCGCACAGCAGCCAAGACCTACGTCGCCAAGGCACTCACCTCGGCCGAAACGGGCGAGACGGAGCCGACACGCGAGGCCCTCGTGGTGGCATTGTCGGCCCTGGATCGAGCGGCCAAGGTCGGCGCTATACACCCCAACGCTGCGAACCGCCGCAAGAGCCGCCTGATGCTGAAGATCAACGCCGCCTTGGGCGGTGAGGCGCTGGCTGCTCCCGCCAAGGCGCAGCGGCAGACCGGCAAGACCGCCGCCGCCAAGCAGGCCAAGGCGCGCATCGCGGCCGGCCGAGCCTCCAAGGCCAAGGGCGAGCAGACCGCCGCCGGCAAGGCGCGCGCCGCGCTCAGCCGCTCCAGTCGCGAGCAGGCCGCAGCCGCCGCCACGGCCGTGAAGGAACCGCCTGCCGCGACCACTTCCACCACCCGAGCGAAGGCTCCTGCCACGAAGACGACCGCCAAGGCGGGTTCGACGAAGGCCGCCACGAAGGCGCCGGCAGCCAAAGCAAGCACGAGCAAAGCTGGCGCGGCGAAGCCGAGCAGCACCAAGTCGAGCGCGGCCAGATCGAAGCCGGCGGACGACGAGAGCTGATCGAAGGGCTCAGGCGTCTGCCGCGTCGCTCACCGCATAGCCACTCGTCGATCGACTCCGCTCCTGACGGAAGGGCGGCGTGCGCGACGCCCGCAGACCGCCCGCGATCAGCGCACCGCCGACCGAAAGCGCGAGCAGCGTCAGGCCGCCGGAGAGATGCTCGCTCAGGACGAATGCTTCGAACGACGCCCCGTCGGTCACGCCGCTGGCCGTGAGCTCCGGCCCCCGGCCGGCTGCCAGGTATCGCTCGTAGGTGCAGGCCGGTCCCGGAACGCACGACAACTGACCGCCTTGGGTATCGACTCGATAGCCGCTGTCGGCGTAGATGAACAGCAGGCGGATGGCCACGTAGAGCAGGGCCAGGCCGATGCCCGTGACCACGCCAGCGTAGGCCGAGTTGGCCAGCACGCGGCCGCGCGGTCGCCAGCGCTCGGATCGGACGTTGGCGTACGCCCCGATGATGGCGCCGGCCGGCAGCGCCAGCAGGAAGACGAGCGGCTGGATGGCCACGATGAGCTCGAAGGCGATGGCGATGACCAGACCCATGCCGAGCCCCACCCAGCCGGCGAAGACGGCCCCGCGATCGAGGAAGCGGCCGTTCCCCTGCCGCTCGGCGATCAGCTCCGGCGTGAGGTGCGCCTGATCAGCGGTCGCGGCCGGAAGTTCGCTCACCGCGAGGTGACCAGGGCCGCTCGCCCCGGGTAGGTGGCGAAGCGATCGAGCTCCGCCTCGATGCGCAGCAGGCGGTTGTACTTCGCCACCCGCTCCGAGCGAGAGGGTGCGCCGCTCTTGATCTGGCCTGTGCCGGTGGCCACAGCCAGGTCCGCGATCGTCGTGTCCTCCGTCTCACCGCTGCGATGACTGATGACCGCCCCGAAACCGTTGCGCTGCGCCAGGCCGACGGTGTCCAGCGTCTCGCTCAGCGTGCCGATCTGGTTCAGCTTGATCAGCACCGCATTTCCGGCACCTTCGGCGATGCCCCGGCCGAGCCGCTCCGGGTTGGTCACGAAGAGATCATCGCCGACCAGTTGACAGCGGTCCCCCACACGCTCGGTAAGCATGCGCCAGCCGAGCCAGTCGTCCTCGGCCAGGCCATCCTCCAGCGAGAGGATGGGATAACGGTCGATCCAGTCAGCCCAGAAGTCGACCAGCTCGGAGGTCACCAGGGTGCGTCCCTCCTTGGCCAACCGGTAGGTCAGCTCGCCCTCGCCCGTGGCCGGCGCATCCAGATCGACGAGCTCGGTGACGGCCGGGTCGAGCGCGATGACCACGTCCTCGCCGGGGTGGTAGCCAGCCCGCTCGATGGCTCGCAGCACGACCTCGATGGCCGCCTCGTTGGACGCCAGAGACGGCGCGAAGCCACCCTCGTCGCCCTGTCCCGTGGAATGACCGGCGCCGTGCAGCTCGGTGCGCAAGGCGGCGAATATCTCCGCACCGGCGCGCAACGCCTCGCTCCAGGACGGGGCCCCCACGGGCATCACCATGAACTCCTGGAAGTCCGTCGAGTCTGCCGCGTGCTTGCCGCCGTTCAGGATGTTGAACATGGGTACCGGTAGCGTCCGGGCTGCCACCCCGCCCAGGTAGCGGTAGAGCGGCAGTCCGTAGGCCGCCGCGGCGGCATGCGCGCAGGCCAGCGAGACGCCCAGGATAGCGTTGGCGCCCAGGCGACCCTTGTCGGGCGTGCCGTCCAGATCGATCAGCAGCTCGTCGATGGCGGCCTGGTCGGCGGCGTCCTGGTCCATCAGCGCGGGACCGATGACCTCGAGGACGTTGACCACGGCCCGACGCACGCCCTTGCCGCCGTAGCGTGCAGGCTCGTCGTCGCGCAACTCCACCGCCTCGTGTGCACCGGTCGAGGCGCCCGAGGGCACAGCGGCACGGCCCGTGGCGCCGGAGTCCAGCACCACCACGACCTCGATGGTGGGGTTGCCGCGCGAGTCGAGGATCTCGTGAGCGTCGATGAGCTCGATGCTGGTCACCGGACGGCCGGCTCCTTGCGGGCGGGGGCCCGCTTGCGTGGCGCCTTGGGCGGTGGGGCGGGACGGTCCAGCAGCACGGCGATGCCCGGCAGCTCCTTGCCCTCCAGGTACTCCAGGCTGGCCCCCCCGCCCGTTGAGATGTGGGTGAAGTCGGGACCGAGCCTGAGCTCCTCGATGGCCGCCACGGAATCGCCACCGCCGGCCACCACGGACGTGCCGGCCCCGGCCCGCCGAGCCAGGTAGCGCGCCATCTGGCGAGTTCCGTCACCGAAGGTGGGCACCTCGAAGACGCCCAGCGGCCCGTTCCAGAAGACCGTCCTGGCAGGCTCCAGGGCAGCCTCGAACGACTCCCGGGTCTGCGGACCGATGTCGACCACCGACCAACTGTTGGGGATCTTGTGGGCGGGCACGATCTTGTGCTCGGCACCACGGGTGACCTCCTTGGCCACGACCACATCGGTGGGCAGGAGGAACTCGACGCCGGCCTTCTCCGCGGCCGCCAGCACGCGGCCGGCCTCCTCGACGCGATCCTTCTCCAGCAGGCTCTTGCCCACGGTCATGCCCCTGGCCACCAGGAAGGTGTTGGCCATGCCGCCACCGATGAGGAAGGTATCGACCTTGGTCATGAGGCTTTCCAGCACGGCCAGCTTGGTGGAGACCTTGGCCCCGCCGATGACCGCCGCGAAGGGTCGTGCGGGCGACTCGAGCAGCTTGGAGAGGTTGACGATCTCCCGCTCCATGAGCAGCCCGGCGTACCCCGGCACGATGCTCGGCACGCCCACCGTGGAGGCGTGGGCGCGATGGGCCGCGCCGAAAGCGTCGTTGACGTAGACGTTGCCGTAGGCGGCGAGCGTCTTGGCGAACTCCGGGTCGTTGGCCGCCTCCGCGGCATGGAAGCGCAGGTTCTCCAGCATCAGCATCTGGCCCGGCTTCAGCCGTCCGATGGCATCGCTGGTGCCGATGCCCAGGGCATCGCCGGTGACCGGGACCCGGATCCGGAGGAGTCCACTGAGTCGCTCCGCGACCGGGCGGAGCCGGGCCGATTCGACGACCTTGCCATTAGGCCGGCCCAGGTGGCTCATCAGGATGATGGAGGCGTTCTGCTGAAGGAGATGGCGGATGGTCGGGATGGCGGCCCGGATACGCGAGTCATCCTTGACCTTGCCATCCTCGATGGGCACGTTGAAGTCGACACGCAGGAGGACGCGCTTGCCGGAGACATCCGCGTCGCGGACGGTGAGCTTCTGCATCGAGATGGGCGCTCAGGCGCCGGCCAGGGCCTGGATCGGCTCGCCGGCTGCCTGGTCGGCTGACTGCCCGTCGGGTGATCGGTCGCCGGCTGCCTGGCCGCTGTCCAGCCGCTGCGCGACGAAGGCCACCAGGTCCGCCACGCGGCAGCTGTAGCCCCACTCGTTGTCGTACCAGGCGATGACCTTCACGAAGTTACCGCCCAATGACATGGTCGAGTCGGCATCGATGATGGACGACCGGCTATCGCCCTTGAAGTCCATCGACACGAGCGGATCGTCCGAGACGCCCAAGATGCCCTCCATGGGGCCGGCGGCTGCCGTGCGGAAGGCCTCGTTCAGCTCCTCCACGCTGGCCGGCCGCTCCAGCTCCGCGGTGAAGTCCACCACGCTCACGGTGGGCGTGGGCACGCGCAGGCTGAAGCCGTCGAACTTGCCCTTGAGGTCCGGGATGACCAGGGCCAGAGCTTTGGCGGCACCGGTCGTGGTGGGGATGATGTTCTGTCCCGCCGAGCGCGCCCGACGGGGATCCTTGTGGGCCACGTCCAGGATGCGCTGGTCGTTGGTGTACGAATGGATCGTGTTCATGAGGCCGCGCACGATGGTCCAGCGGTCGTGCACGACCTTGGCTGCGGGCGCCAGGCAGTTCGTGGTGCAGGAGGCGTTGGAGATGATGTGGTGTGCGGCGGGATCGTAGGTGCCCTCGTTGACGCCCAACACGATGGTCACGTCCTCGCCTTTGGCGGGGGCCGAGATGACGACCTTGCGCGCCCCGGCGGACAGGTGCGCACGGGCCTTGTCGGCCTCCGTGAAGAGGCCGGTCGACTCGATCACGATGTCGACCCCCAGGTCGCCCCAGGGCAACGCCGCGGGATCACGCTCCTGAAGCACGCGGATCTCGCGGCCGTCCACGATGATCGCGTCAGCGGTGTGGTCCACGGTGCCGTCGTAGGCACCGTAGGTCGAGTCGTGCTTGAAGAGCAGCGCGTTGGTGGCGGTGTCGACAAGGTCGTTGACCGCCACGACCTCGACGTCCGGGGCACGCTCGATGAGCGCCTTGAGCGATTGGCGACCGATCCGACCGAAGCCGTTGATGCCGACCCTGGTGGTCATGGGGCTGTCCTCCTGGTCCGAGGCGCGGCCGGCACGGTGGGGCGCGCGTCATCGACATGGTCGAGCGTTGAGAGCGGCGCCCGTGCGCCGCACCGCGCGTAGCGGGCGCTTGGCAGGTGATCAAGGTGAATCCTACCAAACGGCGCTGGCCGCAAGATCACGCGCGGGTTGGCCGGACGCGGAACCGCCTCGGGCGCGGGCTGTCCAGGGCGGGTGGCTGACCAGCCATGGTGGCTGACCACCGGACATGAGTCGAGCCCCGGGCTGGGCCGGGGCTCGATGACTGCTGGTCTGTGACTGCTGGTCGCTGGTTCGTGAGGGACGGTCCGAGCGGCCCGAGGCCGGCTCGGAGCCGTCGCGTCAGCCCCCGATGCGGAAGACGCTGCCCTTGCACTCCGGGCAAGTGCCCTTCGTGGCCGGCTTGCCGTTCTTCATGGTGATCTGTTGCGGATCCTGGATCTCGACCTTCTTCTTGTCCCGAACGCAGTAGGCCTCAGCCATACCGGATCCTCCTTCTTCCTACGACGGAGCCTCGTTGCGGCTCCCTCGGCGTCCGCCGGCCACGGTCGTCTGCCGTGGATCCGAACGTGGCTCTCTCTCTAGGTTGCCATCTCCGGGCCCCACATGGAGGGCCGCCAGTGCACGGCTCCCTCGGAGCGGACACGCCCTTCCATGCCGGAAAGGATCCGCAAGGCCTCCAGACCGGTCTCGATGCAGGCCCGTTCGCCGCGCTCCTTCTGTTCGCCGACCGCGAATTCGCCGCTGTTACGCTGGGCGAAGGCGGTACACACGACGCCCGCGCGGCATCCGGCAAGGGTGGCCAGCACCAGCAGTGCGGACGCCTCCATCTCGAAGTTGAGGACCCGCTGAGCGGCCATCTCAGCGGCCAGGTCTGGAAAACGGATGGGCAGTTGCGGGATGGGCCGGCCCTGGGCGCCATAGAAGCCCGGCGCCGTGGCGGTCATGCCCACGTGCGCCGGGTGACCCAGGCGGTGCGCCGCCTCGACGAGCGCCGCCACGGTGGAGTAGTCCGCCACGGCGGGATACCCGTCGTGGACGAAGTAGCTGGTCGTGGCTTCCAGGCGCACCGCGCCACTGGTGATGACCAGGTCCCCCAGTGCGATGTCGTCGCGCAGGACACCGCAGGAGCCGATCCTGATGAGCGTGGGCCGCTCCGTTATGGCCAGGATCTCGGCCATGGCGATCTCCACGTTGTCCGTACCGATGCCGGTCGAGACCACGGAGACGCGCAGACCCTTGTAGGTGCCCGTGACCGAGGCGAACTCGCGATGGCGCCGCTCGACCTCCACGTCGCCCAGCATCGGTGCGATGCGCGCGGTGCGGTCGGGGTCGCCGGGCAGGAGGATGTAGTCGGCCAGTTCGCCCGGGGCGAGGTCGATGTGGTACTGGCGCTCGCCCTGCGGGATGGCGACTCGCAGATCAGGTCCCGCCACGTTGCTCCTGCTGTACGAGTCATGCCGACCCGTGGCCTGCGGCAAGTGCAGCAGGGCGGGCTGCGCGAAGGGTGGCAGCAGCCCGCCCCAGCGTCAAGCAGTCTCGGGCGAGGCCGGGATGGAAGGCAGCGGCTCTTCCGTGGCGCGGCGACGGCGCCACCAGACGAAGGCGGCGGCGGAGGCCATCACCGTAGCGGCCCCGATGCCCGCGAGGGCTGCCAGCAGCGCCGTCCTGTCGGGCGCCGCCGAAGCGGACACGGCTGCCCTGGGCGGAGGCGGCGTGGCTGCCGCCACGGAGGGATACGCGGCGACGGTAAGGACGCGAGCCGGCGTCGAGATGTCCGCCAAGGAGGACATCATCACCTCCCAACCGCCGTTCTCCGACAGCGTCGCGATGCCGGTCGCGTTCACCACGCTGCCCACGTCCGGAGCGAGATCCGTGGAGAACCGACCTTCGCGGGTACGCAACGGCGCCTGCGCAGTGCCGTCGTCGATGATCAGCCGCTCGGCGGTGACATCCGTGACCCGGCCACCGACGCGCACGGTCCGACCGTCGAACCCCGCGAGGTCGGCCAGGTCGACATCGGCCACAACTCCGGGCATGAGGGAGCCGCCGAGGCCCCCGGCCGGGCCGGATCCGATGCCACCGTCAGCTCCGCTGCCACTGCCGGTCCCGCCGGAGCCCGGTCTCGGGGCGCCTGGCCCGCCCGATGTACCCGACTGGTCTGGTGGCAAGCCACCTCCGTTGGCAGCGGGCGGCGCACTGCTACCCGCACCACCCCCGTTCGTGCCCGCACCGGCCGCGCCAAGGACGATGTCCGCGCCAGTGCGAGGAACGACGGCGAAGCGCTGATCCGAGGCGGTCGGGTAGGCGCGGCGCACTAGTCCCGTCACCGTCGCGCTCCGGCCCTCGACCATGGCCTCGACGGGGATGCCCGACGAGGACAGGCCGGCTACGGGCAGCGCACCGCCACCTCCGGTCAACGTCAGCTCAGCGCGCCACGCGGTGCCCGAGCGGGAGACCTCCGTCACCGTGCCGCTGACCCGGACGAGGGACCACTCCTGAGCAGCAGTGGGTGGGCGCCGCAACGTGGAGACGTCCGGCGAGCTCCGTCCGATGACCTGAGGGGCAGCGTCTGCCTCGAGCTGAGGCGCGTTGTAGTAGGTGCTGACGACACCAGAGACGCGGACCTGCGTGCCCACGGTAGGCAACTGGACCGCTTCGGGGACCCGTACCAGCACGGCCCCCGTCCGGTCCTGGATCGTCACGCGCCGTCGGTCCCCGTCGAGGAGGCCGGCTGGTGCCGTCACGGTTCCGGCGACCGTGGCCGTGCCGCCACGATCGAGCGCTTCGGCGATGCTGGAAGCTCCGCTGCCCGGCGGGAGCGTGGGCACGAGGGCACCGCTCGGGCGTACCGACGGGCGAGGAGTGGGCCGTGACGTCGGGCGCGCGGTCGGTCGGGCCGTGGGCAGAGGCTTGGGCGCGGCGAGGATCACCAGGTCGTCGGCCGCACGCGGCCAGAGTCGATGACCATCCCCTGCGTCTTTTGAGGACTCCCGCTGGCCGACGATGCCCGTAGCGCGCACGCGCTGGCCAGACGCGAAGCGGTCACGAACCATCCCGGCCGACCCGAAGACGAAGACGCGCGCCTCCCCATGGTCGTCTCTGACGGTCAAGGCGAAGCTGCCCGACGATCCGCTCTCCACGCCTACGATCTCGCCCGTGAGGCGGGCCAGCAGGCCCTCGGTCGCCTCCGACAGGTCGGCACTGCGAACGCTGCGTGGCGGAGGCACGGCCGCCAGGGGCAGGACGGTCACGTCGCCGTCACCCGGGCGGATCTCCAGGTTGCCGTACGGGTCGGCGAGATCGCCCGTAACTTCCACGCGCTGCGCCACCTGGATCCGTGAGCCTTCGGCCGGATCGGCCAGCCGCACGCCGATGCCGCCGGTCGCGTCCTGGATCACGAGGTATCCCTCCGCCAGTAGCCGGCCTGCCTCGACCGTGACCACGCCACGTACCGTGACCTCCGTGCCGATCGCTCGGGCGCGGGCGTCCCGGATGGAGATGACCCGCGCTGGTGTCGCCGTGGCTCGAGCCGTAGGCGTGGGGGTGGGTGTCCGCGTAGGGGTAGGTGTCCGCGTAGGGGTCGGGCTCGGTCGGAGGGTGGGCGTGGCAGAGGGATCGGGCGGCGGTGGGTCCTCGTAGGCAACGATGTCCGAGCCATCACGCAGATGCAGCCGATAGCCCGCCTGGCCGGTGCCCGATGCGTCGCGCTGGCCCAGCACGCCGGTCAGCTCGACGTTCGCTCCCGAGGGAAGCTCGGTGGACCTGATTCCGGTGGCCGCCGCAACCAGGACGCGGAGCGGACCACTGCCGTCATTTACGGTCACCGCGAAGCCATCCGCGAGCATCTCCGCCCCACCCGTGACCAGCGCCCGGACGCTCACGATCTGAGCCTCGGAAGCATCGCCGGCAGCACCGGTGTCAAGGATCACGGCGCCAGCCAGCGGCCCGCTTCCCAGGACCGCGAGATCGGCCGTCGTGTCCAAGCGCAGCGTGGTGAGGCCGTAGCGCGATTCCATCCTGCCGCTGACTTGGACTTCCGTCCCGATGGGCAACGGCGACCAGTCGGCCGAGGACAGGTAGAGCGCCAGGCCCGCGGTCGTGTCCTGCGCGAAGGCCCCGCGGCCAGTCTCGGTCAGACCCAGCGGCGTGCTGAGCCGAGCGATCACGGTGACTCTCGTGCCAGCGGGCAAGGCGCGAGCCTGAGCGACGGAGAGCGGCGACTGGGGTGTGGCGGTCGGGCTCGGTGACGGTGTCGGGGACGGGCTCGGTGATGAGGTACGCGACGGGCTGGGTGATGGGGTAGGCGGTGTGGTTGGAGCCGCTGTCGGTGCGATGGTCGGGGCAGCGCTGGAGGGGTCGGTGGGCGTGGCGGTGGGGATCGCGGTGGGCGTGGCGGATGGAGCGACGGTCGGCGCAGCGGTCGGGAGCGTCGGCGGGGCAGGCGTGGCCGGAGCCGGTGGTGTCGGCGCGTCAAGCATGCCCTGCGGCATGGGAAGTGGCTGGACCGTCGCATCCACGCTGTTGTCGTCCGTGTCCCAACCGTTTCCCAGGAGCCCGCCGGGCAGTCGTTCCAGGCTCGACCCGGCCGGCGGCGCCGCTCCTGGCGCACCCTCGACCCATCCGCTGGCGGCGTTGCCCCAACTGAGCGAGTCGAGGACCTGACCGTCGAGCGTTCGCAGCGCCATGGTCCCGCCGACCGATGAGAGACCTCCGGTGTACGTACCGTCAGCGATCCCGGCATAGGCCCCGTCGGCGTTGGCCACCAGTAGATGCCGGCCCGGCTCGAGCGACAGGCTGAACGCCCACGACTGCTTGCGCGAGACCGTTCCGCCGGTGGCCGTGACGTAGACCAGCTCCAGGCCGGCCGCATCCTCTGCCACCGTACCGGCGTTGTAGATCTCCACCCATTCGTCCGAGGCCGACGTGCCGCCCGTGACGACTTCCCCCACCAGGAGTCGGGAGACGGGAGGCTCGACAGCGGCGAGCGCACTGGTGATCGGCCTCGCCACGGGCGTGGCCGCCGAAACGACCGCTCCGCTGGCGGCCACCACGAGCAGGACGATGGCCAGCAGAACGTATCCTCGCGGGGTTCGAGACTCAGGCATCGCCGTCTTCCTCTGGGTCGCGGTCAGGGCGGGTCGATGGCAGGCGGCGAGCCACTGAGAAGGATGAGCATCTGCTCTTATCCGCCGCTCAACGCGGCCTCATCGCGGACTCATCGGCGAGAGCCCTGGGAGCGGCTGGCCCGGCCACCGTCGGTGCTGGGGTACGATGCGGACCCCGCACGCACTCGACGAAGAGAGGATCGCGTTGGCTCGCGCCAAGAACACCGCCCGCGCTGAAGCGCGCCGCCGTCACCGACAGGCACGCACCCTGGTCACCGCCGGGACGGATCCGGCGAACGACTCGGCTATCCAGGAGGCGGCGGAGCCCGCGCCTCGTCGCCGCCTGTTCGCCCTCCCCGATGTGCGTGGAGATCTCCGAGCCCTGCCGCGGATGCTGCTCACGCGCAAGCGGCTGTGGATCCCGTTCGCACTGGTCATCGCGGCCTTCCTCATCGGCATGGCCGGCAACCGCAACATCCTTCCGGATGCGCTCGCGGAGCCCGCCGCGGTCTTCGTGCAGTTGGTGCTGCCGACACAGTCGCTGATCGCCTTCTTCCTGGCCGGCTTCCTGGCGCCGCGGGCTTCGTACCTGGTGGGCCTGGTGCTGGGGTTGATGACCGGACCACTCTTCGCGATCTACGCCTGGGAGGCCGCCGCCTCGCAGGCCCCTGCCGAGCTGGCCGCGCGGGGCCTTACCTTCGAGCAGTTCCTGGTGCAGGCGACGATCTCCGGTGCCCTGTTCGGAACGATCGGGGCCGGCTTCGCCGCCTGGTATCGCGGCTTCCTTCGCTCGTCACAGGAGCGCGGCCGGCAGAACCGCATCGCTCGCGAGCAACAGGCGCTACAGCGGCGCAAGGAAGCCGAGCGCGAAGCCCGTCGATCCGGCGCCTCGCGCCGTACCACGACCCCGTAAAGCGTCGCGTCCGCCCCTCAGCCCAGCCGGCGCATGCCGGCCTGGCCCATCTGCCGCACGCCCTCGGCCGTGCCCGGACCGCCGGCCCCTCGCGCCAGCTCGGTGAGCGGCACGATGCGCCGCGCCACGAGGTTCACCACGCTCGACTCACGCTGGAGCGTGCCTTCCACGTAGAGCAGCGCGTGACGGCGCACCACGCCGCGTAGCCGCGCCCACGCGTCGGGCCAGAGCGTCACGTTGACCATGCCGGTCTCGTCCTCCAGCGCCAGGAAGACCGTGCCGCGCGCCGTCATGGGGTGCTGGCGCGTTACCACCAATCCGCCCACGGCCACCTTGCCGGGCAGATGCTCACCGAGTCGGGAGACCGTCACGGCGCCCAACCGATCCAGCGCCGGCCGGAAGAGCTCCACCACCTGGCGGCGGGCGTCGAGCGAAAGGATGGCGTAGGCGTCTCCCAGGCGTTCGAGCTCGGTGGGTGGCGGCAGGTCGGGCGCCTCGGTGGGCGGGAGTCGGAGGTCGAGCGGCCTGCCCTGCGCCTTCTTCGACGCGCCGGCCACCTCGCGCAGTTGCCAGAGCAGCCGGCGGCGCGGCTCACGCAGGCAGTCGAGCGCACCGGCACGGATGAGCCGCTCGATGATCTCCTCCGAGAGCTCCGTGCGTGCCACCAGATCGGCCAGTGAACGGTACGGCCCGCCGCGTGCCAGCTCGGCGTCGAGCGCCTCGCCCTCGGCCTCGCCGATGCCCTTGACGAGGTGCAGCCCCAGGCGGATGCCGTAACCGCGTGCCGTGTCTGCCGCCCAGCGGTCGCGTGCCTCCCGGCGGGGAACGACGCAGCTTGGCGCCCGGACGGGGGCCGGCCGCCGGTCGATGCCCGCGCCCTGGGGGAGCCGCTCGCCGGGCAGCCCGACCCACTCGGTGGTGGAGCGGTAGCGGCTGCGGTTCACGTCCACGGGCAGGATGCAGACTCCGTGGCGCTTGGCGTCGTTGATGAGCACCTCGACGGGGTAGAAGCCCATCGGCTGGGCGTTGATCAGCCCGGTCACGAACTGCGCGGGATAGAAGAGCTTCAAGAAGGCCGACTCGTAGGCGGTCCGCGCGAAGGCCGCGGCATGGCTCTTGTTGAAGCCGAAGCTGGCGAAGGCGGCGGCCTGCCGGAAGAGCTCCTCGGCCTCCTCGGGAGTGAGGCCGCTGCGCGCCACGCAGCCGTCCACGAAGCGGGCATGGAGCTTCTCCATCTCCCGATTCGAGCGCCAGGTTCCCATAGCCCGCCGGAAGCCGTCCGAGTCGGCGGCGCTGAAGCCGGCCACGTCGATGGCCACCTTCATGACCTGCTCCTGGTACAGGATCACACCCAGCGTCTCGCTCAGGATCGGCTCCAGACTGGGATGGAGGTAGGTCACAGGCTCGAGGCCCTGCTTGCGGCGCAGGTAGGGATGGACCGCGTTGCCCTGGATGGGTCCGGGTCGGATGATGGCCACCTCCACCACCAGGTCGTCCAGGTCCTCCGGCAGGCTGCGCGGCAGCGTCTGCATCTGCGCCCGCGACTCGATCTGGAAGACACCGACCGTATCAGCCGCCTGGATCATGCGGAAGACCTCCGGGATGTCCTCCGGCAGGCGATCCAGGTCGACGTGGACGGCGCAGTCGACCGAGATGTCCCGTAGGGCATCGTCGATGGCCGAGAGCATGCGCAGGCCCAGCAGGTCGAGCTTGATGAGCTTGATGGTCTCGACATCGCGCTTGTCGTACTGCACCACCACGCGGCCGGGCATGGTAGCGCGCTCCAGCGGCGCGATATCCACGAGCGGCGCGGCCGTGATGAGCATCCCACCGGTGTGGATCGAGAGATGCCGGGGGAAGCCGTCGATGCGCGCGCAGAGCTCCAGCCATCGATCCCAAGGGGAGAGACCGACCGTGGAGCGGCTGGGGGATGGCGGGGGCAGCGGATCGAGCTCCACGTAACCCACGCTGCTGGCCTTGATGCGGCGAGTGGCCCGGACCGTCGGCCCAGCCTCCGCGCTGACCGTCAGCTCAGCCTCCCGGGCGCCGGCCGAGCCCTCGCCGCGCAGCCAGCGCACGCTGACCGGCGTGTCACCGGGGCCGCCCTCGTCGTCCGACGGACCACGGCGCAGCTCGGTCCGCGGCATCAGTCGATCGGAGAGCCGCACGATGGCGCCGGTCGTCACGGCACCCGCGGCACTCACGGCACTCGGACCTCGGATCGGACCGCCGTTATCCACGCGCCGTTCGTCCTCGCGCCGCGCCATCCGTCCGGTGCCGTGCTCGCCGGCACCACCGGTCGCCAGCCGGCCGCCGCGTCCGTGCCCCAGTTGGCCCATGCCGTCGATGAAACCCATCGCCGCGGCACGCTCCCCCACCATCCGCGACGCCTCGGTCGCAGCGGCCGCCGCCACGGCCTGTGGCAATGACTCGGAGTTGGCCTGCGGCAGCGACTCGGCGACGGCCCGTGCCAGGCTCCTGCCGGCCGCCGGTGAAGAGCCCGGCGACGACCCCGACCTCCCGGCACCATCCCCACCGACGCCGACCGTTCCCTCCCCTGCAGCCTGGAAGAACTCCGCGAAGCCGCCCTCTGCCTCCAGGTCGCGCCGGACCATGACCGAGTCGTAGGTCTCGAGCGCCTTGGCCACCCGGTCGACCAGCGGCCGCGGGAAGCCCAGCGCGTAGCCCACCTCGCGGACCGCGGAGCGCGCCCGATACGTCACCACGTTGCAGACCATGCCCGTGTGCTCGGGTCCGTAGCGCTCGTAGACGTACTGGATGACCTCTTCGCGCCGAGAGGAGGCGAAGTCGATATCCACGTCCGGGTAGGACGTGCGGCCCTCGTTGATAAAGCGCTCGAAGAGCAGCCGGTGGCGGATGGGATCGACGCGCGTGATGCCCAGCACGTAGGCCACCACCGAATCCCCTGCGCTCCCGCGACCCTGGGCCGGGATGCCACGCTCACCGCAGAAGCGCATCAGATCCCAGCAGATGAGGAAGAACTCGGCCAGACCGGTGCGTTCGATGACGTCGAGCTCGTGCGCCAGCTGCTTCACCACGGGGGAGGTCATGGGCTGGTAGCGCCTGCGCGCACCGTCGTGGCAGAGCGTCTCCAGGTAGCTGAAGGGAGTCTCGCCGCGCGGCACCGGATAGCCCGGAAAGCGGTAACGCTCGAAGCCCAGCTCGACGTGGCAGCGAGCGGCCACATCGCCCGCCAGGGAGATCCCCGACTGCCAGGCGCGCCGGACGTTCGGATCGGCGTCCGGCAGTCCCGGCGGCAACGCACGCAGCTCAGCCTCCGACTTCAGGTGGTACTCGCCGTTGGGACGGCGGAGGTGCGCGCTCTCGTCGAGCGTGAGGCCGTGGCGGATGCCGACCAGCACGTCCTGGAGCTCCCGGTCCTCCGGCCGCGCGTAGTGCACGTCGTTGGTGACCACGACCGGCAGCCTGATCTCCTCGGCCAGGCGCACCAGCTCGGCCACCAGCCAGTCGTCGTCGGGCAGGAGATGGTGCTGGAGCTCGACCAGGAGGTTCGACCCAGCGCTCTCGGAGCCCTTCGACCCGAACAGCCCGGCCAGACGGCGGGCAGCGGCCGCTGCGCCCTGCCGATCGCCGGCCAGCAAACGTCGTGGGATCTCCCCGTGGCGGCAGCCGGTCAGCGCGATGAGGCCGTCGGCGTGCTGTGCCAGCAGATCGTGCGTGAAGCGCGGCACGCCCTTGGTGCCCGCCAGGTGCGCCGCGCTGGCGATGCGACAGAGGCTGGAGTATCCCGCGCCATCCTTGGCCAGCAGCACGAGGTGCGGCCCCAGCTCCCGCGTCCGAACGCCGCGCAGATCCTCGCGCTTGGGTGCCCGGCGAGCAGGCACTCTCCTCCTTTCGGCCCGCGGCCGCGTGGGGACGCCGGAACTCGCCGTACCGCCCGTTTCCTGCCACGCCGCGCCGGGCACGGCTGTGTCGAGCAGCTCGATCTCCATGCCGATGACCGCGTGCAGGCCGGCTTCTGCTGCGGCGGAGGAGAACCGGACCGCGCCGTAGAGGCCCTGATGGTCGGTCACGGCAAGGGCGGAAAGGCCCAGCTCCACGGCTCGCTCGACCAGATCGTCCGCGCCCGAAGCGCCGTCCAGGAAGGAAAAGTTCGAGTGGCCGTGGAGTTCGGCGTAGCGGGTCGCCATGCCCTCGATGATAGAACAGACGTTCTCTTGGTTCAGGGTCATGCAGGCAGTACCATCGCGTCCTCCCACGCAGACGAGGAGGGCACGATGACCGATCCCGAGGCGGACCAGGACGGCGCCGCACTCGATGAAGCCGATCCGCCGCTGAACCGCGCGCAACGGCGCGAGCAGGCGCGCGGCAAGGGCCGTACCAGCCCACGTCGACAGGACAACTTCCGGACCTTGGAGGAGAACCAGGCTCAGGCCCAGACCCTCGAGAGCGCCGACGCCACACAGTCGGATGCACCGACCGAAGCGACCGCCGGCGAGACCCGCCTGACCGGCGCCGGTACCGGCGGGGCGACCGAGTCGGGGGAACGCTCCCCCGAGCACGAAGCCAGGGGTCCACAGGGACACCAGCGCAAGTAGCCGCCATCGCTTGACAGCACATGCTCCAAAGCGTACGTTTAGTACATAGCGTACGGAGACGACCATGCCTGCCACCAAGGCCATCAGCGTGACGGATGCACGTGACGATTTCGCCGAACTCGTCAACAGAGTCGCCTACGGGAAGGACCGTGTGATCATCTCGCGCCGCGGCCGGAAGCTTGCCGCTATCGTGCCGGTGTCCGATGTGGCACTGCTTGAGCTGCTCGATGACGAACTCGACCTGATGGCCGCGCGTGCGGCGCTGGCCGATCCAGCAAACAGCGAGGCGCTGGACTGGAAAGACGCACAGGGCGAACTCGACTGACCGTCGATGGCCCATCGGTACCGGATCAAGATCCTTCCATCCGCGCTACGCGAGATCAAGGGGATACCCCGTCCTCAGCGGGAGCGGAGCAGCTCGATCATGGCGCGGGCCAGGGCCGTGACATCGGGTGACCCGAGACCGGTGGCAGCATCCCAGCCGGGCGCGGCGTCGTCGCGCAGGTTGCCGCCCAGCGCAACGTCGTGGAAGGGCAGCGGGTCGGACTGCTGCGCAGCGAGTTCGTAGAGCGTGGGTCCGAGCGTGCCCAGCGGTAACACGCCTTCCTGCTCCGCCAGCTGTCGCACCAGGATCATGCTCGCCGCCCAGAAGGGCGCCGCCGCGCTGGTGCCGGAGGCCGTGCCTCGTACGGGTTCCGTCTCGCCCACCGGCGTGTGCACCATCACGTAACCACTCTCGCCGTCAGCGGGCCCGGCCACGTCCGGGGTCTGGCGCAGCGCACCCGGCGAGGTGTCCACGCCAGGAGCCACCTGCCACTCCGGTCGTTCGTAGGAGCCGCTGGGACCCCCACCGGTGGCCACCTTGCCGAAGGGTTCCTCCCAGGCCGCCTCGCGCAGGTAGGTGCCGTCCTCGCGCACCCACAGGAACGTGCCGCCCACGGAGATCGCCTGCGGACTGGTGCTGGGGTACACGCCGGAGACGCGCTCATCGTCATCGTCGCGGCGGTGAGCGCAACTGAAGACGCCGGTGTCGCCGCTCGAGGCGAAGATGCTGACGCCCTGCGCGAAGGCCCGCTCCAGCTCGAGGTCGATGAGGATCCGGGAGATCGGCGGTGCGTCGACCTCGCACACGCCCCACGAGACCGAGACGATGTCCGCCCGTCCGTCGTCCAGGATGGCCGCGAAGACATCGGCGAAACCGCTGGAGTTGTTGTCCGCCTCGTAGTCGATGATCTGCGCCGCCGGCGCGATGGCGCGGATGACGTCGATGTCCAGGTTCACCTCCACGCTGCCGTCGCCAAGCACGGGTTCGTAGTCCTCGGGCACGGGGCGACGCTCGACCGGCGGCGCGCTGATGCCGGCCACTGCATCGAAAGCCGCCACGTCGCTGTCCAGGAACGTGTCGAAGGAGACGATGGCCACCGTCTGGCCCTCGCCGGTGATGCCCGCGTCGTGCAGGGGCGCGTAGTCGTAGGCCAGGGCACCGTCACGCGGCAGCAGCCCGCCGAGGGGCACGTCGGCGAACACGGGCGGCGCATACATCGGACGGATGACCGGCGTGGTGTCCAGGCCGGCGATGCCCCGCACGAAGTCCTGGAGCGCTGCGGGGACGCGCGGCTCGGCGTCCGGGACGCGATAGCGGCCGAGCTCCGTGTCCCGGTGATCGACCAGCTCGATCTGGAACAGGGCGTTCACGTCGGCCACTCGTCCGCGTGCGGCCAGGAACGTCCGGCCGGCATCGCGGCCGACGACCTGCAGGCCGGCCGTCTCCAGCCAGGCCACGACCGAGTCGATCGCCTCATCCGGCAACCCGAAGCGCTCCCCGAAGGCCTCCGGAGCCAGGTAGCGGTGGAACTCGGGCGAGGTCGGGTCGGCCACGTCGCCGAGGAATGCCTCCAGCTCCGCCCGGTGCGGCTGTCGCAGGACGACCTGAAGATCGACCACCCGGTCGGGATCGCTGGGACCGAGCCGCATGGTCCTCTCCTCCTGCACCGGTGCCCCGCCGGCGTGTCGTCCCGCGATGCTGACATCGACCGAGGCGGGCGGTACGACCGGTCCGGCCCCCGGCCAGGAGGAGACCAGCGACCCGGCCACCGCAAACAAGACGCCCAGAGAGATCGGCGCTCCGAGCCGGCGATGCCAGCGGCCGCTCATGAGCCGCTGCCCCACTCGAAGCGCTTGAGGATGGGATCGATCACGCTGCCCGCCAGCCGGAACCAACGCTTCTCCGCGCCGGGCAGCACCGCGTCGGGGTCGATGACCAGCACGTTGATGGCCACCGTCGCCCGGCCGTCCGTGGCCGCCATCACGACGAGCGCCACGGGGCGCACGGAGCCCGCCGTACCCAGATCGCCCCGGTACGTGCGCGCGACGGCCGGCAGGTGACCGATGGAGGGTCGATGGATGCGCGACTCCGGCCCATCATCGAGCACCATGGAAGAGATGCGGCCGCGGAAGTCCTCCACCATCTGCTCCAGCAGGTCGTTGGGCGAGGTGGATGCAGCGGCGGTGTTCACCCGGATCGCCACCTCCACATCGTGGGCGGCGATGCCCGCGCCGAACACGACCGATCCATCGGGCCGGACACTGGGCGACAGGTACGGCGGATAGAAGAGCTGATAGGTGCCGCTCAGGCCGTTGTGCACCGGCCACGTCCGCAGCGCCGGCACGGCCGGGTCGACCGGCATCGGGGCCGGCAGGTCTCCTGTGACCGGGGGAGGTGTCGGTGAGGCCGTGGGCGCGGGTGTGGCGACGAGGGTGGCTGCCGGACTCGGCGCGACCGTGGCCGGTGCCGTCGGCTCCCCCGTCGCCGCGGGCGCGGTGGCGGCCGGATCGGGCGTTCTGTCGCCGCTGACCGGCGGAGGTGTGGGCGGCGGCCCGCCGCAGGCCTCACCCGGCAGGCAGCCGGGCGGCGGCGGCGTGGGCGCGAAGGCGGCCACGAGGCCGACCGCGACCAGCACGATGACCGCGAAGATGCCGGCGAATACGGCCAGGAGCTTCGGCCCCGACATGGCCGTGCTGGCGTTGCCCCGCGGTGGCTGCGACCAGTAGGTCGGCGGCGGCGGGCGATATCCGGGCCCACCCGGCGGCGGTGGCTGCATCGTCATGGCTCGACCGGCGCGGCGGCGCTGGACCGCCGCGCGTCCTTGGGCAGCGCCCGGAGCGCCACGCCACAGTTGCCGCAGAAGGTATGCGCCAAGGTCGTGCGGTGGCAGTTCGTGCAGACGATCGCGTCACCCACGGGGATCTCCATCGACTCCTGGAGCAGCCCCAGGTGGATGACCATGCGCAGCCAGACCAGCGCCACCAACGCCAGGAGGCTCACCACCACCAGGGTCAGGATCTCGCGCAGGAGTAGCAGGGCGAGCGTCGCGGCCACGAACAGCGCGGTCCCGGCCAACACCGCCACCAGCGGCGCCCCCAAGGGACCCAGGCGCGTGCGGTCACGTACGGGGGCCCGGTATCGAAGCCAGACCGCGCCGCAGAGCGCGCCCACGGCACCGGCCGCAAGGAGCGGCAGTGCCACGCCGTGCGTCAGCAGTCGTGCGATCCAGAGCAGGGCATCCCCGCCCGGCCGCAGTCCAGCCCCGAAGAAGTCGATCGATTGGGCGATGACCTGGGCGCCCACGAAGGCCACCGCCGATGTCGCCCCGAAAGACGCTCCATCGAGGACATCGTTGAAGCGCCTGTAGGGCAGCAGGACCAACGGTCCGACGAGCATCAGGGCCACTGAGATGATCGGCACGGCCACGCCGCGCATCAAGACGAAGCCGGCATCGGGGCCGGGACCCAGCGGGTCCGACTCGACCGCCGCCCGGAGGAGCATGCCCATCGCGGCGCCCGCCGCGGCGCCGGAGGCGAGCGTCAGGGCGTAGACGCGGAGCGGCTCGTCCTCGTACAGGTCGACGTCGTACAGGTAGGTGACCATCACGAGGGGCACCAGGGCGGCAGCGGCGACGAGGGCGACCGGGTAGAGACCGAGCACGGCCAGCGTGATCACCGCGCCGAGACCCAGCAGCAGCACCATCCGGAAGGCCGCCAGATCGTCACGGGGGAGCTGCGGGAACAGGGTCGAGATGACGTGCAGGGAGAAGGCCGTCTGGTCCGGATCGGCGCTATAGCGTCGCTTGGTCGGCGACGCCAGCGCCTCGTGCTGATGATGGCCGCAGCGGATGCAGAACGGCGCCTCCGCCGTCTCCAGGCCGCAGTCCTCGCAGATCAACGTCCGTCCTCGTTGCTCAACGCCTCTCCTCGCGCACCACCCGACGGCTGGGTTCGCCGGGTCCCATCACGCTTGCGACGGGCAGAGTAGCGCACGGTGCGGGCGCAGATGGCGCCGATGCTACGCTGGCCAGAGGCCCAGGGCATCCGCCAGAGGCGGCGACCCGGACGGTCCGGGCGACACTCCGGGGGAGGCGATGAGCGAAGCGTTTCGCGAAGAGATGCGCCAGGGCTATGCCCTGGCGGGGCCGGCCCTGGTGCTGGGCAATCCGCTCCTCGGCGACCGGGTCATCCCCGATGTGCGCATCCAGGTCAGCCTAGCCATGACGAACCGTCACGGCCTCATCGCAGGCGCCACCGGCACGGGCAAGACCAAGACGCTCCAGATCATGGCCGGCCAGCTGTCTCAGGCCGGCGTGCCGGTGTTCATCTCCGACATCAAGGGCGACCTGACCGGCCTGGTCGCGCCCGGCGATGCCGCCGATGCCGCGCTGGTCGAGCGCTCGAAGTCGCTGGGCTGGGAGTTCCGGCCGACCAGCCACCCCGTCGAGTTCCTCTCGCTTTCCGGCGATCTGGGTGCTCAGGTGCGCGCGTCAGTGCATTCCTTCGGACCGATGCTGTTGGGCAAGGTGCTCGACCTCAACGAGACACAGACGTCCGTGCTGTCGCTCATCTTCAAGTACTGCGACGACGAGAACCTGCCCCTGCTGGACCTGCCCGACCTGGAGACCACCCTCAAGTACCTGGCCTCAGATGAGGGCAAGCCCATCCTGGACGAGTACGGTGGTATGTCCAAGTCGACCGTGGGCGTCATCCTGCGCTCGCTCATCACCCTGGAGCAGGAAGGCGCCGACTCGTTCTTCGGCGAGCCGGAGTTCGATGTCGCGGACTTGATGCGCCAGACCACTGACGGCAAGGGCATCGTCAGCGTCCTCGAGCTCTCCGACGTCATGAACAAGCCGCGGATGTTCAGCACGTTCATGCTCTGGATGCTGGCCCAGCTCTACGAGGTGCTGCCGGAGGCCGGTGATCTGCCCCAGCCCAAGCTGTGCTTCTTCTTCGACGAGGCCCATCTTCTCTTCGACGACGCCTCGGAGGCCCTCCTCGACCAGATCGAGCTGACGGTCCGGCTCATCCGCTCCAAGGGCGTGGGGGTTTACTTCGTGACCCAGGCACCGACCGATGTGCCCTCTTCCGTGCTCTCTCAGTTGGGCAACCGCATCCAACACGCCCTGCGCGCCTTCACGCCGGACGACGCGGATGACCTGCGCAAGACAGTGCGGACCTTCCCCATGACGGAACACTTCGACGTCGCGAAGACGATCACCTCGCTGGGCATCGGCGAGGCGCTGGTCACGGTGCTGGGCCCCAAGGGCGTGCCCACTCCCCTGGCCGCCACGCGCCTAGTGCCGCCCGACTCGCTCATGTCGCCCATACCGCGGGAACGCTTCGACGAGATCGTGGCGGCCAGCGCGCTGAGGACCAAGTACGCGGAGGCCGTCGATCGCGATTCGGCGCACGAGATGATCACGGGGCGCATCGAGTCCGCGCGTGCTTCGGCGGCAGCGGCGGCCGACACAGCGGTGCCGCCGGCGGCCATCCCGACCACGAACAGCGGCCTGAACACGATGACTCCGGCGCAGCAGCGCGCGGAAATGAAGCGCCAGGCGACGGAGCAGAAGCGTCTGGCGCGAGAGGCCAAGAAGGCGCGCGACGCGGTGGAGAAGGCGCAGCGCGAGGAGGCACGAGCACGGCAGCGGGAACGGGACCTGATGATCCGCGAGGGCGGCAGGATCGTTCGTTCGCGTGCCGGCCAGGATCTGCTGCGCAGCGTCTTCGGGACGCTGTTGGGTGGCGGCCGGCGGCGCTGAGAGCGCCCGAGGCTGGGTCAGGTACCGGGTCCCTCGGCTATCCTTGCGGCCATGGGACCCTCCCGGCGCGACCTGATCGGAGTCGGCTGTCTCGTCATGCTGCTGGTCGGGATGGTCGTGATCATCGTGCTCGGCGCTATCCCGCCCGGTGGTCCGCCGACACTTCACTGACTTCCGGGCCGAGGTCCGGCGATTCGGCGTTGAACTCCGTCACAACTCCCGAGGGCAGCCCGTCGTAATCAGTGGACGTTCCTCCCACTGGTCCACGGTCCGGCTTGGCCTCCTCCCGAGCCGGAACGCACCTCTCCTCCGAACTCGGCCCCGGTCTCCCCCGGGGCCGAGTCGCGTGTAGGCACTGGAGATCAGGACGCCGCGTCAGGCCGTGCCGCCCCTGCCTGCTGACGGCGCTCGTAGCGGGCCATCAGCGGCGTCACGGACACACCGTGGACCAGGACGGAGACAGCCACCACGGACAGGGTGAGCATGGCCAGGGTCCGGGCCACGTCCGGCTGTAGGTCGTGCGTGATGGCGTAGGTCAGGTAGTAGATCGACCCGACGCCCCGGATACCGAACCAGCCGATGAAGGCCAGATGGGTCCGCGAGAGAGAAGCACCAGCCAGACCGGCCAGCACGGCCACTGGTCGGATCACGATGAAGAGCAGGGGCGCGAACCAGGCCACGGCCAACGGCACACCGACGACGGTGAGCGCCGCACCGACCAGCACGACCACGGCCACCTCGCCGATCCGTTCCAGTTGCTCATTGAATGTCAGCAG
>Ga0136615_10000073_pt1 | contig 37187 bp, 37 predicted proteins | sample AntDrymUQ2882206_2_FD_106647 | JGI IMG/M metagenome (GOLD analysis project Ga0136615, IMG submission 106647) | Polar desert sand microbial communities from Dry Valleys, Antarctica - metaG UQ288 (22.06) | ecosystem: Environmental > Terrestrial > Soil > Desert | place: Antarctica: Dry Valley... | reverse complement strand
TTCGCCGCCGTGGTCGCGGCGTTCGCACCGTTCTGGGCGCTGATCGCGGTCATCATCGCCGCCTCCGTGTCGATCTCGCTGCGCCTCGTTCGACGCCCTGGTAGAGACGAGCCTCACGGGGCTCGGAAACCACCGAAGGGAGCACCAAGATGCGGGACATGGTTCTGGTCAAGGCGAGCGAGCAGTCCGAGGCGGCCGTCATGCCCAAGGTGGCGGAGCTTGGCGAAATGGGGCAGTTCAACGAGGAGTTGGTCAAGGCGGGGGTGATGCTGGCGGGCGACGGACTGCACCCGAGCGCCAAGGGGGCGCGCGTCAGGTTCTCGGGGGACGAGCGGACGGTGATCGACGGCCCCTTCGCCGAGACCAAGGAGCTGGTCGCCGGCTACTGGCTGTGGCAGGTCAAGTCGCTCGACGAGGCGATCGAGTGGGTCAAGCGCGTCCCGGACCCCATGCCCGGCGCCGAGGCGATCATCGAGATCCGCCCGGTCTTCGAGGCCGAGGACTTCGGCGAGGAGCTCACGCCCGAGCTGCGCGCCAAGGAGCAGGAGCTGCGCCAGCAGGTCGAGGCCGGCCAGTAGACGAGACCATGGGCGACGTCCGGCGCACCCTCGACGGCGTATGGCGCATCGAGTCGGCGCGCCTGATCGCCGGCATCGCGCGGGTCGTGCGCGACGTCGGCCTCGCCGAGGACCTCGCCCAGGAGGCGTTCGTCGCAGCACTCGAGCGGTGGCCCGAGTCAGGTGTCCCGGACAATCCGGGCGCCTGGCTCATGGCGACCGCCAAGCACCGCGCGATCGATCGCCTGCGCCGCGCCGGCGTGCACGACCGCAAGACGCGGGAGCTCGCGCGGGAGATCGAGCGGCGCGGCGAGTACGAGAACCCGGATCTGGCCGCCGCCATCGACGATCCGTTCGACGACGACCTGCTGCGGCTCATCTTCACGACCTGCCATCCGGTGCTTTCGACCGACGCGCGGGTCGCCCTGACGCTGCGCCTGCTCGGCGGCCTGACGACCACCGAGATCGCGCGCGCCTACCTCGTGCCGGAGGCCACCGTGGCCCAGCGGATCGTGCGCGCCAAACGCACGCTCTCAGCGGCTCGCGTCCCGTTCGAGATCCCCGAGCGACAGGAGCTCGGCGGACGCCTCGCGTCCGTGCTCGAGGTCGTCTACCTCGTGTTCAACGAGGGCTATGCGGCCACCGCCGGCGAGCGGTGGCTGCGGCCCGAGCTGCTCGAGGAGGCGCTGCGTCTCGGGCGCGTACTCGCCGAGCTGCTCCCGGCCACGGCCGAGGGCCACGGCCTCGTCGCCCTCATGGAGCTGCAGGCCTCTCGCGCGCGGGCACGGATCGGGCCCGGCGGAGCGCCGGTCCTGCTGCTCGACCAGGACCGCGCGCGCTGGGACTGGATGCTCGTCGAGCGCGGCCTCGCCGCGCTGGAGCGCGCGTACCGTACCGGCGACGGGGTCGGCCCCTACACGCTCCAGGCAGCCATCGCGGCCTGTCACGCCCGCGCACGCACCGCCGAGGACACCGACTGGGAGCGCATCGTCGCGCTGTACGACGGCCTGGTCCAGCTGATGCCCTCGCCGGTCGTCGAGCTCAACCGCGCGGTAGCGATCGGCATGGCGTGGGGCCCGGCGGCGGCGCTCGAGCTCGTCGACGCCATCAGCGAGGACCCGGCGCTGCGCGGGTACCACCACCTGCCCACCGTTCGCGGCGACCTGCTCGAGAAGCTGGGCCGCAAGGCGCAAGCCGGCGTGGAGTTCCAGCGCGCCGCGGCGATGACGGGCAACGCGCGCGAGCGCGCCGTGCTGCTGGAGAGGATGGCCGCCTGCGCACCTACGAACGCAACGGACGGTCCGAGCCCTCGCCGAGAAGACTGAGGCCGGCCGGGCGGCACGTGCCGCGCGACGGACCAGCGACGAAGCGATTGATGAATCGTCCATTGCGACTTGCCGAGACCGGGTCTGCGCTCGGCGTTGCGTCACCAGCGTGTCGCGGCGATGTTCGTGACGAACACCAAGACGACACGCTGCCGCCCAGCGGCCCGAGCCGCCGCCCCAGCCCCCGAACGATCGCCGTTCGCGGCCAGCGTGCGCGGCTTGCCCGCGCCTGCGCGCACGCCTGGAGCTGGGGACCGCGCTCGCGTTGAAGGCGCCAAGGGCGCTCGCTATTGCCAAGCAGACGTACAGCGCCACGATCCGGCGACCCCATCGGGACGCCGGATCGTGAGAAGTGGTACCCGAAGCGGTACCTGGGACGAGCTGTTCGCCCGTGGTTACTGCCCTTCGTACAGCTCGGGGGGTGGGACTCGAACCCACAACCCTTCGGTTAACAGCCGAATGCTCTGCCGATTGAGCTACCCCCGAATGGGGCGCCAAGCGTAGCGTGCGGGCGGAGTCAGCCCCGGCCGGCTCCCTCCTCCATCACCTGCTCCATCGCCTGGCCGATCGCGGCCTGCGTCGCGCCGCGCCGCCTGGCCAGCTCGTGCATCGGCTCGTCGCGGGAGCGCGCGGCCGCGATCTCGCGGTCGATCCGGTGCAGCTCGAGCTGCAGGCGCTCGACGCGAAACTGCGCCGGCGACGCGCGTTCCATGCCGGCGGCGCGGACCGCGAGCGCGCGCACGAGCGCCGTCAGCTCGTCGTCGCCGTCGAGCGCCTCGGTCGGCGCCGTGAGGTGCTCGCGCAGGTGGACGGCGGCGCGGCGCAGGGCGGGCGTCGCCAGGTCGGCGTCGAGGTCGAGCTCGGCGAGCGCGGGGGCGCCGAGGTCGGGCAGCGCGATGCACAGCTCGAGGAACGTGCGCTCCTGCTTCTCGCGGCGTCCCAGCGGCGCGGCGGGCGCGCGCCGGCCGGGCGCGGGTGCGTGATCGCCGTGCTGCGACGCACCGGGGCCCGCCTGGGACAGCAGCGAGTTGAGCAGGTCGGTCGAGAGGTCCATCCGGTCGCCTGCGGTTCTCAGCAGCTCATCACGCATAGCGCTCGGCGGTAGCGTCGCGAAGATCGGGCGCAGTTGGGCTAGCGCCCGGTCCTTGCCCTCAGCATCGGCGAGGTCGCCCGCATCGAGCACGCGCAAGACCTGGAAGCTCACGAACGGAAGCGACGCGGCGATCCGCCGCTCGATCTCCTCGCCGCCCTCGCGCTGCAGGAGCTCGGCGGGATCCTCGCCCTTGGGCAGCGGCACGACGCGCAGCTCGAGCTTGCGCCGTTCCGCCACCTTCGCGGCGCGCAGCATCGCCTCCTGGCCGGCGCTGTCGGAGTCCAGCGCGAGCTGCACGACCGGCGCCAGCCGCGCCAGCTCGGCGACCTGCTCCTCGGTCAGCGACGTGCCCATGATGCAGACGCTGTTGCGCACCCCGACCTGGTGCATCGCGATGACGTCCGTGTAGCCCTCGGCGACGACGACGCTGCCCGCCTTGGCCGCCGGCGCGCGGGCGAGGTCGGCGGCGAAGAGCTGGCTGCGCTTGTGGAACAGGTCAGATTCGGGGCTGTTGACGTACTTCGGCCCGCGGCGCTCGTCGTCGGCAACCAGACTGCGCCCGGCGAAGCCGCGCACGCGCCCGCGCGAGTCGGCGAGCGGGAAGATGATCTGCGAGCGGAAGCGGTCGTACTTGCGCCCGGACTTCTCGTTGCTCTGCAGCAGGCCGGCGTCCCACAGCTCGGTCGCCTTGAACCCCGCGCGCATGGTCACCTTGAGCACGGTGTCCCAGGCGCTCGGCGCGTAGCCGACGCGAAACTCGCGCAGCGTCACCTCCTGCAAGCCGCGCCCGGCCAGGTACGCGCGTGCGCGCTTGGCCTCCCCCGACTCCCACAGCTGGCGCGCGTAGTACGTCGCGGTGCGCTCCAGCAGCTCGAGCAGGCGCTCGCGGCGCTGGCGCTGCTCGGCGGCGCGCGGGTCCTCGTCCTCGAGCTCGAGCGCGACCTTGTAGCGGTCGGCGAGCAGCTCCAGCGCGCCCTTGAAGTCCACACCCTCGGTCTCCATGACGAACGTGAAGGCATCGCCGGAGGCCTGGCAGCCGAAGCAGTAGTAGACCTTCTCGCCGGGGTTGATCCCGAACGACGGGGAGCGCTCGTCGTGAAACGGGCACAGCCCGGTGAAGCGGTTGGCGCCCGCCTTGCGCAGCTCCGTGCGCGAGGACACGAGGTCGACCATGTCGACCGCGTCGCGCACGCGCTCCTTGGAGTCGTTCGTGTAGAGGGCCACTGGCTCTACAGGGTGAACGACGCCGGCACGGCGAGCTCGGTGAAGGCCCGCACCGCGTAGCGATCGGTCATGCCGGCCAGGTAGTCGGTGACGCGCTGAGCATCGCCGGCGCCGGGTGCGCCGCCGCCGTCGGGCAGCAGCGCCGGCTCGGCCGCGTAGTGATCAAACAGCGTGCGGATGACGCGCTCGATCCGCGCGTGCTCCCGGCGGGCCGGCACGCCGAGGTAGACGTGCTCGAACATGAACGCGCGCAGCGCGCTCATCGCGGCACCCGCCTCGCTGCCCTGCACGATGTCGCCGGACCGCTCGGAGTGCTCGACGAGGTCGTGGACGAGTGCGTCGATGCGCGCCGAGCCGCTCGCGCCGAGGACGGCGATCGCGTCGGCGGGCAGCGCGCCCTCGTCGAGCACGCGGGCGCGCAGCGCGTCGTCGATGTCGTGGTTGATGTAGGCGATCCGGTCGACGATCCGCACGATCCGTCCCTCGAGCGTCGCGGGCTGGGGCGCCCGTCCGGAATGGCAGAGGATCCCGTCCCGCACGTCAGCGCAGAGGTTCAGCCCCGCGCCCACCAAACCGCTATCACGATCGCCGGTAGAACTCGAAGCGTCGTCTTGATCGCGCTTCGGTGCCGGCTCGAGCACCTCGACGATGCGCAGCGAGTGCTCGAAGTGGCGAAAGCCGCCACCGAAGCGCTCGGCCAGGCAGGCGTCGAGCACCGCTTCGCCGATGTGCCCGAAGGGTGGGTGGCCGAGGTCGTGGCCGAGCCCGATCGCCTCCGTGAGGTCCTCGTTGAGCGCCAGCGCGCGGGCCACCGTGCGGGCGATCTGCGTGACCTCGAGCGTGTGCGTCAGGCGCGTGCGGAAGTGGTCGCCCTCGGGCGCCACGAAGACCTGCGTCTTGTGCTTGAGGCGGCGAAAGGCCTTGCAGTGCACGATCCGGTCGCGGTCGCGCTGAAGCGGCGTCCGCAGTGCGCAGTCGGGTTCCTCGGCCGTGCGGCGCGCAGGGTACGAGCGCGCCGCCAGCGGCGAGAGCTGCTGCTCCTCCCACGCCTGCCGCCGCGCCGCGTAGCGCTGCGCGACGATGCCCGGTGCGGTCGCGGCGTCCATCGCTCGATTCTCGCAGCCGTCGTGGCGTACGCTGCCGGCGTGCTCGCGCTCGTCGTCACCGAGGAACCCCCGCACGTCGCGCTGACCGAGGTCCCCGATCCCCAGCCGCTGCCGTTCGAGGCGCTCGTCGACGTCAAGGCCTTCTCGCTGAACCGCGGCGAGTCGCGCCAGCTCGCCGACCGCCCGCGCGGCCACGTGCCGGGCTGGGACGTCGCCGGCGTCGTGCGGCGGGCGGCCGCCGACGGCGGCGGCGGCGGGCCGCCAGACGGGGCGCGCGTCGTCGGGATCGTCCGCAACGGCGCGTGGGCACAGCAGGTCGCGGTCGCGACGCAGAACCTCGCCGAGCTGCCGGACGCGGTGAGCTTCGCGCAGGCGGCGACGCTGCCGGTCGCGGGCATCACCGCGCTGCGCGCCCTGGAGATCTGCGGCTTCGTGCTGGGCAAGCGCGTGCTCGTGACCGGCGCCAGCGGCGGCGTCGGGCGCTTCGCCGTGCAGCTCGCCGCGCGCGCCGGGGCGCACGTGACGGCCGTGTCGCGTAACGAGGAGCGCGCGCGGGGACTGCGCGAGCTGGGCGCCGCCGAGATCGTGCACGACCTCGAGGGCGAGGAGACCTACGACGCGGTCGTCGAGGGCGTCGGCGGCGCGACGCTCGGCGGCGCGCTGCAGCGCGTCGCCGGCCGCGGCGTCGTCGTGTCGTTCGCGTCCAGCGATCCGCAGCCCGTCAGCTTCCCGGCCCGGGCGTTGTTCGCCCGCGCGCCGGGCGCCGAGCTGCGCGGGCTGTTCGTCTTCGAGGAGATCGAGCGCACCGGCACGGGCGGCCGCGACCTCGCGCGGCTCGCCGCGCTCGTGGCCGCGGGCGAGCTCGACACGCAGATCGACCTCGAGACCTCCTGGCGCGACCCGGCGCCCGCGCTGGCGGCCCTGCTCGAGCGCCGCGTCGCCGGCAAGGCCGTGCTGCTCGTCGACTGACGGTCTGCGGAGGCGGTTGGCATGCTCCCGCGTGGGGCACACTCGGTTCGTATGTCGACCACCCCACCCGACCGGCCGGGCGGCCGCCTGCGGCCGTCGCCGCCGCCGGCCTACGAGGAGCATCCCGCCCCGTCCGGCGGCGATCCGAGCGTCGTCCTGCTGCGTCTCGAGCAGGCGATCGGCTCGCTGCGCACGGGCCTGATGGTCGTCGGCGTCATCGCCGTCGCGGCGCTCGGCGTCGCGGTCTACGCGCTGGTCAAGGCGGGCGACGAGGGTGGCGGCGGGTCGCGCAGCGGGCTGGCGAGCGACGAGCGTGTGTCGCAGCTCGACGAGCGCATCGACCGTCTCAGCCGCCAGATCCAGGACGCACCCACCGGCAGCCAGGGCAGCGGCGACGACCTCGAGGGCCGCGTGGCGGCGATCGAGCGCACCGCCAAGACGCTCGCCGACCGGCCTTCGACCGACCCGCAGCAGGCGATCGACCAGCTCTCCGAGCGCATCGACGACGTCGCCAAGGATGTCGAAGCGCTCCAGCAGTCGCCACAGCCGTAGCGCACGACGTAGAAGAAGTACAACCGCGGCGCGGCCGACAGTAACATCGGGCCGCCAACGGCGTGCAGCTCACGCCTGAATAGCGGAGAAATGGGGACCACGTGGCCACGACCTCGGTCGTCTCGCGCGAGAACATCGAGAGCTGGGCACCCGATTCGCCGAAGCTGCTGCTCTTCCGCAGAGCCATCGCGGCGATGCAGAAGATCTCCGACGAGGCGTTGATGGACGAGCGCGGCTACCAGTGGGTGGCCGGCGTCCACGGCGGCTTTGGCGGAATGGCGATGTGCCAGCACGGAAACACCAACTTCGTCACGTGGCACAGGCCGTATCTGCTCGATGTCGAGCTCAAGCTGCGCGCTCGGATCGCTGCGTTCGCCGATCGGGCCACCGCCGACGAGTGGCGCCTGCCCTACTGGGACTGGGCGGCGCCCGACGCACAGGGGATCCCGCAGGCGTTCACAGAGGAGACCTACGACGACGACGGCCAGACGCGCGCCAACCCGTTGTTCAGCGCTCCGTACCAGCTCCCGCTCCCGGTCGACGTCGCACCCCCGCGGGACGCGACCTGGCGCGCTCCCCGATCGGCGGAGGCATTGCAGGCGATCGGCGCCCTTGTCCCGCTCGCCCTGAGCGAGCCCGACTTCCGCGACTTCAACACGGCGCTCGAGAACCCGCACAACCAGATCCACGGGTGGGCCGGCGGCTTCATGGCGACGTACCGCTCGGCGTTCGACCCGCTCTTCTGGTGCCACCACGCGAACGTCGATCGCCAGTTCTGGATGTGGCAGCAGGGCGAAGGGCACATGTCGTCGATCCCTCGCGCCGTGCGCGACTTCCCGTGCCAGCCGTTCAAGTTCAAGGACATCAGAGCGGAGGCGTTCTTCGACACCCGCGCCCTGGGCTACACCTACGCCACCGAGCGCCTGCTCGTGACGCTCACCGAAGCGACCGGCACGATGGAGCGCGACTCGCCGCAGGCGCCGCTGCCGCTGGACTTCGGCACGGTCCCCGCCAACTTCGATCGTGCCCGCATCAACGTCCATGGCCTGCGTCACCCAGAGATGACGCGCGAGCTGCGCTTCTTCGCCAACCGCGACACACCGCCGGATGCGTCGACTCCGAAGACCATCGACGAGCGCTTCCTGGGCTCCTACATGCTCCTCGGGCACGGCCCGTGTCCCGGGGCGCCGGGGCACTGCGACCCAGACCAGCAGTCGGGCGCGGCGCTACGCCCGCCGCACCACCTGGCGCCGTTTGACATCTTCATCGACGTGACCCGGCCTCTGCAGGTGCTGGGCGGCGGCGCGCCGCTACAGCTGCAGGGCCAGCTGATCGTCGTCGATCACACCGGCGACCAGCTGCCCACCGACAGCCTGGCCTTCGACAACGCGTCGCTGACGGTCCGGTAGCCGGCGGCCCGCCGGCGCGCGTCACCAGCCGCCGTCGTCGCCTCGCCGGATCGCCGCCTGCGCGGCCGCGACCCGCGCCACCGGCACCCGAAACGGAGAGCACGAGACGTAGTTCAGCCCGGAGTTGTGGAAGAAGTCGATCGAGTCCGGGTCGCCGCCGTGCTCGCCGCAGATTCCGAGCTTGAGCTCGAGCTTCGTCTTGCGCCCGAGCCAGGCGCCCATCCGCACGAGCTGCCCGACGCCGGGCGTGTCGAGCGTCTCGAACGGCGAGCGGTCGAAGATCTTGTTCTCGATGTACGGCGCCAGGATCTTGCCCTCGATGTCGTCGCGGCTGAAGCCGAGCGCCGTCTGCGTCAGGTCGTTGGTGCCGAAGGAGAAGAAGTCGGCGTGCGTGGCGATCGTGTCGGCGAGAAAGCACGCCCGCGGCAGCTCGATCATCGTGCCGACGAGGTAGTGCTCGCGCGCGACGCCCTCCTCCCGAGCGACGCGGAAGATCAGCTCCTCGATGATCTGCAGCTCGCGCTCGTAGTCGATCAGCGGAACCATGACCTCGAGCTTGGGCGGATGGCCGAGGCGTTCGGTCACCGCGCATTGGGCGCGCATGATCGCGCGGACCTGCATCTCGTAGATCTCCGGGTGCAGGATCGCCAGGCGGCAGCCGCGCGTGCCGAGCATCGGGTTGACCTCGCGCAGCGCCTGCGCCCGCGGGTCCTCCTCGTCGGGCGGCAGGAACTCGTGCAGCGGCGGGTCGAGCAGGCGGATCGTGACCGGCAGCCCATCCATCGCCTCGAGGATGTCCTCGAAGTCCTGCTGCTGCAGCGGCAGCAGCTCATCGAGCGCCGCGCGCCGCTCTTCGACGCTGTCCGAGAGGATCATCTCGCGCATCTTCGGCTGGCGGTCGGCGGCCATGAACATGTGCTCCGTGCGGCACAGGCCGATGCCGGCGGCGCCGAACGAGCGTGCCTTCAACGCGTCCTCGGGGGTGTCGGCGTTGGCGCGCACGCCGAGCCGGCGCAGCTCGTCGGACCAACGCAGCACCTGCTCGAAGTGCTCGCCCATCTGCGGCTCGACGAGCGGGACGTCGTCGATCGTGATCTGTCCGGTCGTGCCGTCGATCGAGATCACGTCTCCCTCGCACAGGAGGGTTTCGTCTACTCGCAGCTCCTTCTTGGCGAGGTCGATCTCCAGCGCGCTCGCACCGGTGACGGCGGGCCGGCCCATGCCGCGCGCGACGAGCGCGGCGTGGCTGGCCTTGCCGCCCTCGGCGGTCAGGATCCCGCGCGCGGCGTGGAAGCCCGCGACGTCCTCGGCCTCGGTGAACGGGCGCACGAGGATGACGTCGCGGCCCGTCGCGGCGGCCGCGACCGCTTCGGGGGCGCTGAAGACGATCTCGCCCTTCGCGGCGCCCGGGGAGGCGGCGACGCCCTTGGCGAGCACCGCGTACTCGACGGTCGGGTCAAACGTCGGGTGCAGCAGCGCGTCGAGCTTCTCGCAGTCGATCGTCGAAATCGCCTCGGCCTTGGACAGCAGGCCCTCCTCGACGACGTCGCAGGCGAAGCGCACCGCGGCCTGCGCGGGTCGCTTGGCGTTGCGCGTCTGCAGCATGTACAGCTGGCCTTCCTCGATCGTGAACTCCGTGTCCTGCATGTCCTTGTAGTGCGCCTCGAGCGTGCGCAGGATGTCCATCAGCTCGGCGTGCGCCTCGGGCATGACGTCGCGCAGGTCGGCGATGTCCTGCGTGTTGCGCACACCGGAGACGACGTCCTCGCCTTGGGCGTTGACGAGGAAGTCGCCCGACGGCTCGGGGGCGCCGGTGACCTCGTCGCGGCTGAAGGCGACGCCGGAGCCCGAGGTGTCGCCCTTGTTGCCGAAGACCATCTGCTGGACGTTGACCGCAGTGCCCCAGTCGTCGGGGATGCGGTTGATACGCCGGTAGGCGACGGCGCGATCGCCCGTCCACGAGTCGAAGACCGCACGGATCGCCTGCTCGAGCTGGTCTCGTGGCTCCAGCGGAAACTCCTCGCCCGTCTCCTCCTTGAAGGTCTCGCGAAAGCACGCCGTGAGCGCCTTGAGCGCGTCGACGTCGAGCTCGGTGTCGAGCTTGACGCCGTGCTCCTGCTTGGCAGCGGCGATCGCCTCCTCGAAGCGCTCGCCGGGGATGTTGCGCACGACGTTGCCGAACATCTGCACGAATCTCCTGTACGAATCCCAGGCGAAGCGCTCGTTGCCGGTCCGGTCGGCGAGGCCTTGGACGGACCGGTCGTTGAGGCCGAGGTTGAGGACCGTGTCGAGCATGCCGGGCATCGACTCGCGGGCGCCGGAGCGGACCGACACGAGCAGCGGGTCGTCGGGATCGCCGAGCGTCTTGCCCGCCGTCTGCTCCAGGCGGGCGAGCGCCTCGTCGACCTCCTCGGCCATCCCCTGCGGGGCCGTGTGGTCGTTCTCCATGTAGGAGACGCAGGCCTCGGTCGTGATCGTGAACCCCGCCGGAACGCGGTCGGCCCCCAGAATGCGCGTCATTTCCGCGACGTTCGCGCCCTTTCCGCCAAGGAGGTTGCGCATCTCCTTCGAGCCCTCGGCGAAGTCGTACACCCACTTGGTCCCAACTCGAGCGGCTCCCATGGCGCGCGATCCTACCGGGGAGCGGCCGCCCTTAGCCGTACGTGGGCGTGATGCTCGAGTGTCTCGTGGATCGCGCGCTCGGCCTCACGCAGCGCGCGCTCGCCGGCCGGCGGGACATCGGCCAGCGCCGCGCCGAGCGCGCCGGTCATGAAGGCGTGCGCCTCTTCGCCGAGGGCGAAGCCGGTCGCCTCGCAGGCCGTGCAGACGACGCCGCCGGCCGACCCGCTGAAGCCGGCCAGGTGGTCGGCCTCGCCGCAGGCGGCGCAGGCGGCCAGCTGCGGAGCGAGGCCGGCGGCGAGCAGCAGCTTGAGGCGGAAGGCGAGCTGGTTTGCGTGCGTGGCCTGCGAGCGCGCCGAGCCGGCGCCCGCGTCGAGCAGCGCGAGCTCGTTGCACAGCAGCGCGAACACGCCAGGATGCGCCTCGTCGGTTTCGAACAGCCGCCCGACCGCGTCGCAGGCGCGCGCCGCGCTGTCGAGCGAGGGGCCGTCCTCGCGCAGGCGCGGGTAGCCGTCGACGGTCTCGGCGCTGGTCACGGTGAGCAGCTCGCTGCGACCTTGATACAGGACCATATGCAGGCGAAAGAACGGCTCCAGGCGACCGCCGAAGCGGCTCTTCGTGCGTCGCACGCCCTTGGCGATCGCGCTGACGCGGCCGCGCTGCGGGGTATAGAGATGCAGGATCCGATCGGCCTCGCCGTAGCGCAGCGAGCGCAGGACGACCGCCTCGGTCTTCAGTGAGCCCGGCATTACACTTTTCGCACCATGAGAACGATGCAGATCTACACGAAAGAGGGCTGCAAGTTCAGCGCCCAGCTCCGGGAGCTCCTCGAGGAGAAGGAGATCCCGTACGAGGAGACCATCGTCAGCCTCGACTCGCCCGAGCACCACGAGCTCGGTGAGCGGGCCGGCTCGATGAAGCTCCCGCAGGCCTTCATCGGCGTCATCCCGCTGGGCAGTGCCCAGGAGGTGCAAGCGGCCTCCATCAACGGCATGCTCGACGACCTGCTCGTGGACTGATCATGCGGATGGTCACCGTCTACACCGACGAGCTCTGCACCCTGTGCCATTCCGTCGAGAACCTGCTGAACGTCCGCGAGATCCCATACGAGAAGGTCATGATCACGGAGGGTTCGGACGAGCACGAGCAGCTCGCTGCGCGCTCGGGCATGACCTCGCTGCCGCAGGTGTACATCGGCAGCCTGCTGGTCGGCGGCTACCAGGAGACGCTCGCCGCCGATCAGGCCGGGATGCTCGCCGACCTGCTCGTCGACTGACACCGGGCGGGCACTATCCTTTCTGAAGTCATGCGCGAGGTCACGGTCTACACCACCCACGGTTGCGGCTACTGCACCCGCGTGAAGATGCTCCTGAAGGCCCGCGGCATCGAGTTCCACGAGGAGAACCTCGCCGGCAACCCCGATGCCGTCGTCGAGCTCCGCGAGCGCACGGGCATGATGACGCTGCCCCAGGTCCTCGTCGGCAGCGTCCTGATCGGTGGCTACGACGAGACCGCCGCGGCCGACGCGTCGGGGATGCTGGCGGACCTGCTGGAGGATTAGGGCGGGCTGGGCGCCAGGAGCGCGGCCAGCGTGTCCATGACGGTGCCGGGCTCGTAGACGAGCTGGCGGTACGTGAAGCGCACGACGCGGTGGCCGAGCACCGTCAGGCGCGCGTCCTTTGCGCGGTCGCGCTCGAACGCCGTGGCGGGTGCCATGGGTCTCGTGGCCGTCGGTCTCGACGACGAGCCGGCGGGCGCGCCAGAGGAAGTCCACCTCGTCGCCGGCAACGATCGCGTTGACCTCGGGGCGCGGGATGCTGTGCGCGTCGCAGCGGTCGCGCATGAGCGCCTCGAGGTCGGAGCGTGTGAGCGGCGGCTCGTCGTGAACGGCGGCGAGGATCGCCGCCAGCGCGGCGCCACCAGGACGCCGCAGGTTTGCCGCGATGACGTCGTTCATCGCATGAAGGTCGAACAGCCGCAGCGAGAGTGAGCGCTCGACGGCGCGCTCGAGCGGCCCTGTCGCGAGCATGCCCGCGATGTCGAGCAGGGTACGAGCGGCGGACGTCACCGGGATCGCGCCGTGCAGCGCGACGTCGGCCGGCCCGAGCGTGCGCGAGCGGTGGACGAGGATGCCTGCACGATGCGGACGGCCCGCGCTCGTGGGCACCGTCACGTGGATCGCGACGCTGCTGCTGGGGCGAATGCCCCACAGAGCTGCTGCGCTGACGTGGCTGAGCAGCGCGTCCTCGCCCAAGGCGAGGACCGCGGCAAGCCATCGGCCCTGGCGCGAGAGGTGCGTGTGACCGACCGCGAACACGCCGCGGTACAACCGGTGCAGGCGACCGACTCGCACGCGGGCGTTGATCGCGCCGACACCGAGGCCCGCGGCACGCAGCTGGCCGAAGTGCACGACGCCGTGCTGCGCCGCCGCGATCCGCGCGACCCGCGCGTCCGGCCCGAGCGTGTCGCGAACATGCGCCATACGAACACCTAGGCGACACGCCGCTTAGATTCGCCCCCCGGCGCCAGCAGCGTGTCGCGGCGATGTTCGTGACGAACACCAAGACGACACGCTGCCGCCCAGCGGCCCGAGCCGCCGCCCCAGCCCCGCAGCCGACCACAAGCGCGCGGGCCAGCACCCCCGTCATCGCCGCCGTGTACAAGCGTCCCCCGCACCACCCCGGCCACGCGAGCGACAACACACACCGCACACACCGCACCCGCGGCACCCGCGGCACCCGCCGAACCTGCCTACCCCCGCCGCACGCGCGGGCGCTTCTGACACACCTCGCACGCGTACGTCCCGCGCCCCGCGGCCACGAACTTGCGCACCGGCGTACCGCACACCGTGCACGGGTCGCCCTCGCGGCTGTGGACGAGGAACTCGTTCTGGAAGGCGCCCTTGACGCCGTCGGGATGGCGGAAGTCGTCGATCGACGCGCCACCCGCGCCCAGACCGGCCTCCAGGGACGCGACGACCGCATCCCGCAGCGCGGCGACCTGCCCGCGCTTCAACGCTCCCGCCGACCGCAGGGGATGAATCCGCGCGCGGAACAGCGCCTCGTTGGCGTAGATGTTCCCGACGCCGGCGATGCGCCGCTGGTCGAGCAGCAGCGCCTTGATCGGGGTACGCCGCTTGCGCGTCTGCAGGTACAGATGCTCGGTCGTGAAGTCGGGGCCGAGCGGCTCGACGCCGAGCCGCGCGGCGAGGAAGTCGTCCAGCGCGTCGCCGCCGAGCGCGAGCTCGCCCGTGCCGAAGCGGCGCGGGTCGCAGAACGACAGCACGTGGCCGTCGTCGAGCTCCAGGCGCACGCGCGCGTACAGCGCGTCGGGCGGCGGGTCGTAGAGGACCGTTCCCGTCATCCGTAGGTGCATGACCAGGTAGACCTCGTCCTCGGCTTCCCAGATGAGGTACTTGCCGCGCCGGGACAACTGCTCGACGATCCGCCCCTCGAGCGCATCGCGCAGCTCCGACGGCGCCATCGGCGAGCACCATTTCGCGTCGAGCACCTCGAGCGTGCGCAGCGCGCGCCCCTCGACGAGCGGCGCGAGCCGGCGGCGGATGGTCTCGACCTCGGGTAGCTCGGGCATCCTGCCCTGAGCGTAGTTGCTCGCCTGGTGGTCCTACGCCTGTCCGGTCGCCCCGACGAACGGGGTGCCGGGCAGCGCCGGTGCGTCCGCGCCGCACAGCCAGCGCAGCACGCTGGCGCCGACGTCGGCCAGCGTGCCGTCCGAGCGCCGGCCGCCGTGCCCCTCGAAGCAGGCCAGCAGCGGCGCGTACTCGCGCGTGTGGTCTGAGTGCGCGGCGGCGGGATCGCAGCCGTGGTCGGCCGTGATGATCAGCAGGTCGCCGGGCCGCAGCGCCTCGAGCCACTCCCCCACGCATGCGTCGATCGCGGCGAGCGCGCGGTGAAAGCCGTGGACGTCCTTGCGGTGGCCGTACACCTGGTCGGTCTCGACGAGGTTCGTGAACACGAGGCCGCCGTCGAGCTCGTCGACGAGCCGGGTCGTCTCGCGCAGCGCGCGCTCGTTCGTCGCGCCGGGATGCGCGACGGTGATCCCACGGCCGGCGAAGAGGTCGTACACCTTGCCGACCGCATGCACCGGCACGCCGGCATCGGTCAGCTCGTCGAGATATGTGCGACCCGGCGGCGCGACCGAGAAGTCGTGGCGCCCCTCCGTGCGCGCGAACGCGCCGGGCGCCCCGCCGAACGGCCGCGCGATGACGCGCCCCACGGCGTGCTCGCCCGTCATCAGCGCGCGCGCGGCGACGCAGACGTCGCCCAGCTCGCGCTCGGACAGCTGCTCGACGTGCGCGGCGATCTGCAGCACCGAGTCCTGCGACGTGTAGAGGATGAGCGCGCCGTCGCGCAGGTGCTCGGCGCCGAAGTCGTCGATCGCCGCGATCCCGTTGTAGGGGCGGTTGCAGATGAACCGCCGGCCGGTCGCCGCCTCGAGCCCCCGCATGACATCGTCGGGAAATCCGTTCGGATAGGTCGGAAGCGGCGCCGGTGCGATCGCCCCCATGAGCTCCCAGTGGCCGGTCGTCGACTCCTTGCCGGGCCCCTGCGCCGCCAGGCGCCCGTGCAGGACCGGCGCGGGCGCCGGCTCGACGCCGTCCAGGGCCAGAATCGACCCCAGGCCGAGGCGCTCGAGCACCGGCAGCCGCAGCCCGCCGACCGCCTGCGCGACGTGCGCCAGCGTGTTGGATCCCTCGTCGCCGTAGTTCGCGGCATCGGGCAGCGCGCCGATCCCGCAGGCATCTGCGACGACCACGAACGCGCGGCGCTTCACCAGTCGTCCACCCCGTGGGCGAGCACTAGTCCTTCGGAGAGCGCAACTTCAGCGAGCGCGCCATCGGGCCGAACGTCTGCTCGTTGATGCGGGCGAACTCCTTCGGCGGGGCGGACGCGTCCATCACGACCTCGGCCCCGCGACCGTAGACGTGGAGGGACCGCATCGAGCGCCGGACGGCCTCGTTGGTGAGATTCTTGCCCTGGCCGGCCACCTCGACCCCGCGGATCCCCGGCTTGATGACCAGCCGCGTGGATCGCAGCTCGAACGTCGGGTCGCGGCTCTGGATCTGTGCGACGAGCGCGGCGCGTGCGGCGTCGAGCTGCTCGCGCGTCTCGGGCAGCGGCTCGGTGCGCGGATAGCGCCAGATCGCGACCTGCGCGGGGCCGATCGCGACCGTCGCGACCTGCGGCTCGTCGCCGGGCACGATACGCCAGTTCGTCGGCGCACGGAAGCGCACGCCCTGCTCGTCGAAGAACGCTTCGCGAAACGCCTGCGGCGCGGGAACGACGGTGAGGTCGGGCACCGGCGTGCGGTCGTTGCCGCAGCCGGCGAGCAGCGCCGGGAGCACGACGAGGGCGACGGCGATGCGGGCGGTGCGGCGCACCCCGGCAGTCTTTCAGGCGGTCGGTGAGGAGCCCGCACCAGCCCGCGGGTGCGCCCGGAAGTAGACGTCCTTCAGGCGGTCGGCGGAGAGATGCGTGTAGATCTGCGTCGTCGCGACGTCGGCATGGCCGAGCATCTCCTGCAGCGAGCGCAGGTCGCAGCCGCCGGCCAGCAAGTGCGTCGCGAACGTGTGGCGCAGCGTGTGCGGGCTCATCCGCCCGGCCAGGCCGGCACTCGCCGCGTGGCGCTGGACGATCTTGTACAGGCCCTGGCGCGTCAGGCCGTTGCCGCGATGGTTGACGAACAGGTGGCGCTCCTCGCGCAGCCCGACGAGCTTTGGCCGGCCGTGCTCGAGGTACGTGCGCGCCGCCGCGATGGCCTGGCGGCCGACCGGGATCAGGCGTTCCTTGGCGCCCTTGCCGCGGGCGCGGACGACGCCGCCGCGCAGGTCGACGCTTCCGACGGTCAGATCGACCGCCTCGCTGGCACGTAGTCCGCAGGCGTACATGAGCTCCAGCAGGGCGCGGTCGCGCAGCGCCGCCGGCTCGGCCCCGCACGGCGCGGCGAGCAGCTTGGCGACCTCGTCGCGCGAGAGCACCTGCGGCAGCTTCTGGCTCTTGCGCGGGGAGCGCAGATCGGCCGTCGGGTCGTGGGAGATGATCTCCTCGCGGCGCAGGTGGCGATAGAAGGAGCGCAGGCAGGCGGTCTTTCGCTGGATCGTCGCGGGCGCGACGGGCGGGCGCTGCGGGCCTCCAGCCGTCAGCTCGGAGAGAAAGCGCGCCAGCTCGGCGTGCCCGAGCGTCGTCGCATCGAGGCCGTTGCCAGCCAGGAAGTGGCCGAACTGCAGCAGATCGGAGCGGTATGCCTCAAGCGTGTTGCGCGACAGGCCGCGCTCGAACTCGAGATACGCGAGGAAGTCGAGCACGTGCAGCTCGAACGGTCGCGCGAGGGGAACGGTCCGGGCGATGGCCATGTGCCGGTGCTTCGCCGCCCGCGCCGCGAACCATTGCGGTGCAACGCGCCGTGCGTAGCCTCGCTCAGACGACGGTGCGCAGCCAGCCGAGCCCGATCAGCGTCTTGGCGTCGTTGGTCGCCGCGAGCGCGGCGTCGAGGTCGACGAGTGGCCAGCGCACGATCTCGATCCGCTCGGCGGGGTTGGGCTCGGCGTCCGCCGAGGCCCGCAGCCCGGTCGCGGCGAAGACGTGGACGCGCTCGTCGGAGTAGCCGCTGGAGGAGTAGTAGCACGCGATCTGCCGCCAGTGCTCGGCCTCCTGCCCGATCTCCTCCGTCAGCTCGCGCTGCGCGGTCTGCATGGCCGATTCGCCCTCGACGTCGAGCTTGCCCGCGGGCAGCTCGAGCGTGTACTGGAGGATCGCCTCGCGCGGCTGGCGCACGAGCCAGACGTGCTCGTCGTCGTAGGCGACGATCGCGGCGGCGGCCACGCGATGGACGTACTCGCGCTCGACCTCCTCCCCGTCGGCATGGCGCAAGCGCTCGACGCGCACGGAGAACTGGCTGCCCACGTAGGGCTCGTCGCCGCCCAGCGGCACGATCGGTGGGTCGTGGCTCATGTCATCTGCGCCAGCGCGCCGCCCGCCGCTAGCGCGGCGCAGAAGAACAGCGGATCCTCGCGGCCCATCGAGCGCGTCGGCAGGCCGCTGGCGAGATAGCCGTCGAGGTCGGCCGGCACGGCGCGCCAATCGTGGCGCTCGTCGCCCGGCTCCTCGCCTTCCGGCAGCGCGACGGCGACGGGCGCGAGCAGCAGGTCGAGCACCGTGCGTGTGTGATGGCTCAGCCCGCGGTGACGCGCGCGCAGGTCGCTCGACGACATCCGTGGCACGAGCAGCGCCTCGCACCCCAGCGCCAGCGCGGTGTGCAGCGAGTCCAGCGCCTGCAGCCCGCCGTGGCCGAGCGCCGAGCCCGAGCCGAGGATCCCCGGGCCGGGACCGGTCACCGCCGCGTCCCAGCGCAGCTCGGTGAGCCCGTGGTGCAGCGCGGCCGCCGTGGTGATCGACTCGCCGTCGGCCCCCCCGAAGGCGGGCCCGGCGGTGAGATGGCTGGCGAGCAGGCCGCTGTCGCGCAGGTCGCGCACGACGCAGGAGTGCCCGCCGGGCAGCGCGCCGCCGGCCGTCTGCACGTAGCCGAGCCGGCCGCCCGCGCCGGTGGCCTGCGCGAAGGCCCACGCCAGCGGCGCGAGCTGGCCGTGCAGGCCGATCACCGCGACGGGCCGTGCGAGCGGCAGCCGCGGCGGCGACGGCGGGCCGTCGGCGTCGCCTTCCTCGACCGGGAGCACGGCGTGCTGCAGGCTCGTGTAGTTGAGCTTCATGACGTGCGCGCGCGGCGTGCCCTGACCGTCGAGGCCGCGCGTGAGGTTGCAGTGCACGATGTCAAAGCCACCCGAGCCGAGGTTCAGCTCGACGGCCTCGACGTTGACGATCACCTCGTCGCCCGGTTGGGCGGCACCGACGAGGCCGACGTCGGCGATCGCGGTGCGGCGCTCCTCGCCGACCTGGATCGCCAGGCGCTGCTCCATCGGCTCGGCCGGCCCGACGGCGAGCACCGTCGCGCGCCTCAGTCGGAGCATGCGTCCAGCAGCGCGTAGGTCACGTCGAGCATCCCCTCCAGCGCGGCGACGCTCACGCGCTCGCCGGGCTCGTGGTTTCGCTCCGTGCCGTTGGCGATGTTCGTGCAGTGAACGCCTGCCGCCTCGAAGGCGTTGGCATCCGAGCCGCCGCCGGTCGGGCGCCGCGCGGGTGTGTAGCCGCACGCGCGCAGTGCCGCCTCGGCGGCGAGCACTCCCGGCGCGTCGGGCGAATGGCGGTAGCCGTCGAACATCCGCTCGGTCGTGACGTCGACGTCGCAGAAGCAGGCCGGCGTGTTGGCGGCATCGTGCGCGCCGGCGATCACGGCCGCGACCACGTCCTCGGCCTTGGTGGGATCCAGCGAGCGGACCTCGCCGAGGACGCTGCAGCGCGCGGCCACGATGTTCGTGCCGCCGCTCTGGCCGCCCTCGATGCGCCCGATGTTCGCCGTCGTCTCCTCGTCGATGCGCCCGAGCCGCATCGCGCCGATCGCGCGCGCGGCGGCCTCGATCGCGCTGCGGCCGGCCTCCGGGCGGATCCCGGCGTGCGCCGGCGTGCCGCGGAAGTCGGCCTGGAAGCGGTAGTACGTCGGTGAGGCGACGATGATCTCGCCGATCGGCGAGGCGTGGTCGAAGACGTAGCCCCAGTCGCTGCGCAGCGTCTTGACATCAAACGCCTTCGCCCCGGCCAGCCCGACCTCCTCGCTGACGGTGAACAGCAGCTCGAGGCCGACGGGCGAGCCTTCGACCGCGCAGCGCCGCGCGACCTCGAGGATCACCGCCACCGCGGCCTTGTTGTCCGCGCCGAGGATGGTGTCGCCGCGGCTGACCCAGCCGCCGTCCTCCAGCACGGGCTCGATGTCTCCCGCCTCGGGGACCGTGTCGAGGTGCGCGCAGAGCAGGATCGTGCGTTCGCTGCGACCCGGGATGCGCGCCAGCAGGTTGCCGCACTCGGCGCCGACCTCCTCCGCGACCCCGTCCTCCTCGACGTCGAGGCCGATCGCGCCCAGCTCGCGCGCGACCGCCTCGGCCATCGCCTTCTCGCGGCCGAACGGGCTCGGGATCGCGCATAGGCGCGCGAACGACTCGTTCAGGCGGCGGCGCTCGACGTCGGAGGCGGGACGCATCGTGGCGTCAGTCTGACGTGCTCGGCGCGCGCGTAGCGGCGACGCGGGGACCCGGGCGCGCCAACGCCGGCTGGCTCGCCGTCAGCCCAGGTGGCGCAGCGCCGGCCACTCCCGCGCCCACCCCCGCCGCGGCCCGTCGCAGACCATCACCGGCGTGCCCTGCTCCTCGTTGTCGACCCCCAGGCCGTTGTCGATCCGGGTGGCCTCGCGGCAGCCACGCAGGCGCGCGGCCAGCTCGTCGGGATGCAGCCCAACGGCGATGACGGGGGCGGCGCCCTGCGGCGGCGGCCCCCAGTCGCCGTAGGCGTTGTGCCCGCTGTAGGCGTGCGGCAGGCCGAGCGCGGCGCCGTAGCGGTCGATCGCACCCGCCTGTCCGTAGTTGCGGGTCAGCAGCACCGCGCGCCGGCGATCGGGCAGCTCGTCGTAGACGCCGGCGACCGTGCGCGTGAACTGCGGCCAGCCGACCATCTCGCCGACGTCCTCGTTCATCGCGAGGACGGGGTCCAGGCTGCCGGCCGGGAGCACCGGCAGCGCGACGACGAGCCCGACCACCGCGCTGCTCACCAGCGCGGCGGCGAGCAGCGCCCGGCGCGCCGGGGCACGGCCGCGTTGCAGCCAGCCATCGACCTGCACGGCGCCCGCCCCGATCAGCACGGGCAGCAGGCCGGCGAGGTAGTACGGCTTGCCGGCGGACGCCATGAACACGACCGCGAGCACGATCCAAGCGCATGCGACGAACCGCACGTCGCGCAGGCGCGGATCGCGCAGCAGGGCTACGAGGCCCGCGATCCAGACGGGCGCGAGCGGCGGGCTGGCGAGCAGGAACTGAAACGGCACGATCGCCCACCAGGCCTCCGAGCTGGTCGACCCGCCGCCGGCGATCGAGCGCGAAACGTCGAGCTGCGGCCAGTCGTGGGCGGCCTGCCAGAGGATCCACGGCGACCACAGGACGAGCGCGATCGCCGCGCCGGCCCAGACGTGCGGCGTGCGCAGCAGCCGCCGCGGCCCGGCCACGACGACGCCCGCCAGCAGGCCGGCCGCCAGAAACGCGGGCAGCGGCTTGTTCAGCAGCCCGAGGCCCAGCACGACGCCGGCGACGAGCCACAGGCGGTCGCGCCCCGTGCGCACCGCACGCACCACCAGCCAGCTGACGGCCGTCCAGACGAGCAGATCGAACGTCGACGTGCTGAGCATGTGGCCGGTGAACAGCACGATCGCGGCGGCCGCCGCGCACGCGGCGGCGATCGCCTGCGCCCGCCCACGACCACCGAGCTCGCGCGCGAGCAGGCCTGTCAGGAGCACCGTCAGGCCCGCTGCCAGCGCAGCCGGCAGCCGCAGGACGGTCAGCGAGCCAGGTGCGAGCTCGCTCATCGCGCGGGCGATCAGCGGGGTGAGCGGGCCCTGGTCGGCGTAGGCCCAGTCCAGGTGCTGGCCGGCGGCGAGAAAGTACAGCTCGTCGCGATGCGGGCCGTAGCCGGACGCGACCGCCGCAAGCAGGACCGCCACCGCCGCGGCGATCAGCAGCACCACCCGGCTGATCACGGCCGACCTCCCGCTCGGGCTACGTGCGCGCGGCGCGGTACTCGCCGGGCGCGGGCGCATGCTCGCGGGCGCGGACCAGCGCGGCTCCGACGAAGTCCCGGAAGAGCGGCGCCGGACGCTCGGGGCGCGACTTGAACTCCGGATGGAACTGCGACGAGACGAAGAACGGGTGGTCGTCGAGCTCGATCATCTCGACGAGGCGCTCGTCGGGCGACGTGCCGCTGACGATCAGGCCGGCCGCCTCCAGGCGCTTGCGCAGGAAGAGGTTGACCTCGTAGCGATGGCGGTGGCGCTCGTAGATGACGGCCTCGCCGTAGAGGTCGCGGGCGCGGGTGCCGGCGTGGATCTTCACCGGGTCGGCACCGAGGCGCATCGTCCCGCCGAGGTCGGAGACCTCCTTCTGCTCGGGCAGCAGGTCGACGACCGGATGCGGCGTCTCGGGATCGAACTCCGTCGAGTTCGCGCCCTCCAGGCCGACGATGTGGCGGGCGAACTCCATCACCGCGATCTGCATGCCCAGGCAGATGCCCAGGAACGGGATCCGCTGCTCGCGCGCGACGCGGGCGGCGCGGATCTTGCCCTCGATGCCGCGCCCGCCGAAGCCGCCGGGGATGAGGACGCCATCGGCTCCGCCGAGGCGCTCGAGTGCGGCGGCGTCGCTGTCGAGCGACTCCGAGTCCACCCAGTCGATCTCGATGCGGCAGTCGTGGTGAAAGCCGGAGTGGCGCAGGGCCTCGGAGACCGACAGGTAGGCGTCCTGCAGCGCGACGTACTTGCCGACGAGCGAGATCTTGACGGTGTCCGAGGCCTCGTTCGCGCGCCGCGTGATCTCCTCCCACACCGAGAGGTCGGGCTGTGGCGCCTCGATGACGAAGTGATCGCAGATGAGGTCGTCGACGCTCTCGGCGGCGAACCACAGCGGCACCTTGTAGATGTTGTCGACGTCCTTGGCGCTGACGACGGCGCCGACCGGTAGCGACGCGAACAGCGCGATCTTCTTGCGGATGTCGTCGCCCAGCTCGCTCTCGGAGCGGCACAGCAGCATGTCGGGCTGGATGCCGATGCGCCGCAGCTCGTTGACCGAGTGCTGTGTGGGCTTGGTCTTCAGCTCGCCGGCGTGGCCGATGTAGGGCACGAGCGTGAGGTGGATGAACATGCAGTCGCGGCGGCTGACCTCGACCTGGAACTGGCGGATCGCCTCCAGGAACGGCAGCGATTCGATGTCGCCGACGGTGCCGCCGATCTCCGTGATGCAGATGTCGACGTCCTGCGTCTCGGCGAGCAGCTTGACGCGGTGCTTGATCTCGTCGGTGATGTGCGGGACGACCTGCACGGTGCCGCCGAGGTAGTCGCCGCGGCGCTCACGCCGGATCACGGAGTTGTAGATCCCGCCCGCCGTCACGTTGGACGCGCGCGAGGTGTTGGCGTCGGTGTAGCGCTCGTAGTGGCCGAGGTCGAGGTCGGTCTCCGCCCCGTCCTCGGTCACGAACACCTCACCGTGCTGGTAGGGCGACATCGTGCCGGGATCGACGTTGATGTACGGGTCGAACTTCTGCAGGCCGACCGACAGGCCGCGGGCGACGAGCAGGCGCCCGATCGAGGCCGCCGCGATGCCCTTCCCGAGCGACGAGACAACGCCACCGGTGATGAAGATGAAACGGGTCTTGCGCTGCTGTGGCATCGGCATGCTCATGCGGGCCTCCCGAGCGAGTCTAGGTGCCGTAGCCCCGGGACTCTCTCGATCGCTCTCGAGATTGATCGAAATTCCCCGTAAAGGTTCACGGCGAGCAGGATCAGCAGCGCGACGACCTGACCGTTGGTGTCGAGTGCGAGCACGAGCCACAGGCCCGCGAGGCCGCCGATCGCGTTGGAGCCCGTGTCGCCGAGCATCGCCTTCTCGCGCAGGTCAAACCAGCCCGCGACGAGCACCGGCGCAATGAAGATCCCCAGGCCGGCGAGGGCGGCGGTGTTCTGCGTGGTCAGCGTGAGCCCGAGGCCGAGCAGCACGTAGGCCTTGACGCAGCGACCCGGCCGCAGGTCGAGCAGGTTGAAGGCGTTCGTGGCGAGCACGAGGACCGCCGCCGCGAGCAGGAAGTCGGCGTCCGAGCCGGGCAGCGAGGAGGCCACGAGCAGCGCCAGGCCGAGCGTGCCGCCGGCCTTCAGCAGGCCGGTCGACAGGGAGCCGCCGAGGACGTCCCTGCCGTGGCCGCGCCAGCCGCGGCCCTCCCCCGACAGCGCGTCGTCGATGAGGCCCAGCAGCGCGATCCCCGGGACGAAGACGATCGCGAAGCCGAGGTTGTCGGGGAAGACGTCGGCGTCGGCCAGGCGCGCGAGCAGCATCACCGGGATCAGCGCGATCAGCGCCGCGGGGACGATGACGAGGCCGATCGGGATCGGCAGGCGGCGCCCACGGTAGTTCTCGCGCGTGGCGCCGGCTTCGGCGAGGCGGCGAAGCACCATCGGCGTGAGAGCCCCGGCGACCAGCAGCGAGAAGACGAACGGCAGTGCTTGCACCGGGTGTGGAACCTATCGGGGTGACCGGACAAAGGACGCACCGGTGGCGATCCGGCGGTCGCGCGCGGCCGCGATCGAGCTCAGCGCGCACGCCCGACGACGGGCGGCAGCAGCGCCTGCGCGCTGTCGCGACGGCCGTACGCGCCCTGGTTTCCGGCCAGCACGAAGACGAGCGCCGCCCGGCCCGCCTGCTCGTTGACGTTGTCGACGCTCGACAGGTCGCGGTCGCGAAACCAGCCGATGCTCGACCTCTCGCTGGCACGCCGCTCGACGCCGACCACGCGCACACCGGTCTGGACGAGGCCGCGGGCGATGCCGTCCTGCAGGTCGGCCAGCCGCTTGGCATCAGCCTTGTCGGCCGGCTTGTCGGCCGAACGCAGGACGATGACGCCGTCCAGATCGCCGAAGCGGCCGCTGAGCGACCGCAGCAGCGTCGTTCGAACCTGGCCGACGAGCCTGCCGCCCAGCACCATCTGGATCCCGGCCCGCTTGCCGAGGTCGTCCACCAGCGTGGGGTCGCGCTCGATGTTCGCGTAGCGTGTGCCGCGGGCGCGCTCGGCGAGCCCGGCGAGATCGACGCGCTCGCGCACGACGGCAACGAAGACCAGATCGGCGCCGCTGGGCTCCAGCGCGTCGCGCACGATGTCGGGCGCGCCGTCGTCGTCGCCCAGCAGGACGAGGCCGATGCGCGCGTCGGGCAGCCGCCCGGCGGTCAGGATCGGATAGGCGGCGTCGGCGAACTGCTCCTGCGCGCGCTCGCGCGCCTTGGCCTCGTCGCGCTCCTGGTCGGCCTCGCGCACGTCCGCGCGCAGCGAGTTGCGCAGGTCCTGGCGGGCGCCGGAGACAAGCTCCTTGTCGCCGATCGCGACGCCCAGCAGCAGCCCGACGACGAGCGCGATGAAGACGGCTGCCAGTGACAGCGCGTGGTAACGGAAGTCGAACATGAAACTTCGGCGGCTACTCGAGTCCGAGGACGACCTCGAGCTTGAGCCACATGAGATCTGCGACGTCGCGCAGGGCCGGGGTGAGCACGACGATAGCCAGCAGGCACAGCAGGCCCGCCAGCGCGACGAACACAAGCGGACTGCGGCCGGGCAGCGGGCGGTACAGGCGGCTCACGCCCTTGGCGTCGACGAGGATCTCCCCCAGCCGCAGCCGCGTGAGGAACGTCGAGGCCATCCCGCGGCGGTTCTTGTCGAGGAACTCGACGAGGTTGAACTGCGAGCCGACGGAGATGATCAGCTCGGCGCCCTTCTCGGCGGCGATCAGCATCGCCACGTCCTGGCTCGTGCCCGGCGCGGGCACGAGCTTGAACGGCAGCTCGAGGGTCTCGAGGTGCTCGCGGCCGGGCGCGCGGCCGTTGGGATAGGCGTGGACGACGAGCTCGGCGCCGCAGCGCAACGAAGCCTCGCTGGCGGAGTCCATGTCGCCGACGATCATGTCCGGCTGAAAGCCCTCCTCCAGCAGCGCGTTGGCGCCCCCGTCGACGGCGATGATCCGTGGCTTGACGTCGCGGATGTAGGGACGCAACATGCGCAGGTCCTTGTGGTGGTCGACGCCGCGCACCACGATCAGCGCGGGGCGGTCGCGAAAGTCGGTGTCGAAGCGCGGCAGGTCGATGCGTCCGGACAGCAGCTCGCGCTCCTCGAGCATGTGCTCGATCGTGTTCTTCGCGAAGGCCTCGAGCGCGTCGCCGATCTCGCGCCGGCGCTCGTCGGTGGCGGCGCGGACGGCGGCGGGGTCCTGGACCTGGCCCTCGGCGTGCATCTTGGAGCCGCGCATGACGCGCCCGCCGCGGACGGTGATCGGATCGCCGTCCTTGAGCTGCTTGAAGAGCTTGTCGTCGGACAGGTCGACGAGGTGGATGCCCGCCTGGACGAGCAGCAGCGGCCCCATGTTCGGGTAGACACCTGTCGAGGAGGGGCTGCAGTTGAGCACCGCCAGCACGCCCGCCGCGATGAGGTCCTCCGCCGAGACACGGTCGAGGTCCTTGTGGTCCAGCACGGCGACGGCGCCCGGTCGCAGCGTCTTGACCAGGAGCTTCGTGCGCCGGCCCAGGCGGGCGGGTCCGGACAGCTCGCGGGCGACGGCGACGGCCATCGGCGGAGTCTAGATGGGCCTGTTGAGGGCTTGCGGAGATCCTCCCGATGGCCTTGCTAGCGTGATCGCGCTGTGCTGCTCCCGCTCTCAGCGGTGACGACCCGACGCATGACGGACGTCTGTGGCGAGGACCCGTCCTTCATCTGCCGCGAGGTCCTCAACCGCACCGACGATCGCGGTCTCGCCGAGCTTGCCGACATGCTGCTCGGCACGCCGCTGGCGGTCGTCGCGATCTTCCTCGCGGCGATCGTCGTCAACCGGCTCGCGACGCGCAGCATCAAGCGCGGGCTGCGCACGCTGCACTCCGGCGCGGTCCGCGAGCGGCTCGGCGCGCTGCGCCGGCGCGCGCCGGCGGCGCTGCAGGAGACCGACGAGATCAGCCTGCGCGCGGAGCAGCGCATCGAGGCGCTGACGAGCGTGCTGCGCAGCATCACGACCGCGATGATCTTCGCCATCGCGGGCTTCATGATCCTCGCGGAGATCGGGCTGAACCTCGCACCGCTGCTGGCCGGCGCCGGGGTCGTCGGCCTGGCGCTCGGGTTCGGCGCGCAGTCGCTCGTCAAGGACTTCCTGTCGGGCCTGTTCATCCTCGTCGAGGACCAGTTCGGCGTCGGCGACATCGTCGACCTCGACCAGCAGACCTCGGGCACCGTCGAGGCGGTCTCGCTGCGCACGACGCGCCTGCGCGCGGTCGACGGCACGGTCTGGCACGTCCCCAACGGCGACATCCGCCGCGTCGGCAACAAGAGCCAGCACTGGTCGCGCGCGGTGCTGGACATCGAGGTCGCCTACGAGAACGACATCGACCACGCAACGTCGATCATCAAGCGCGTCGCCGACGAGCTCTGGCACCAGCGTGAGGACATCCTCGAGGAGCCCGAGGTATGGGGCGTCGAGCAGCTCGGACCGAACTCGATCGTGCTGCGCCTGGTCGTGAAGACCCGGCCCGCCGACCAGTACGCCGTCAGCCGCGAGCTGCGCCAGCGCCTGAAGGAGACCTTCGAGGCCGAGGGGATCCAGCTGCCGTTCGCGCAGCAGGTCGTGTGGCACCGCGGCGTGCCGGAGGCACAGCCGGCGGGCGAGAAGCCGGAGTAGGCGGCTGATGCCGCGGCCGGCGCCGGTCGCGCAGATCATCCCGCTGAGGCCTCAGGCCGCCCGCAGCAACTCCTCGGCGTGCTTGCGCGCCGCCCCGTCGGCATCGCCGTCGGCGCCGAGCATTCGCGCGAGCTCGCGGACGACGTCGTCGTCGCGCAGCTCGCTCACGGTCGTCTGCGCCGGCGTGCGGCTGGCATCCTTGGAGATCGAGAAGTGGCGCGCGGCGAGCGAGGCGACCTGCGGCAGGTGGGTGATGCAGATCACCTGGCGCTCGGCGGCGAGATCGCGCAGCTGGTCGCCGACGGCGCGGGCGGTCTGACCGCCGATGCCCGCGTCGACCTCGTCGAAGACGAGGGTCGCGCCGCCGCCGGCGCCGGTCGCGGCGACGCCCATCAGCGCGAGCATCACGCGCGACAGCTCGCCGCCCGACGCGGTGTCACGCAACGGGCCGGCCGGCACGCCGGGGTTCGGCGCGATGAGGAACTCGACGGTGTCGGCACCCGCCGGGCCGGGCGCGCGCGGCTCGAGCGAGATCTCGAAGGCCGCGCCCTTCATCGCCAGGTCGTCGAGCCGCGCGCGGACGGCGCGGGCGAGCTTCGGCCCGGCCGCGGTGCGTGCCCGGCGCAGCGCCTCGCTGCCGGTGGCGAGCGCGGCCTGCGCTCGCTCCAGGCGCGCGCCGGCGGCCTCGATCGCGACCTCGGCATCGGCGAGCTCTGCCCGCCGCGCGCGGCATGCTTCGGCGTGGGCGAGCACGCCGGCGATCGTGCCGCCGTGCTTTCGCTCGAGCCGATCGAGCACCGTCAGGCGCTCCTCCACCGCATCCAGACGTCCCGGCTCGGCGTCCAGGCCCTCGGCGTAGCCGAGCAGCTCCTGCGCGAGATCGCTCGTCTCGTAGGTCAGCGCGAGCCAGCGCTCGCCGAGCGCGTCGAGCTGCGGGTCGATGCCCTGCGCGCCATGCAGCCCGCGTCCGCCGGTCACCAGCAGGCTTGCGATCCCCGCCTCGTCGGCGCCCGCCGCCTCGGCCGCCGTCAGCGCCGCCCCGCGCAGCGCCTCGACGTGGCGCAGGCGGTCGCGCTCGGCGCGCAGCGCGACGGCCTCCTCCTCGCTGGGCTCGGCCGCGTCGATCTCCGCGAGCTCGAAGTCCAGCAGGTCAAGCTCGCGCTCGCGCGCGCCCGCCAGCTCGCGCAGGTCGGCCAGCGCCGCCTCGGCCGCGCGCGCCGCCGCGTACGCCGTGGCGACCTTCGCGCGGCGCGCGAGCTGGGCCGCGCCGCAGAAGCCGTCGAGGATGTCCAGCTGGGCGCCGGCGAGCGTCAGCTTGCGGTGCTCGTGCTGGCCGTAGAACGTGATCAGCGGCTCGGCGAGCTCGCGCAGGTCGGTGACGGTCGCCGAGCGGCCGTTGACGAGCGCCCGCGTGCGCCCGTCGGCGCCGATCCGGCGCGCGAGCACGACCTCCTCGGCGTCGGCCGGCAGGCGCTCGCCGCGCTCGCCGCACAGCGACTCGGGCAGCTCGAAGACGCCCTCGACGTAGGCCTCCGCGGCTCCCGGCCGCACGATCCCGGTCTTCGCGCGCCCGCCGAGCAGCAGGTCGAGCGCGTGCGCGAGCACGGTCTTGCCGGCGCCTGTCTCGCCGGTCAGAACGTTCAGCCCCGGCGCCAGGCGCAGCTCGGCCCGCTCGATCAGCAGGAGGTTCTCGACACGCAGCTCGCAGAGCATCGGCACGGTGTAGCAGCGCGCCCCGACGGATCGCCCCCATGCAGCAGTTTCGTCACGCGTCGCCAGGCGGCGCGCAGTCAGCCGTCTAGATGGTTGACTGCGCGACCATCTAGGAAGCCAGGCGCCCGAACTTCGCCCGCAGCCGCTTGTAGAACGACGATCCGGGGAGCTGGGCGAGCGATGCCGCGCGCGGCTCGAAGGCCGCATGGATGTCCTCGCCGGGCGATATCTCGCAGACCGGGCGGCCGTCGACGTTGACGTCGATCGCCTCACGGCCGCAGTTGGAGACCGTCAGCGTGTCGGCCGGCGCGACGACGAGCGCCCGCGCCGTCAGCGAGTGCGGCGCGATGAACGACACGCCGAAGCCCTCCACCCCCCAGGCCAGCACGGGCCCGCCGTTGGCGAGGTTGTAGCCCGTCGAGCCGGCCGGCGTGCAGACGACGAGGCCGTCGCAGCGCACCGACCCGACCTCCTCGCACTGCACCCCGTAGGACAGCTGCGCGACGCGCCCGCCGATCTTGCGGTGACAGGAGATGTCGTTGAACGCCTTGTGCTGCGCGCCGCCACCGCCGCTCCGAAACACGATCGCGGGCAGCAGGAGCACGTCGAAGTCGCCGGCGAACGCGCGCTCGAAGCCGTACTCGTCGAGCTCGTCTGGCTCGATCGTCGCGAGGAAGCCGACCTCGCCGAAGTTCACCGAGAAGACCGGGACGCTGGTGCCCTCGAAGCAGCGCAGGCCGCGCAGGATCGTCCCGTCGCCGCCGAGCACGATGCACAGCTCGACGTCGTCGCGCGGCTCCGCGTCGACGACGATGATGCCGTCCTCGTCGGGCTGCAGGCCGTGCTTGCGCGTCTCGTTGGCATCGAAGCGCAGCTCGATCGCGTTAGCGCGAGCGGCCGCGATCAGCCGCGCCAGCACCGGCGCGACCTCGTCCGCGCGCTGGTGCGTCATCACGCAGACCGCGCGGCGGGCGGCGTTCACGGCTCGACCTCGCGCCCGGCGGCGTCCAGCTCGCCGACATCGCCGACGCGGCCGTGCTCCGCCAGCCAGACGAAGCTCTCCTCGTTGCCCTTCGGTCCCGGTAGTCCCGAGGAGGCGAAGCCCAGCACCGCGGCGCTGAGGTCGCGGGCGCTCTGCGCCGCCGCCACGAGCGCCGCGCGGCGCTGGGCCGGATCGCGCACGACGCCGCCCTTGCCGACGTTGCCGCGGCCGACCTCGAACTGCGGCTTGACCATCGCGAGCACGTCGAAGGCGGGCGCCGTCGTGGCGAGCACGGCCGGCAGCACCTTCGCCAGCGAGATGAACGACACGTCCACCACGACGAGGTCAGGTGCGTAGGGCAGGTCGGCCGGCTTGATCGCGCGGGCGTTCGTGCGCTCCAGCACGGTCACGCGCGGATCGTTGCGCAGGCGCCAGTCGAGCTCGCCATAGGCGACGTCGAGCGCGATCACGTGCTCCGCGCCGGCCTGCAGCAGGCAGTCCGTGAAGCCACCGGTCGAGGCGCCGACGTCGAGCGCGCGACGCCCGCGCACGTCGAGCTGGAAGCGCTCGAGCGCGTTGGCGAGCTTGATCCCGCCGCGCGAGACGAAGCGCGGCAGCTCGTCGATCGCCACGACGACATCGGGGTCGACGAGCTGGCCGGGCTTCTGCGCCCGCTGCCCGTTGCCGCCGAGGCGCACCTCGCCCGCCATGACCGACGCCGCGGCGCGCGTGCGCGAGTCGAATAGGCCTCGTTCGGCCAAGAGGGTGTCCAGCCGCACGCGAGCCACGAGGCGGAACGGTAGCCGGTGCCCGGCGCGCGGCTTGTGTGACCCTCCTCACCCATGACTGGTCGGTCAGCCAACACACTGTCCTTGGGCGATGAGTCCCGGGGCCTTCTCCCGAATGGGCCTCGCCATATATGGCTCCCGTCTGCCAGACCCACAATCACATAGCAGTGTCTCTCCTCCCTGAAACGGCCCGCCAACCCGGCGGGTCGTTTCGCGTTCAGGAAGGTCCCTGATCAGCTCCAGACACGCGCCGGGATCGCCTGGGCCGTCGCCGGGCGGTCGCTCGACGCTACCGGCGCCAGTTGGCGATCCGCACGTGGACGTGGTCGTCGTGGTGGGCGATCGCCTGCACGACGCCGGCCGGGCCGCCGAGCCCGACGTGCCGTCCGACGAACGCATGCTGTGCGCCCGCGCCGACGAAGCGGCTGACGAGGTCCTGCGCGAGCGTGCGGTCGACCTGCTGCACCGCGCCCGGCGGCTGCAGCGTGCGGTCCAGGCGCGGGTAATAGACATCGACGTCGAGCCCGTTCTGGTGCGAGACGTGGCCGAGCCCGCCGAAGTCGCTGCCAAACGGCCCGCCGTAGGGCCGGCTGAGGTCGCCGATGACGACCGGCGGCGCGCCCGGGTTCGCGAGCCGGTAGTCACGCAGGACGTAGAGCAGGAACGCGAGCAGACGGTCGGTCGCCCAGCGCCGCTCGGCGCGGTTGGGGATCCGGTGCTCGATCGGGTCGTACGTGACCCAGTCGGGCCCGGTCTGCGGCAGCTGCAGCCCGTTGACGAGGCGACCGCCGTTCGTCGCGCCGGCGGCGATCGAGCCGACCTGCGGGACCGACATCGCCGGCGGAAGCCGCGGCCCGCTCACGGACGTGAGGCTCGCCCGCACCGTCGTGGGCCTGCGCGGCTGCGTGCTGGCGATCGCGCCGGGGTTCAGGCGCAGGACGCGCACCTCCTCGATCGGCGACCCGCCGCCCCCGCAGCCGCCGAGCGCGGCGGCCAGCGCCGTCGCGAGCGCGGCGGCGATGAGCATCCGAGGACTGTTCGTCGCGGCGAGCATGGTCGGCACGCGCGGGCGCGCCGGGACAGTGTGCTCGATTACGCCTCGGCGACGGCGCGCTGCGTCACGGCCGCCTCGATGCGCTCGGCGATCCGCCGGCCGGTGAAGCCGACCTCGGCGTGCAGCACCGGCACGGTGCCGTGCGTGACGAAGCGGTCGGGCAGGCCGACGCGCAGGATCCGCGGCACGTGGCGCCCACCGTCGTTGAGCGTCTCCCAGACCGCGCTGCCCAAGCCGCCCGCGAGGACGCCCTCCTCGACCGTGACGAGCAGCTCGTGCTCGGCGGCGAGCTGCGCCATCAGCGCCGTGTCGATCGGCTTGGCGAAGCGGGCGTCGGCGACCGTCACGTCGATCCCGTGCTCGGTCAGCCGGTCGGCGGCTTCCAGCCCCTTCGCAACGCCGGTCCCGTACCCGATGATCGCGACCTTGCCGTCACCCTCGCGCAGGATCTCGCCGGTGCCGATCTCGATCGGCTTGGCGCGCGTCGGCAGCGGCACGCCGAGCGCCTCGCCGCGCGGGTAGCGCAGCGCGATCGGCCCGTCGTCGTAGACGAGCGCCGTGCGCAGCATGTGGACGAGCATCGCCTCGTCGCGCGGCGCCATCAGGACGATGTTCGGCAGCGCACGCATGTAGGCGATGTCGAAGACGCCGTGGTGCGTCGGCCCGTCGTCGCCGACCAGGCCCGCACGGTCGAGCGCGAACACGACGTTGAGCTTCTGCAGGCAGACGTCGTGGACGATCTGGTCGTAGGCGCGCTGCAGGAACGTGGAGTAGATCGCGGCGACCGGCTTGACGCCCTCCAGCGCGAGCCCGGCGGCGAAGAGGATCGCCTGCTGCTCGGCGATGCCGACGTCGAAGTAGCGCCCGGGCAGCTCCTTCTGCAGGATGTTCAGGCCGGTGCCGGTGTTCATCGCGGCGGTGATGCCGACGATGCGGCGGTCGCGGCGGCACTCCTTGACGAGCGCGTGGCCGAAGACGGAGGTGAACTGCGGCGGCGGCGTGGGCAGCACGGCCGCGGCGGGCGCCGCCACGACGCCGTCGAGGATCGACTTCGGCTTGGCGGCGTGCCAGCGCTCCATGCCCTCCAGGCCACCGTCCTCGGCCGGGGCGAAGCCCTTGCCCTTGACCGTCGCGACGTGGACGACGACCGGCCGCTCGGCGGCGAGCGCGCTGCGCAGGGCGTCGCGCAGGGCGTGCACGTCGTGGCCGTCGATGACGCCGGTGTAGGCCCAGCCGAGCTCCTCCCAGAGCAGGCCGGGCGCCCAGAAGGCCTTGATCGACTCCTTCATCTGCGGGCCGAAGCGCTCGATCTGGCGCCCGACGCCCGGCAGCTCGCTGAGCCGCGACTCGACGTTCTCGCGCGTGTGCCAGAGCTTGGGATGCAGGCGAACGCGGTTGAAGTAGCGCGACATCGCGCCGACGTTCGGTGCGATCGACATGCCGTTGTCGTTGAGCACGACGACCATCGGCGTTCCGGCGCCGCCGGCCTGGTGCAGCGCCTCGAAGGCGACGCCGCCGGTCATGGCGCCATCGCCGATGACCGCGACGACGTGGCCCGGATCGGGCACCTTCAGCGCGCGCATCGCCTCCTTCAGGCCGACCGCGTAGCCGATCGAGGTCGAGGCGTGGCCGGCGCCCATGATGTCGTGCTCGGACTCGCCGATCGCGCAGAACGGGGCCAGGCCCTCGTACTGGCGGATCGTCGCGAGCGCGTCACGGCGGCCGGTGAGGATCTTGTGCGGGTAGGCCTGATGGCCGACGTCCCAGAGGATCTTGTCGCGCGGGGAGTCCAGCAGCGAGTGCAGCGCGACGGCCAGCTCGCAGGTGCCGAGGTTCGCGCCGAAGTGGCCGCCGATCTCGCCGACCGTCGCGATGATGTGCTCGCGCACCTCCTGCGCGACGCGCGTCAGCTCGTCCTCGCTGAGACCGTGCAGGTCCTGCGGGCGGTCGATGCGCTGCAGGAGGGTGGGCGGCATCGGCGTCAGGAGGTCCGGGTGGCGACGAAGTCGGTGATCTGCTCGAGCTCGGCGGCCCCGCCGGGCGCGGCAGAGGCCAGCGACACCCGCGCCTGGCGATGCGAGCGCACGGCCAGCTCGCGCGCGCCGTCGAGGCCGAACTCGCTGACGTACGTGCGTTTGCCGTGGCGCTCGTCGCTGCCCTGCGGCTTGCCCAGCGCATCGTCGGTGCCGGTCACGTCGAGGATGTCGTCAACGATCTGAAACAGGACGCCAAGCTCGGATGCGAACTCGCGGTACGCGGATGTATCGGGGCGGCTCATTCCGGCTATGAGCAATACGCACTCTACTGACGCGCAGATGAGTCGCCCGGTCTTCAGACCGTGCAGGCGCCGCAGGTCGGCCGCCGTCTGCTGCTCGCCGGCGATGTCGAGGAACTGGCCGCCGACCATGCCGTTGACGCCGGTCGCGCCCGCCAGCTCGGCCATCGCGGCGAGGATGTCGGCCGGCTCGCCGGCCTGCTGGCTGAGGACGTGGCGGAAGGCCTCGGCGTAGAGCGCGTCGCCGGCGAGGATCGCGACGTCCTCGCCGTAGGCGACGTGCGCGGTCGGGCGGCCGCGGCGCATGTCGTCGTCGTCCATCGCCGGCAGGTCGTCGTGGATCAGCGAGTAGGTGTGGATGAGCTCGAGGGCGCTGGCGAGCGGCAGGAACTCGTGCTCGTCGCGGCCGATCGAGCGGGCGGTGGCCAGCGCGAGCACCGGACGGATGCGCTTGCCGCCGGCCAGCAGGCTGTAGCGCATCGTCTCGACGAGCCGGCCGATCCTCGGCTCCTCGGTGAACGTCAGGGCGTCGAGCTCGCGCTCGACGAGCTGCTGCAGCTCATCGGGGTAGGCCGCGGCGCGACCGCGCTGGGGGACGACTGTCGCGCCGGCCGTCGCGTCGTTGGGAGAGGTCATTGCGCGCTCTTCTCCACTACAGCAGCGTGTCCTGGCCAGGCAGCGGCTCGCGCTCGGCCTCGCGGGCGCGGCGGTCGAGCTCGGCCGAGGCTTGCGAAGCCAGCGACGCACAGTCCTCCACGACCGTCGCGGCGGCGTCGGCGCTGAGATCACCGGAGCGCAGCTGCTCGGCGGCGCGCTCGAGGCGGCCGACGAGATCGTCGAGGGTGGCGTCCGTGTCGCTCATGCGCTCGGTGCGGGATTGTCGCCCATCTCGCGATGGACGGCGGCGAGGATACCGTTGACGAACTTCGGGGCGTCGGCGCCGGAGTAGGTCTTGGCCAGCTCGACGGCCTCGTCGATCGCCCCTTCGGGCGGGATCGGCGTGTCAGCGGGAGCGGCGTCGGGGTGCAGCATCTCCAGCAGCGCGACGCGCATGATCGCCTTCTCCAGTGGAGCGATGCGATCGATCGTCCAGCCCTTGGCGTGGCGGGCGACGAGCGCATCGAGCTCGTCCTCGCGGTCCTGCGCCGCGTGCGCGAGCGCGCGGGTGAACAGCGACGCGCTGCGCTCGAAGACGTCCTCGAGCTCGCGGTCGGTCAGCTCGGCCTGGTAGAGCGCGAAGACGGCCGCCCTGCGCTGATCGGTCCTGCGCGGCACGTGCTACGTCCGGTCTCGCGGGGCCCCGCGCTCGACCGTCACGCGCGCGACATGTAGTCGCCGGTGGCGGTCTGGACCTTGACGCGATCGCCGATGTTCACGAACAGCGGGACGCGGATCTGTGCGCCGGTCTCAAGCGTCGCGGGCTTGTCGCCGCCGCCGGAGGCGGTGTCGCCGCGCAGGCCGGGCTCGGTCTGGGTGACCTCCAGCTCGACCGAGGACGGCAGCTGCAGGTCGCCGGGGTTGCCGTCGATGAACAGCACGTCGACGCTGTCGTTGGCCTTCGTCCAGCGCAGCGCGCCGGCGACCGAGGACTCGGGGACCGCGATCTGCTCGTAGGACTGGGCGTCCATGAAGTGCGCGTCGGTCCCGTCGCTGTAGAGGTACTGCATCTTGCGCGCCTCGGTGTGCACGGAGCGGAACTTCTCGCCCGCGCGGAAGGTCCTGTCGATGACGTTGCCGTCACTCGCGCGGCGCAGCTTCGTGCGCACGAACGCGCCGCCCTTGCCGGGCTTGACGTGCTGAAAGTCAAGGACCTTGAAGATCGTCCCGTCCACCTCGATGTGGTTGCCGTTCTTGAGTTGGTTGGTGCTGATCATGGCTGCGCGTCAGTGTAGGGCGCGCCTGCGGCGCTGAGCCTGCGCACGAGCCGGCGCGGGCCGAGGATCGCGTCCCGGGATGCGGGTGTACCGGCATGAGAATGGGCGCCTCCCGAACAGGCCGAAGCCGCCTACCGGCGCTTCGTCGCCGACCGGCAGGAACAGCGGCGCGAAAGCGGGTGCGGGCGTGACACCGGAGCGCGCATCATCAAGGCCCTCGAAGGGCAAGGCCGCGCGGCAGGCCATAGGCTCCTGACGCCTGCACTTCGCCACGTCAGTCACCCGCACCCACGCACAGGATTGCACCAAGGACGCTGCTGCGTCAACGAATTTTCTCTCATCCGTAAGAGATCTGCGCGCGTCTCGTCGGTGACGGCGTTGGCGGCTCAGGCCGCGACGAGCTCGGCCACGTCCTCGTCGGTCTTGGGGGAGAGATCTCTCGGTCGGTGTCTCGTAGAGAGTCTCCATCGAGCCTTGGCTGAGGTAGCTGCGGCCGACGAGCTGGGGCTGGACCCGATGTGGAACCCATCTTCCCTACAACGGAAGCTCGGGCCGTGGCTTCGCGTCGGCGTAGGGCGCGCCGGCGGCGCTGAGCCTGCGCGCGAGCTGGCGCGGGGCGAGGATCGCCTGCTCCGCGGTCGTTCTCAGCACGCGCTCGCCGGCGGCCTCCAGATCGGCCTGGCGCTCGGCGTCGAGCTGCTGGGCGACGCGGCCGTCGTGCCACCCGCTGTCGACCTCGAGGATCAGGCGCTCCGCAGGCCAGCGCAGGTCGGGGAAGTACGGCGTGCCGGCAGCCAGTAGGCACGTGTTGACGTCGGGGTGCTCGAATCCGAACAGATCGACCCAACCCCGGGCGACCCCAATGGCCCGACCCGCGCGGGGCGACTTACTCACGTGGGCGATGAACAGATCGACCCCAAACCCCGGCCGACCCAACGGCCCGACCCGCGCGGGGCGACTTATTCACGTCGCAGATGACAAATCGACCCGGCGCGGGGGACCTGCGACTCGGGCGGCCCCGGCGGGCCTGCGCACTACCGCCGCGCGCTCCCCGGCGGCCGGGTGCTCCCGCCGGCACCCCAAGCGTCCCGGGGCGCCCCGGTGCTCCCGCCGACGCTTCGGCTTCCCCGGGGGCAACGCGGTGTCTAGGCGTTCTGTCAAAGTAGGTAGGCGTTCAGTCCGTCGGGTTGGGGGCAGGGTTTCCTTGGTTTGCAGGGAATCTTGCGTGTGTGGAGCGCGCTGAGGCTGAAGCGATCTATGATCAGGGCCGTGATGTCGTTGTCGCGGT
>Ga0136615_10000072_pt1 | contig 37254 bp, 29 predicted proteins | sample AntDrymUQ2882206_2_FD_106647 | JGI IMG/M metagenome (GOLD analysis project Ga0136615, IMG submission 106647) | Polar desert sand microbial communities from Dry Valleys, Antarctica - metaG UQ288 (22.06) | ecosystem: Environmental > Terrestrial > Soil > Desert | place: Antarctica: Dry Valley... | reverse complement strand
CGGCCCACAGCGCGGTGGGGTCGCGGTCGACCACCCCGGCCAGCTCGCGGAGCAGGTGGGCGCCGCACAGGGCGTGGGCGACGCCGGTGTAGCCGGCGTAGGGCGCCCAGCCGTCGTGCACCGCCGCCCCGGCCAGGCGGGGCCAGACCCCGGCGGCGTCCATCGCCTCTGTCCCGCGGCGCGGGTGCACGGTCAGCAAGGTGAACACCGCGGTGGCGGCGACATGGACCCAGTGCAACCTGCCGGCGACGCGGGCGCCGGTCTCATCGGCATGCACCACCGGCGCGGCGGCCAGCCGCTCGCCGATCACCGCCACCGCCGGCGCCGCCTTGGCGGCGGTCTCAGCGATCACGGCGGCGACGGCGACGGTCGCGACCGGCGCGCCCAGCAGATCACCCAGCAGCCGCGCCAGCCGCTCGGTCGGCAGATGCTGGCACACCGCCAGGTACGCGATCGCGGCGCGGACCCCGGCCCCGTACTGCGCCGGGGCGCGGACGTCGTCGGGGAACACCCCGACGGTGGTTGTCCCGCAGCCGTCGCAGCGGCGTCGCTGGGCCCGGTGCTCGGTGACGACCAGCCGCTGGGGCGAGATGTCGAACACCTGCCGGGCGGCCGTGCCGACCACCGCCGCGCCGTCCAGCCCGCCGCCGCAGCCGTCGCACACGCCTGGGACGTGGTCCACCACCCGGTCGGGGTCGGCGACCTGCGCCAGATGCGCACCGCCGGTCCCGGGCTGTTTGCCCCGCCGGCCTCCCTTGACGCGCGGCGTGGCCGGCTTCTTGGCCAGCCCGTCCGATGACGGCGGCCGCGACGACGTCGACGAGTCCGCCCGCGCCGCACCCTCCAACTCCACCACACGCACGGTCAACCGCGAGTTGTCCGCGCGGAGCTGTGCGATCACCGCCCGCGCCTCGACCAACTCCGCACGCAGCGCAGCGACCTCGACCACCAGCACAGCGACCCGCGCGTCGTCGTCCACCCGCCCCTCCCGCTCGACCAGCGGAAACAACGCTAGACGACCAACACACCCGAACCGGGCAAGCAACCCCAGGTCAGACCAGCAGCCCCACCCCAACCGCGCCTACTGAATAGTTACGCTGCAAGACCACCATCAGCTTTCCATCAGCTTTCCATGAACCCACTGTCAGGGGCCCTCCTTAGCATTGCAGCATTGAGCGCCGGTCGGACCGCGAAAAAGTGAACGTGGGGTGACGACCGGTGCCTGTCACGGCTCGATACGGGCTCTTATCGAAAAGGGAGCGCAACCATCATGACACAGCAGGTCGATGAGCTGGGCACGCCAGCTCCTGGCCCCGATACCCCGGTTGAAGACACGCGAACGCAGGCTGTCACGACCCGAGCAGGTGAAGGTCGGTGGCATCGTCAGGCGATGATCATCTTTTCTGTGGCCACCATCGCCTACGTGGTCTACAAGCTTCCGCCCTATCTTACTTTTGATTCGAGCAACTCGCTGATCCCTCCGGAGCATCCCCTGCACTTCGCTCTCCTCTCGGCCCACGTGATGGGCGGCTCGATCTCGCTGCTGACCTCCGTCCTTCAGCTTTGGCCATGGTTGCGCCGAACACATCCTGCTGTTCACCGGGTTAGCGGAAGAATCTACATATTCGGAGGCGCATTACCGTCTGCCGTATTGGCGCTTGCCATGTATCCGGTCACGCCTGGGGCTGGCCGAGTCGCCGTCCTCGTGGCCGCCAGCCTCTGGTCGACGACGGCCATATTCGGTTGGATGGCGGCGCGGCAGAAGCGATTCGCCGAGCATCGTCGCTGGATGGTTTACAGCTTTGCGATCATGTGGGGCTATGGCGTATGGGTCTTCGTCCTCGCCAACGCGTTCTACTACGCCGTTGGATTGAACCTTGAGACTTCCATGGAGGCAGCTCGCTGGATCAGCTGGACGGGCAATCTCCTCATCGTGCACTGGTGGATGGAACGAACTGCGGGTCGGACGATCATCGGTGTGGCCAGGCGGTCATCCAAACTCAAGGTAGCCACCTGAACACCCTTCTCACCGGCGAGCTGACCTCCGGGGACGTGGTGGCGCTCACCAGCAACAGCAGCGGCATGCACTGGACCTGCACCCTGCTGCGGGTGTGAGACCGGAAGAGAGGAACGACTGTGGTACCCGACGATGATGTGCTGGCCCGCCTCCGGCGGGTCAGGCGGTCCGACGCACCCGCGGACCCTGCGCTGCTGGACGAACTGCCGCAGCTGCACGGTGCAGCGGCCCTGTCGGAAGCCGGCCGGCTGCTGGGACGGATCCCGCTGAACCGGATCGCCCCACCCGGGCGCCAACTGCGGCCGCTGCGCGTGGCGATCGCCGGGACGTTCACCGCCGACGGGGTCGCGCCGCTGCTGCGGTTGGAGCTCCTGCGGGCCGGGATCCAGCCGGAGATCCACGTGTCCGGGTTCGACCAGCTCGCCGTGCACCTGACCGACCCCGATTCCAGCCTGGTGCGGTACGCGCCGGACGTGACGCTGTGCCTGCTGCACGACCGGTCGTTCCTGCCCCCGGACTGGGACCCGACGGCGCTGTCCACGCTGCGGGAGGTCCTCGCAGACCGTCTGTCGCTGCTGGCCGCGGCCGCGACCGGCTTCGCCGAGCGGACGTCGAGCATCGTGCTGCTGCACACCGTCCCGCTGTCGACGACCGAGCATCGCAAGGTGATCGGCTACGAGGGGAAGGCCGCGCTGGGGCGGATCTGGCGAGAGTTCAACTCCGGACTGCTGGACCTCGCCGAGCGACAGCCGCTCGTCCACACCCTGGACCTGGAGACCCTGCTGGTGGACCACCCCGGCCGGGTGCGCGACGACCGTCTCTACCAGTTCGCCAGCATGGCCTGGTCGCCCGGCGTCGAATCGCGCTACGCGCAGGAGGCGGCGAAGTTCTGCCGCGCGGCAGCCGGGCTGGCGAAGAAGGTCCTGGTCCTGGATCTGGACAACACCCTGTGGGGCGGCGTGCTCGGCGACGACGGGCCGTCCGGTATCCAGATCGGAGGGCAGTACCCCGGGAACTGCTACGCAGACCTCCAGCGCGGGGCCGCAGCCCTGCGGCGGCAGGGCGTCCTGCTGGCGATCAGCAGCAAGAACGACCCGGCGGTCGTCGACGACGTGTTCGCGCACCATCCCGAGCTGACGCTGCGCGCGGACGACTTCGTCGCGCAGGCCGTGAGCTGGGGGCGCAAGGACCACAGCATCCGCCAGATCACCCAGACGCTGAACGTCGGTCTGAACAGCGTCGTCTTCGCCGACGACAGCAGCTTCGAGTGTGACCTGGTGCGGCAGGAGATCCCAGAGGTCGAGGTGGTCCACCTGGCTGAGGATCCCTCGGGCCACGTCGCCTGCCTGCTCGACGCCGGCCACTTCGACGTGTTGGCCACAACCGCAGCCGACCGTGAGCGCACCGCGCTGTACCGGGTGAGGACGGACCGCCAGCGGTTCGTTGCGTCGTTCGACTCGGCGGCGGACTACCTGTCCGGACTGGGCCTGCAGGTCACCGTCCGGCCGGCGGACGACTTCATGCTCCCACGCGTGGTGCAGCTGTCCCTGCGTACCAACCAGTTCAACATGACGGGCCGCGCCCATTCCGAGGCGCGGACGCGGGAGATGGCTCAGGCCTCCGACGCCCTGGTCCTCGCTTTCGAGGTCGCGGATAGGTTCGGCCGCGAGGGCGTTGTCGGCGCGCTGTGGGTGGCCAAGCATGCCGACCACTGGCTGATCGAGAACTTTCTCATGAGCTGCCGCGTGTTCTCCCGTGGCGTCGAGCACGCGGTCCTGGCCGCGCTCATCGAGGATGCCGTCGCCGCAGGGGTTCCGCGGCTCCGCGCGCTCCTGAAGCCCGGCGAGCGCAACCGCCCCGCCACCGGCTTCTACCCGGGCGCCGGCTTCACCAGGACGGGGGAGGTCGACGGGGTCGTCACCTACGACCTGCCGTTGGCGGCCGCACCGTCCGTCATGCCGGAATGGATCGTTCTGGAGAGAGGGAGTGAACCCGTCCATGGCTGAGGTGCTGACCACCGTGGTCGACCTGCTCGAGCTGGTCACCGACGTCCCCGCCGAGGAGATCGGCGGCGCAACCCGGTTCGACAGCCTGGCGGGCTGGACCAGCCTGGCCGCCCTGCGGCTGCTCACCAGCGTCGAGGACCGCTTCGGGCTCCGGCTCGACCTGCGGGCCTACTTCGCCGCCGCCGAGGTCGCAGACCTCGTCACGCTGATCTCCGAGGGCGCCGACCGCGACCGCGCATCCCGGGCGGGGATCGCATGACCGCCGTCGCCACGCCACCGCTGCGACGCTGGGCGCCGTCCGCGCTGGCGGACGAGGATCTCGACCTGCTGCTGCTGATCCGGCACTTCGAGCGAAAGCTGCTGGAGCTGTTCGCCGAGGGGCTGCTCTCCGGCACCACGCACACGTGTCTGGGACAGGAGTACATCCCGGTCGCGCTGCGTCCCCTGCTGGAACCCGGCGACTTCGTGTTCAGCAACCACCGTGGGCACGGCCACTACTTGGCCCGCTTCGACGACCCTCACGGTCTGCTGGCCGAGATCATGGGCCGTGAGGGGGCCGTGTGCCACGGCGTGGGCGGCAGCCAGCACATCCTGAGGGGGCGGTACCTGTCGACCGGTGTGCAGGGCGAGAGCCTGCCGGTGGCGGCGGGCGCGGCCCTGCGACTCAAGCGCTCCGAGCCCGGCGGCCTCGCCGTCGTCCACGTCGGTGACGGAACCTGGGGCGAGGGTGCGGTCTACGAGGCGCTGAACATCGCCGCCCTGTGGACGCTGCCGCTGCTGGTCGTCGTCGAGCACAACGGGATCGCCCAGTCGACGCCGACGAACCGGCAGATGGCGGGCTCGATCGCCGTACGGGCGGAGGCCTTCGGCATCCGTCACGTCCGCGTCGACGCCACCGACGTCAACGACATCCGCGGCGAGCTCGGCCCGCTGATCGCCACCGCCCGGGCCCGCCCAGAGCCGTTGGTGGCCGAGTTCCGCACCCACCGGCTGGGTCCGCACAGCAAAGGCGACGACACGCGCGCACCCGGGCTGATCGCCCAGGCCAGGCACCATGACTGGCACGGGCACTACGCCGCGGCGTTCCCGGACCAGTTCCGTACGTCCGACGAGCGGCAGCGACGACGCGTCGACGCGGTCGTCCGCGAGATCACCGACCGGCCCCTCACCACCTGGGAGGATTCGTGCCACGCGCCGAACGAGTAGCCGAGAACCTCAACCGCGCGCTGCACACGCTGCTCGACGATGACCCCAGGGTGTACGTCCTGGGCGAGGACATCGTCGACCCCTACGGGGGCGCGTTCAAGGTCACCAAGGGCCTGTCCAGCCGCCATCCCGGGCGCGTCCTGGCGACCCCCATCAGCGAAGGCGCGATCGTGGGCGTCGCCGGTGGGCTGGGCCTGGCCGGGGACAAGGCGATCGTGGAGATGATGTTCGGGGACTTCATCACCCTGGCCTTCGACCAGATCGTCAACTTCGCCAGCAAATCGGTGTCGATGTACGGCCGGCGGGTGCCGATCCCCCTGCTCGTGCGCTGCCCGACGGGCGGCAATCGCGGGTATGGGCCCACACACAGCCAGAGCCTGCAGAAGCACTTCATCGGGGTGCCCGGCCTGACGCTGTTCGAAGTCTCGCCGTTCCATGACAACGCCGCCGTCCTGGGCTCAGCCCTGTCGCTCGGCCAGCCCGCGGTGCTGTTCGAGGACAAGGTGCTCTACACGCAGCGGATGTACCGCGACGGCGTCGTCGACGAGATGTTCCGCTTCGACTTCCTGGGACAGCACCACCCTGTCGCGCGCGTACACGTGGACGGTGCCGGCCAGCCGGACTGCGTCGTCATCGCACCGGGAGGGCTCACCGAGCGGGTGCTGAGCGCCGCGCGGTCCCTCCTGCTGCGCGACGAGATCGTCTGCCAGGTGCTGGTCCCGTCACGGCTGTACCCCTTCGACCTCGACCCTGTGCTGCCGGCCCTGACCGGAGCGCGTCAGATCTGCGTGGTGGAGGAGAGCACGGCGGGCGGGACGTGGGGCAGCGAGATCGCCCAGGCCATCCACACCCGCTTGTGGGGGACGCTGCGCAGCCCGGTGCGCCTGGTCAACTCGGCGGACAGCGTGATCCCCAGCGCCCCGCACCTCGAACGCGAGGTCCTCGTCCAGGACAGCGATATCCAGCAAGCGCTCAGGGAGGGACATTACCGGTGAGTGACGTGGTGGTTCCCAAGCTCAACAACAACGACGACTCCTACACGCTGATCGACTGGCTGGTCACCGACGGCCGTCCGGTCCAGGCGGGCAGCGCCGTCGCCGTGGTCGAGACCTCCAAGACCGCCGAGGACTTGGTCTGCGACAGCGACGGCGTACTGCACCGCATGCTCCCCGTGAACGCGGAGTGCCGCTACGGCGACGTCATCGGGCGGATCTTCGCCACCGAGGACGAGCGCCAGCGGTTCGTGGCCGAGCGCGCGGACCCGCCCGAGGCCGGCAGCCCGTCCACCCTCGACGGCATCCTCGTCACCGACGCGGCGGCCGCGCTCGCCCAGGAGCACGGACTGTCCGCCCAGCAGCTGCGCGACCTGGGCAGGAAGGTCGTCAAGCGCGAGGACGTCGAACGGCTGGCCGCCGCCGGATCGCAGCCGTCCGACCCGGAGCCCACCGAGGCGGACATGCCCGAGGCCCCAGGGGGCGTCCGGCACGCCCTGCCGCGGGCCCAGCAGGCCGTCGCCGCCGTCGTGTCGGAGTCCCACCGGACCGTTCCGGCGGCCTTCGCGGCCGTCAAGGTCGACGTCAGCGAGGCGACCGAGCTGGCACGCCGGATCACCCGGCGCACCCGGCGCCTGGTCGGCCTGCCCGAACTCCTGGTGAAGGCCGTCGCCAGGCAGCGAGCGCGCTTCCCGCTGTTCTTCGCGACGGGATATGACGGCCGCAGCGTGCAGCTCGCGGACGCCCCCCACGTCGGCGTGACGGTCGACGTGGGCACCGGCCTGTTCATTCCCGTCGTCCACGACGCGGAGCGGATGCCCATGGCGGACATCGCGGACCTCATGATGGACTTCCGGGAGAAGGCGACCCAGGGCGGGCTGCGGGCGCAAGACCTCAGCGGCGGGAACATCATGGTGTCCCTGCACAACGACGCGGATGTGGTGCTGGCCGGGCCGATCGTCTTCCCTGGACAGGTGTGCGCCGTGTCGCTCGGAGGGGTCCAGGGTGAGCTCGCCCTTGACGGGGCGGGTGAGATCGTGGTCCGCCGTGCGGTCAACATCGGGATCGTCTACGACCACCGCGTGGTGAACGGTCGCGACGCGGTGATGTTCCTGCGCGAGATCCAGGCTGTGCTCGAGAGCCCGGCCGCGTTGGAGGAGAGCTGACGCGGTGCCCTCGCCCGAGTGGGTCGTCCCGTCCGCGCCGCCGAGCCTGCCGCCACAGCACTGTCACGTCTGGTGGGCGGAGCCGGCGCAGGCACGCGACGCCCACCTGCGGCTGCTCGACGCGGGCGAGCGGGGGCGCCGCGATCGGCTGGTGCGCGCCGCCGACCGGGCTCGCTTCACGGTCGGCTGCGCCCTGCTGCGCCTGGTCATCGCGGAGCTGACAGGGATCGCCCCGGACGCGGTCGAGCTCGACCGTTCTTGCCCCGACTGCGACCGGCCCCACGGCAAGCCCAAGCCGCGCCAGGCCGCGGACCTGGAATGCTCCGTCTCCCACTCCGGAGACCGGGTGGCTGTGGCGGTGACCTACGGGGCACGCATCGGCGTGGACGTGGAGCAGGTCGACCCTGACGTGGACGATCGGCTTGCCGACAGGGTCCTGACCGCTGTTGAGATCGCCGCGCTGGCGCATATGCAGCCCGCACGGCGCGCTTGGGGGTTCTCCACCTACTGGACGCGGAAGGAAGCAGTTCTCAAGGCGGCGGGGTTCGGGCTGCGCGTCGCCCCCGACCAGGTCACCGTGTCGGCTCCGGCCGATCAGCCACGGCTGTTGGAGGCCGGTGACCCGGCGCTCGCGGGATCTGCCCTGACCCTCTATGCGCTCCACGCGGGCGAGGGCTACGCGGCCGCCCTGGCCGCCGTCGACGGCGAGCTGGTCTCGGTGCCGGAATTCGACGCCGGGCCACTGCTTGAGGACACGTCCGCACCGGTTGCCTGATCCAGCAGGTGGTGAGCCCGGTACTGCGTCAGGTCGCCGCCATGTGCTCCCGCAGGCTGCGGGGCCGCAGGTCGGTCCAGACCTTGTCGATGTGGGCCAGGCACTGTTCCCTGGTGCCCGCGAAGCCTGCGTCCCTCCAGCCCGGCGCGTTGCGCTTGTGCTGGGGCCAGATCGAGTACTGCTCCTCGTCGTTGAGGACGACCCGGTAGGGCGTGTCCGGTGACATCGCTGCTCCTCTCATGCGCTGTGGGTTGTCGTGGTGACCCGGGACGGCCGCTCGGAGTGGCGGGCGTCCCCGGCGGCGGCACCCTCCTGCTCGCGGGCGAGCTGCTCGCGCAGCTCCCCCGGCGACATGGCCATGATCTCGGCGAGCAGGTCGGGCATGAGGTCCCCCTCACCCGCCCCGTCCGCTGCCCGCAGGTGTTCCGCGGTCGCGGCCAGCCCGGCGATGGTGGGTGACTCGAACAGGGCGCTGGGCGGCAGGTCGACGGCCAGGGCGTCACGGATCCGGGCGATCACCTGGGTGCCCACCAGGGAATGCCCGCCGAGCTCGAAGAAGTCGTCGTGCGGTCCGACACTGGGCACACCGAGCAGCTCCACCCAGATCCGGCGGATGGTCTCCTGCATGGACGTGGTGGGCGACTCCCCGCCGCCCGCCGCGGGTACGGCGCCGCCGTCCACGGCAGGCTCCCCGCTGCCCACGCCGGCCGTCGAGGAACCGTCCGCGGCCGCGCTCGTCACCGCAGCGGCCATGACCGGCGAGACGGTGCCCGGCGCGTCGATCCAGTGCCGGTCGCGTTGGAACGGATAGGTGGGCAGGGGACGGCGGCGGCGCTGCTCGTGGGTCCAGACACCGCTCCAGTCGACGTGGACGCCGCCGAGCCAGAGCTGACCGAGCGCGCGTGCGATGGCGGCGGCGTCGGGCTGGGGGCGGCCCGGATGGCTCAGCGAGGAGACGACGGTCCGCTCACCGGTCGCCTGGTGCTGGCGTACGAGCGTGGCCAGGGACGTGCCGGGCCCCACCTCCAGCAGGGCGTGGCGCTGCCCGAGCAGCAGGGCAGCGCAGTCGTTGAAGCGCACGGGCTCCCGCAGGTGCCGCGCCCAGTACTCGGGGTCGGTCGCCTGCTCCGCCGTCAGCCAGTCCCCCGTCACGTTCGACACCACCGGGATGCGCGGCGGCCGCAGCGTCAGCTGCCGCAGGTGTGCGCTGAACGGGGCCAGCACGGAGTCCATGTGGGGGGAGTGGAAGGCGTGCGAGGTGTGCAGGGGACGGCACTCGATCGCGCGCCCCCGCAACGTCTGGGCCAGCGACTCGAGCGCGCGGTCCTCCCCCGCCACCACGGACAGGCGGGGGGCGTTGACCGCCGCCAGCGTCACGCCGTCCGGCAACATCGGCTCGACCTGCTCGGCCGGCAGGTGCACGGCCAGCATCGCGCCGCCCGGCAGGTCCTGCATGAGCCGTCCGCGGGTGGCGACGGCCACCAGCGCCTCCTCGAGGGTGAAGACCCCGGCTAGGCACGCCGCCACGTACTCACCGATGCTGTGACCGGCCATGGCGGCCGGGCGCACACCCCACTCGGCCCACAGCTGTGCCAGCGCGTACTCCACCGCGAACAGCGCCGGCTGCGTCAGCGCGGTCTGCCGCAGACGGGCCGCCGCCTGCTCCCCGGCGGCCGCCGGGTACACGACCTCGTGGAGGTTCAGATCGAGCCGCGCGCGCAGGACGTCGGCGCACTCGTCGAACCAGCGACGGAACGTGGGCTGCGCACGGTGCAGGTCGCGAGCCATGTTCACGTGCTGCGCGCCCTGGCCCGGGAACAGGAAGGCAACGGTGCGGTGTGTACTCTCCTGCACGGCCGTCCTCACGCCCGCCGCGCCGTCCTCGGACAGCGCGGCGATCGCCGCATCCCGGTCGTCGCTGACCACCGCCAGCCGGTGCGGCATCGCGCGGCGGGTCGACTGCAGGGTGTACGCGATGTCAGCGAGCGGGACGTCCCGGTCCTGCATCAGGTGGGCCGCCAGCCGCTGACGCATCTGCGCCAGCGCGGGCGCCGTCCGCGCGGACAGCACCAGGAGATGGTTGCCCCGGCCGGACGGCTGGACGTGCGGGGCCGGTGGCTCCTCCAGGATGACGTGCGCGTTGGTGCCGCCGATGCCGAAGGAGCTCACCCCAGCCCGTCGCGGCCCATGGGATTCGGGCCACGGCAACGGCGCGCTGTTGACGTAGAACGGGCTCGTGGCGAGATCGAGGTCCGGGTGCGGATCCCGGAAGTAAGGGTTCGGTGGGATGAGGCCGTCGCGCAGGGCGAGCGCCGCCTTGATGAACCCGGTCACACCGGCCGCCGCGTCGAGATGCCCCACCAGCGCCTTGACGGCGCCCAGGGCGCAGAAGCCCTTGCGATCCGTCCCCGCCCGGAACGCCTGCACCAGGGCCTGGAACTCGATCTGGTCGCCGAGGCTGGTGCCGGTACCGTGCGTCTCGACGTAGGCGATGGTGTCGGGCTCGACCCCAGCGGCATCCTGTGCCATGCGGATCACCGCCGCCTGCCCGTCGGTGCTCGGCGCCGTGTAGCCCACCTTCAGGCGGCCGTCGTTGTTGATGGCCGAACCCTTGACGACGGCGTAGATGGTGTCGCCGTCCCGCACGGCGTCCGCCAGCCGCCGCAGCACGACCGCGGCCGCCCCGTTGCCGCCGACGGTGCCCGTGGCGCGCGCATCGAAGGCGTAGCAGCGCCCATCCTGGGACATGATGCCGCCCGGCTCGTAGCGGTATCCGCTGCGCATCGGCAGCCGGACGTTCGCCCCGCCCGCCAGCGCCACATCGCACTCGTGAGCGAGCAGCGCCTGGCAGGCCTGGTGGATGGCGACCAGCGAGGAGGAGCACGCGGTCTGGACGGACACCGCGGGACCGCGCAGGTCGAGATGGTAGGCGACCCGGGTGGCCAGGGAGTCCTTGTCGTTGCCCAGGAACAGCTCGTACTCCGTCACGCCGGCGAGCACGTCGGGGTTGCCGATGAGGTGGCGCAGCAGGTAGCTGCTCAGGTTGGTGCCCGCGTAGACGCCCACCAGCTCACCCTCGCCGGGAACCAGATGGCCCGCGCCCTCCAGCGCCTCCCAGGCGCACTCCAGGAACAGGCGTTGCTGGGGGTCGATCAGGCTGGCGTCGCGTGGCGTGTAACCGAAGAAGCCGGCGTCGAACCGTTCCACGTCGTCCACGACGCCGTAGGCCGGGACGTAGTCGGGCCGCTGCCACAGCTCGTCCGGCACGCCCGCGGCCGTCAACTCCTCGGGAGTCAGCCGGGAGACGGTCTCCCGTCCTTCGGCGACAGACTCCCAGAACTCGTCGACCGAGCTGGCGCCCGGGAAGCGCCCCGCCATGCCGACGACGGCGGTCTCCAGGCCGGTATCGGACATGGTCTCCGTGGTCATGCTGATCCCATCGGTGGCTGCCGCTCTCGGAGCCGGTCGGCGCGAGCGTTCAGTGCTCGCCGGCGTTGCTGGACGTGCTGGTGGCGCCCCTGGGGCGGTGCGTCCGGCTCGGGCGTGTCGGCGAGGAACCGGGCCAGCAGCGCGACCGTCGGGTGCCGGAAGAGCTCGACCGCGGGCACCTCCCTGCCCACCAGCTCGACCAGCCGGGCCCGCGCCTTGGCCAGGAGCAGCGAGTTGCCGCCAAGATCGAAGAAGTTGTCGTGGATGCCGACGCGGGCCAGCCCGAGGACGTCCTGCCACACCGCGACGACCGACTCCTCCAGACCCTGGCTGGGCGCGGTGTAGGCCGCGGTCAGCGAGGGGCGTTCCGCGCTCGGAGCGGGCAGGGCGCGCCGGTCGAGCTTCCCGTTGGGGGTCATGGGCAGGTCGTCCACGAACACGAACGCGGCGGGGAGCATGTAGCCGGGCAGATGGCGCTGCAGCTCGGCGCGCAGCGCGTCGACCGTGAGCCCTTCGCCGATGACGTAGCCGACCAGGCGGTCCTCGGCCGGCTGGTGCTGCCGGACCACCACCGCGCTGCGGCGCACCCCCGCGCAGGCCCGTAGCCTCGCCTCGACCTCCCCCAGCTCGATGCGGTGACCGCGCACCTTCACCTGCGAATCGGCCCGGCCCAGGAAGTCCAGCGACCCGTCGGGCAGGCGTCGCACGATGTCGCCCGTCCGGTACATGCGCTGCCCCCCGCCCGCGAAGGGGTCGGGCGGGAACCGCTGGGCGGTCAGCCCCGCGTCTCCGCGGTACCCCCGGGCCACGCAGGCACCCCCGATGTACAGCTCACCGGCCACGCCCACCGGCACCGGCTCCAGCCGCGCGTCGAGCACGTAGGCGCTGGCGCCGGTGACCGGCAGCCCGATGGGCAGGGTGACGCCGCCGGTGGCGTAGCGCGCGGCGGTCGCGGTGACCGTGGTCTCGGTCGGACCGTAGGCGTTGAAGAAGTCACGGCCCTGCGCCCATTGCGCCGCGACGTCGAGCGGGCATGGCTCGCCGCCGACGGTCAGCGACCGCAGGCCGGGCAGGTCGGCCGACTCCATGGCACCGAGCGTGACGGGTGGCAGGTCGGCCACGGTGATGCCGTGCTCGCGGATCGTTCGGGCCAGTTCCGGGCCGGGTTGGCGCTCCTCGGGTGACACCAGGTGGAGCTGGGCGCCTGCGGTCAGCGCGGTCAGGATCTCAGAGATGGACACGTCGAAGCCGCAGGAGTGGAACTGCAGCAGGCGGTCGGCGGGGTGCACACCGATCAGGTCCCGCTGGGCCTGTGCGAGGTTGCGCAGGCCCCGATGGGTCCCGACCACTCCCTTGGGCCGCCCGGTCGAGCCCGACGTGTAGATCAGGTAGGCCGCGCCCTCGGGCATGACCGTCACCTGCGGGCGGGTCGCCGCGAAGGCGGAGGCCGGGTCTTCGCGGTCCAGTTCGACGACGGTGACGCCGGCCGCGGGCAGCCGGGAACGTGTTTCCGAGTGGGCCAGCACGACGGCCACGCCGGCGTCGTCGATGAGTGCGCGCAGCCGTTCGACCGGCAGCCGGGCATCCAGGGGCACGTACACGCCTCCCGCCTTGAGCGTGCCCAGGAGTCCGGCCACCAGGTCTGGGGAGCTCGGCAGGCAGACCGCGACCGGCCTCTCACGACCAACGCCGTGGGCGCGCAGGAGCCCCGCGAGCCGGTTGGCGCGGTCGTCGAGCTGCCGGTAGGTGAGGGTTTGGTCACTGCACACGATCGCGGGCGCGTCGGGGGTGCCGTCGGTGACGTCCTCGATCAGGGCGTGCACCGGCCGGGTGTCCGGGGACGGCGGTCGGGTGCTGCTCCAGCCAGCCAGCCGCTGCTGCTCGCCGGCTGACAGCAACGGCAGGTCACCGAGAAGGCGCGCAGGGTCATCGAGCGCTGCCTCGAGCATGGTGCGGAAATGCTCGATGAGGCGGACGATCGTGGCCCGGTCGAACAGCTCGGTCCGGTACTCCACCCGGCCCTCGATCAGCTCTGGGCCGGGCAGCAGGACGAACGTGAGGTCGAACTTGGCCGTCCCGGTGTGATTCTCCTCGCACCGGACGGTGAGGCCGGGCAGCTCCAGCCGCTCGGCCTCGCCGTCCTCGACGGCCAGCATGACCTGGAACAGCGGCTGGCTGCTCGGTTCCCGGTCGGCGCCCAGGCGCTCGACCAGGTGCTCGAAGGGCATCTCCTGGTGGGTGATGGCGGCCAAGGCGGTGCCGCGGACCTGGTCGAGGAGCTGCGAGAAGCTCATCTCGACAGACATCCGGGCGCGCAGCACCAGCGTGTTGACGAACAGCCCGACCACGCCCTCCGTGTCCAGCGCGGCCCGGCCCGCTGCCGGCGCGCCGATCAAGATGTCCGATTGATGGCTGTAGCGGTACAGCAGCGCGTGGCAGGCCGCCAGCAGCACCACGAACGGCGTGGTTCCCAGGCGCTGCGCCGAGGACTCCACCAGCGTGGCCAGCTCCGCGGGCAGAGCGAACGCCACCTGGTCACCGTCGTCGCTGAGCGCCGGGGGACGCGGGCGGTCGGTGCGCACATCCAGGGTTCTCGGTGCACCAGACAGCGCGCGGGTCCAGTGGACGAGCAGCCGCTCGCGGGTCTCGGGGTCCAGCGATTCTTCCTGCCGCCGGGCGACGTCCACGTACCGGGGGAGCTCGGGCAGCGCCGGTTCCCTCCCGTCACGGTGCGCCGTGTAGGCCTCGGCCAGGTCGTCGTACAGGATCCGCATGCTCCAGCCGTCGCAGACGATGTGGTGCAGCGTGAGCAGCACCACCCAGTCGGCGCTGCCGGTGCGCGCCAGCATGGCGCGGATCAGCGGCCCGCTGGCCAGGTCGAACGGCCGCCGCGCCTCCTCGGCCGCGAGCTCGCCCAGCCGATCCCGCACCGATCCCATTGGGACCTCGTCGGTCAGGTCGACGACGTCCAGCCACCGGACGCCGGGGTCCGGCGGCAGGACCATCTGCCGCGGCTCGCCGTCGATGGACACGAACACGCTGCGCAGAGCCTCGTGCCGGGCGACGACCGTCCCCAGCGCGCGCTCCAGGGCTTGGGCGTCCAGGTCGCCCGTGATGCGGAACGTGTACGCCACGTTGTAGACGGGGCTGTCGGGTCGCAGTTGTGACAGCAACCACATCCTGGCCTGCGCTCGGGTCAGCGGATGCACGTCGTAACGCTCACCCTCACGCTCGAGCACGGCGAACAACGCCCGGCGGCGTTCAGGGGAGAGCGCCTGAATCCGGCGGATCATGTCCACGCTTCCACCTTCATTCCTCCCCGGCAGCGCCGGGCTGCCAGCGGTCACGTCTTGCCCTCCAGGTCGGCGGCCCGCTCGATCTCCGCCAGCAGGTCCGCCACGGAGCCAGCACTCACCCGGCTGCCGTCGTGTGCTCCGGCGGACCGCGCACTCCCGGCCGCCACCAGCTGGTCAGCGGCGGCGGCGAGCGCCGCCACGGTCGGGTGGTCGAACACCAGCCGCAGGGGCAGGTCCACGCCAAGAGCTGCGGAGAGGCGCGATCGCACACGGCTGGCCTTGAGTGAGCGGCCGCCGAGATCGAAGAAGTTGTCGTGGACACCGACGACGCCGACGCCGAGCACCTGGTGCCAGATCCCCGCCAGCGTGTGCTCGGTCGGGGTACGCGGGGCCGCTGCCCCCTTCTTCCCGGTCGCCCGCCAGGGCGGGGCGGGCAGGGCGCGCACATCAATCTTGCCGTTGGGATTGAGGGGGAGCCGTGGCAGGGCGACGAACGCGGCGGGCACCATGTACTCCGGCAACCGTTCCTCGGCATGGCGGCGCAGCTGTTCCACCGCGCCGCCGACCATGCTGTCGAGCACCACGTACGCCACCAGCCGCACGTCGCCTTCAGCGTCGCGGTCGACCCGAACAATGACCTCGTCCAGCCGGTCCCAGCCGCGCAGGCATTCCTCGATCTCGCCCAGTTCGACCCGGAACCCCCGGACTTTCACCTGCTGGTCTGCCCGGCCGACGAACTCGATGGCCCCGTCGGGGCGCTGGCGGACGAGATCGCCTGTCCGGTAGAGCCGGGCGCCGGGCTCGGACGCGAAGGGATCCGGTACGAAACGGTCGGCCGTCAGACCCGGCCGTCCGAGGTACCCGCGCGCCACGCCGTCGCCGCCCGCGTACAGCTCGCCCACGATTCCGGGCGGCACCGGCTGCAGGTAGGCGTCGAGCACGTAGGCGGTCGTGTTGCCCACCGGGCGGCCGATGGGGATCACGGCGTCGGCCTCCGTGATGTCGTTGCAGCGGTAGGTGGTGGTGTAGGTCGTGCCCTCGGTCGGCCCGTAGGCGTTCAGGATCTCGGTCTCGGGACAGTGCCGCAGCAGGCGCGCGGTCGCCCGCTGGTCCGCCTGCTCGCCGCCGAAGGTGAAGTGCCGCACAGCGCCGAACGTGTCGGGCGCGTCCACGGCGATCTGCCTGGTGAGCGAGGTGGCGAGGAACAGCACGCTGATCTGGTGGGTCTGGAGCTGATGGCGTAACCGCTCCGGCACCAGCACGTCGTCGACGTCGAGGACGACCAGCCGGGCGCCGTTGAGCAGGGCTCCCCACGCCTCGAAGGTCGCGGCGTCGAAGGAGATGTTGGCGGCGTGGGCAACGGTGTCGGTCGGCCGCACAGCGATGTAGTTGGTGTCCCGGACCAACCTGATGACGTTGCGGTGGCTCACCCCGACGCCCTTGGGCTGGCCGGTGGAACCCGAGGTGAACATGACGTATGCCAGCCCGTCCGGGTGGAGACGCCGCGGTGGCCGGGTTGTGGGTTGCCCGGCGACGTCCTGCGCCACCTCGTCGGTCAGCACCCGGTGCCCGCAGTCGGCCGGCAGGTGATCGCCCAGTTCGCTGGTGAGCAGCACGGCCTGCAGCCCGGAGTCACGGCACATGTAGGCCAAGCGCTCGCGGGGATACGACGGATCCAGTGGGACGTAGGCCCCGCCCGCCTTGAGCGTGGCCATGGCGCCGATCACCCAATCGATACGGGAGTGGAAGCACAGCCCGACGCGGGCCTCGGCCTCCACGCCGAGGCCCCGCAGGTGGTGCGCCAGCTGGTTGGCCCTGGCCTCGAGCTCGCCGTAGGAGAGCTCGAACTCGCCGTACCGCAGAGCCGGCGCGTCGGGGGTGCGCTCGGCCCACTCCTCGAAAAGCTGCGGCAGCGAGCCGGCGCGGGCGTAGGCCGAGGTGGTGTCGTTCCAGTCGACGACGACCTGCCGCCACTCGTCGTCGTCCAGCAGCGACAGGTTCGACAGCCGCTCGCCCGGCTGGTTCCCGAGCTGCGTGAGCAGAGCAGGCAGGTGCTGCGCCATGCGCTCGATGTCGCCGCCGTCCAAGCGTGCGGTCCGGTACCTGATGAAGCCCTCCAGCCCGCCGTCCCGCTCGTAGAGCTGGATGTCGAGGTCGCTGGGCGTGTCGCCGCTGTCGAAGGTTGCGAAGCTGAACGTGGCGCCTGCGACCGTCCGGGGACCGCCGAGCGGCTGACCGCATACGAAACGGAGGTCCCGGGCCGGGTGGCCCGCCGAGTCCGGCTGACCCTGTTCGAGGGCGCGAGACAGCCACGCGTCCTGGTGCGCGAGGGCCGCGAGCGTCGTCGTGCGGACCTCGTCGAGCACGTCACGCAGGTAGGGGTCCTCCGGCAGCCGCACCCGCAGTGGCAGCGGGTCGACGAGGAAGCCCTGGACCTGATCGGCATCCCCGCTGCGGCGGTCTGCCAGCGTACCCACCACCAGATCGCGCCGCCCGGTATAGCGGTGGAGCAGCAGAACGAAGGCGGTGAGCCCCGCCATGAACGGGGTGACACCTCCCACGGGGTCCAAGGCCTGGACGGCGCGCACCGCGGCCGGCGGCAGCGCCAGCGGCACGGTGGCCGCCTCCCGTGACGCCGTATCGGCGTGCCGGGAGAACGGCAGCTCCAGGTCGTCGGGTATCCCGGCGAGCTGTTGCTCCCAGTACCCGGCCCCTGTCCCAAGGTCGGGCGTCGGCGCCTCGCGCCGTCCCCTGGCCGCGTCCGCGGATCGGGATGGGAGCGGGACGAGTGCCAGGTCGCTGCCACCGGTGAAGGCCCCGTAGGAGGTCAGCAGTTCATGCTGGAAAACGTGGAGGGACTGCTGATCGGTGGCGAGCTGGTGCAGCACCACCAGCAGCTCGTGCCGGACGGCGCCGAGGCGCACCAGGGTGAAGCGCACCAACGGACCGCTGGTCACGTCAAAGGGACGCCGGGACTCCCTCACCCGTAGCTCCGCGTGCCGCCGTGCTCGTTCGTCGGGCGGGTAGGCAGCGAGGTCCCGCCGCTGAAGCTCCGGTGCGGCCGGGATGGCGGCGTAGGTCAGCGCGTCGCCGTCCCTGGTGAACCCGGCGCGCAGGATCTGCTGGCGGTCCAGGATCGTCGCGAGTGACCGCTCCAGCGCGGACGCATCGAGCGGCCCGGCGATCTCCACTGCCACAGCGACATGGTGGACCGCGGTGCCCGGAAGGAGCAGGCCGTCGAGCCAGATCCGCTGCTGCCCAAGGGTGGCCGCGGTGCGCGCACCCGCTGTGAGGTCCGGGCGGTCAAGTACGGCACCCACGGACGTGAGGACGCGATCCGTGCGCTCTCGGACGGCCATGGAACCTCCTCGTCTCCAGCCCCGATCCGCGCCGGGGTCCCGCTCTCCTGGCGGACGTCTTCGCCGCCTCGGGAGGTGAGCATGGTCAGGCCGGTTCGCGCCGCTTGTGGCCCTCGTTGCTGTCTCCTTTGGGATCGGTGATGGTCACGTGAGAGCGGCGGACGGCCCGCGTCACCATCCAGCCGCACCTCGACGCTCCAAGTCGTCGGCCCGGCCGCTCATCCCGCACGTGCCCGAGCGCGCTCGAGGTCGGCGTCCACGACCGCGATGGCGACCTCCCGGGCGGCCAGTTCGGCATGGCGCGCGCCTCCTGCTGCTCGGGTGTTGCCGGTCGACTCCTCGATCTGAAACTGCTCGCTGAAGGCGAGTCCCTCGCGCTCGAGCCAGGCGAGGATGTCCGCCGGTGCGGCGAAGCGCTGGCCGCACTGGGCCATGCACGCCGACCACCCAGCCGTGGCCACCATGCGGGGATCAGCCTGGACGCGCTGGGTCGAGCTCCTCGGCCCGCTGCTGCGTGAGCTCGGTGGCCTGCCGGTCCTCGTCAGTGGAGCCAACCTCGTGAGCCTCCCGGAGCACCCGGTGTCCTGCCACCGAACTGCTGGTCACCCAGGAGCGCGCGGCCGTAGGCCTGCTGCTCCTCGGCGCTCAGCGCCCTCACGATGGCGTCGTTGGGGTTGGTGGACAACGGCCCCGGGGCGGCGGCAGGCTTCGACCGCCGGACACCTGATGGTCAGCCGCTTCGCTCGGTTCGAATCCCATCACTTCTCGGCCGCCGTTGACGCAGCGAGGGGTCGGGAAACAGCAACTGAACAGGAGGTTCGAATACGGGCAATCGAGTGGACCTGATGCGACACTGTTCAAACCCCGCCGACCTGCGAGAACGGGTCCAAGCGCTCGCTGCGGCGCTGCGCGCGGCGTAAGCAGGTTTCAGGGCGTCAGTCAGGGTCCGGCGAACCGGGTCTCCGCTCCGCCGGAACTGTAGATCGCGCTACGACTCGCGGAGCGCAGCCCGGCGGTGGCCGACGTCGGCCAGGTGGTGCCGATGCTGGGTGCGCTGCCGCTCAACTCTCACCCGCCGTTGACATGCGATCTACGTGAGCTGCCTCAGATCCGCGCGGAGTCGTTCCTCGGCGCCGAACTCCGTGCGTCCTGTGATCGACTGGTCGTAGCTGCGCTCGGCCGCTGTCCAGCTCGGGTCCTCCGCGCGGATGGCCTCCAACGCCTGCTCCAGCTGCTCGGCCGCGGCGTCGTGACGGCCGGCCGCGGAGTAGGCCCAGGCCAAGTCGTGACGATTGCTGACCCAGTCCGGCTCCTGAGCGACTGATGCCTCGAGCAACCGGATGCGCTCACCGACGTCGGCGCCCTGCTCGTCGCGCACCTCGGCGAGGAGCATGTGGGCCGCGCCTCCATAGGTGCCGGCATCGAGTAGCGGCGTCAGGAGGTCCTGGGCCCGTGCGAGGGACGGCTGATCCATGGCGTAATGCAGGAGGCTGTAGGCAAGCCAGAGGCGCGCGGGTCCGTGGTCGGGGTCGCGGGCCAGGATGGACTCGAAGAGCCTGATCGCGTCTTCCTCTCGATGTGCGGGCTCCAGGTAGAGCAGGCCGAGCTCGAGGAGGTCGGCGACAGGGCTGGTGGCAGGATCGAGTTCCGCCTCGCGGGTTTCGATCTCTCGCAACTCTTCGGGGGCCGCGTGGCCGCTCATCATCTCCCTCTCGCCTTCATCGGACTTGGTCGCACCGGTCAGGGGATGAACATGGTGGAGATCCTCACGATGCCGTCGACGACCCTGCCGCGCACGGTGACGTCCTGTCCGGCGACACGCACGATGACCTCGAAGATCTGACCTGCGACGAAGGTCCCTGAGGGCAGACGTGCCATGGCTCGGGCGACGGCGGCCATGACCGCACGCTCGCTTCCCAACCGAACCACCAGGGGGCCAAGCCCGTGCACGGCATTGCCGAAGATGTGACGCATCGTGTTGGCACGTAGCGCTCCGAGTATCGCGTTCACCATGACCTGCCGCGCTAGCAGTTGCGCGATTAACGGGGCCAGGGCGTACCACAGGGCGATCGCCAGGACGATCGCCAGCAATGCAAGCGCGACCTTGATCCCCCACGAGCAGTCCGACAGCGTCGAGCAGTTGTCCGCGCGCGCGGGTGCCGCCATGAGAAAGCTCATGGTGCCGGCCAGCAGTGAGACGAGGGCGGCCCTGCACGATCCGCGCTTGCTCACGACGTGTCCTTCGGCACTGGGCGGGTGGGGACGCCGGGCTGTTCTGGTAGCAGGAATGCGACGACGGTGAGCGCTGCGAGCGTGGCGATGATGAGCCACCCGAAGGATTGAGATCCCTCGTCCACGGCGCGCTGGACGATGAACGTGCCAGTCCCGTAGGCGGCGACCGCGACGGCGGCGACCCGGACAATGAGAGGGATGCCGGTCACCACGCGGACGTACTCGGATGCCGAGGGGAGCACCCGGATCTGCAGGACGAAGATGCCTGCGAGTGCGGCGGCTGTCGCTGCCGCGACCCACCAGGCGCTCATGAATCCTGAGAGCATGAACGTGACGAACAACGTGCGGCCCGCAACCGTCATCCACCACCGCCTGGCCGCAGGGAACCCGCCGGCCAGTGCGGATGCGCCGAACGGGTCGAGGTGGACCGCGGCCCGGGCCTCGAGAACCAGGCGGACACCGACCCCCACCCCGACCACGAGCGCCACGATCCAGCCGCGCTGCTGGAGTGGCTCGATCGCGGGTACCTCAGGGGACGATCCGAAGTAGCTCCAGACCGGCCGGATGAGGAAGGGCGTCGACTGGGTCCACAGGAAGGCGAGGGTCATCTGTGTGAGCACCGGGATCGCGCCCACCGCCGACACCCCGAGGCCGCGGCCCTCCAGCCAGTCCCTGACCACGATCCGCACGACGGAGGCCACCACCGGCGCGAGGACGAGCAGCCCGGCCAGGAGCACGTAGGACAAGAGCAGAGCCGCAATGGCCCGCAGCCCGTCAAGGCTGAACGAGAGCGCAAGCCGTGAGAACTCGTCCCGCCGGGACAAGAGCAGATCCCCGACGACGAACCCGAGCAACGACCAGCAGCCGAGGCTCGCCCCGAGTGCCGCGACGACACCCAGCGCCCCCACGACCACCAGCGAATACGAGTAGAGCTCGCCCGGGTGACCCATGCCCAGCGCCAGTCCCAGCAAGGCGGCGGCGATCGGCGCGCCCGCGGCTGCGGGAGGCCAGGCGCGTAGATAGCCGCCATCCGCGAGCGCGACGCCACCCAGCCGGGAGAACCGAAGGACAGTCCGCGGCAGCCGGACCCAGAGGAGGCCGGCGACCCGGCGGACAAGCGGATGCCCGGTCATCAACGGCCATCCGCGACAGAAGAGCGCACGGTGGAAGGTCCGCCAGCCGCTTGCTTGGCAAGCGCGGCAGCCGCCACGGCACCCAAGGTCGCACCGTAGACCAGGTGTCCGAGCACAGACATCGTCATGAACTCTTGCAGTTGCGCGATCCGCAGCCACGACGGGTACAGCAACGCCATGACGAGTTCGAGTCCGAGACCCCAGAGGACACCGCTCCACCACGTGGGCTGCCGGACCAGGAGGGTGAACGCGACGCCGAAGCCGAGCCCGTTGACGGTGTGAAACGCAGTTCCGATGGCAAGGGCAGCCGACTTCGAGGCCTGGGAGCCGACTATCGCCTGTCCAAACAGTGACCAGGCAGCGAACGGCTCAACCGAGAACGACAGCAGGGCCACAACGCCGTACCGGGAAGCGTCGTAGAGGAGCGTGGCGACAAGTCCCGACAGGAACCCGACGCGGACACGCCGCAGGAGACGGACACGGCTGGCCGCCTCGGCTCTCCGCAGCAACAGCCACCACGCGACGACGCCGCCCAGCGCGAGCGCACCATAGGCGAGCGGCAGGGATACCCGTGTGAGGATGTGCATCGCGAGCCCCAGCCCTCCGGCCACGGGAAGCATCACCAGCGGCAACCGGTACCAAGCGATGCCGGGCACGCCCAGGGTCAGCCTCGATTGCGCAAGGGTTCGCTTGGGCATGCCTGGTGCCCTCTCCTGACGGCGTCTGGGTGCGCCCCCAAGCAGCCGCCTGGGGGGCTTCTCGGGCAGGGTTGCGAACGAGCAGACTGAGGCGCAAGTAAAGCACTGAAACGCCCGTTTGGTGGAGGCTACCGGGTGCGCTACATCGACGAGGTGACCTCCGTGTACCACCAGGTGCCCGACGTGGTCGGCCTGGTCGCCGGTGCACAGCAGGTTTCGCCGTCAAGGTTCGGCGTGGCGCGGGAGTACATCCAGGCGAAGTGGCCCGCCGCTGACCCCCTGGTGCTCGCCTACCGCCGATGGATGACGGCGCTTGAGCGCGCCCGTTCCGATCTCATCGCCAGCGAACGGTGCATGCCCAACCTGCTGTTCGACGACATCCTCACGTACCTGCACGATCGGGTGTCCCGCGAGCAGCCGGCCGAGTACGCCGACATCGAGCGGTTCTTCGTACGCGCTACAGGAACGTGAACATGCGCGTGCCGGGCGGCAAGGCTTGCACGTCGGCGGGTTCGACGGTCAGCCGATGCATCCCAACCCGAAACATCTCGTCCTCGGTGCTGGTGAATGACATCGCCGTGAAGCCGTGCTCCTCGAAGCAGTCCTTGATGTCATGGCTCCGGTCGCGATCCACGTTCTGCACCCCTCGGGTCCAGATCACGATGCCGTCGTCGGCCAAGAGGGCAGGCAGGGCGACGATTGTCCGCTCTACGTCAGCGACGCTGATGTTGCCGAAGACGCCGCAGACCAGCAGGATATGCGCGGGCGGGACATCGAGGTACGTGTCAATGAGGCCCGCGTCGGCCCTCTTGACCTCGACCCCCGACAGCCCGAACTCGGCGGCCGTCGTGCCGGCTCGCTCGGCCAAGACGGGGTCGAGCTCCACCAGCATCGCGCTGACGGTACGGTCGACAGGCTGCTCCGCCAGCACCGGCAGCACGTCGCGTCCCTCGCCGGCGCAGATGCTCATCACTCGGACGACCCCGTCCTCGCCGTGCGGTGCCTCGGCGAGGGCCCGGCGAAGGTGGCGGCGGACGGCGTCGAGCCGCTGGACCAGTGAGGAGTCGGGCGTGTCGTAGTGGTGGTGCCACTGCCGCCAGTCTCGGGTCACCCCGCCATTGAACCAGCTGGAGGTAGACCGCTGGGGTCACGGGTGAGGATCACTTCGCGCGCCAGAGAGCGATGAGTGCGGCCTCGCGCGCCGGGTCCATGCCGTACTGGGCGACGCGCTGGTGGTCCACGCGGCGCTCGCCACCGGTGAACCACCGCCAGGTGTCGGTCACCGTGTCGATCAGCGGCCGGCACCGAAGTCCTGCCACCACCGCGCGTTCCACGCTGACATCCCACGTTGCTGCCGCCCTGCGCCACAACGGCAGCTCCGTCCACTGCTGGACACCGTGATCGACCAACCAGCTCTCGTCCACCCACACCAGCTCCGCCTCCGCGGCCGCAGCGCTGCCGACAGCCTCAGCGCAGGCTCGCACCAAGGCGCCGTAGGTCCGGTCCCCGGGGGGTGCAGCCACGTTGAAGACGCCCGGCTCGCCTCGCTGGACGAGGTCGACCGTGAACTTGGACACGTCGCGGACGTCGACCGGCTGGATCGCGCGGTCCGGACCAGGTACGAGGACCGAGCCAGCGCGCCGCATCCGGTCCAACCACCACAGCACCGGGCCGACGTCCTCGTACTGGCCGATGATCTCGTGCAGACGCAGGATCAGCAGCCGGCCCTCGCCAAGAACGTCGCGACAGGCCATCTCGCAACCCGCCTTCAGGCGACCGTAACCGTCCGCATCCCACGTCCTGCCGCCGGGGTCGAAGCCGGGATCGCTGTCCAGCAACGGCGACCGCTCATCGACCGGCGTGTCAGGCCAGTCCCGGTACCCCCGGACCGTTGAGACCGAGACGTACAGCGCGGTCACGTCCGCCAGGGCTCGGACCGAACGCTGCACGACAGCCGGGATCTTGCCCGAGATGTCGATGACGGCGTCCCACGACGTGCCGGTGACCGCCCGCAGATCTTCGTCGAGCGTCCGATCCCCCCGAAGGTGGCGCACACCAGCAGGTAGGGGCTCGCGGCTCCGACCGCGATTGAACACGGTGACATGGACGCCAAGGGCCACGAACTCCTCGGCAACCAAACGACCGAGGAACCACGAGCCCCCGAAGACCAGGATCCGCACCGGCGAAGGCTACTCGCCGAGGACGAGGTGCGCCGACGCGTCGCGGGCGGTGCTGCTGGCCGGTCGTGGCCACTGTCTCCTGCGTCAGGCTTACGTCCCGAACCCCGGCATCCCGGGGCGACTTCCGCCTACGATGCTCGCTCATGGGCGTGCAGACTGGGCTGCGGTCGTTCCGGCTGACGGCGTTGCGGGTTGCTGATCCGCGCGTGTACGCGCGGGGGGTGGCCTACGGTGCGGAGGGTCGGGTCGAGGACGTCGCTGTCGGCGAGGAGGGGCTGAGCGCGACGGTGCGGGGGACGGTCCCGTACACCGTGGAGCTGTGGGTGGACGGCGGCGAACCGCGGTGGTCGTGTGACTGCCCGGCTGCGGAGGACGGGGCGTTCTGCAAGCACTGCGTGGCCGTGGCCCTCGCGGGCGGGCCGGTGCCCGTACCGGAGGGGGGTGGCGGACCCGAGGACGGGGCCGCCGTGGACGAAGGTGCGGACCGCGACATCGCCACCTACGTGCGGAGCCTGGACAGCCACCGGCTCGCGGATCTGGTCCTGGAGCAGGCGGAACGAGACTGGCGGTTGCGGGAGCGCCTGTCGGCCGACGCGGCGGCCTCCGGCAATCATGAGGTCGACCTGACCGGGTGGGAACGCCGGATCGACGACACCTTCGCCACAGGCGAGTACGTCGGCTACCAAGGAAGCGGGAGGTTGGGCCGCAGGCGCGCAGGACCTGATCGACGGCCTCGGCGACCTGCTCGACGCCGGGCACGCGCGGCAGGTCGTGGTGCTGGCCGAGCGCGCCCACCGCCGCCTCGACGACGCCCTCGGCTTCGTCGACGACTCCGACGGCTGGCTCACCGACCACGGCGCTCAGCTCGGCGACCTCCACCTTCAGGCGTGCCAGGCGGGCCCTCCCGACCCGGCGGAGCTGGCCGAGGCGCTGGTCGATCTGGAGCTCGACTCGGAGCTCGACACGTTCCACCGCGCGGCTGCTCGCTACGCCCCACTGCTGGGAAAGGCGGGCATTGCCGAGTACCGCAGGCTGCTGCAACCCCACGCCGCCCGGCTCGAGCGGGGTGACAGCGGCTTCTCGGAGCGGTTCGCGGTTCAGCAGGCGCTGGTCGGTGCGGCGCTGGCGACGGGCGACCCCGACCAGCTCATCGCGGTGAAGGCCGGGGACCTTCGCTCGCCGGACGACTACCTGGAGGTGGCCGCCGCCCTGGTCGACGCCGGACGTCACGAGGAGGCCCTCGACTGGGCGCAACGGGGGCTGTCCACGCACCGGGAACGGACCTGGCACACGCCACCGCTGGCAGAGCTGGCCGCCGACCTGCATCGTCGCCTCGGAGCTCCCCGCAAGGCCGTGGAGGTGTTCTGGTCCGGGTTCACCGCCGGCCCATCGCTACCCGGCTACCGGCGCCTGCTGCAGGAGGCGGAAGTCAACAGGGACGCGGCGGCGGCAAGGGACCGGGCGCTCACCCACCTTCGGGAACGGCTGAGCCCCGCTACCAGCTCGATCCTCGTCGAGGTCCTGCTCCACGACAACGATGTCGATGCCGCCTGGCGGGTCGCCTCCGAGCACGGCTGCACGCAGCAGTTGTGGATGGCGCTGGCCCGCGCCCGGGAGCGGACGCACCCGCAGGACGCCATCGACGTCTACGAACCCGCGGTCGCCACCGCCATCGCCGCCAAGAACGCCAACGGCTACCGCCGTGCGGTCGACCTGCTCGCCAACATCCGGGATCTGCGCCAGGCGCTCGGCCAGCCCGACGCCTTCGACTCGACGATCATCAGCATCCGCACCGAGCACCGTCGCAAGCGCAGCCTCATGACACTGCTCGACCAGCAAGGCTGGTAACCCGACGCCCCTTGGGCGGCGAGCCGCCCAACACATCGGCACGGATGATGCGCTCGCCTACGGCGGCGACTCCGCCCCGCCGCCGTTTGAATCCCGTCTCCTCTCGGCCGCTAACCGCCCCGAGATGGCCTCGAAAACGGCACCTGACCAGCGAGTTCGGATACTGCAATCAGGTGGACACAACTGCACCGTATTCGAACCTCGCTGACCTGCGGAGACGCATCCAGGGCCGTACTTCGCCCGTTGAGGATGCGCCAGGGGTTGTGAAGGTTCAGGCGCTTGGCACGCGCTACCGAGCAGCACGGTGACTTGATCGGGGGTGGGAACGTCCAGCAGCGAGGCCTCCTCGCCGCCGCCCTTCGCGAAGGCCGTGACCCGGGGCCGGCGGGCCTCGGTCGGCCTTGCCGCCCACGCGCCTGCGGTCAGCTGACGGGCTCGACCTCAACTCCGTCCTTCAGCAGTGCGCGCAGCCGTTCGTAGCGCTCCGGGTGGTCGGCGTGCAAGCGGGGGGCGAGCCGGCGCCGGACGCCGAAGCCTCGCTTGGCGTCGCTGATCAGATGCGTGAAGCCGAGCGCCGCGGCCCGGCCGGGGGTGGTCGCATCGGCCCAATCCTCGAACAGGTAGGCGATCGGCGCCGACAGGTGCTCCACGCAGGCGGCCAGCAGGTACTGCTCGAGGGTGATGACGAGCTTGTACCTCTCCGGGACTGCGGCCAGCGCCGGCCGGTTGGGCTCGTGGCGCAGGACGCGCAGGCCGCGCTCCGCCCAGCCGGACAGCAGCGCGAGGTCGGTCCCGCCGACGACGCCGCAGCACTCACCGCGCGGTGGTGTGCGGGCGGCGGCAGGCCAGCGCCACGCCGGCGGCAGCCAGCCGCCCGAGGCCCCGGAGATGGCGGCCTCGAACGCCTGTGGCCGGTACCAGTCGCAGCCCGGCCCGAACGACTCGGGGTTCTGCGCGAACACCGGCGCGGCCACCAGCCGCTCGGGTAGCCCCGACCAGAGGAACACGTCGGCGTCGAGGTGGCAGAAGGGCTCGTCCTGCTCGGCGACCGCGACGAGCTTGCCCGCCGTCCACCATTGCGGGTCGACGTCGCGCAGGCCGTTCAGCCCCAGCGACACGTTGCCGAACTCCAGGCCCAGCCCGTCGACCAGGAGCCGTGCCCCCGCGTCGTCGGTGACCAGCGCGGTGTCCGGGTAGTGCAGCCGCGCACGCTCGAACGACAGCGCCCAGGCCAGCAGGTGGTTCGCGTCCGAGCCCCAGGTCCGGGCGGCGACCGCGCGGTAGGGCTCGCTCCAGAACGACCAGACCGCGCGCATCAGATCAGCTCCAGGCCGACCGCGGCCACGCCGCTGCCGTACAGGCCGTAGATCGGGCTCGGGCCGGGCCGCGGCTCGTGGTGGGCCGCGGGGATCGCCGGCCAGCCGGGCAGCGGGCGCAGCAGCCGGGGCGAGCCGGCGGCGCGGGCCGTGACCGGCGTCGTCGACAGGGCCTGGGTCATGAAGCCGATCTCGACCTTGACCACGCCGCTCAGGTCGACGCCGCCGTCGTCGAACAGCTCCCACTCGCCGGCGACCCCCCGCCCCCAGACGCTGGGCGGCGGCTGCGCCCGCTCGTTGAACGGCTTCGGCACCTCGCCCTCCACCCGGCCGTCGCGCTGGCTGCAGGCGACGTGGACCTCGCTCGGCGGCGTCACGTAGTCCTTGATCGTCCCGTCCCGGCGCCGGACCGACCAGCGGCCGAGCTGGCGCAGCTTCACCGACTGCCCGGAGTTGTCCTTGATGCTGGCCCCGTGCAGGATGAGCTCGACCGAGTCGAGCTTGGCCTCGAAGATCTGCGAGCCGTCCTCCTCCATCAGGTCCTCCAGCGGAATGGTGAAGCCCAGGTGACCGGTGCTGCGCAACTCGCCGAGCAGCGCCGCGTCCTGGGTGGAGAACCAGAACGGGACGGGTGAGCGGCTGAAGCCGGGCGCCTGCGCCATCTCGTCCACCAGCGAGCCCCACGAGATGACCTGGGCGGTCCAGGCGGCGAGCGCGGTGGCGACCCGCTGCAGCACCTCGGCGGGGCCCAGCAGCAGTTCGACGTCGGGGTGCAGGTGGCCGACGTCGTGGCGCACCGGTTCGAGCGGGTCGAGTGCCAGGTAGATCTCGCGAGCCCGCAGGGTCAGGAACGCGCGGGCGGACAGCAGGTCGAGCACCTGGCGGACCGATTGCAGCAGCGCGCGCAGGACCGGCTCGGCCTGGAGGACCCCCTGCTGCTCGAGCTGCCGGCCGAGGGTGGTGACCAGGGCGACGTTGTTGCGGATCGCCTGCTCCTCGGCCCTTGCGGCCTGCAGGCCGAGCTTCGCGCCCAGCTCGACCTGGGTCTGGAGTGCGATGTCGCGCTCCAGCAGGACCCGGTCGCGCTGCTTGGCCGCCAGCTCCCGCATCTTGGGGTTCGGGTCGGTCGCGACGATGCCCGTGAGCTCGGCGGCGAGCGAGCCGTAGTCGATGATCGACTTGCCCGCGGCGCCCACGTCCTTGAGGCTCTTCACGAACTTCTTGAAGTCCTTGCTCTTGATCTGCGCCTGGATCGCCTTCGCGGCCTCGGCGAGCGAGCGCGCGTCCTCGTAGGAGTCCTGGAGCTCGGCGAAGCCCTTGCCGACGTCCACCATCGCCGCCGCCCCGGCGCCCACGTTGATCGCGATCCCGGCGACCGCGACCCCGACCTTGACGACCAGCTCCAGGGTCTCCAAGGCGCCGGGCGTCTGGGTGAGCTCCTTGCGCAGCTCGTTGATCTCGGCGTTGAGGTTCTGGGCCCGGGCGCGGGCGAGGTCGACCTGGGACGCCGCCGCGCTCTTGACGGCCTCGGCCTGCTGGGCGCGCAGGTCGGCCGCCTTGAGCGTGTTGCTGCCCTGCTGGGCGCGCACCAGCAGGTCCGCGGCGATGGCGCCCTTGATCTCCGCGACGCCCGCGATGGTTGCGGCGTTGCTCAGGATGCCCTGCGCGGCCTGCAGGAGCACGGCGTTGTCCTGCGCGGCGAAGACGAGATCGGGGGTCACGTCCATGTCGCGCGGCCTGCCGCCGAAGGTGGCGCCCTCGCCCATCTGCAGCAGCAGGCGGAGCACCCTGCCCTGGTCGGCGCCGGGACGGCCGACCAGCTCGTCGAGGTGCAGCCTGGCCGTCTGCAGGGCCTCGGGAGTGCCCAGCCGGTAGTGGTGCTCGGCGACCGCGATGCGGTGGGCCCCCCAGCGGGCCGCCCGATTCGCGTTGCTGCTCCCCCAGCCCGTCCAGAGCGTGGCTGGCGAGGCGGCGCGGCCGACCTGCACCGCCCCCGGTGGACCGGGCGCCCCATCCGCCCCCCGCGTCCCGTCGTCGCCCCTGGGCAGGTCGGGGTCGCTCGGCACGCCACCCTTGCCGCCGCGCCCACCGGCACCTCCGGGGCCGCCGGGGGCCGACCCGGTGACCGGCTGCGACGAGGTCACGTACCGGACCGTGATCGAGCCGCCGCCCCCGCCGCGCTTGCCCGGCTGGCCGTCGGTGCCGTCGGTGCCCCTGACCTCGACGAAGAAGGGCTTCTTGTCCTCGTCGATCATGCGGCGCGTGATGACCTCGCCGTCCTCACCCCACGCTCCTGCCGCTCCCGGGCGTCCGGCGCAGACCACCGCGAGGGGGCCGCTGATGTGCTCGGCGGTGATGTCGATGCGCGGGAACGGCGCGCCGAAGCGGCCGGTGTCGCGGTAGGTGAACGCCCCGGCCGGCACCCGGATGTTGAGCTTGTCCGCGACGAGCGTCAGGCTGCGCTCGGGCGGCACGCCGTCCACGTTCAGCTCGCGGGCGTGCAGGGTGACCGTCGCGCCCTCTCCGAGGCCGAGGTCGGCGAACGTGCGGTCGACGCCGCCGACGCGGATGCCGTCGGACAGCAGCGTGACACTGTCGAAGTACTGCAGGCCTGCCACGAACACCGTCTCCCGATCGGGCGCCCCGGGGCGCGCCGCCACGCCGCTGAAAAAGCGGCCGAGGAGCAGAGCGGCAAGTCGCGCGTCAGATACCTGCCGATGAGACATCGCCGTCGTATCCGGCGGGGATGGCCCTGCGCTCGGTCACTGAGGCCTTGCGACTTCGCAGTGGACGTGGGCCGGGTCAGGGCGGCGGAGGAGGGGATTGGGTGATGAGCGCTCCGAGGTCGATGGGGTCACCGATCCCGGGGCCTCGTTGTCGCCGAGCTCCGCGCCGTTCGCCTCGCCGATCGCGCCTACGTCGCCCGAGCCCCGGCACCGAACCCTGCCGTCCTCGTTGACAGCGCAGGTGTGGAACCGCCCGGGCGATCACCGCGAGCATGACCTCGCCGGCCAGGTCCACGTTCGGCTGGTTGTCGGGGTCCTCGTCGTCGCCGACATCGGCGGTCGAGCCCGAGCCGAGCCGTCCGTCCTCTCCCTCGCCCCAACAGCGGACCTGCCGCGTGTCCAGGACCACGCACGTCAAGTCCTCACCGGCGGTCACACACGTTCGGAGCCCGGTACCTCGTCGTCACCGACCATCGAGTCGCCCGGTCGAAGGTGCCCGACCCCAGAACACCGTGGCCGTTGTTCCCCCGGCAGGCGACCGGGTAGTCGTACTCGGGCCGGCCCAGCTCGTCGGGGTCGCCAGTGGGCTCCTGCACGATGACGCCGCTGTGGTAGTCCCCGGCTGTCACCTTCCACGCGTCGTCACCGCCGAGGTCCCACCACCCCTGCCGAGGCCACCTGAGATCTACACCGGGCGGCCGGACACCATCCAGCGAAGCGCCCTGAGCTTCCGATGGAGCCCCACCAGCTTCATTCCCGTCAGCTCTGCCCGCTCCAGACGGGCTCCAAACTGGTTCCGACCTGGGGTTCACAGAGCTGAGAAGGGTGGACACAACTGCACCGTATTCAAACCCGACTGACCTGCTAAACGGGTTCAGGGACTCGCTGGTGGCACTGACTTGAGCGCGACGTGGTCAAAGCTGAGCTCCACACCCAAGCCCTAGGCCGCTTGGCCACCCGTCCTCCGCCACGCCGAGGACGACGCCCTAGAAGCTGTCGCGGCCGCCGCGCTCGCGCTGCTGGGCGGGCCGCGCGGTCGAGGCCGCCCGAGGTGGTACCCCCCGTCGGCGGGCCGCCGAGCAGCGCTGGTAGGTGCGCGACGCTCCGCGTCCTTGCCTACCCGCTGGGAGCCGGCGCTGACGCCCCTCGCCCGTTGACCTTACCCTCACCACGGCCTCAAGGTGGCGCCAGGCACGCCCTCATGCGCGTGGTGCCGCCCCCGGCCCGGGGCCGGGGGCGGCGGGCCGAAGCCGCTTAGACGTTGGCGACCACGACTTCGGCTCGGGCGTCGCCGTTGAGCTGTCCGAGCGCGAAGCCGTCCCCGACGCGGTTCGGGGTGAGGGCGGGGGTGAAGGTCGTGCCCAGAGTGGTGATCCTGACGCCGAAGAAGTCGAGGACCCCGACGGGCAGGTTAGTCTGACCGACGCGCCCCACCACCGCGATCTCCTCGAACGGATCGCCCGTCATCTCGTCCACCCGCACCAGCGGGTAGTCGATGCCGGTCGAGAACCGGCTGAGCAGGCCGCCGGTGCCGCCATAGACGTCGACGCGGCCGCCGCCCTCGGTGTTCGCCACGACGATCTCGGCGCGGCCGTCGCCGGTGATGTCCCCGACGTCGACGGTGTCGTCCCCGTCGTAGCCGGTATTGCCGAAGCTCGCGATGGTCGCACCGAACAGGTCGACGACGTCCATGCGCCCGCCGCCCTCGTCGTTGGCGATCACGATGTCCTCGGCTCCGTCGCCGGTGATGTCGCCGACCGCGATGGTGTCGCCCTCGTCGTCGTAGGCGGTGCCGAAGCTGGAGATGGTGAAGCCGAACAGGTCCAGCACGTCGACGCGGCCATTCTCGCCGGAACCGCCGGCGTTGGCGATCAGGACCTCCTCGGCCCCGTCGTTGGTGATGTCGCCCGCAGCGAGGGCATCGCCGCGGTCGTCGTAGGCGGTGCCGAAGCTGGAGATGGTGAAGCCAAACGCGTCGAGCACGTCGACGCGGCCGTTCTCACTCGAACCGCCGGCGTTGGCGACGAGGATCTCGTCGAAGCCGTCGTTGGTGATGTCGCCGGTGTCGATGTCGTCCGCGCCGCTGTCGAAGGCGGTCTGGATGCTGCGGATGACCCCGCCCGTCGGGCGGATCAGGTCGGTCTGTCCCGCGAGGTCGGCGGCGCTCGCGGTGCCCGGTACCAGGCCGATGATGCCGAGCGCGAGCAGCGCGGCGACCGGCGCGGCGCGCAGGCGGCTGGGTTGGGGGCGGTGGTGGATGTGCACCGTGGTGCTCCTCGGGTGTCGTCCTCGTGCCGGCGGTCGCCGGTGGGACCACCTTCCGAGGCGGTGTCGGGTGGGCGCCATGCGGAGGACTGCGTAGTCCCGCGGCGGCCCGCTCGGCCCTCCGTGCGAGGCACCGCACGTATCACGCGGCTCCCACGAGCCCTCTCGATCCCAACGGAAACGGTTCTTCTCGAGGAGGTGGACGTGACGGAGCTCACGGCCGGCGACCTGCGGCGGGTCCTCGACGTCGTCCACGCGCTCGGCGACGACGGCGACGGCGTCGAGCTGCCCGTCGACGCGCTGTCGCGGATGGGTGCGATGATCGGCTGCGATGTGACCTCGGCGACGCTGGTCGACCACGGCGGCGCGCGGCTGCTGGGGACGGTGACCGACAGGCCCGACCAGAACCTGCTCCGGGCGCCCGGCTTTCCGGCGGCTGCCACCCAGCACCCCGGCTTCGCCGCGCACCGCCAGGGGCGGCTGCGCTCCGGTGTCGCGGTCGCGCTCACCGACCTGCTCGACGGCCCCTCGCTGCGCCGGCTGCCGCTGTGGGTGGACTACTACCGGCCACGCGGCACCGTGGACCAGTTGCTCGCCGTCGCCGACCTGGGCGCCCGCCGCGCGACGGTGCTGACCTTCGGCCGTCCCCGCGCGGGGTTCAGCACGCGCGATCGCGCGGTCGTCGAGCTGCTCGTCCCCCACCTGACCCAGGCGCTCACCCGCCGGCGGCGGCTGACGGCGCTGGCGGAGACCGCACGCGCGGCAACCCGGCACGACCGCGGGCGCGCTGCCCTCCCGGCGCTGACTGCCCGGGAACGGGAGGTCGCCGCGCAGGCCGCGACGGGCGCGACCGACCAACGGATCGCCCGCGCTTTGGGCATCAGCCCTCGGACGGTGCAGAAGCACCTGGAGCAGGCGTACCGGAAGGTCGGCGTAGGCAGCCGCACAGAGCTCGCGGCCGTGCTCGCCGCGGAGTGACGGTCGAGGGAAGGCCTTCGACGCGGACCTCGGTGATGGGTGACCCGCTCCCGTCGCGGTCGGCATGGAGGTACGTAGTTCTCCCCATGGTCGCGATCGTGGAGCAACGCCACCGTACGGGACATCCGCACCACCGAACAGAAGGAGCAACTAATGTTGACAGCAACGAAGAGCAGGAAGACTCGCCGATCCGCGGGCGTCGCCGCTGCCCTGGCCTCGGCGGCGGCCCTCCTGCTCGTCTCTCCCGCAGCCGCGAGCGACGGCCGCGCCACTGCACAGCAAGCACCCCCAGAGGCTGGCCTGCTCGCCTTCTACGAGGGCGACAACGCCTCGCAGGACGTGCTCTGCCGCATCCCCTTCCGCTACGGCACGACGGTGAACTTCCAGACCGACAACCTGGGCTGCGAGAACGACGAGGCCCGCTCGGTCCGCGTGGATTTCCTGCCGCCGGGCGCATCGTTCACCATCCACGACAGTCCGAGCTGCAGCTGGAGCGACGACGTGAGCGCCGTCACCGTCACCGACCCCGACGCCTACAACGCCCGCTTCACGGTGCCGCGCTTCGACTTCACTGGCGGCACCTGGCAGTACAACATCACCTATCACCGCGACAACGGTATTCAGGGCAAGGTCTCCTGCATCAGGATGAACTACCCGTCCTGAACCCGCAGGCCCCGGGACCCGCCCAGACGCGCCAACCAACGAGCGCCTCGGTGGCCGCGCAAAGGCCAACAGCCACCGCTGACACTCCGGACTACCTGCCGGCAGGCCTCGCACTGCGCCTCAAACGGCACGGCACTGGTCTCGGTCGCGACCGAGACCAGTGCTGCAGGGTCTGCCCCACGTACGCGACCCCATCGCTCCGTTGTCCACGGCCTACGGCGTGCTCCAGCAGCGCAGCGAGCTGCTGCCGCTGATCCAACCCTGTCGGCGGACGGTATGTTCGCCAGCAGTGCTGTATCAGGCATCGGGAGTCGCCGCTCTCGACCTAGCGATCGCCTGGGCGGGACTGTTGCTGAAACGGCTGAACCGCTCCGGGCTTTGTGGACGCAACTGCACCGCATTCGAACCTGGCTGACCTGCGGGAACGCCTACGTCGTGCGTCTCGGCCCTGAGCGGGTGGGTCCCTCCACGCCTGTCTACGGGCGGAAGTCGGTGAGTTCGTAGTACAGGCCGTGGGTGCGTTTCAGCCGGAGCTCGAGCGGCACGACGATGCCGTAGACGATGGGGTACTTGCGGCGCAGCCGTCGGGCTGCGTCCGCGGCCTGCTCGCCGTCCAGCAATCGTGCGTGGGCGTGCAGGCTCGGGCCGGTCGGTCGTCCACGAGGCGTGCACGGGGCGATCTCGATGTCTGGGACGTTGCGCAGCCGTCTCACCTTCGCGGTGTTCGCGGGGGTGCCGAAGTAGGCGCGGTCGCCGTGCACGGCGACGTTGACCGGCGTACCGACCCGGGTGCCGTCCCGCTTCTGGGTCGTGAGCAGCATCGCCCACTGCCCGGCCAGCGGGGCGAGCAGCGGCTCGTCAGCCGCCGGCGAGGCCGAGACGCGGGATCGCGTGGGGTCGTCAGGTTGCACGGTGGTGTCCACCTCTAGGGGGGTGCCGGGAACGGGTGGGGCAGCGCGAGGCCGAGGTCGACCAAGTAGCGGGTCAGCTGCAGCCGCGCCTGGACAAGCCCAGCCAGCTCCTCTGTCAGGGGCTCGCGCAAGCGCTCCAACGGCAGCGCGGTGAACGCGCTGCGCACGACCAGACCGCCGTCCAGCCCGTACCGCACGGCAGCCTCATCGACGGACAGGTCCTCCTCGGCCAGGCCGACGGCGTAGGCGCGTACGATGACCTCGCGCAGCGCGGGAAGCGCGGCGGGAAGCAGGTGGCCGGCGTGGGTGAGCCCGACCAGCAGCTGCCCGAGGTCGTCTCCGACGGCCGCCAGCCCACCGAGTGTCCAATCGATGGCCACGAAGCTGTTGGGCTCGGCAACCGGTACGAGGAGGTTCTGCGGGCTCGCGTCGCCGTGCATCAGCACCTGCGGCAGCCTGGCCAGGGCGTCCAGGATGGCCGGGACGCGCCGGGCGAGCTCGAGCAGGTCGGTCCGCAGGTCCCGGTTCGCCGTGAGGAGCGGGTGAGTCCAGGTGAGATCGTCGTCCAGCGCGGGCAGGGCAGCGACGAGCACTCGGCCCGTGTAGTGGATGCCGGTGACCTCACCGGGTGTCCAGGACGCCGAGGCAGGCAGGACGTCGTGGCGGGTCAGCCGCGCTGCAAGCCTACCGAGGAGGTAGGCGGCACGCGCGAAGCGAGCCGTGTCCCAGGCAGCCGCACTGGTGAGGACATCCTCGAGCACGAGGACCATCCGGTCATCGCCGAGGTCCTTCACGCGATGGACGTGCGGGAGCCGCAGCCCGTCCGGCAGTGCATCGCCGAGGCCGGCGGTGTAGACATCGACCTCGTAGCGCCACGCGACCCCGTCCAGCGCCCGCTCCCGCAGTTGCGGCGGCAGCACGTCGAGCAGCGGCCAGTGCCGATAGGAGTGCACCAGCTTCACGAACAGCGACCACGACACCTCCGCGGTGGATACCGTCGCCGTGCCGCGGATCCGGAACAGCCCACCGGTCGTCGGCGAGCCGAAGGCGTAGTCCACGCACTCGACCACCCAACCGCCGACCCGCGCCGTGGGGTCGCCCACGACCGACCGTACCAGTTCGACGGTCTCTTCGTCGTCCAGCAGCCGGAGGTCGAGCGACATCTTGACCTCCCGAGTGGTAAAGTAATGTTACTTGTCTAGCTGATGGTAGGGGTGCTCGTGTCGTCCGTCAACCACGATCTCGCCGAGCAGTCCGACCACATGGCGTACCTGCTGCACATGGCGACGCGTCGGCTGCGCGCGGAGGCGGAGGCGGGCCCCCCGGAGGCGGTGGCGCCGCTGCGCGCGGCGCAGGCTCGCCTGCTCGACCTGATTCCCCCGCCTGGCGGCCGGGTCACCGACCTGGCCCGCCAGATGCACATCAGCAAGCAAGGGCTCGGCCAGCTCACCTCGCAACTCGCCAACCTCGGGCTCGTCGAAGTGACCAACGATCCGGCGGACAAGCGGGCAAAGCTCGTCCGCCGCACACCCACCGGGAACCGCACGCAGCGCGCGATGCGCCGCACCATCGCCGCCGTCGAGGACCGCTGGGCCGACCAAATCGGCCACGACCGCTACGCGACCTTCCGCAGCGCACTCCAACAACTCGTCGCGGACCCCTGGCAGACCGACCCATCAGCCTCACCTGAGCCAGGGGAGGGTCCGCCTCCAAGCGACCAGCTCGACGGTCGAGGAGGCGTAGCCGATAGTCCCGGTGAACCGTGAGTTGGGATCACCGAGTCCAGGCCGCGCTGCCGCTTCGAACTGGACTGCAGATGTTCGGCCCACGGACGGGAGAGCCGCTTGGTAGCCGCGCCAGTTCGATTCCCGTTGGCTCTGGCCCTTCAGGCGCGCCGAAACCGGCCTCTGAGCAGCAGGTTCGAACGAGGAAGTTGGGTGGTGGAGGTGGGATTCGAACCCACGAAGGAGTTGCCTCCTTACGGCTTTTCGAGAGCCGCGCACTAGGCCGGACTATGCGACTCCACCGCTGCGCGTCGAAGGCAGCGTAGCGGTGTCG
>Ga0136615_10000070_pt1 | contig 37724 bp, 34 predicted proteins | sample AntDrymUQ2882206_2_FD_106647 | JGI IMG/M metagenome (GOLD analysis project Ga0136615, IMG submission 106647) | Polar desert sand microbial communities from Dry Valleys, Antarctica - metaG UQ288 (22.06) | ecosystem: Environmental > Terrestrial > Soil > Desert | place: Antarctica: Dry Valley... | reverse complement strand
CCCTGCCCCGGGAAGACGAGCGCGACCCCGGCGCCCGCCGCCGGCCCTGTCGCTGTCACGGACGCTCCTCGCGTAGGCGGCGCTTGTCGATCTTGCCGGTGAGGTTGCGCGGCAGCGCCTCGACCGCGGCGACATGGCGCGGGACGGCGTGCCCGCCGACCTCGGCGCGCACCAGGCGCCGCAGCTCGCCCGCGTCGAGCACGGCACCGGATCGCAGGACCACCGCGGCAGCGACCGCCTCGCCGCCGATCGGGTCGGCCACGGCGTAGACCGCAGCCTCGGCCACCCCGGGCGCGCCGGAGAGTACCTGCTCGACCTCGACGCTGAAGACGCTGGCGCCGCCGCGCAGGATCACGTCCTTCGCGCGGCCCAGGATCCGCACGCTGCCGTCGGCGGCGACCGCGCCGACGTCGCCGGTGCGCAGCCAGCCGTCGCGCAGAACGGCCGCCGAGGTGCCCGGATCGTCGAGGTAGCCGGGGGAGACGTTCGCCCCGCGGACCTCCAACTCCCCGACCCCGCCCGGCCCGGCGCCACCGGCCCGGACCTCCACCCCGGCGACCGCCCGCCCCACGCTGCCGGGCGTCGCCGGGTCGAGGCGCAGCGCGGTGGCGTGCCCGTGGGTCTCCGACAGGCCCCGCACGTCGTACAGCGCGCTGCCGGAGTGGTCGCGCGCGAGCGCCGCCGCCGTCCCCACCGGCATCGGCGCGCCGCCATAGATGATCGTGCGCAGCGCGGGCAGCGGAGCCCGGTCGGGCAGTCGGGCATACAGGCTGAGCCAGGCCGGCACCGCGTCGAGGTGGGTGACGGCGTGCTCGGCCAGGGGCCGCCGGGCGGCCGCCGGGGACGTGTCGGCGGGCAGGACGCAGGTCCGGCCCACCAGCGCCATCGCCGTGGTCTGCGCGGACAGCGAGCCGATGGAGTGCAGCGGCAGCACCGCCAGGGTCCGCTCGGGCGACGCCTCACCGGTGCGCCGATCCGTTCCCAGGCCCAGCAGCACGGAATAGGCCAAGGCGGCGTGGATCAGGCCGCGGCTGGTGACCAGGGTGGTCTTGGGCACGCCCGTGGTACCCGAGGTGGGCAGCGCCACCACCGGGTCGTCCTCATCCTGGAGTAGAACCTCCGCGTCCGCGGCGGTGTCCACGGCGCGCTCCAGCTCGGCGAAGGTCCGCGATCCCGCCGGGCCCACCACCGCGGCGCGCTGCGGCCAGCGCCAGGCCGCCGCGGTCAGCAGGCCCGAGAGGCTGCGCGGGCGGTCCCGGAAGGCCTGAACGCTGCTGCCGAGGTAGGCCGCGCCGACCAGCGGGCCGTACTCAGGAGGTCCCGGCGGCCCCGTCACCCGCGACGGCCTATTGGCGGAAGACGAGCACGGCGTTGTGGCCTCCGAAGCCGAACGACTCCGAGATGGCCACGGCGATGCTGGCCTTGCGGGGCTCGCCGGAGACGACGTCGAGCACGATGTCGGGGTCTTGGCGGTCAAGGTTCAGCGTGGGCGGGATGACGCCCTCGGTCATGGCCGCCACGGTGGCAACGGCCTCGACCCCACCCGCGGCGCCGAGGAGGTGCCCGATGGCGGACTTCGTGCTGGTGACCGGGATGTCGTCGGTGTGGTCCCCGAACACGCGGCGCAGCGCGCGGGACTCGGCCAGATCGTTGGGCGGGGTGGAGGTGCCGTGCGCGTTCACGTGGTCGACCTGCTCGGGGGTGACAGCGGCGTCCGCCAACGCGAGGGCCAGCGCCCGCGACGCGCCCGCTCCCTCGGCGGCCGGCGCGGTGGGGTGGAAGGCGTCGTTGGTGAGGCCGTAGCCGGCGAGCTCGGCGAGCACCGTCGCCCCGCGGGCCTGCGCGTGCGAGGCGCGCTCGAGCACTAGCAGCCCGGCGCCCTCCCCGCAGATGAAGCCGTCGCGGTCGGCGTCGAACGGGCGGCTGGCCCGTTCCGGTTCGTCGTTGCGGCGGCTCAGCGCGCCGGCCGCACCGAAACCCGCGATGGTCAGCGGGTTCACCGCCGCCTCGGCGCCGCCGGCCAGGATCACGTCCGCGCGGCCGCTGCGGATCATGTCCAGGGCGGCGCCCAGCGCGTCGCTGCCGCTGGCGCAGGCCGACACCACCGAGAAGGAGGGGCCCTGCAGCCCGTGGCGAATCGCGACCTGGCCGCCGCCCATGTTCAGCGGCAGCGCGATCGCCAGGTAGGGCCGCACCTTGCCGGGGCCGCCGGTCAGCAGGCGCTCGTACTGGTCGGTCATCTCCGTCATCCCGCCGATGCCGGAGGCGATCATCGTGCCGACCCGCGTGGGGTCCACGCCGTCCACCAGCGGGACCGCGGGCTTGCCGCTGTCGTCGTCGGTGGGCGCGATGAGCCCCGCCTGGGCGAGCGCCTCGTACGCAGCGACCAGCGCGTACTGCGCGAATGGGTCGACCTGGCGCACGAGCTTGCGGGGCAGGTAGGCGTACGGGTCGAAGTCGGGAACCTCGCACGCGATCTGCACGACGTACTGCGACGGGTCGAAACGCTGGATGCGCCGCGTGGTGCTACGGCCCGACAGCAGCCCGTCGAAGAAGGTCGGCGCCCCGACCCCGTAGGGCGTGACCGCCCCCAGGCCGGTGATGACGACGCGGTCGACCCCATTCCCGCTTCCGCTGACCGGCGGCTGGGCGGACAGCGGGAATGGGGTCGAGTCGAAGCCCTGGCCCTGCGAGGTAGTTGACATACGCGTCATGTTAGCCCGGCGCGACACACTGGTGACATGTTCCCGCCTCCCGCGATCGCCGTCTCGCACCTCGGCAAGCGCTACGGCGGCCGCAGCGTGGTGGACGACCTCAGCTTCCGCGTGCCCGACGGCGCGGTGCTCGCGCTGCTGGGGCCAAACGGCGCGGGCAAGACCACCACGGTGGAGTGCATCGAGGGCTTCCGCACCCCCGACACGGGCCAGGTGCGTGTCGTCGGCCTGGACCCCGCGCGCGAGCGCGACACCCTGCTGCCCCACCTCGGGGTGATGCTGCAGGAGGGCGGCGCCAAGCGCGGACTTCTGCCTCGACCTCGTCGTCGTCAGCCCCAGGGTGACGGCGCCTCAGCCGCTGGCGCTGCATCTGCTCAACGACCTCGCACAGGTCGCAGGCGGTGATGCCCATCCGGTGCAGGCTGTCGCCTTGAGCGAGCGTGCCCGCGCGGACCTCTGCGGCGTACGCGCGGTCCGCGGCGTCCATCACCTCCCAGAGCTGCTCGGCGCCGGCCGGGCGGCGTCGATGTTGAGGCGAACATAGTCGACGGTGATGGGCTCGGGCAGCAGCGCCGCGACCTCCTCCACGAACGCGGCGCGCCGGCCGGCGGGCAGGCGGTCGAGGTGGGCGCCCAGCGTGACGGTGGCGAGGTAGGCCAGCGGTTCCTCGGGCACCACCGGGTTCGGTGCGAGCCAGCAGCGCACGTCGGTGAAGCCGGCGTCGGCCAGCTTGGCGGCCGTCTCCTCGGCCCCCGCGAAGCGGTGCGCCCGGCGCCAGCCCGCAAAGGCCGGCGCGTAGCCGGGACGGGCCGCCACCGCGTCCGCGGCGGCGATCTGGGCCGCGATGTTGCCTGCGCCGCCGCATTGGGCCACGAGCCGGCCGCCGGGTCGCAGTGCCGCATGGAGGCAGGCGAACAGCCGGTCGTGGTCGAGGATCCAGTGGAACGTGGCGGTGGAGAAGACCGCGTCGACGGGCGCCTCTAGCGTGAGCCCGGTGAGGTCGGCCAGCCGGACCTCGGCCCGCTCCCCCAGCACCTCCCGCGCCCGCCGCACCATGTCCGGCGACGCGTCGACGCCGATCACCCGTCCGCGCGGCAGGCGGTCCACCAGCGCCGCCGTGATCCGCCCGGTGCCGCAGCCCGCGTCCAGAACCGTCTCGTCGCCGGCGAGCGGCAGGCGCTGCAGGACCGCCAGCGCCATCTCGTCCATGGCCGCGGCGACACGGTGGTAGGTGTCGGCGTCCCAAGTCCGCATTACGTCGCCGCTCAGCCCAGCCGGACCGCGTCGACCGCCATCGCGGCGAACAGCAGGCCCAGGTAGCTGATCGAGTAGCGGAACAGGCTCATCGCCACCCGCTCGGAGGTGTCGGCCAAGAGGCGTACCGCGTAGGTGAGGAACACCGCCCCCAGCCCCAGCGCCGCGGCCAGGTAGAGCCCGCCCATGTCGCCGACCACGCCGAACAGCAGCGTCGTGGCCACCAGCAGGACCGAGTAGAGCAGGATCTGGCGGGCGGTCTCCTTCGCCCCTGCCACCACCGGCAGCATCGGGACTCCCGCCCGGGCGTAGTCCTCCCGGTACTTGAAGGCCAGTGCCCAGGTGTGCGGCGGCGTCCATGCGAACACGATGGCGAACAGCACGAGGGCGGGCAGCCCCACCTTGCCGGTCACCGCCGACCAGCCCACCAGCACCGGGACACAGCCCGCCGCGCCGCCGATCACCACGTTCTGCGGGGTGCGGCGCTTCAGACCCAGGGTGTAGACGAAGACGTAGAACAGCAGCGCGACGAGCGCGAGCACCGCGGACAGCAGGTTCACCGTGGCCGCGAGCCAGGCGAGCGACGCGACCGCCAGGGCGATCCCGAAGCGCAGCGCGTTGGCCGGCGCGACCTCGTGGCGGGCGAGCGGGCGGCGCTCGGTGCGGTGCATGAGCGCGTCGATGTCGCGGTCCGCCCAGCTGTTGATGGTGTTCGCACCGCCCGCCGCGAGCGTGCCGCCGAGCAGGGTGGCGAGCACCAGTCCGAGCTCGGGCAGGCCGCGCTGCGCGATCACCATCGTGGGGACAGTGGTCACGAGCAGCAGCTCGATGATGCGCGGCTTGGTCAGCGCAACGTAGGCGCGGACGGTGTCGCGGGCGCCGCTGCGCCGGCCGGCTACGGCGCTCACCGACCGCTGCCCGCCAGCTCGCGCGCTGGCTCGCCATCGCCGAGCCCGACGGCGCCCGCCGGGACCCGGCGAGCGGCCAGCGCCGCGTGCAGCACGAGCACCGCCCAGATCCAGCTGGCCACGGCAAGGTGCGGGATCACCGACAGCGCCGACAGCCCCGACCACAGGTTCGCCACACCCAGCAGCGCCTGCACGACGACGAGGGCGGAGGCGACGTGCGCCAGGCGCGCCAGCCAGCCCGTCGCCCCGCTGCGGACCGTCCGGCCGACCAGCACGCTGATCGCGACGACCAGCGCGACGGCGAGCACCCGGTGGGCGGCATTGAACAGCTGCGCCTCCCGTGTGATCGGTGCGAAGGTGGCGATGCCGAGGAGCGGCGAATCCGCGTATACCAGCCCCGCCCCGACCCCGGTCACGTGCCCGCCCACGAGGATCTGGACGTAGGTGAGCGCGGCGACGGCGAGCGAGGTGCGGAACAGGCGCCGGTCGCGCGCGGCCGCGGCGGGGGCCAGTCCTTGCGCGGCCTCCACCGCCACCACGACGAGCAGCGCGACGATGGCCATGCCCATGCCCAGGTGCGCCGTCACCAGCTCGGCGCGCAGTTGGAACAGGACCACCGCGGCGCCCAGCGCGGCCTGGACCAGCACCGCGGCGGCGGCGCCGGCCAGTGCCCACACGATCGTCCGCCGGTCGCGGTGACGCAGCAACGCCCACAGCAGCGCTGCGGCGATGAGCAGTCCCAGCGCGCCGGCGAGCAGGCGGTGGCTGTGCTCGAGCCACACCCCCACGTCCGCCCGTGGGATGAAGTCCCCGCCAGAGAAGCACCCCGGCCAGGTGGGGCAGGCCAGCCCGCTGTCCGTGGCGCGCACCACACCGCCCAGGGCGACCACCGCCAGCGCGACCACCGCCGTCAGCACCGCGAGCCGCCACAGCCCGGGCAGCCGGGGAGACGGCGGTGGCGGTGGTGCGGGCTGGGACACGGCAGCACCTCGGCGGGAACGCGCAGGTCGGGAGTGGCCCCTGGCGAGCGGCGCACCGCAGGGGTGCCGCGGACGGGGTGGGGTGGTCGGGGGTTCCAGTGTAGTGGTGAGACCACCTTTCCTCCGGCTTACGGCGGCCCGTGACACGGCCGGTCAAGCGTAGACTCGGTGTCGCCGTCCCCCGACGGCAGGCTCCGTTGCCGCGCGGTCCGACGCGCCCCCAAGCCCTGCCGAGGAGTGCCCGCCGTGACTGACCTGAGTGCACCAGCGCAGACCGCAACCGGCCCCGACGCCGGGCAGGACGACGAGCTGCTCGCGGTCAACGCGATCCGCGCGCTGGCCATGGACGCGGTCGAGAAGGCCAACTCCGGTCACCCGGGCACGCCGATGGCGCTGGCGCCGCTGGGCTACGCGCTGTTCACCCGCCACCTGCGGCACAACCCTGACGACCCGGACTGGCGCGACCGGGACCGCTTCGTGCTGTCAGCGGGCCACGCCTCGATGCTGCAGTACGCACTGTTGCACCTCAGCGGCTACGACCTGTCGCTGGAGGACCTCAAGGAGTTCCGCCAGCTCGACTCGCGTACGCCGGGCCACCCCGAGAACTTCATGACCCCCGGCGTGGAGACCACCACCGGCCCGCTGGGCCAGGGCTTCGGCTCCGCCGTCGGCATGGCGATCGCGGAGCGTCTGCTGGCCGCGCACTTCAACCGCCCCGGCCACGAGATCATGGACCACCGCACCTGGGTGATCGCCAGCGACGGCGACATGATGGAGGGCCTCCAGAGCGAGGCCGCAAGCCTCGCCGGCCACCTGGGGCTGGAGAAGCTCGTCGTCTTCTACGACGACAACGACATCACCCTCGACGGCCCGGCGAGCATGAGCTTCGACGGTGACGAGGTCCCCGCGCGCTACGCCGCCTACGGCTGGCGCACGCTGGCGGTCGACGACGTCAACGACCTCCCGGCGCTGGATGCGGTGATGGACGAGGCGGCGAAGCCCGACGGCCGGCCCACGCTGGTGGCGGTGAAATCGGTCATCGGCTACGGCGCGCCGACCAAGGCCGGGTCGAGCAAGGCGCACGGTTCCCCGCTGGGCACCGACGAGGTCGCGGGGGCCAAGCGCGCGCTGGGTTGGCCCTACACCGAGCCCTTCACGGTGCCCGACGAGGTCTACGAGCGCATGGACGCCCGCCAGCGAGGCGGCGAGCTGCAGGCCGAGTGGTCCCGGCGCCTCCGCGCCTATCGCCAGGCCCACCCCAAGCTCGCCGCCGAGTTCGACCGCCGTGCAGAGGGCCGGCTCCCGGACGGCTGGGACGCCGACCTGCCCGAGTTCACCACCGGCGACGGCATCGCCACCCGCAAGGCGTCGGGCGCGGTGCTCAACGCGCTGGCCGCCCGCATCCCGGAGCTGATCGGCGGGTCCGCGGACCTGTCGGAGTCCAACAGCTCCAAGATCACCGACGCGGCGGACGTCACGCGCGATGACTTCTCCGGGCGCAACCTGAACTACGGGGTGCGCGAGCACGCGATGGGCGCCGCGCTCAACGGCATGCTCAGCCACGGCGGGGTCCGGGCCTTTGGCGCCACGTTCTTCACCTTCTCCGACTACCTGCGCCCATCGCTGCGCCTCGCCGCGCTGATGAAGCTGGCCGCCATCTACGTCATGACCCACGACTCGGTGGGCCTGGGCGAGGACGGCCCGACCCACCAGCCGATCGAGCACCTCGCCGCGCTGCGGGCGATGCCGCACCTGCACGTGATCCGCCCGGCGGACGCGCGCGAGACCGCCGGCGCCTGGCGCCAAGCGCTCGCACGCACGGACGGCCCGACGATGATCGTGCTGTCGCGTCAGAACCTGCCGGTGCTGGAGGGTTCCGATCCCGACCAGGTGCCACAGGGCGCCTACGTGGTGGCGGGCGGGGAATTCGAGGACCCCGACATCGTCCTGGTGGCCACGGGCAGCGAGGTCTCGCTGGCCGTGGAGGCCGGGGCCCTGCTGGCCGAGCGCGAGGTGGTCGCCCGCGTGGTGTCGATGCCGTGCTGGGAGCTGTTCGAGGAGGCGTCGGACGAGGTCATCGACGATGTGTTGCCGCCACAGGTGCCGGTGCTGTCGGTGGAGGCGGGCACGAGCTTCGGCTGGGCTCGCTGGGCCGACGACTCTGTGGCCATTGACGAGTTCGGCCACTCCGCGCCGGCCGCGGACGTCTTCACCGCCTGCGGCTTCACCCCCGACGGGGTGGCCGACGCCGCCCTTGACCTGCTCGACGTCACCGAGGAGTCGTCATGAACCCGCTCCAGCAGCTCGCCGAACTGGGCCAGTCCGTGTGGCTGGACTCGTTGCGCCGCTCCTACCTGGGGCCCGAGGGCTACCTCGCCGGACTCATCGACGCCGGTGAGATCGACGGGCTCACGAGCAACCCCTCGATCTTCGAGAAGGCCCTCGGCGAGGACGAGTCCTACGACGCCCAGCTGCGCGAGCTGGCCGGGACGGGCCCGCGCGAGGCGCTGTGGACGGTCATGAAGGCCGACGTGGGCGATGCCTGCGACCTGTTCCGCCCCCTGTACGACGCCTCGGGCGGCAGGAAGGGCTTCGCGTCCCTGGAGGTCGACCCGTCAAAGGCGTTCGACACCGAGGAGACGGTCAGCGAGGCGCTGCTGCTGTTCCGCGAGCTGGACCGGCCCAACCTCATGGTGAAGGTGCCGGGTACCGAGTCGGGCATCCCCGCGCTCACCCGGCTCATCGCCGAGGGCGTGAACGTCAACGTCACCCTGCTGTTCTCCGTGCCGCGCTACGAGGCGGTGGCCGAGGCCTACATCGAGGGTCTGCGGCGCCGCCGCGACGCGGGGGGAGACCTCAGCAAGGTGGCCAGCGTCGCGTCGTTCTTCGTCAGCCGTGTGGACTCCAAGGTCGACGCGATCCTGGGCGACGAGCGGCCGCGCCTGGCGACCGCCGCCATCCTCAATGCCCGCGTCGCCTACGCCAGCTTCGAGCGCATCTTCTCCAGTGCCGGCTGGCAGGAGCTGGCGGCGCTGGGCGCCCGGCCGCAGCGGCCGCTGTGGGCCTCCACCTCGGTGAAGGACGACTTCTACCCCGACACGCTCTACGTCGCCGAGCTCGCCGGGCCGCAGACGGTGAACACCATGCCCGAGAGCACGCTGGACCTCTTCCGCGACCACGGTGAGGTCGCCGACCGCCTCACGGGGCAAGGCCAGGAGGCGCGCGCCCAGATCCAGCGCCTGGCGGAATCGGGGGTCGACCTGGACCAGATCACCAAGGAGCTGGAGGCCGAGGGCGTGGAGAAGTTCGTCACGGCCTTCGAGGGCGCGATCGCCGCGATGAGCGAGGAGAAGCCCTAGCGGCGAGCGCCTCGCGCTCGTTCGGTGGCTGCTTCCGGGTCACGCGGCGGCCACCGCCCGCCAGGTCCTCGTGGACCGCTCGCACAGCCACCACCCGTGGGAGAGCTAGCCCGCAGGCCGCCCGCGGCCGGGTGGCGCGCCGTCGTAGGCTTGGCGACTGTTGCCCTGGCCCTTTCGACGGAACGGCGAGATGGACGACCTGCGCGCCCCCGCGGTCCCGCAGCCCGACCGCACCCGCGACGCCCGGTTCGCCCGTCTCGCGGCCCGTGCCCTGGGCGTGCCGTCGGCGACCCTGACGCTTGATGGCGTGGCGACGGATTGGGGTCCACGATGGGCCAGAGCCCCAGTCACCGAGCGTGTCCTGTCCGCGGGACACCCGGTGACGCTCGATGACGCTGCGGGTGTGCCCGTCATGCTGGAGCTACGGGTCGTGGGGGTGCTGGGCGTCGCCGCCGGGCAGACCCGGCACTGGTCGGCCGAGGACCTCGGCGTGCTCGGCGAGGTGGCCGGCGCGGTCACCGGCGAGCTGGAGCGGGAGGCCGCCGCCAGCGCCGAGGCCGAGGCCCGCCAGACCGCCGCGGGCAGCACGACGCTGCTGGACAGCCTGCTCGCCACCACCCCGGCTGCGGTGGCCTTCTTTGCTGCAGACCTGCGTTTCACTAGGGTGAACGCGGCCATGGCGGCGATGAACGGCATCCCGGCGGACGCGCACGTCGGCAAGACGGTGCAGGAGCTGCTTCCCCGCCAGGACCCTGGCGCGCAGGCCGCGCTCGAGCAGGTCTATCGCGGGGGCCGCTCGGTCCTGGGCACCGAGGTGTCCGGGGAGACCCCCGCGCAACCGGGCGTCCAGCGGGAGTGGCTCGTCGACTACCACCCCCTGCTCGACGCGAACGGCGCCGTGATCGGGGTCACCGCGGTGGCGACGGAGGTCACGGAGCGCAAGCGGGGCGAACGCGAGCGCACCCAGCTGCTCGCCGCCGAGCAGCTGGCGCGCGTGGAGTCGGAGCGGGCGGCACGCCGCCTGGCCGCGCTGCAGGCGATCACCGCGAAGCTGTCCGGCGCTGGCACCCTCGACGAGGTCACCGAGGTCCTGGGCGACCAGGTCCGGGCCTTGCTGGGCTTGCGCGGCGCGGCGCTGCTGCTGCTGGGCGACGACGGCCGGCTCAGCCCGGTGCGCGCCTTTGGCGTGCTTGACGCGGGCGATGGGGACCTGGCCGGCGACGAGGCCCTGGGCGAGGCGCTGCGGGCCCGCCGGGTCGTGCTGGCGGCTCAGGGCGGCGACCGCAGCGCGAACGGCGGCGGGGCCCGTGCGGGTGGCGCGCCGGGCGCCGCGCTGCCGCTGGTGGTGGACGGGCGCACGATGGGCGCGCTCGCGCTGTCGTGGGAGTCGGGCCCACCGGTAGACGCCGGCGGCCTGCTCGCCGCCCTCGCCGACCAGTTCGCGCAGGCCATCGAGCGCAGCCGGCTGCGGAAGGCCGAGCAGGACGCCACCCGGCGCCTCGCCTTCCTCGCCGAGGCCAGCCGGGTGCTGTCCGCCTCGCTCGACGCCCGCGAGACGCTCGTCGACCTTGCCCGCCTGGCGGTGCGCGAGGTCGCCGACGCCTGCGCGGTGAGCATCCCCGGCGCCTCCGGCCTGCGCCTGGCCGCCGCGGCGCACGTCGATCCCGAGCGCGAGCGGATCATGCTGGAGCTGGGCAGCGCCGGCCGCTGCGGCGGCCGTGGCCCCGAGGCGGAGGCCGCGGCGGGCAGCGCGGTCGTCGCGGACCTGCTGGCCGACGACGAGGAGCGCCTCGCGGTCGATCCCGAACACCTCGCGCTGCTGCGCCGCCTCGGCCACCGCTCGGTCATGGCCGCACCGCTGCTGGTGCGCGGCGAGGTGCTGGGCGTCCTGGCGCTGTACCAGGGGCCGTCCCAGCGGCGCTTCGGGCCCCGCGAGCTTGCGTGGATGCAGGACCTGACCGCCCGCGCCGCGTCCGCCCTCGACAACGCCCGGCTGTACCGCGACCGCGCCAGCGTCGCCCGCACGCTGCAGCGCAGCCTCCTGCCGCCGGCCAACCCCTCGATCCCGGGGCTGGAGGTCGCCGCCCGCTACCACCCGGTCGACGACGGCAATAAGGTCGGCGGGGACTTTTACGACCTGTTCCCGCTCGGCCGGGAGTCCTGGGGCGTGGTGATGGGCGACGTGTCTGGCAAGGGCGTCGCCGCCGCGTCGCTGACGGCGCTGTCGCGCTACACGGTGCGCGCGGCCGCGCTGCACCTGGACGAGCCGAGCGCGGTGCTATCCACCCTGGACCGCGCGATCCTCGACGCCGACTTCGAGGAGCGCTTCTGCACCATCGTCTACCTGTCCGTGGAGGAGGGCGACGGGTCGGCCCGCCTGCGCCTGTGCCGCGGCGGGCATCCTCCGCCGCTGCTGGTCGCGGCCGACGGGACCATCCGGCCGGTGGGCGAGGACGGCGCCGCGATCGGCCTGCTGCCGGAACCCGACCTGATCGCTACCGACATCGAGCTGGGCCCCGGCGACGCGCTGGTGCTCTACACCGACGGTGTCCTGGAGGCGCGTTCGGCCTGCGGCGTGTGGGGTGAGGACCTGCTGGAGTCGGTCCTGGCCGAGACGGCGGGGCAGGGCGCGACCGCGCTCGCCGACGCCGTCGCGTCCGCGGTGCTGGCGTTCTCCGATGGGGCGCCGCGCGACGACGTGGCGATCCTGGTCCTGCGCGTACCCGCCGAGCAGCGCGTCGGCGAGGTGCTGGACGAGGTCCTGCCGCCCGAGCCCGTGGCCGCCGCGCAGGCGCGGGGCATGCTGCGCGACTGGCTCGAGGCCGGGCCGCGCGACGACGACGTCCTGCTGGTCGTCACCGAGCTGATCTCCAACGCCGCCCGGGTGGCCCGGTCCGCCATCGCGCTGCGCACCTGGCGGACGCCGTCGGCGGTGATGGTCGAGGTGAGCGACGACGGCGAGGGCTTCGCACCGCACACCCCACGGGGTGCCGCTCCAGCCTTCGAGGCGGAGTCCGGCCGCGGCCTGTTCCTGGTCTCGGAGCTGGCCGACGACGTGCAGATCACCTCGACGTCCGCCGGCACGGCGGTCCGCTGCCGCCTCGAGCTCGCCTTCGCCGACCGCTAGGGATGCCAGGGCGTGCCCCAGCGGTCGTGGTGCAGCACCTCGGAGCGCGGCCGGCGCCCGCGGGCGAGTGAGCCGGAGGGGCGGTCGGGGGCGGGGTGGCCCACCGTCACCACGCCGAGCGGCGCGACGTCGGCAGGGATGCCGAGCAGGTCGCGGAGCCCGACGCGGTCGCGTACGTCGAGCAGCCCGGCAGCCAGCCCCTCGTCCACCGCCGCGGTCAGCAGCAGGATCAGCGCCTGTCCAGCGTCGACCCACCACCACGGCACGTCGCGGCCGCTCGGCGCCGGCGACGCGCGCTTGTCCGCCTCGGTGTAGCGCTCGACGTAGGCGGTGGGACGCACGCACGGCACCACAAGGACCGGCGCGCTGGAGATCCAGCGGGGCAGCCCGCGCGCCAGCGCCTCCGGCTCGCCGCAGACCGCCGCGATCGCCGCCCGCACCGGGGCCGCAGTCACCGCGACGAACGCCGTCGCCTGGGTGTTGCCAGCGCTCGGCGCCCGCAGGCCGGCGGCGAGCACGCGGTCCAGCGCGGCGGGGTCGACCGGGCGGCCGTCGTAGGCGCGGACCATCCGCCGGCAAGCCACGACCTCGCGAAACTCCACCGCGTCACCACTCCGGGACAGCGTGGCCGACCACCGCATCGCCGGTCGTCTCGGCGCGGCCGATCCTGCGGCCCATGGCCACGAGCTCGGCGCGCAGCAGCGTCCACCCCTCACCGGTGGGCACGTGCAGGTCGGTCGCCAGCCCGCACCAGGCCAGCGGGACCGCACCGGCCTGCACGCCCTTGCCGCCTCGGCCCTGCACGGGGTACTCGTCCAGCCCCGCGCGCTTCACCGTGCCGTCGCGGGTCAGTGTGAGGACCTGGGTGTCCGGACCGCCGCCGCCCGGCACCGCCGACAGCGCGACCACCCGGCCCGCGCGCGGCACCTTGAGGCCGGCGACGCCCGCGGCCGTGCGGCCCATCGGACGCACCTCCACGGCCGGGAAGCGGATGACGAAGCCGCCGTCGTGGGCGAGCAGCAGGTGGTCGTCCTCGGCGCAGCCGATGGCGGCGACGATGCGGTCCCCCGCGCGCACCCCGGCCGCCACCATCGCGCGGGCCCGCCCCTCGTACTCCTCGCGGGTGGTGCGCTTCACCGCGCCGCTGGCCGAGACGGTGACCACGAAGGGCGCGTGGTCCAAGACCAGCGCTGCGGCGAGCTCGGCCCCCGGCGCGGAGCCCAGCAGCTGCGCCACCGTCACGCCACGCTGCCGCGCCGTCATCGACGGCAGGTCGCCGGCGGGGACGCGCAGTCCCCCGCCGGTCGCATCGACCAGCAGCAGGGTGGACGCCGCGGTGGTCCGCAAGGCGGCGACCAGCGGGTCGCGCGGAGTGCCGTGCGGCGGGCTGGTGCGCCGCATTGGGATGGCGCGCAGGTAGGTCTGCGCGCTGGCGGTGACCAGGACGGGCTGGGCGTCGAGGACCACCGCTGCCGGCCCAGCCACCGCGGCGTCGGCCAGCGTGGCGCCACCTGCGCCGCCCGCGGGCTGCGCGCTGGGTGAGGCGGCGCCCACGATGCGGCTGCGCCGCGGGTTCGCGTGGCGCTGCTTGACCTCGCGCAGCTCACGGTCGAGCAGGGCGTCCAAGACGGCGGGGTCGGACAGGATTCGGTCCAGCTCGGCGATCAGCGCGCGCAGCTGCTCGAGCTCCTCGGCCAGCTTCGCGCGCTCCAGCGCGGCGAGGCGCCGCAGCTGCATGTCCAGGATCGCGGTGGCCTGGACCTCGGACAGGGAGAAGCGCGCCATGAGGGCGGCGCGCGCGTCGTCGGGCGTGGCGGCGGCGCGGATCAGGGCGATGACCTCGTCGATGGCGTCGAGCGCCACGAGCAGGCCCTCGAGCACGTGGGCCCGGGCCGCGGCGCGCTCACGCCGCTGGCGGGAGCGCCGCGTCAGCACGCTGCGCTGGTGGGCGAGGTAGGAGGTGAGCGCCTCGACCAGCCCGACCGTCCGCGGCTGGCCGTCCACCAACGCGACCATGTTGGCGTTGAAGTTCGTGCGCAGGTCGGTCAGCTGGTACAGCCGCGTCAGGACCGCGGCGGGGTCCTCGCCGCGCTTCAGCTCGATGACCACGCGCATGCCGTCGCGCGAGGACTCGTCGCGCAGGTCGCGGATTGCCTCCACCTTGCGGGCCTTAACCAGCTCGGCGATGCGCTCCAGGAGCTGGGCCTTGTTGACCTGGTAGGGCAGCTCGGTCACCACGATGCGCGGCAGGCCGCCGGCGCGGGTCTCCGTGGCGGCCACCGCCTCCATGGTGATCGCGCCCCGGCCCGTGAGGTAGGCGTCGCGGATGCCGGGGGTGTCCAGGATGCGTGCGCCGGTCGGGAAGTCGGGCGCCGGTACCCGGGCCATGAGGTCGTCGGCGGTGGCGGCCGGACGGGCCAGCAGGTGGCGGCAGGCGTCGATCGTCTCGCCGAGGTTGTGCGGCGGGATGTTCGTGGCCATGCCGACGGCGATGCCGGTGGCGCCGTTGACCAGCAGGTTGGGAAAGCGGGCCGGCAAGACGACCGGCTCGCGCTCGTAGCCGTCGTAATTGGGGACGAGGTCGACGGTGTCCTCGTCGATGCCGTCCAGCAGCTCCATGGCCGCCCGCGACAGCAGCGCCTCGGTGTAGCGCATCGCCGCGGCGGCGTCGCCGTCGACCGAGCCGAAGTTGCCGTGGCCCTCGATCAGTGGCTCGCGGGTGGAGAAGTCCTGCGCCATGCGCACGAGCGCCTCGTAGATCGAGGAGTCCCCGTGCGGGTGGTACTTCTTCATCACGTCGCCGACCGCCGACGCGCACTTGCGCGGCGGCCGCCCGGGGCGCAGCCCCGCCTCCCACATCGCGTGCAGGATCCGGCGCTGCACCGGCTTCAGCCCGTCGCGCACGTCCGGCAGCGCCCGCCCCACGATGACCGACATCGAATAGTCGAGGAACGCTCGCTCCATGCGCTCGGCGATATCGACATCGATAACCCCGCCCGAGGAAGAGCCGTCGCCGGTGCTGCCGCCGGACGGACGCCGCCCCTTGCCGTCGCCCTTGTCGCCGCCACCGTCGCGGCCGTCCGGCGGCCGTGGCGGCGCGGACTCGGGCACGTCGTCGAGTAGGGACGGCTGACTCACGGGCATCCTCGTTTCGTGTAGAGATCGAGCGCACCATACACCAGCGAGCGCTTGAACTGGTGTATGGTGGGTCGATGAGGACGAACATCGAGATCGACGACGACTTGCTGGCCCTCGCCCGCCAGGCGCTCGGGACGGAGACCAAACGCGACACCGTGGACGCGGCCCTGCGTGAGGTCGTCGCACGGCGCCGCCGGCGCCGCGTGCTCGACCTCGTCGGCAAGGTGCACTGGGAGGGTGACCTGGAGGAGTCCCGCAGCGGTCGGGATGCGGGTTGATCGTCGTCGACACCAGCGTGTGGGTATCAATCCTGAACGGCCAGCCCACTCGCCCGGCCCAGCAGTTCACGCGCCTGCTGGAGGAAGGCGCCGAGCTGGCCCTCACCGACATCGTGCTGACCGAGGTGCTGCAAGGCCTGCGCTCGGAGCGTGAGGTGCGGCTGGTGGAGGATCGGCTCAGCGACTTCGCCATCCTGCGCTTGGAGGGACTACAGGACTTTCGCAGGGCAGCGGAGCTCTACCGCACCGCCCGGCGGTCCGGGGTCACCGTTCGCAAGACCCTGGACGTCCTGATCGCCTCGCCCTGCGTGCGCGACGACGTGGCGCTTCTGCACGACGATGTCGACTTCGACCGCCTCGCGACGTGCACCCCGCTGCGCGTGGTACCCGTCGTCTGAGGTCTACGTTCGTGTCGCTGATGGCGACGGGTGAGGATGGCGATGACGGCACTGCGGGACGCGGACGTGCTGGTCTTCGAGCAGCGCGCGCAGCTCGTCGAGGTGACCATGGAGTACCGGGTCCTGGACGCCGGCGGGAACCAGGTCGGGCTGGTGCGCCAGGAGCGCCAGTCGACGGCGCAGAAGTTCCTCAAGGCCCTGTCGCGCAACGACCAGCTCCTGCCGGTGCACCTCGTCCTCGTCGACCAGACCGGGGCGCAGGTGCTCGCGCTGTCACGCGGCACCACCCTGTTCAAGTCCAACCTCGCCGTCGAGGACGCCCGGCGGGACCGAGGTCGGGCGCATCGTGCAGCGCAACCTCATCGGCCGCATCCGCTTCGACCTCGAGGCCGGCGGCGCCGTGGTGGGCGCCCTGCAGGGCGAGAACTGGCGCTCCTGGGGCTTCCGCGTCGAGGACACCACCGGCGCGGAGGTCGCGCGCGTCACGAAGAGGTACGCGGGCCTGGCCGAGTGGTACTCCACCGCCGACACCTACGTCCTCCAGCGCACCCCCGACCTCGCCGATCCCCTCGCCACCCTCACCCTCGCCGCCGCCATGGCCGTCGACCTGGTCCTCAAGCAGGACGAGGGCGACTAGTCCTGGGGCGAGACCACGAAGCCAGCACCGGCCGCGGCGGCGCGCAGCCGCAGATCGAGACACGCGAAGGTCGCGCAACTCGGGTCGGCGCGGCGGGCGGCCAGCGCGCTGGCCAACTGCAGCGCGTCGAGAGCCCGCAGGGCGTGCGTCGCGGTCAACCTTGCGGCCTCGTGCAAGATCGGACCCGTGACGGCCAGGGTTTGGAAACGTGGCTGCGCGTCCTCGTCGCCCGAGTAGTCCGCCTCGAACAGGGCGGTCAGCTGGGCGGCGTCCTCGGGCGTCAGCGCCCCGTCGCGCTGCTTGCGCCAATGGCGGAGGGAAACTCGACCCGAGCCACGCTGGACACGATCAGCGTACGCAGGCCCTGGACTGGCAGGGCCCCCGACTCCTCGGCGTAGAGGGTGACCAACGCCGAGGAGTCGGCGAAGGTGCTCAGGACCGTCCTTCGATCACGTAGTCGCTCAGGGGCTTGCCCTGCGCCGCAGCGCGTCGCGCACGGGCCGATGACTCCGGTTCCGGTCGCCGCCCTTGGAAGGGCTCGACCTCGATGAGCAACCCCGCCCGCTGCAACCGCTCGCGCGTGCGCTCGGCGTCGTCACCAGCAAGTTCTGGATCCACCGCCGCGCGCAGCACGGCTGGGGCCCACGCGTTCAAGCTCTGACCCCTGGAGGCCGCGGCCCGGCGCAGGTCATCGGCCAGAGGATCGGGAAGGCGGAGCGTCAGTTGGGCCATGCCTGGTAACAATCATGCAGGCGCAGCGCTGGTCACACGTCGAGGTCGGCGTAGCGGGCGTTGGCCTCGATCCAGGTGCGACGGTCGGCGGCGGACTCGCCCATGAGCAGCGAGAAGACCTGGTCGGCGCGCTCGGCGGTGTCCACGGTCACGCGCAGGAGGGTGCGCCGCTCCGGATCCATGGTGGTCTCCCACAGCTTCGCGGCGTCCATCTCACCCAGGCCCTTGAAGCGCGTCACGTCCACCTTCGAGGGCTCGACCTTGAACACCTTCTTGATGAGCCGGTCCCGCTCCGCCTCGTCCATCGCGTAGGCGCTCTGCGTTCCCCGCCGCAGCTGGAACAGCGGCGGCTGCGCCAGGTAGAGGTGTCCCCCATCCACCAGCTTCGGCATGAGCCGGTAGAAGAACGTCAGCAGCAACGTGGTGATGTGACCGCCGTCCACGTCGGCATCTGACATCCCGATCACCTTGTGGTAGCGCAGGCGGGAGTAGTCGAAGTCGTCGCCGATGCCGGTGCCGATGGCCTTGATCAGGGCCTGGATCTCGGCGTTGGCGAGGACGCGGCGCAGCTGGGCCTTCTCGACGTTGAGGACCTTGCCGCGCAGCGGGAGGATGGCTTGGGTGTGGCGGTCGCGGGCCATCTTGCTGGAGCCGCCGGCGGAGTCGCCCTCCACCACGTACAGCTCACACTCGGCGGGGTCGCGGGAGGAGCAGTCGGCCAGCTTGCCGGGCAGGCCGGCCGATGCGGAATCGAGGATGCCCTTGCGCCGGGTCAGGTCACGGGCGGCGACAGCGGCGTGGCGCGCCTTGGCCGCCAGCTGGGCCTTGCCGACGATCGCCTTGCCCGCCCGCGGGTTGGCCTCCAGCCACTCCGTCAGTCCCTCGTTCACGCTGGTCTGCACGAAGGAGCGCATGATCGCCGAGCCCAGCTTGCCCTTCGTCTGACCCTCGAACTGCGGGTCCGGCATCTTCACGCTGACCACGGCGACCAGGCCCTCGCGCAGGTCGTCGCCCGACAGCTCCGCGTCACCCTTACGCGCCGTACCGCTGGCCTTCACCCAGCGCTTCACGCTGCCGGTCAGCGCGGAGCGGAAGCCCTCCTCGTGCGCGCCGCCGTCCGCGGTGCGGATGACGTTGACGTAGCTGCGCACGCGCTCGGCGTAGCCGTCCTTGGACCACGTCACCGCGACCTCGCAGGCCAGCGCCTTGCCGTTCACGTCCTGCGTGCGGGTCAGCGTCACGGGCTTGGTCAGCAGCGCCTCGTCGCCGTCGAGCAGCTCGGTCACGAAGTCCGCGAGGCCCTTGCGGTAGTGGAAGACCTCGCTGCGCTCACGACCCTCGCGCTCGTCGGAGAAGGCGATGGTCAGGCCCGGGTTCAGCAGGCAGGTCTCGCGCAGCCGGACCACGATGACGTCGGCGTCGAAGTCCAGCGCATCGAAGATCTCGGCGTCCGGCCAGAAGCGCACCACCGTGCCGGTGCGGGCCGACCGGCCGACCACCGCCAGCGCCTCCTTGCGCTTCCCGCGCGCAAAGGTGATGCGGTAGCGCGCGCCGTCGCGGGACACCTCGACCTCGGTCCTGGCCGACAGCGCGTTCACCACCGACACGCCGACGCCGTGCAGCCCCCCCGACACCGCGTACGCCTGCTGGTCGAACTTGCCGCCAGCGTGCAGCTTGGTGAGGACCACCTCGACGGCGGGCTTGCGCTCGCGCGGGTGCTCGTCGACGGGGATGCCGCGGCCGTCGTCGGTGACCTCGACCCCACCGTCGGCGCGCAGCACCACCTGGATGCGCGCGGCGTGGCCGGCCAGGTGCTCGTCGACGGCGTTGTCGACCACCTCCCAGACCAAGTGGTGGAGCCCGCGCGCGTCCGTGGAACCGACGTACATGCCTGGGCGCTTGCGGACGGCCGCCAGGCCTTCGAGCACGGTGATGGAGCCCGCGGTGTAGTCCATCCCCGCAGTGTGCCCTCCGCCTGCGACACCGCCGTGCAACCGCGCACGCCCAGACCGCTCATACTGCGCCGATCGGTGCGATCGGCGACGGGAAGGCAGGTCTGGAGGTGAGGGTGGCGGGTGATCTCCGACGACACCATCGCGGCCACCCTGGCGCTCCGCGGGGACGCGGGCGCCAGGGCACGCCTTCGAGCAGGGCCGCCTGGTGGTCGTCGACGAGTACCGGCGGACGCCGCAGGTGCACGAGGTGTACGCCCAGGAGTGCCTGGCCGCCGCTATGGCCGCGCCGGCGCCCGAGCGCGGCCGGGTTGGTGGGCAGCCTCAGCGTGGCCTCCTACGAGCCGGGCCGCCGCTTCAGCCCCCCTGGAGCAGGAGGCGCTGCTCGCCTTCGCCGAGCGCGCCAGGCCCGCACTGTCCGACGCCCTGACGGTCGCCGAGCTGCGCGCCGCCCGGGACGCCCGCGAGCTGTTCGTGGCCGGCGGGTAGCGAGGTACGCGTGGTCATGCGGCTCGAGGAGGGAGGAGGGTGGGGTCGGCATCGCCGACGCTCAGCGAGGGCGCCCTGCCCGCGGAACTGACGGAGCGAGAGCTGTTCGAGCCGTTCCGGCGTGAGGCCTCGGCGCACGGATCGGGGGTGGGCTGGACCTGTCGATCGCGGCCCGCCTCGCCGCGGCGGGGGGCGCATGACGGCCGGCTCGGACTTCGGCCGCGTGGTGTTCACCCTGCGGCTGCCCGACGTCGGCCAAGGTTGACGTCTTGCGGTCCGGCCTTCACAGTGGGGAGGTGGCCAGGACCGACGGCACCGCACCACGGCGCTCGTTGTTCACGGATGAGCGCGGGACGGGGTTGCGCGCATCGTGGCACGAGCAGCGCGGGGTGGTCGTGCTCAGCCTCTGGCGGGACGACGTCTGCGTCGGGACCTTCAAGCTGCGGCCGGAGGAGGCGGGGCGCCTGGCCGGGTTTCTCGTCGGCCACCTCGGCGACGCGGCGGAGCGAGCGGAGCGTCAGGCCGGTTAGCGTTTGTCCAGGTGCTCACGCAAGCGGTCCCCTCCGCCCGGTCCACTCTGGAGGGCGGGCCTGGTTCCGATGACGACGGTGGCGTCCAGTTCGTCGGAACTGGCCACCCGTGGGATCAGCCCGTTACGGGCGACGGTTTCGACAATCTGCGGCGCCTGGCGCTCGCTTGTCTCGACCAGCAGGTAGCCGCCCGGCGCCAGCCACAGTGGCGCCTCGGCGATCACCCGCCGCAGGACGTCAAGCCCGTCCGCGCCACCGTCGAGCGCCGCCCGCGGCTCGTGTACGCGTGCCTCCGGGGGCAGCAGCCGGACCGCCTCGGTGGGTACGTAGGGTGCGTTGGCGACCAGGACGTCGACGCGGCCGCGCAGCGTAGCGGGCAGCGGGTCGTACAGATCACCTTCGTACACCTGACCACCGGCGGCGGCGACGTTGCGGCGGGCGCACCGCACCGCGGTGGGGTCGAGGTCGACGGCGTACAACTCGACCCGGTCCAGGGCCACTGCCAGCGCGGCGCCCACCGCGCCCGAGCCGCAGCACAGGTCAACGACGACAGCTCGTGGCCGGGCGAGGGCGGCGGCCTGGCGGACAAGGAACTCGGTGCGGTGGCGGGGTACGAAGACTCCGGGGTCCACGGCTATCCGCAGGCCGCAGAACTCCGCCCAGCCGAGGACGTGTTCGAGGGGCAGGCCGGAGGCTCGCCGGTCCACCATGGCGGCGAGGTCGTCCGGCGTCCGTGCCGCGGAGATGAGCAGCCGCGCCTCGTCCTCGGCGAAGACACAGCCGGCGGCCCGAAGCCTGGTGACGATGACGGATCGAGGAAGAGGTGACGGTGAAGCTGACATGAGAGCGCCTTTTCGGGGATGCCGATGGGCGCTCTCTCGGTCACCAATGTCGGTTGGACCTCACGGTCATGAGATGGGAGCACCCAGCCCGATCTGGCGGTATGGATCTCACCTCCTCGCCGGCGTTCACTGCTGGAGACGGCAACACTACCTGAGCCGCCTGCGGTGGATAGACTCGGTGCCCGCCCAAGGTGTGCCCGGTTCGGGCAGCAGCCCGCGCCGCTCGAAGTAGCGCCACGTTTGCGGATTCGCTCCGGCCGCCTGGGCGACTTGGCCGCTGCGCGTCCCGCTCACCAGGTGCCGACCTCAGCCACCGGCTGTTGCGCTTGCTCCATGGCTGCGGCGAGGCCGTGGCTGCTAGAGACGTCAGGCGTCGCCGTAGGACCAGGTTGACCCGCTGCCACCGTAGCGCTCGACGGGGATGACGCCGTCGCCGGCGGCGAGGCGGTCGAGGTAGAGGACGCCGTTGAGGTGGTCGATCTCGTGGGCGAAGAGGCGGGCGACGCCGTTCTCGAAGATCGTGATGCGACGCTGCCCGGTGACGTCTTGGTGCTCGACGTGCAGGGTCAACGGCCGGCGGACCAGGCCGCGGACGTCGAAGAAGCTCAGGCAGCCCTCGTACTGCTCGTCGGTGCGCGACGACTCCTCGACGACACGGGGGTTGAGCAGCACGATCGGCGGCCCGCCGGGGGGTCGGACGAGGGCGGCGGCGCGGCCGACGCCGATCTGGGGGGCGGCCATGCCCACGCCCTTGCTGAAGGTGTGGACCTGCCTCACGCGCTCGATCGCGGCCTGCAGCTGCGCGACGAGGCGGCGGGCGTCCTCGGCCTCCGTGGGCAGGGCGAACGGCGCCGCGGGCTGGCGCAGGATCGGGTCGCCGTCCTGCACGATGCCGAGCTCGCGCATGCGATCGCTCGGCTTCACGTCGTCGGCGGCGCCCTGGTCCTCCGCTGCGCGGCCCCGGAAGCGCCATTCCAGGCGGTAGCGGGCATGCAGTGGCGGGTCGACGGTGGCCCAGGTGTACACGGTGTCGTCACCGTCGCGCTGCTGACGGATCGCGGTGCGCAAAGGTGAGGCCTCGGCGGTCATCGAGGTTTCCATGCCCCACACGGCGGCCTCCAGCTCGGCGGGGAAGCGCAGGCTCACGGCCAGCCGGCGGGTGGGAAGGCGGACGGCGCGCTGGAACCACTGGCCCCACTGCTCGTCGCCCACGTCGTAGCGGTACTCGATCCACGCGCTCTCGCCCGGATAGAGCGGGAACTTGCCGCGCTCGTTCTCGAACAGCAGCCACACCTCCTTGAACGCGTCCCGGTCGTGTTTCACCTCCCACGACATGGCCTCACCGGCGCTGCGCGCATGAAGGTGCAGCGCGTCCCACTGCAGGGGCTGCTGGCGGTAGAGCTCGTTGGAGCGCACGGGGGCGCCGGGGTGGCGGTCGACGGAGATGCGGATCAGATAGCGCGTGACCGGGTCTGGGCCGTCGTTGCGCAGCTTGCGGCGCATGCGGGCCTGGTACGTCGCGCCGTCGTAGCGGAGTTCGGCGTTGTCGTGCTCGACGACGAGCCCGCCGGACGGCGGCGGGGAGGGGGCGCCGGGGTGCTCATGCGCCCCGGCGCTGGGCCGGTGGCTGTGCCGCGTGGCCAGGTCGTACTCCTGCCAGCGCCGACGCAGTGCGCCGCCGGCGCGCAGGACGTCATCGGCGCGAGCGGCGAAGGACTCGGTGGGACGGGTCTTGCCGCCCTCGATCTTGCTCACGTAGGAAGCGTCGTAGCCGGCCTTCAGCGCCAGGCCGCTCCTCGACAAGCCGGCCACGTCGCGCCAGTGCTGGAGCTCCGCGATGAAGGACTCCGCGGCGTCATCGACGCGGCCTTCGTCCCTGACGTCCGGCATCCCTGCCCTCCGAGCTCACCCATGCCCCAGCAGGCGCTGTGCATGACCGCAGTTCACAGCCCTGCTCACAGCCTGACGCGTGGAAGCCTCGCCCGAGTGGCCCGCACACGAAGAGCAGGGGTTGTCATGAGAAAACGCTGGAAGGGCCTACGGGGGCGAGCACCGGAACCGTATCCCGACCCCGGTCACAGGGAGCCGCCGCATGAGAGCGAAACGGATCAACCCGTGCTCCGCGGTCGGCCAACCGAGTCGGTTCAGCCCGCCGTGCTCCAGGACGGCTGGACGGTCACGCGCTCCCCTTGCCATGACCGGCGCGTCCGGATCGCGGGGGACATGAGCGGTCGAAACGTCGTTGTCCGCTGCCCGTCCTGCTCTCGGCCATGGGAGGTGCGGTTTCCCCCAACCGGGGCCGAGCCGCTGTTCGCGCTGTGGGTCGGCTAGAGCTGGAACAGCAGCCAGACGATCGCGGCGAGGACGGCGATGCCGACCACGAGCGTGACCAGGCGGAACGGGACGCCGACGGCCCCCTGCGCCGGCAAGGTGCCGTCCGGGTCGTCACGGCGGGCGAAGCGGCGGAAGCGCTCCGTGTCCGCCCCGAGGTCCTCGTCATGGGCATGGTCGGCGGCGTGCAGCTCGTCACTCATGGCTGCGAGGCTACCCGGCGAACGCCGCACGATCGCTGCACTCCCTGACAGGGCCGCACGCAATCCCGTCACCCTGTCCTCGCCATCGTCCGATCGTCCAGGTACCGCGCGAGCACGTCGCGCGCGGCGCCCAGGGCGGGCTCCGGCACGTACTCCCCCGCCTGATGCGCCTGGGCGGTCAGACCGGGGCCGTAGTTCAGCGCGGGCACGCCGAGCTCGGCGAAGCGCGCGACGTCGGTCCACGCCTGCTTCGGCCCCACCGGCCCGCCGGCGGCCGCGGCAAAGGCCGCGACCTCCGCGGCGTCGCGCCGCGGTGCGGCCGCCGGGGCCCGGTCCACCACCGTGACCTGCGCGACGTCGCCGACCACGGCCGTCAGGCGCTGCGCGGCCTGGTCCAGCGTCTTGTCCGGGGCGAAGCGGTAATTCAGGTTCAATGTGAAGCGGTCGGGGACCACGTTGCGGGCGTTGGCGGTCCGCGCCTGTGTCGCCACGAGCACCTCGGCGAAGCGCAGGCCGTCCACCACCACCTCCTCGGCAGCGCGGCCGTCCAGGTCGGCGAGGAGGGGGCCCGCGGCGGTGAGCGCGTTGCGCCCCTGCCAGGGCCGCGCGGAGTGCGCGGCCACACCCGAGAACGTGACCTCGGCGTGCAGCCCGCCAATGCAGCCCAGCTGCACCTCGCCGTCGGTGGGTTCCAGGACCACCGCGAGGTCGGCGCCGGCGAGCTGGGGCACCGCGGCGAGCAGGGCGGGCAGCTCGCTGTCCTCGATCGGGCCCTCCTCGCGGGCGTAACACACGAGCACCGGTGCGCGGGCGGCGTCGCGCAGGGCTGGGTCCTCCAGCACGGACAGCGCGACCGCGAGCCCGGCCTTCATGTCCGACGCGCCCCGCCCCACCAGGCGGTCGCCCTCGCGGCGCGGCACGCGGTCGGCGTCCGTGGGCGGGACGGTGTCGAGGTGGGCGACGAGCAGCACGGTGGGCCGGTCGTCGGCCATCACTCCCACCGTCAGTGAATTCCCGACCCGGCGGACCGGCAGCCCGTGGCGCTGGGCGCGGACCTCGAGCAGGTCGGCGAGGGCCCGCTCCTCCCCGGTCACCGAGGCGACCGCGAGCAGTCCGAGCAGGTCCCCGCCCAGCGCCGTGGCCACCGCTAGACCGCGACGTCGTGCTCGCGCAGCGCTTCGTTCAGCGACACCTTCGTGTCGGTGCCGGCGCTGCGGGTGCCGATGATGAGCGCGCAGGGGATGTGGTGGGTCCCCGCCGGGAAGTGCCGCGGGCGGGTGCCGGGGATGACCACGGAGCGGGCGGGGACGCGGCCGCGGTGCTCCACGGGCTTGTCGCCGGTGACGTCGATGATGGGGATGGAGGCGGTGAGGACGGTGAGCGCACCGAGCACCGCGCCCTGCTCGATGATCACCCCCTCGGTGAGCACGCAGCGCGAGGCGATGAAGGCGTCGTCCTCCACGATCACGGGCCGCGCGCCGGGCGGCTCGAGGACCCCGCCGACGCCGACCCCGCCCGCTAGGTGAACGTTGCGGCCGATCTGGGCGCAGGAGCCGACGGTGGCCCAGGTATCGACCATGCTCCCCGCGCCGACTCGCGCGCCGATGTTCACGTAGCTGGGCATGAGCACCGCACCGGCCTCGACAAAGGCGCCGTGGCGCACGACCGCTGGCGGGACCACGCGCACCCCGGCCTCGGCGTAGCCGTGCTTCAAGGGCACCTTGTCGTGGTACTCGAACGGGCCGAGCTCCGTGGTGGTCATCCGGCGCTGGCGAAACGACAGCAGGATCGCCCGCTTCAACCACTCGTTCACGACCCACCCGCCGCCGATCTTCTCCGCGACGCGCGCCTGCCCGCTGTCGAGCAGGTCGAGGGCGGTGCCCACCGCCGCGACCACCTCAGGGTCCGAGACCCGGGCGGGGTCGTCGTAGGCGGCGTCAATGGCAGCCGCGAGCGCGGTGTGCTCGGTCGTCGTCATGGCAAGGGTCCCTCAGGAGTGGCCGGGCAGGGCGCCGGCGGCGATCGCATCGCGCCAGATGGCGACCGCCTCCTTGCAGCCCTCGACGCTGGGCACCAGGGCGAGGCGCAGCCAGCCCCGGCCGCCCGGGCCGAAGGCGCGCCCCGGCGAGGCGATGACACGGTGGCGCAGCAGCGCCTCGGCGTAGGCGGCGTCGTCCCCGCCCGGCGCGGCGAACCAGATGTAGAACGTGGCCTCGCTGCCGCTGACCGCGATGCCGGCCTCGGAGAGGAAGTCCAGCAGGATCGCGCGCTTCGCGTTGAACGTGGCGCGCCGCACCGCGACGTGGGCGTCGTCGGACCACGCGGCGATCGCCGCGCGCTGCACGAACTCCGGCGACGCGGTGCCGATGCTCGGGCGCAGCAGCCGCTGCGCGGCGATGAGCTCGGGGTCACCGATCAGCGCGCCCGTGCGGTAGCCCGTCATGCCGGAGCGCTTCGACAGGCTGACCGCCACGAGGACGCCCCTGAGGTCAGGGACGCCGCGGCCGGTGGTGGCCGCGGCCTGTAGCAGCGACGGCGGGGGCGGGCCCTCGTCGGGGTAGATGTCGACATAGCACTCGTCGCTGGCCAGGACGATCCCACGGTCCCTGGCGGTGGCGAGCGCGGCGCGTAGGTAGGCCAGGTCGACGCTGGCGCCGGTGGGGTTGTGCGGGTAGTTCAGCCAGGCGATGAGCGCGGCGTCGAGACGTTGGCCGGGGAGGTCGGCAAGTTCCAGGCGCCAGCCGTCGGCGGGCCCGAGGGTCACCGGGTCGCTCGTCCCGCCGGCGAACAGCTGACCTCGCTCGTAGATCAGGTAGCCGGGGTCACCCCAGAGCACCGCGCGGCGCGGTCCGGCGGGGTCCACCAGCGCCAGTGGCGCGTGGAAGATCCCCTCCTTGCTGCCCGCGGTGGGCACGACATGGCGGTCGGGATCCACCGTCACACCGAAGCGGCGCTGGACCCAGTCGGCGATGGCCGTGCGCAGGCCCGGTAGCCCGCCGGCGGTCGGGTATTGGCTGACCGCCGGCAATCCCGCGACCAGCGCGTCCCGAATGAACACGGGGGTCTCCTCCACGGGATCGCCGATGGAGAAGTCGTGGAGGGCCGCGCCCTCGGCGACCATGGAGATCTTGAGTTCCTGGAAGGCCGCGAGTGGGTAGCCGCCAAGGCGACGTAGCACGGGATTCACAGGGAGTTGGTCCATGTCGGCGGATGCTAGCGCCCTGACGGTTGGACCCACCTACCCGTCCGCCCCCTGCCGACCGCCAAGGTGGCGCAGTGTGATGGGCGCGCTACACTCTCAAGTGCTCCGACTTCTGCGTCGAGAACTTTGGCGTGCGGGAACAGTTCAACCCCGTTGCGTGTTGGGCACCATGTGAAAACACGCACAAGCACGGGAGGGTGGAGCATGGGAGTCCCTGAGGACCTCCTCGACCTCTACTTCTCCGAGCTCGGCAAGGTTCGCCTGCTGACCGCGGAGGATGAGGTCCGGCTCGCCAAGACCATCGAAGCCGGGCGCGAGGCCCAGGAGCAGCTCGACGCGGGGGCGGAGGCCGACCGCGAGGAGCTCGAGCGCGTGGCCCGCAAGGGTCACGAGGCGTTCGACCACTTCGTCGCAGCGAACCTGCGGCTCGTGGTCAGCGTCGCCGCGCAGTTCTCCAAGCGGTCCACGCTGGACCTCGGCGAGCTGATCCAGGAGGGCAACCTCGGGCTGCTCCGCGCGGTGGAGAAGTTCGACTGGCGACGCGGCTTCAAGTTCTCGACCTACGCCACCTGGTGGATCCGCCAGGCGATCCAGCGCGGCGTCGCGGGCAGCGAGCGGACGATCCGACTGCCGGTCGCGCTGCACGACGCCCTGGTCAAGGTCCGGGCCGCCGCGGCCCGGCTCGAGAGCGAGAACGGCCACGAGCCGACGATCGAGGAGCTGGCCAAGGCCACGCGCCTCACGCCGGCCAAGGTCGTGCGCGCACTTGAGGGCGACCACGCGATGACCTCGCTCGACCGTCCGGTCGGGTTCGACAGCGACGCCAGCGACCTCGGTGAGTTCGTGGCCATCGCCTCGGACTCGCCGGCCGACGAGGTGGTCGAGCGCCACTTCGTCGATGGTGTCTTCGAGATGGCGCGCGAGAGCCTTGACGAGCGCAGCTGGTACGTGCTGACCCGGCGCTACGGGCTGGACGGCCGGCAGGTGCTCACGCTGGACGCGCTCGGCCGTGAGCTGGGCCTGTCCCGCGAGAGCGTCCGCAAGATCGAGAACACCGCCCTGGCGCGCCTACAGGCCGAACTGGGCGTCGCCGCCTAGCGGCGGGCACCGGTCGAGGAGCCACACACAAGGCCCGCCCCACCACGGGGCGGGCCCTTCACGTGTCGGTCGGGGGATGGGCTTCGCAGTCAGGCCGGGGCTTACGTTTCGATGCCCTGCAGGCGCTGCTGCTCGGCGGCGTAGCGGTCGCCGGCTACCTGGCTGTGGGGGATCTCGCAGCGCCGACCCGCTCGAGCTCTGTGGGGGAGAGCTCGATGTCGGCGGCTGCGACGTTCTCTTCCAGGTAGCGGACGCGCTTGGTGCCGGGGATCGGCACGACGTCGTCGCCCTGGGCCAACACCCAGGCCAGCGCGAGCTGCGCGGGGGTCACTTCGCGCTCGGCCGCGATCGAGGCGAGCCGGTCGACGAGGTTGAGGTTGCGCGCGAAGTTCTCGCCCTGGAAACGCGGGTTGGTGGTGCGAAAGTCGCCGCCGCCGAGCGCCTCGAGCGAGCGCACCCGACCGCTGAGGAACCCGCGCCCCAGTGGCGAGTAGGGCACCAGGCCGACGCCCAGCTCGCGCAGCGTGGGGAGAATCTCGCGTTCGAGTTCGCGCGACCACAGCGAGTACTCGGTCTGCAGCGCGCTGATCGGGTGGACGGCGTGCGCGCGCCGGATCGTCTCAGGCCCCAGCTCGCTCAGGCCCAGCTGGCCAACCTTGCCCTCGCGCACGAGGTCGGCCATCGCCCCCACGGTCTCCTCGATCGGGGTGGCGCCGCAGCGGAGCCTCGCACGCGTCGCGCACGTAGCTGGGGCTCGAATCGATCTGCTGGCCGCCCGTGCCGAGGCGAAAGCCGACCTTGGTGGCCAGCACGGCTTGGTCTCGACGATCGGCGATCGCACGGCCGATCAGCTCCTCGTTGTGGCCGTCGCCGTACATGTCGGCGGTGTCGATCAGCGTCACGCCCATATCCAGCGCCCGCTGGATCGTGCGCGCCGACTCGGCGTCGTCGCGCTCGCCGTACGCGAAGGACATGCCCATGCACCCCAGGCCCAGCGCCGGCACGCTCAGTCCCTGCCAAGGCTGCGTTGCTGCATCCCAATGCTCCTCTGCATTCTTGTCGAGTGTTGGCCTGGCCGGCATGCCAGCGCCTGACTCCGGTGTTCAGTCGGCCCTCCAGCGACCGTCGGCTCGGGCGCCGGCACGAGGACTCGCGTTGCGATGACGCCGCCGATGGTCGATCCTGACACGCCGAGCGAAAAGCGCCGAACGGATCCTGGGACTGGCAATGCGACCCTCGCATTGGGGTTCCTGGATCGCCAGCGCGAGCTGGCCGACTTCCTGCGCCAGCTCCGGGCCCGGATCGGCCCACAGGAGGCCGGCCTGCCCACCCCAATGGGCCGCCGCCGCACGCCGGGGCTGCGGCGCGAGGAGCTCGCCGCACTGGCGGGGATCAGCGTCGACTGGTACATCCGCCTCGAGCAAGGTCGTGCCGAACGGCCGTCGCCTTCGGTGCTCGACGCGCTGGCGCGTGCCCTGCGTCTGACGGCGGACGAGCGCGCGCATCTGTATGCGCTCGCGCGCGCGGAGCGCCCTCCGCTCGACCACGCTTCCGCAGAGGCCGCCGACCCCAGCCTGCAGCGCGTCCTGCGTGCACTGCCCGAGGAGGTTCCCGCCTACGTCCTGGGCCGCCGCTGGGATGTCCTGACCTGGAACCGCGGGGCCTGCGAGCTGCTCGTCGACTTCGACGCCCTGCCCGCCGCGGCCCGCAACCTGATCGAGCTCACCTTCCTGGACGAGGCGCTGCGCGACCGCTACGTCGACTGGGAGCGCGTCGCTCACTCCACGCTGGCGAACTTCCGCGCCTCGATCGGACGCCACCTCGATCTGCCCGGGGTGCAACAACTCGTCGCCCACCTCGCCGACACCGACGCACAGTTCGCTGCTTGGTGGGGCCTGCACGAGGTCGAGGAGAAGACGGCCGGGATCAAGCGCTTCCGCGACACGCACGGCGGGTACTTCGAGATGCGCTTCGAGTCCGTCCTGTCACCAACCGCTCAGGATCAGCGGCTGATCATCTACACCACGGCCCCCCGAGGACAGCGATGAGGGCCGGATCGGACCGGTTCGTTTCCCACTATGCCGAGCGGATCGCCCTGCTCCAAGAGGTCATCGACTTCATGTCGACCTCGGACAACCCACCGCGCGACGGCCGTCGCGCCCAGGCCGAGCGCAACGATCTGCAGGTCCACCGGCCCCTCCCCCGCTAGGCAGCTTCGGTGTCTCGCAGCATCGCACCCGGGAACGCTTGGGAGGCCAACCCGCTCTGGCATGCTGGCCGACGATGACGACCGTCCCCGAGGCCATGGTCACCTGGAGCCTGCTGACCTCGTCGCGCACCCGCGCGGCCTTCGATCCGTCGCGGGTGGTGCTGCGCGACGGCAACCGGCGCGGCGCCGTGGCCGTGCGCGCGCGGCAGGGGGTGGCCCGCCGCGCGGAGCCTGCCTCCGTGGGTCCGCTGGTGCTCGAGGCGCGCTCCGGGGCGGGCGAGGTGGTCTGCGAGGTCTGGGGCCCGCCGCGGACCCCGGCCGACGAGGCCGCGCGGGCGCTGGACGCGGCGGTCGCCTGGGCCGGGCTGCGCGACGACCCCGGGGCGCTGCGCGAGGTGGCGGCCGGGCACCCGGTGGTCGCGGGGCTGCTGCGCCGGCTCGGCGAGGTCCGCCTCAGCCGCATACCGAGGGTGGGCGAGGCCCTCGGCCGGTCGGTGCTCAGCCAGCTCGTGCAGGGCGGCGAGGCCCAGCACAGCATCCTGGGAGTGGCGGCCTGCGCCGGCACGGAGGCGCCGGGGCGGTTGTGGACCTGGCCGAGCGCCGACCAGCTAGGCGCGGTCCCGGCCTGGACGCTGCGCCGCTGCGGCGTCTCGCTGCGAGGCGCGAAATCCCTGCACGCGGGGGCGCTGGCGGACCGGCGGCTGACGGAGGCGGTGGCCGACTTCGCCATGCTGGACCGTCGGCTACGCGCCCTGCCCGGCGTGGGCGCCTGGACCAGCGCGGAGACCCGCCTCGCCCTCGGCGACCCGGACGCGGTCAGCGTGGGCGACTACCACCTGCCCACGGTCGTCGGCAGCGTCCTGACCCAGCGTCCCACCGCGCGCGCCGAGGGCGTGTTCGACGACGCGGCGATGGTGGCGCTGCTCGCCCCCTTCGCCGGTCAGCGCGGGCGGGTCATCCGCCTGTGCGAGCTGGCTGCGGGTCGTCTCGTTCCAGACGTCCCTCGTCGGGGCCCGAGGGTGGCGCCTTCAGCTCACCGCTACTGGTGACCTCGGCCTGCTGGCCCTTGCGGGCCTGCTCCTCGGCGTCCTTGGCGATCACGGCGATCTGTGACGTGAACACGAACGGGTGGATCGGCAGCAGCACCCACCAGTAGAGCCGGCCCCACACGCCACGCGGGGAGTACAGCGCCCGCTGGGTGACGTGCGAGGCGGCCTCGCCCCCGCGTTCGATGATCTTGAACTCCAGCCACGCTTTGCCCGGGACCTTGCTCTCCATCCGCAGCCGGATGACCCAGGGGTCCCCGTGCTCGGCGCCCTGGCGCAACTCCTCCACGCGCCACAGGTCCAGGGCGTCGCCGACCCGCAGCCGTTCGGGGTCCCGCCGCCCACGCCGCAGCCCCACCCCGCCGATCAGCCGGTCCAGCAGACCGCGCAGCTTCCAGGCCCACACGTAGCTGGGCCAGCCGTTGTCCCCGCCGATGCGCGACACCGCGGCGAACACCTGCTCCGGCGAGGCGTCGACGTCGCGCTCGCGGATGTCGCTGAGCAGCGTGCCGCCGGTCCAGTCGGGGTCGCCCGGATAGGGGTCGGCGGGGCTGTGGCCGGCCAGGTCGGCGTCGCGCCAGGAGGTCTCCACCTCCTGGTCCTTGATCCGCTGCAGCGCCAGGCGCACCGACTCCTCGTAGTGCAGCGGGTCCCCGGGGACGACCTCGCGGATGTCCTCGCCGTCGGCGCGGACCACCACCTCGCTGGCGAGGCTCTGGATCAGCGGCTTCGCCAGTCCGAAGGGCACCGGCGTGAACAGGTTCACCCAGCCCGACGACAGCGTGGGGGTCAGCACCGGCACCTTGACGATGAACCGTGGCCGCAGGCCCGCGACCCGCGCGTAGGTCGTCATCATGTCGAGGTAGGTCATGACCTCGGGACCGCCGATGTCGTAGACGTGCCACTGCGGCCGATCGTCCTCCGCCACCCCGACGAGGTAGCGCAGCACATCGCGGATGGCGATCGGCTGGGTGCGGGTGCTCACCCAGCGCGGCGTGATCATCACCGGCAGGCGCTCCACCAGGTAGCGCAGCATCTCGAACGATGCGCTGCCGGAGCCCACGATGATCGCCGCGCGCAGGATGGTCGTCGGCACGGAGGACTCGTAGAGGACCTCGCCCACCTCTGCCCGGCTGCGCAGGTGCTCGGAGGTCTCGTTGGTGATATCGCCCAGCCCGCCGAGGTAGACGATCCGGCGCACGCCCGCGAGCTCCGCGCCGCGGCTCACGTGCCGCGCGATCCTTCTGTCCGCAAAGGCGAAGTCGCCGTGGGCGCCCATGGAGTGGACGAGGTGGAAGACCACGTCGACGTCATCGAACGCGGGCTGGATCGATCCGCGCTCCAGCAGGTCGCCGTGGACGATCTCCACGCGGTCCGCCCAGGGCAGGCCCTGCAGCTTCTGCGGCGAGCGGGCGAGACAGCGCACCCGGTAGCCCGCCTCCAGCAGCCGCGGTACGAGGCGGCCGCCGACGTAACCTGACGCTCCGAGGACCAGGACGAGCCGGCCGCTTTCGCTCATGTCCCCACGGTACCCATGCGAAGCGCTGCCTAAGGGCATGACCGCGTACGACAACCCCCTCATCGTCCAGTCCGACCGCACCGTGCTGCTGGAGGTCGCCGCGCCGCGTGCCCGGGAGGCCAGGGCCGCGCTCGCGCGCTTCGCCGAACTGGAGAAGTCCCCCGAGCACGCCCACACGTACCGGATCAGCGCGTTGTCGCTCTGGAACGCCGCGTCCGCCGGGTCACCCCCGACGACGTGGCGGCCACCCTCGACGGCTTCGCGAAGTACCCGGCGCCGCCGTCGCTGGTGGTCGACGTCCGCGAGGAGATGAGCCGGCACGGCCGCCTCCGGCTGGTGCGCGACTTCGACTCCGGCGGGCTGGCCCTGACGACCGACGAGGTCGCCCTCCTGGAGGAGGTCGCCCGCGATCGCGAGGTCGCGACGCTGCTGGGCCCGCGCCTGGACGGCAACCGCTACGCGGTGCGCCTCGGCGACCGGGGCCTGCTGAAGCAGGCGCTGCTGCGGCTGGGCTGGCCGCCCGCGGACGAGGCCGGCTACACCGAGGGCGCCGGTCTCGAGCTGGACCTCATCTGCGAGCTGCGCGGCTACCAGGGCGAGTCCGTGGCGTCGTGGTGGGCCGACGGGTCCGCGGCCGGAGGCAGCGGGGTGGACAAGACCACGCTCACGGCCGATGACGTCGGCGAGTACTCCGGTGACCGCAAGCAGATCCGTTCGCCTCCGCCGTCCGCACCGAGATCCGCGTCGACCTGCCAGACGACGCCCGGCTGGCCTACGCGGTCGCACCGGCGGCGGAGCGCTACCGCGTGGCCGCGACCGCGCCGGAGAAGCTGCCCGTCCTCGCCGCACTGCTCGACCGGCACGCGGCGACCGGGTGCTGGTGATCGGGCAGTACCTGGACCAGCTTTAGACCGTGGCCGACCGCGTCGGGGCGCCTCTGGTCACCGGGCGGACCTCACAGCGGGTCCCGCGAGGAGCGCTTCGGAGCGTTCCGCGACGGCGCGCTCCCAGTCCTGGTCGTCAGCAAGATCGCCAACTTCTCCATCGACCTGCCCGAGGCCAACGCTACACCCTGGTCGCCCGGGAGACCCTGGACCAGAGCTACGCCGCCAGGCGCCAGCGCTTCCTGGCCGAGCAGGGTTACGCCTACACCATCCTCGACGCCGACCAGGTCACCCGCCCCGTGTGAGCCAGTGTGAACGGGTCGGCTGGCCCCTACCAGAGGGTGAGACCGCCCACCCGGCACCCGCCGCCCCCTTCCGCTGCGCCATACACATCTGCGCCGCCCTCCGCCACCAACAGCCAGGAAACTCCGGCTAGCACCCGGCTAGCACCCGGCTAGCACCGGGTCACGCCACAGCCGTCGCAGGAATGGTCCCGGCTAACCTGGCCCGGTGCGCAACGACCCCTACGACGTGCTCGGTGTGGACCCCGGCACCGACGCGGCGACCATCCGCGCGGCCTACCTCGCGCTCATGCACGAGTACCACCCCGATCACCGCCCCGGCGACGCCGACGCCGCCGAACTGGCTCGTCGCGTGAACGCCGCCTACGGGATCTTGGGCGACCAGAACCGCCGGGCCGCGCACGACCGTCGGCGCGGCGCGCGCACCGCCCGCGGCACGGCGGCGCCCGCCGAGCCGGGAGCGGGCGTCGGCGTTGCGCGGCCGGCTGCCTACTCCGATGAGCGCCGGACCTTCCAGCGCTCCTTCACCGAGGCGACGGTGCGCTACGCGCTCGTTGTGTTCGTCATCGGTACGGTCCTGCTGCTCAGCCTGGCGGCGCAGTAGCGGCGCCGGGCGGCCGCGCGACGTCCACCGCGTGACGCAGCGGTGCGAGGAACGGGAACGCCGCGTGGTCCAGCTCCTCGGCGGGGGTGAACTCGCCGAGCCCGTCGTCGGTGAAGGGCGCCGCCGTGACGGCCAAGTGGTGGTTGCGGGCGCCGTACACCACGACCACCACGTCGATCGGCCCGTCCTCGCTGTCGGCGGCGCCCTCGGCCACGAAGCCGAACGCCGGTGCATCGGCGGGGCGCAGCACGTCGCGGGCGAACGCGGCGAGCAGATCGTAACGCTCGGGGTCGGCGACTGGGAAGTCGGGGAACGTGGTCACCTTCGTGGCCTGGGACAGCGGGAGCACGGCGGCGGGCGGCAGCGGGCGGTCCTCCCGGGCCACCAGCTCGCGGGCCGCTTCCCGGCAGACCGCCTCCAACTCCTCGATCCTCACGACGCCGGCTCCGGCTCCGGCGAGGCCAGCGCCAGCTCGTCCAGCGCGGCGAGGAACGCGGCGTCCCAATCATTGTCCTGCGCGTGCTCGGGCACGACGACCTCGGCGATGCGCTCGCGCACGTCCCGCGGGACGGCATAGGGGTCCGCCGCCTCCAGGCCGAAGGCGCGCCGGCGGTCGGCGGGGTCCTCACGGTCGTCCAAGGTGCTGGCGAAGTCGCCGGGCCGCGCGACGGCCACGAGGACCACGTCCGCGTCCCAGTCGGCGATGACCCGCTGCCCCGCACGATTCGCCTCGCCGCGGTTGGCCTGCTCGGTCTCGTAGGTCAGGCCGACAACGTCGACGCCGTACTCGGACGCCGCGCGCAGGCCCTGCTCGACCTGCTCGGACAGGATGCCTGCGTCGTCGAGCAGCACCTGCCCCTCGGCCCGCTGCGGCAGCGCGAAGTCCACGGGCGGCTCCCCGCACCCGCCGGCCAGCGCCAGCACCACCACGAGTGCCGCAGTCCTACGCATCCAGGACCTCACGAAGCCGCCGCATCGGCGCTTCGATGGCGTGGCGCGGCGCCAGCTCGTCGAGCCGCGCGTCGTCGCGCTCGCCGCGCTCCACCACCAGCGTCAGGTCGCGACGCACCGGCACGATCGACTTCATGGTCTCAAGGTAGTCGGCCGCGGCGGCGACGCGCTCCCCCAGCCGCTTCGTCAGCGTCCCGGCGGCGGCCACGATCGCGTCGAGCGATTCGTGCTCGGTCACCAGGTCGCGGGCCGTCTTCTCCCCTACCCCGTTCACCCCCGGCAGCCCGTCGGACGGGTCGCCGCGCAGGATGGCGAAGTCGACGTAGCGCGCGGCCGGCACGCCGTACTTCTGCTTGACGCCGCGCTCGTCGAAGCGCGCCAGCTCCTTTACGCCCTTCACGGTGAACAGCACCCGCACCACCGGCCCGTCCCCATCCGCCCCGTCGCGCACGAGCTGGAGCAGGTCACGATCGCCGGTGACGATCTCCAGGCAGTCGCCCGCGACGGCCTGCGCGCAAAGGGTGCCGATGGCGTCGTCGGCCTCCCAGCCCTCGGCCCACACCTGGATCGCCCCCAGGGCGTCGAGGACCTCGCGCAGCAGCTCGAACTGCCAGGGCAGCTCCTCGGGGTCGGGCAGACGGTCCGACTTGTAGCCGGCGTAGGCGGCGACACGCGGCGCCGGGCGCCAGTCGTGGTCGAGGCAGTGCAGCACCTCGTCGGGCGCGTGGGTGCGGGTCAGGTGCGCGACCATGTCGAGGTAGCCGCGGACGGCGTTGACCGCCCGGCCATCGCCGTCGGTGATGGTCGCGGGCAGCGCGAAGAACGCACGGTAAGCGAGGCTCGAGGTGTCGAGCAGGAGCCGGTGTGTCATCCGTGGAGGATAGGTCGTGCGGCGAGGCCGTCCGTCCCGCGCGACTAGCATGCCGGCCATGGCGGTCGACACCCTTGTCTGGATCACCGGCGCGTCCTCTGGCATCGGCGCCGCGCTCGCCGCGGACCTGCCCTTCGCCGACGCCGCCGTGGTGGACGTCTCGCGCTCCGGCGGGGTGGACGGGGCCGAGCACCTGCCGGCCGACCTCGCCGACCCGGCCGCCTGGGCGCTCGTGGAGAGCCACCTGCTCACCCGCCTGAGCGCTACCTCGGCGCGCAGGGCGGTGTTCGTGCACTGCGCGGGGACGCTGGACCCGATAGGGCCCGCCGGTGCGGTCGACTCACCGGCCTACGCCCGCAACGTGCTGCTGAACGCCGCGGCGCCGCAGGTGCTGGGTCACGCGTTCCTCAAGGCGGTGGGGGGCTTCGCGGGCATGTCGCATCTGTACCTGCTGTCCTCGGGGGCTGCGACCCGCCCCTACCCCGGCTGGTCGAGCTACGGCGCCGGCAAGGCCGCGGTGGAGCAGTGGGTGCGCACCGCCGGCGAGGAGCAGCGGCGCCGCGGCGCCGACGGACTGCCCTCCTGCCAGGTGCTCGCGGTCGCCCCCGGCGTGGTGGCCACCGCCATGCAGGAGCAGATCCGCGCCACCGCCCCCAGCGACTTGCCGGACCTCGACAGGTTCACCGGTCTGCACGACCGCGGCGAGCTGCGCGCGCCCGCCGACGTCGCCCGCCAGATCTGGTCGCTGACCGACCGTGACCTGCCCTCCGGCACCGTCCTCGACCTGCGCACCCTCGACCCGGCCCCGGGCGGCCACCCCTGAGAGGATCGACATGCGCTTCCGCACCACCATCCTGCAGGGCGGCAAGACGGCGACCGGAATCCAGGTTCCCGAGGAGGTCGTCGAGGCCCTCGGAGCGGGCAAACGGCCCGCGGTCAAGGTCACGATCAACGGCTACACGTACCGCAACACCGTCGCGGTGATGGGCGGCGTCTCCATGGTCGGCGTCAGCGCGGAGCACCGCGCCGGCGCCGGGGTCGCAGGGGGTGACGAGGTGGAGGTCGAGATACAGCTCGACGCCGCCCCGCGCGAGGTGACCGTGCCGGCCGACCTCGCCGCCGCCCTCGATGCCGAGCCTGAGGCCCGGCGCAGGTTTGACGGTCTG
>Ga0136615_10000069_pt1 | contig 37886 bp, 31 predicted proteins | sample AntDrymUQ2882206_2_FD_106647 | JGI IMG/M metagenome (GOLD analysis project Ga0136615, IMG submission 106647) | Polar desert sand microbial communities from Dry Valleys, Antarctica - metaG UQ288 (22.06) | ecosystem: Environmental > Terrestrial > Soil > Desert | place: Antarctica: Dry Valley... | reverse complement strand
GCGTCGGCGAGCGGGCGCAGCGCGCGACGGGTGGCGAGCAGGCGACGGTGAGCGGACAGCCAGGAGGCGGGGTCGGCGGCCTGGACCTGGGCGGTGTCGGCTGCGTCGCGCCCGCCGTAGGGCATCCACGGCCGCTCGGCGCTGGTGAAGCCGAAGCCCTTGCCCGGGCTCCAGGGCATCGGCGTGCGGGCGACATCGCGGGTCCGTGCCACCTCCCCGGCGCGCACCGCGATCGGGTCGCGCATGTCGACGGGGTCGAGCGCAGGGTTGTCGAGGCCCAGCTCCTCGCCCTGGTAGAGGAACGCGGTGCCGGGCAGGAACACCTCGACCGCCGCCAGGGCCAGCGCGCGGGCGCGGCCCAGGTCGCCGCCGCCGTAGCGGCCGACCGCCCGCGAGCGGTCGTGGCTGCCCTGCACCCAGGCCACCTCGCCGGGCGAGCTCAGGGTCACCTCGACGCCCTGCGCCAGCAGCGCGCGCAGCTGCGCCGGGCGCCAGGTCTCGGCCTGCAGCGGCGCGAACCAGAAGGCCATGTGCAGGCCGTCGCCGGCGAGGTAGCGCGCGAGCCGCTCGGGCTCCAGCAGGTACACCTCGCCGAGCAGGAGCGCGTCGTAGCGGTCCGCGATCCTGCGCCAGCGGCGGTAGATCTCGACCACATCAGGCTGATCGCTGTCGTAGGGGTGCTCCAGCGTCTCCCAGATCGACGCCGACGAGCCGAGGTCCGGGTCGACCTCCTCGGGGACGGGGGCCACCGGCTGGTCCGGCAGGTCGGGGTGTTTCACGAGGGCGTGGGCGACGTCGATGCGGAAGCCGTCGACCCCGCGCTCCAGCCAGAACGAAAGGATCTGGTCGAACTCCTCGGCCACCGCGGGGTTGGCCCAGTTCAGGTCCGGCTGCTCGGGCAGGAACAGGTGGAGCCAGTACTGGCCCGTGCCTTCGTCCAGCGTCCACGCCGAGCCGCCGAAGTGGCTCACCCAGTTGTTCGGCGGCCCGCCGTCGGGCGCGGGGTCGCGCCACAGGTAGTAGTCGCGGTGGGGGTCGCTGCGCGAGGACCGCGCGGCGCGGAACCACGGGTGCTGCGAGGAGCTGTGGTTCGGCACGAGGTCCACGATCAGCCGCAGGCCGCGCTCGTGGACGGCGGCGACGAGGGCGTCGACGTCGGCGAGCGAGCCGTACACCGGCGCGATGTCGGTGTAGTCAGCCACGTCGTAGCCCTCGTCCAGCATCGGCGAGGGGTAGAAGGGCGTGACCCAGACGATGTCGACACCCAGCTCCACGAGGTGGTCCAGCCGGGCGAGAAGACCAGGCAGGTCGCCCACACCGTCGCCGTCGGCGTCGGCGTAGGAGCGGATGTAGACCTCGTAGCCCACGGCGTCGCGCGCCCACTGGGGCACGCCTGCCACGCGCTCCGCCACGGCGCCGCGCTGGTCCGTCATGCCGGCTGCTCCCCGGCCACGGCCAACCGCTCTGCGTCGGCCCAGGCCACCAGGCCGGTGTCGGTCCAGGTGGGCAGGTCGGCGTGCGCGGGCACGACCCGCACCGCGATGCCGTACTCCCCCGACGCGGTCACGTCGTACGCGCCGCGGTACGTCGCCTCGGTGCCGTCGACGCCGGCCAGCGCCAGCACCACGACGCCGGGGCCTTCGAGACCGCCGTCGGCTCGGACCGCGCCGTGCAGCAGCTCCACGCCGACATCGGACGACGTCAGCTTGCCGAGCGCCACCATCACCGACACCTCGCGGCGCTGGCCGATCTCGGCCACCGCCTCGTCGCCGGTGACCTGGCGGATCTCCACCTGGCTCCACGCGTCGGCGAGATGCTCGCGCCAGGCGGACAACTCACGGCCGGCGCGCTGCGCGTCGGTGCGCAGGCCCTCGGCCCGCTCGGCGAGCGGGATGTAGTAGGACGTGGCGTACTCGCGGACCATGCGCTCGGCCAGGACCCGCGGCCCCAGCGTCTCGATCGAGCGGCGCACCCGGTGCAGCCAGCGGCGCGGGAGACGGCCCTCGGCGCGGTCGTAGAACATGGGCACGATCGTGCGCTCGAGCAGGTCATACAGACTCTGTGCGTCTGCGGCATCTTGGTGTGCGACATCGGACATGTCCGCGGCGGTGCCGATGGCGAAGCCGTTCTCGCCGTCGTACATCTCGTCCCACCAGCCGTCCAGCGTCGAGCAGTGCAGCGCGCCGTTCAGCACCGCCTTCTCGCCCGAGGTGCCGCAGGCCTCGTACGGGCGCCGGGGGTTGTTCAGCCAGATGTCGGCGCCCTGGTAGAGCCCCCGGGCGATCTCCATGTCGTAGTCCTCGACGAACACCACGCGCGTGCGCAGCTCGGGGTCGTCGAGGGTGAAGCGCACGAACTGGCGGATGAGCTCCTTGCCGGTCTGGTCGCGCGGGTGCGCCTTGCCCGCATAGACGAACTGCACGGGCCGCTCCGAGGACTGCACGAGGGCCCGCAGCCGCTCCGGCTGGGTCAGCAGCAGCGTGCCGCGCTTGTACTCGGCGAAGCGGCGGGCGAAGCCGATCGTCAGGGCGTCGGGGTCGAAGATGTCGTCGGTCCAGCCCAGCGCTGACTCGCTCTCGCCGCGCCGCACCGACTGCTCGCGGACGAGCTGGCGGACGTTGGCCACGAGTCGCTCGCGGGCGCGTCCGCGAGCACGCCACAGGGTGTCGTCGCCGATCTCGCCGGCGCGACCCCACGCGTCGGGGTTGTGGTACCAGTCGCGGGGCAGGTGGCGGTCATAGACCGCCGCCATCTCGCGACCCACCCAGGTCGCGGCGTGCACCCCGTTGGTGACGGAGCCGATCGGCACCTCGTCCACCGCCAGTCGCGGCCACAGCGGCGCGAACATTGCCTGGGACACTCGCCCGTGGAGCTGGGACACGCCGTTGGCCGCGCCGGACAGGCGCAGGCCCATGACGGCCATGTTGAAGCGGTCGCCGCCGGTGTGGCCGGGCGCCTGTCCCACGGCGAGCAGCCGGTCCAGGTCGACCCCGCACTGCGCGGCGAAGCCGGTGAAGTAGCGGTCCATGAGGTCACGCGGGAAGACGTCGATGCCGGCGGGCACGGGGGTGTGGGTGGTGAACAGCACCGCAGCGCGGGAGGTCTCGATCGCCTCTGAGAACGACAGCCCGGCCTCGGTCACGAGCCGGCGGATGCGCTCGAACTGCAGGAAGCCGGCGTGGCCCTCGTTGGAGTGGAAGACCTGCGGCGCCCAGCCGGTGTCGCCGCCGATCTCGCCCAGCTCCACCGCCAGGTCCAGCGCGCGCACGCCGCCGATGCCCAGCACGATCTCCTGGCGCAGCCGGTGCTCGGTGTCGCCGCCGTAGAGCTTGTCGGTGACGGTGCGGTCCTCCGGCGCGTTGACCGGCAGGTCGGTGTCGAGCAGCAGCAGCGGCACCCTCCCAACCTGCGCACGCCACACCTGGCAGGAGACCTCCCGGCCCTGTAGCTCAACCTCTATGGCGGCGGGAGCACCGCTTCGTTCTAGCCTGTGAAGGGGTAGTGAGTAAGGATTCAGGTCCGGGTAGTTCTCCTGCTGCCACCCGCCGGCGTCGAGGTGCTGGCGGAAGTAGCCGCCGCGGTAGAGCAGCCCGACGCCGACGAGGTCCAGCCCGAGGTCGCTGGCCGCCTTGAGGTGGTCGCCGGCGAGGACGCCCAAGCCCCCCGAATAGATCTGCATCACCGAGGTGATGCCGAACTCGGGCGAGAAGTAGGCGACGCGCGGGGGCGCCGGTCGCTGCGACTGCGCCCAGCGCGGCTGGGACAGGTAGCGGCCCAGCTCCGCTCGGCCCTCCGCCAGCTCGGCGAGGAAGGCGGCGTCGCGTGTGAGCTGGGCAACCCGTGCGGGCGACAGCCCTCCCAGCAGGGCGACGGGGTTGCCGCCGGCCTCCTCCCACATGTCCGCATCGGCCCAGCGGAACAGCTCGCGCGTCGGCGAGTGCCACGACCAGCGCAGGTTGCCGGCCAGTTCGGCGAGGGGGGTCAGCTCCGCGGGGAGCGTGGGGCGGACACGGAAGGTCCGCAGGGCCTTGATCACGCGGGATATCTCCTGGGTGCTGCGGTGGGACGGGACCCCGAGCCTAGTGGCTCGCGGGAGGGACGCCGGTCTTGACCCGGGTCGGGCAGGGGCCGTAGGGTCCTGGGGTCTGCCGTCGGTGCAGCGAAGCCGGTGAAAGTCCGGCGCTGTCCCGCAACTGTGAGCCCCCCTGGGGGCAAGCCAGGTCGCCTGTCCGACGGCCCGACGAACCAGCCTTCGAGGAAAGAGGCGCGGTTCGCACGGCAGGTGACCCTGTCCGTCGAGCTCCCCTCGACCGACAGGAGAGACCATGCGCACCCGTCCCGTCACCGCCCTGCTCGCCATGCTCGTCCTCGCCGGCTGCGCCAGCGAGGCCACCGGCGCGGCAGTCGAGGGCACCGCTACCGAGCCCCCACCCGCTACCGAGGCCGCCCCCGCCGCGCCGTCGGAACCCGAGCCGGAGGCGCCGGCCCAGATCGTCTCGCTGTCCCCCACCGCCACAGAGATGCTGTTCGCCATCGGTGCGGGTGAGCAGGTGGTCGCCGTGGACGACCAGTCCGACTTCCCTGCGGACGCGCCAACCACGGACCTGTCCAGCTTCGAGCCGAACGTCGAGGCCGTCGCCACGTATGAGCCCGACCTCGTGGTCCTGTCCAATGACCCCAGCGATGTGGAGGCGAGCCTGGGCGCGCTCGGCATCGACACGCTGCTCCTGCCCGCCGCGGTCACTTTGGACGACACCTACGCCCAGCTCGCCGAGCTGGGCGAGGTCACCGGCCACGACGGCGAGGCCGAGGAGCTGGTGGCCGAGCTGCAGGCGGAGGTGGACGCCATCGTCGCCGGGGTGCCGCAGCGGCCCGAGCCGCTCACCTACTACCACGAGCTCGACGACACCCTCTTCAGCGCGACCTCGCAGACCTTCATCGGCGAGGTGTACGCGCTGGCGGGGCTGGAGAACGTGGCCGACCCGGCCGACGCCGACGCAGAGTTCGGCGGGTACCCGCAGCTCAGCGCCGAGTTCCTGGTGGACGCCGACCCCGACATGGTCTTCCTGGCCGACACCGAGTGCTGCGGCCAGGACGCCGCCACCTTCGCCGCCCGCCCGGGCTTCGCCGACCTGACCGCGGTGCGCGAGGGCAACGTGGTCGAGCTGTCCGACGATGTCGCCAGCCGCTGGGGCCCGCGCGTCGTGGAGCTGCTGCGCACCGTCGCCAAGGCCGCCGCCGACGTCCCGGCCGGCTGAGCGTGGCGCTGCACGGCGGCACCCGTCCCCGGCCGTCGGCTCTCCCGGCTGCAGGGCGGACCCCACCCGCCCCTGCGCCGGCGCCGGCGCCGGCGCTGCGCGGCGTGCGGCTCGGGGGCTGGTGGGTTGCGGCCGGCGTGGCCGCGGTGGTGGGCGCGGCAGTCGCCGGGCTCGTCGCGGGTCCGGTGACCATCAGTCCCGTCGCCGTGCTGCGGGAGCTCGCCGGGCTCGACTCGGGCCTGACGGGGCAGCAGGTGGCGATCGTGCGCGACCTGCGCCTGCCCAGGGTGGTCCTCGGCCTGCTGGTGGGCGCGACGCTGTCGCTGTCGGGCGCGGCGTACCAGGGCGCGTTCCGCAACCCGCTCGCCGACCCCTACCTGCTGGGCGCCGCCGCCGGCGCGGGGCTCGGCGCGACCCTGACGATCGTGGGCGCCGCAGCCGGCGCCGCCACCTCGCTCGCGGCGCCCGCGGCCGCGTTCGTGGGGGCGCTCGCGGCGGTGGCGCTGACCTACGCGTTGGGCTCGGCCGGCGGGGACCGCTCGTCGTCGTCATTGATCCTGGCCGGGGTGGCGGTGGCCAGCTTCCTGACCGCTGTGCAGACCTACGTCCAGCAGCGCGAGCAGGACACACTCCGCCAGGTCTACGCCTTCATCCTGGGGCGGCTGTCGACGCAGGGCTGGCACGAGGTGGTGCTCGTGGCGCCCTACGCCGTGGTCGCCGCCGCAGTGCTGCTGGCGCACCGGCGCGTCCTCGACGTGCTGGCGGTGGGCGACGACGAGGCCGCCTCGCTTGGGGTGAACGCGCGGGGCAGCCGCCTGCTCGTGGTGGTGGCGGCCTCGCTGGGCACCGCCGCCGCGGTGTCGGTCTCCGGGCTGATCGGCTTCGTCGGCATCATCGTGCCGCACACCGTGCGGCTCCTGGCCGGCGGCAGCCACCGGGTGATCCTGCCGCTGTCGATCCTGTTCGGCGCCGCGTTCCTCACGCTGGCCGACCTGCTCGCGCGCACCCTGTCCTCACCGGCCGAGATCCCCATCGGCGTGGTCACCGCCTTCTTCGGGGCCCCCTTCTTCGTGCTCGTGCTGCGCACCTCCCGCCGACGGCTGGGGCTGTAGCGGTGGGAGCCATCACCTGCCGCGGGGTGCACGTCGAGCTGGGTGGCGCGGCGGTCCTGACCGGCGTCGGCCTCGACGTCGCGCGCGGCGAGTGGCTGTCCATCGTCGGTCCCAACGGCGCCGGCAAGTCGACGCTGCTGCGGTACCTCGCCGGGCTGGTCGCCGGCAAGGGGACGGTGACCCTGTGCGGGCGCCCCGGTGCGCAGATGCACCGCCGCGAGCGCGCCCGGCTGGTGGCGCTGGTGCCGCAGGCGCCGGTCCTGCCGCCCGGGATCAGCGTCGCCGACTACGTGCTGCTGGGCCGCACCCCGCACATCCGCGGCCTGAGTGTCGAGGGGCCCCGTGACCTCGCCGCGGCGCACGCCGCGCTGGCGCACCTGGACCTGCTTGGCCTGGGCGAGCGCACGCTGGCCACCCTGTCCGGCGGCGAGCGCCAGCGGGTCTTCCTGGCCAGGGCGCTGGCGCAGGGGTCGCCACTGCTGCTGCTCGACGAGCCGACCACGGCCCTGGACGTCGGCCACGCCCAGCAGGTTCTGGAGACCGTGGACCGGCTGCGCCACGCCCACCGGCTGACCGTGGTGTCGACCATGCACGACCTCACCCTGGCCGGGCAGTACGCCGACCGCCTCGTCCTGCTCGACCACGGCCACATCGTGGTCTCGGGCAGCGCCGCGGAGGTCCTCACCGCCGACCACCTCGCCGCCTACTACGGGGCGAGCGTCCGCGTCCTGACCGACGGCGACCGCCCCTTCGTCGTCCCCGACCGCAAGAGGAGTGCAGATGTCGAGCGCACCTGATCCCAGCGTCCCGCCGACCGCCACGTCGCGGCCGCCGACGCGGCACGCCCCGTCCGTGGTGGTGCTGAACACCGGGCATGGCAAGGGCAAGTCGAGCGCGGCGTTCGGGGTGATGGTGCGCGCCGTCGCCCGCGAGTGGCCGGTGGCCGTGGTGCAGTTCCTGAAGTCCGGCGAGTGGAAGACTGGCGAGGAGACGATCGGGCGCCGCCTCGGGGTCGACTGGTGGGCGATCGGCGACGGCTTCACCTGGGACTCCGCTGACCTCAGCCGGGACGAGGCGGTCGCGCGCGAGGCGTGGGCGCACGCCGCGAAGGTCCTGGCCGCCGACGAGCACCGGTTGCTCGTGCTCGACGAGATCACCTACCCGATCAACTGGGGCTGGATCGACGGCGACGAGGTGGTCGCAGCCGTGCGCTCCCGCCCCGAACAGGTCAACGTGGTGCTGACCGGCCGTGACGCGCCGCAGGCGCTGGTCGACGTGGCCGACACCGTCACCGAGATGCGCAACGTGAAGCACGCCTTCGACAGCGGCGTCCTGGCGAAGAAGGGGATCGACTATTGATCCTGGACCCGCAGCCGGCCTACCACGGGCCTGCCCACGCTCCGGTGCTCGTGTGGCGCTTCCCCGTCCCGGTGCGCACGCTCGCGTCCGGCGCGCTCGGCGGCGGGTGGGGCGAGCGCGCCTGGGTGCTGAACGCCGAGGTCGACCTGTCCTACGACTGCCGCGACCCCGCGGCCGACCTGCGCGCCATCGCCGGCGGGCTCGGCCTGGACCCCGCGACCGGGGTCGGCCTGCTGACCGCCGCCCGCGTGCGCGACGTCGCCTGCGCGGACGACACCGGGGCGCAGTGCGCCGCAACCGTGGGCCTGTCCCACCCCACCTGGGCCGCCGCGCCGGATCGTGACTGGTCGCGCTGGCACGCCGGCACCATCAACCTGGTGTGCTGGGTGCCGCAGCCGCTGACCCACGCGGCGCTGGTGAACGCAGTCGCGACCATCACCGAGGCCAAGACCCAGGCCCTGCTCGAGGCCGGCGTCCCCGGCACCGGCACGGCGAGCGACGCCGTGGTGGCCTGTTGCCCCGCCGCCCCCGCCGCCCCCGCCGACCCGTCCGCCGACGCCACGCGCTACGGCGGCCCGCGCTCCGTCTGGGGCGCGCGGCTGGCCCGCGCCGTCCACGCCGCCGTCACCGAGGGTACCCGCCGCCACCTCACGGCGTAGCCCGCGCCCCGGCGCGCTAGGCTGCTCCACGCGCGTCGTCGGGGGCGCGCCCGGGCCCGCGGGCAGGACCGAGTCCACCCCGAAGCACACCAGCGCCTGACCGTCATCTTCTCGGCGGATCGCGCGGGCCGCCCGCCGTGGAGGAGATGACATGCCTGCCACGCCGCTTCCCGACTCCCCTGACCTGCGCCAGCTCCGTCGCCGCGCCAAGGAACTCAAGCGCGCCGCCGATGCCGGCGACCCGGACGCCACGGCCCGCCTCGATGGGACGTCCCCGACACTGGCCAGGGCCCAGCTGGTGCTCGCCCGCGAGCACGGCTTCGCCTCCTGGCCCCGCCTCGTGGCCGAGGTCGAACGCCGCACCACCCAGACGGTGGCCGAGCGCGCTGCTGCCTTTTGGCCGCCATCGCCGGGCAGCGGCCCAACCGGGCCGCTCGCATGCTGCGCGAGACCCCCGGCATCGTCGGCGTGGACGGTGCCGGCGCACGTCGACCTCGTCGGCAGCGGCTGGCCGTCGCCCGCCCTGTCGACCCTCCGCCTCGCGCTGCGCAAGGGCCGGCCGGAGGTCGCCGCTCTCCTGCGGGCCGCGGGTGCTCCCGACGACGCCACCCCGGCCGATGAGCTCATCGCCGCCTGCTTCCGCGCCGACCGCGAGCGCGCACAGACGGTCCTGGCCGCCCACCCCGATCTGGTCGCCGCCCTGGACGGGACCGACCGCGCCGCCATCTGCGACGCGGCCCACTACGGCCGCGACGCCGGCGTCGCGCTCATGCTCGACCTGGGCTTCCCGCTCGACGCGACCGGCGACTACGGCGGCACCCCGCTGCACCTGGCGGCGATGCGGGGGCGTGCCGACCTCGTCCAGACCCTGCTGCGCCGCGGCGCGGACCCCAACCTGCCGGACGCGTACCACGGGGGCACCGCTATGCACTGGGCGCTGCATGGACACCCACGCTGGGGCCATCCCGACCGTCGCTGGCGCGACGTGGTCGAGCTCCTGCTCGCAGGCGGCGCGTCCGTCGATGACTTCGAGCTCCCCGACGACGGTCCCATCGCGGACCTCCTGGCCGCCGCCGGAGACTCACCCCGATGACCCCGCCAGCCACTAGGGTTCAGCGGATGGCGCACGAGCGGATGTACACCGACCAGGATCCGCACCTCGCGGAGCTGCGCGAGGTCTGCCTCGCGCTGCCGGAGTCGGCCGAGGTGGAGGCCTGGGGCCGGCCGACCTTCCGGGCGGGCAAGAAGATCTTCGCGGTGTTCTCCGGGGATGACCACCACGACTGGGCCGTGATCTTCAAGCCCGATCCCGGGGAGCGGCCCGCGCTGGTGGACGACCCGCGCTTCTACTCCCCGCCCTACTTCGGCCCGGGGGGCTGGCTGTCGCTGGACTTCTCAGCGGCGCCCGTCGACTGGACCGAGGTCGCGGAGCTGGTCGAGACCTCCTACCGCCAGGTGGCGCTCAAGCGGATGCTGAAGGCGCTCGACGCCAGCTCCTGAGCGGTCAGCGGATGCGGCGGCCCATCTCCTGCGCGGAGTAGCCGCCGAGGGCCTCGACCTCGGCGGCGAAGCCGGGTGAGCCGAGCAGCGCCCAGAGGGGAACGAGGCGCGGGTCGTCGAGGGACTCGGTGGCGAGCACCAGGTCGTAGGGCTCCCGGGTGACCGGCACGAAGCCCAGCCCGAAGGCGCGGGCGGCGGCGAGGATGCCGAGGCCGGTGTCGGCGCGCCCGGCGGCCACGGCCGCGGCCACCGCGAGGTGGGTGTGCTCCTCGCGGGCGTAGCCGTCCACGGCGCCGGGAGCCAGCCCATGACGCGCCAGCTCGTGGTCCAGCAGCGCTCGTGTCCCGGCGCCGCGCTGGCGGTTCACGTAGCGCAGCCCGGGACGCGCGAGGTCGGCGATGCCCGCCAGACCCAGCGGGTTGCCGGGTGCCACGAGCAGGCCCTGGTCGCGGTGCACGAGCCGGATCACGGCGATGTCGCGCCCGGCCAGGAGCCGGTCGACGTAGGGCAGCGTGTAGGCGCCCGTCGCCGGGTCCAGCAGGTGGGAGCCGGCGAGGTGGCACAGCCCGTCGCGCAGCGCGACCAGCCCGCCCAGCGAGCCGACGTTGGCCGAGGCCAGCGTGGCGCCGGGGTCCGCGGCCCGCAGCGCGGAGGCGGCGAGGTCGAGCACGAGATCGTGTGAGCCGGTGGCGACGATGGTGCGCTCGATGTCGCCGATCCCCCGCAGCAGCTCGACGTCCACCTCCTCGCCGGGCTGGTGGCCCTCCACGCCCGCGGGCACCAGCAGCAGGCCGTCCGCGCGCACCAGCGAGGTCAGCACGCCCGCGCCGCGCGGCAACGGGGTGGCCACGATCGCGCCGCCCACCAGCCCGAGGCGTACCCGCACCCAGTCGTCGGCACCCGACGTGGAGGCGAGCTTGCGGGCCAGCCGAGCCCGGGCGCGCGGCCGGCGCTGCGGTGCCGCGCCCTCCAGCCCCGCGAGCAGGGGCGCGGCGAACAGATCGAATGTCAGCGCGGCGCTGACCGGGTAACCCGGAGCGCCGAGGACCGGAGTGGTCCCCACCACGCCGAGCACGACCGGGTGCCCCGGGCGCACCGCGACCCCGTGGACCGTCAGCCTGCCGAGCTCGGCGACGACCTTGGCCGTGTGGTCGTCGCGACCGGCGCTGGACCCGGCCACCACCACCAGCAGGTCGCAGCGCGGCGCGGCGGCCAGGATCGCTGCGGCGATGCCCCCCGGGTCGTCGGGCTCGATCGGCAGGGTCCGCGCCTCGCAGCCCAGCTCCCGGGCCTGGGCGGCGAGCATCAGCGAGTTCGTGTCGAGGATCTCCCCTGCGCCCGTCGCCGAGCCGAGCGGGCGGACCTCGTCGCCGGTCGGCAGCACCGCGACCACGAGGCGTCGCCGGACGGCCAGCTCATTCACACCGGCGGCCGCGGCGGCGGCGACATCGATGGCCCGCAGGCGGTGGCCCTCGGGCAGGAGGAGCTCGGCGGTGCTGACGTCCTCACCGACCGAGCGCACGTGCTCGAAGGGCGGCACCGCCGCGCGCAGCTCGGCCAGGTCGCCGTCGCGATGGATCTGCTCACGCATGACCACCGCGTCACGGCCCTCGGGCAGCGGGTCGCCGGTGTCCACCAGGTCATAAGCGTCCGGACCCAGCGTGAGCGGCGTGGTCTCCCCCGCGCCGACGGTGTCCGCCGCGCGCACCGCGATGCCGTCCATGCCCGCGGCGTCGAACGGCGGTGAGGACCGCCGGGCCCACACCGCCGCCGCCGTGACCCGGCCGACCGCCTCGGCCAGCGGCACCGTGACCGCCGCGACCCGTTGCGGGCAGCCCGCATCCGCGCGCGCCCGGCGCCAGGCCAGCGTCGCCTCGGCGGCCGGCACGTCGCGCAGGAACGGGCTGCTCGCCATCATCGGTGACCCTATCCGCCCGGCCCCCTCTGCTCGGAACTCGCGTAGCGTGACAGGAGTGGACGACATCGAGCAGTCGTCGCCCGGCGAGCGTGCCTGCCGGCTACGGCGAGCCCCCCGCTACGAGCCCGGCCGCCGCACCGTGTACAGCGCGAACAGGGCCCTGGCCTGCAGACCGTCTTGGCCGGCGACCAGCCCTGGCTGGATGATGTCCCGCTCGTAGCGCATCGCGAGGCGCTCCATCACCGCTCGCGACCGCAGGTTGTGGACCTCGGTGTAGGCCACGACCTCCTCCGCGCCCAGCAGCTCGAAGGCGAAGCTCAGCCCTGCCCGGCCGAGTTCCGTCGCGTACCCCCGACCCCAGAACCGCTGACGAAGCGCCCAGCCGATCTCCAGGCAAGTGCGGCCTTCCAGCGTGGTGCGGGACAGACCACCACGGCCGACGAGATCACCATTGACGCGGTCACCGGGCCAGCCACTTGCCGACGCCTTCACGCGCCCACGCCCGGCCCATGGCGATCGCGAAGTCGCGTGCGCGTGTCTCGCTCCACGTCCCGTACCACCGCGCGATGCCTGAGTCCTGGTGCAGGTGCCACAGGTCGGTGATGTCCTCGGGGCCGATCGGCTGCAGCCGAAGTCGCTCGGTGAGGCGAAGGGCCAGTGCGGCGGGTGGCAGGGCCGCCACCCCACCGTCCTCGTCGGCGCCACCCACGTGGCTCAAAGTCGAGCAGCCCGGCGAGCTGCGGGTGCCGCTATGTGCCAGTCATAACAGTCAGTTGCCTCGGTTTCCGGCGGCCTAGTGCGGTCGGTCACGAGGTGCGCCGCCTGCCGCGGGAGACGAGGTCGAGGTGGCCATAGACGGTGCTGCGCGGCACGCCGAGCAGGTCGGCGATCGCCTGGACGGTGTGCTCGCCGGCGTCGTACAGCTGCTGGGCGTGCGCGGCCTGCGCGTCGTTGAGGCGGGCCGCCGGCCGCCGGTGCGGCCGCGGGCGCGGGCGGCGGCGAGGCCGTCGCGGGTGCTGGCCACGGTGAGTTCGCGCTGCAGCTCGGCGAGGACCGACAGCATCCCGAACATCGCCCGCCCCTCCGCAGTGGCCGTGTCGACTCCCTGCTCGAGGACCCGCAGCCCGACCCCGCGGCCGCGCAGGTCCGCGCCGAGGTTGACCAGGTGCAGCACCGACCGGCCGAGGCGGTCCAGGCGGGTGACCACGAGCGTGTCGCCGACGCGGACCCGTGCGAGGGGTAGGTCCAGCTGGGGGCGGGAGGCCTTCGCGCCGCTGGCGACGTCGATGCGGACGTCGAGCTCGGCGACCCCGGCGCGTACGAGCGCGTCGACCTGGTGGTCGGGGTTCTGCTCGGCGGTGGAGACTCGCGCATAGCCGCTCAACATGCGGTCGACCCTAGTCGACAACCCAGCGGCGGAGTAAGTCAGTAGTCCGGTTCGTCGGCGAGATCAGGCGGCACCCACGGCTTCAAGGTCGCGCCCTCGGCGTTCCGGTGTGGATGCCCTTGAGCCACCACATAGGACCGAGTAGAGCCTCCGATCTTCTTGTCGATGTAGTGCCACTGATCGATCGCGACGTGGGAGGTGATCTCCCCCTCGCGGCCTTCGCCGTGGCACATGGCCACCCTGAACGCGCTGTCGAGACCGTCTGGAAGACCGGACGCTACGAGGGTCAGCTGCGCAATCGCGTCGCGGACCGAGAGGAAGGGCTCGGCCTCCTCGTTCATGACAACCTCCAGTTGCGCGGTGGCGGCCAGCGTTCCGGGAGCAAGACGCTGGGTGCGATGGTGAATCATGCATTGCAACGCACCTGGGTACGGCGCATATTGCGGGTACGACCTTGACCCAGCCGCGAAGGAGCGTGCCCGTGCCACTCGTACGCCTCGCAGGAACCTGCTCAAACGGCATCAACTGCCCCACCATCTACGTCCGCGACGACGGCAAGGTGACCGTCCAGGGCTACACCGCCGGTGCCGCGGATGGGCTGGACCTCCCCGCCGGCGAGGCCGCCGTGGTGATCCCACGCGAGGTGCTCCTTGCCGCCGCCGCAGCGCTCAGAGAAGAAAGCCCATGACCGACGAGGACGTGATGGCGCTGTTCCTCGGCATCCGTCAGGAAGCGTTCCGGCTGGAGCAGCGGGATAGCTACGAGAACGTGGACACCGAGGACGAGCTATTCGCTGCCTGGCGAGCAGGTCGCTCGATCCACAGGACGCCCGCGACCTCACCGTGGCTGGACCTGGTCGCCGGCCACGCCGCCGCCGGCCGCCGGGTCTACCGCGTTCGCATTGTGGACTGGCCGCTGAGCGAGTACACCCGCTACGAGCTCGCCAGCTACGCCGATAACGTCGCCGCCGGCGAGGAGGTCTACGTCGTCGATCGCGACGCCCACCCGGACCACGCTGCCCTCATCGAGGATTTCTGGCTGTTCGACAACGACACAGCGACCGTGATGCGCTACGACGACGACGGTCGGCCGCTCGATCCTGCACCAGGCGACGCCAGGGATCACCGCGACCGCCGTGAGACCGCCCTTGCCCACGCGCTGCCGCTCGTCGAGTGGATCGCTGCCCATCGGCAGGCATTGGAGGAGCGGGCGCTGTCCGCATGACTGCCGCGCCCGACGAGCCGACCCAGCAGCGCCGGCGTCTAGCGGCGCTGCTGCGTGACCTGCGTGACGCCGCAGCGCTAGACCAGACCGCCCTTGGCGAGCGCGCCGGCATGAGCCAGAGCAAGGTGAGCCGGATCGAAACGGGGCGGCAGACGCCCACCGTCGCGGACGCTCAAGCATGGGCTCGGGCCGTCGGGGCCACAGAGACGCAACGCGTGGACCTCGTCGAGCGGACCGAGACCGCGCTCACCGAGGCGGTGAGCTGGCAGGAGGAGCTGCGCAGCGGGCTCGCTGCGAAACAGCAGCGCATTGCACGTGCCGAGCAGGCCGTGTCACGACTGCGGATCTACTCCCTGGTGGTACCGGGACTGCTCCAAACTGCCGAGTACGCCCGCCGGGTGATCGCGATGGGCGAGGGCCTCACCCCCGGCGTGGTCCGCGACATCTCCGCCGCGGTGACCGCTCGGCTGGAGCGTCAGCAGATCCTCTACGAGCCCGGCCGCCAGTGTGAGTTTCTCGTACCCGAGGCGGCGCTGCGCTGGCGTCCTGGCCCGCCTAACGTCCTGGCCGCGCAGCTGGACCGCATCGTGGCGCTGTCGACCCTGGAGGCGGTCACATTCGGGGTGATCCCATGGGAGGCCGAAGCGACTGCGGTCGTGCCCCACGAGTTCGCCATCTTCGGCGACACTGCGACCGACGGCACCCGCGAGGTCGTGATCGGCACCGTTACTCGCGAGCTGCACATCCGCGATGACGCGCAGGTCGCCGTGTATAGCGACCTCTGGGAGCGCCTGGCCGCCACCGCGCTCACGGGCGACGACGCGCGCAAGCTCCTCGCCGACTACGCCGCACAGCTGCGCTCAGCCTGAGTTATCCCGCAGTGACGCGGCCTATTGAAAGTCGCGTTGCCTACCCGCATACTCGCTCTCAGGCACCAACGCTCGGTGCATACGCGAGAGGAGGCCAGTCCGGGGCTGCTGCGCACGGCGGTGGCCCCGGACCTCTCGCCCCAACAGGAATGGCCCCGACCGCCATCTGTGGAAGGGCGACGGCCGGGGCCTCACTCCAGAGGAGCCCGACCATCATGGACTCGATCACCACGCTCGTCCCTGTCCGGCGAGGTGAGGCCACCTGAGCCTCGCCCTCGTCTCCCTGGTCCTCGCCGGCGCGCTGCTTGGAGCCGTCGGCGCCATCGCCTCGATGCGCTGGGAGCGCCGACGCCTCAACCGTCGCGCCGACGTCGCGGCCGCCGCCCGTGTCGCCCTGCGCGCCGGGCCAGCACCGCGCGTCCATGCCCGGATTGGAGGCCGGCCGTGAGTGCCGTCAGGCGCCTCCTCGTCGCCGACCTCCGCCCGGGCGCCGTGGTGCGCACCCACCAGACCGCGCCGGCCTACGTCGTCGACGAGGCCGAGGCGCAGGAGGCCGCGGCGATCGCGCAGGCGCAGCCCGAGACGGCGGCGGTTGCCGAGCGCACCGCAGCGCAGATCGCGCAGGCGCAGCGCGACGCCACGATCGCCCGCCTGCAGGCCGAGGCCGCCGCGCAGGACAAGCTGGCCGCCGACCGCTGGCGGGCGGTCCGCGTCGGCGCACTGAACGCCGCTGTCGTCGCTCTCGCCCTGGTCCCGGTGCTCGCGCTCGCCGGCGCGATCGCCTACGGCTTGAAGCGGCACGCGGTGTGGATGCCGTGCAGGTCTGACGGCGCGCTGCCGTTCCCCGCGCACGCGCTCACGATCGACGACTCGAGGATGGCACTGGCCGGCCGCCAGGCCGCCGACCTCGCACTCGCGTCGGTCCAACCGGTCCCGCAGTCGCTCACATACAGCCCGCGCAGCGACTACCGCAGCGATGTCGATGTCGCCGGCGGGGCGCTGCCCGCACCGCCCGTCGCCGCGCATCTGCCCAGCTTCGGCGAGCTGCTCGGCTCTGGCGTGAGCGGGCCCGGCCCGCTGACCGGCACGTGTGACGACGTCCTGTCCGCCGTCCGCCCACCGTCGGGCCAGGTCAACTACTCGGAGAGCTGGTAGGCATCCAACGGCTCAGATCGCGCAGTCGTCGCCCTCGCAGGCAGCGCCCTCGGCGGAGGTCACCAGTTGCAGGCCCGCGCGGTCGGCGTGCGCGCGCTGGAGCACCTCGAGCAGAAGCTCCGGTGGCTGCGCACCGGAGACGCCGTAGGTCCGGTCGACCACGAAGAACGGCACGCCGGTGATGCCCAGGGCCTGCGCCTCGGCCTCCTCCGCGCGGACCTCGGCGGCGTAGGTGTCGCCGGCCAGCACCGCCCCCGCCTCGGCGCTGTGGAGCCGACCTCGCCGACCAGCCGCACCAGGGTCTCGTGGTCACCGATCGGCTCGCCGTCGGTGAAGGTCGCCCGCAGCAGCCGCTCCTTCGCGGCGTCCTGCACGCCGCGCTCGGCGGCGAGGTGCAGCAGCCGGTGCGCGTCGAAGGTGTTGCCGGGACGGGCACGGTCGAAGCGGAACTCCAGGCCCTCCGTCGCGGCGGTCGCGGTCATGCCGTCCACCATCGTCTGCGCCTGCGCGACCCCGGTGCCGTACTTCTCCGCCAGGCGCAGCGCGTAGTGGCCGGTGCGCTCCGCCGGGGCCTGCGGGTCCAGCTCGAAGGCTCGCCACACGACCTCGACCTCGTCGCGGTGGGCGAAGCCGGTCAGGGCCGCCTCGAACCGGCGCTTCCCGATGTAGCACCAACGGGCACACGACGTCGGACCAGATCTCCACTCTCATACCGCCTGCAACGCGCCGGTCCGTCAACGGCATTCCCGCGCTGCGCGTCAGCCGCCCTCCAGCGTCACACCGCCCACCACGGCGGCGAGCTCGGGCTGCTGGAGCTGGCCGGCGGTCACCAAGAGTGGAGCGTGACCTCGACCGTGGCGCCGCGGTCGAGCCCGGTGGCGTCGTCGGGTACGACGACGTAGCCGTCCGCGGCGGTCAGGACCGACAGCAGCGCGGAGCGACCGAAGACCGGGTCAGCGAGGCCGTCGACCACGCGGACCTGGACCACGTCCATGCGACCGGCGGCCGAGGGCAGGTCGCGGGCGAGGCGTGCGCGCACCACCGGCTCGGCGGGCGGCGCGGTGACGCCGCCGACCAGGCGCACCAGTGGCACGCCGAGCAGGCGGAACACCACGAGGGCGGACAGCGGGTTGCCCGGCAGGCCGATGACGCCGACGCCGTCGCACTCGGCCAGCAGCGTCGGCTTGCCGGGGCGCAGCGCGAGCCCGTGACACCACAGGCCCGGCGCACCGAGGCCCGCCACCACCGCGGCGGTCTGGTCGCGTTCGCCGACCGACGACCCGGCCGACACCACCAGCAGGTCGCTGCGCGGCAGCGCGACGCGCAACGCGGCGTCCAGCGCGTCGGCGTCGTCGGCGACGATCCCGCCCGCCAGCGGCTCACCGCCCGCCTGGCGCACCAGCGCCGCCAGCGCCGGGGCGGTCGCGTCGCGGACCTGCCCGGGACGCAGCGTCGCCGTGCCCGGCGCGACCACCTCGTCGCCGGTCGACACGATCGTCACCCGCGGGCGGGCGTGCACCGCCAGCTCGGTGATCCCCGCCGCGGCCAGGATGCCGAGGTCCTGCGCCCGCAGCGGGCGGCCGGCGGGCACGAGCTGGGCGCCTGCCACGGCGTCCTCGTCGGCGCGCACCAGACCCTCCCCCGGTGCGACCGGGCGGACCACCTCGACGGTCCCCGGCAGGGTGGCCGCGGTGTGCTCGACCATCACCACCGCGTCGGCGCCCGAGGGCAGCACCCCGCCGGTGGGGATGGCGATGGCCGTCCCGGCGCGCACGACCACCGACGAAGGCGCACCCATGTGCACCGTCCCCGCCACGTCGAGGTAGGAGGGCAGGCCCTCGGAGGCGCCGTAGGTGTCCGCCGCGCGCAACGCGTAGCCGTCCACCGTGGAACGCGCGAAGCCCGGCAGGGGCGCTTGCGCCGTCGCAGCGGCGACCGGCACGCGTCCCAGGGCCTCCTCCAGGCCCACGCGCTCCGGCGCGGTGCGGCGCGCCGGGCGGAAGCCCGCCATGGCCTGCGCGACGGTCCGCGTCGACAGGAACTCCCGCCCCAACGGTTCTACGACTTCGGTTGGTCGCGGGCCACGGTCCCGCCGCGCTGGTTGCCGAGCACGCTGAGCACGGGCCCCAGCGCGACCTGGCCTAGGCCGCAGATCGAGGTGAGCCGCATGGTCTCCTCCAGCTGGCGCACCCGCTCCTCCTCGTCCGCCCCCAGCCCGCCGTCCGCCGCCGCTTCGGTGAGGATGGTGTGGGCCTTGGCCGAGCCCACCCGGCACGGCACGCACTTGCCGCAGGACTCGTCGCGGAAGAAGCGCAGCACGTTCGTCGCGGCGGCCAGCAGGTCGACGCCCTCGGCCAGCACCACGACCGAGCCGGAGCCCAGCATCGACCCGGCGTCGGCCAGCGAGGTGAAGTCCATCGGCACGTCGAGGGCATCGGGACGCAGGAAATTCGAGGACGCGCCGCCGGGCTGGACCGCCTGCAGCACTGCGCCGCCGGCCATGCCGCCGGCCTCCTCCAGCAGCTCACCGATGGTGGTGCCCAGCGGCAGGCAGTAGACGCCCGGGCGCCGCACAGCACCGGAGACGGCGAAGAACTTCAGCCCGGTCGCGCCGTTACGGCCCTGCGCCTTCCACCAGTCCGCGCCGCGCTCCAGGATCACCGGCACGTGGGCGAAGGTCTCCACGGAGTTGATGAGCGTGGGCTTGCCCCACAGTCCGTACACCCCCGGGAAGGGCGGCTTGTTGCGCGGCTCGCCGCGGTGACCCTCCAGGCACTCCAGCAGCGCGGTCTCCTCGCCCAGGATGTAGCCGCCCGGCGAGGTGAACAGCTCTACCGACAGCCGGCGACCGGATCCGGGCACGTCGGCGCCGAGCAAGCCGTCCGCGCGCAGCGCCTCCAGCTCGGCGAGCACGGCGTCGGACTCCGGGCCGTACTCGTGGCGGACGAAGACCGTGCCCTCCTCCGCGCCCACCACGAGCATCCCGACCAGCAGCCCCTCAAGGACCAGATGGGGCTGGGTGAACAGGACCTCGCGGTCCTTGAACGAGCCGGGCTCGGACTCGTCGGCGTTGACGATGGCGTACTTCGGGGTGGCGGGCTGCCCGGCGACCAGCTCCCACTTCTTGCCGGTCGGGAAGCCGGCGCCGCCCATGCCGCGCAGCCCGGCGTCGGTGAGGGTGGCCGCGATCCCGGCGGGATCCAGCTCGCCGGCCAGCAGTGCGCGCAGCACCCGGTAGCGCGGCTCGCCCGGGGCGTACGGGTCGTTCGGCCAGGCACCGGCGTGGTAGGCGCGCCGGGACGTCTGCGGCGGGGCGCCGCCGGCGCGGGCGACCTCGACGAGGGACTCGGCCTGGTGCAGCGGCGCGGGCCGCTCGTCCACCGCGACCGCCGGGGCGATATCGCAACGCCCCAGGCAGGAGACCTCGCGGACCTCGACGTCGGGATCGGCCTGGTAGCGAGCGCGCAGCTCCTCGATCCCCTCCTGTGAGCCCGCCAACCAGCACGCGAGGTCATGGCAGGGATGCACGGCCACCATCCTTGGAAGGTCTGTTCTGTAATGCGGATAAAACGAGATCAGCCCCTCGATCTCGTACAGGGGGCGGTGGACCTCGCGCGACAGCGCCACCAGCTCCTCGCGGGGCAGCCAGCCGTGGCGCTGCTGGATGGCGTTGAGGGCGGGCATGAGGCTGGGGCCGGGAAACTTGCCGGCGCGCCCTTCGACCCCCGGCGCCCGGCCCTGCACGGCGGTCACTCGGCGATCCGCTCGATGCGCACCGCGCAGAACTTGAACTCGGGAATCTTGCCCACGGGGTCGATCGCGTCGATCGTGAGCAGGTTGGCCGCGGCTTCCCGGAAGTGGAAGGGGATGAAGCAGTTGCCGGGCGCCTCGATGTGGGACAGGCGCAGGGCCAACTCGATCGACCCGCGCCGGGAGCTGACCCGGACCGTCTCACCGTCGCTGACGCCCAGGGCCTCGGCGTCGGCCTGGTGAAGGTAAACCTCGGCGCGGGGGGCGATGGCATCCAGCGCGAAGGAGCGGCGGGTCATCGAGCCGGTGTGCCAGTGCTCGAGCAGGCGGCCGGTGTTGAGCACCAGCGGGTAGGAGTCGTCGGGCAGCTCCCTGGCGGGCAGCCACTCGGCGGGCACGAGGTGGGCCAGCCCGTCGGCGGTGTTGAAGCGGTCCCCGAACATCACCACGGTCCCATCGCTGTGCTCCGGGTCGGGGTTCGGGTACAGCTTGCCGGTCGAGCCGAGGTTGTCGTAGGACAGGTTCGCGTAGCTCGGCATGACCGAGACCATCTCGTCGAAGATCTCGCGCGGCTGGGTGTAGGTCCAGCCCAGACCGATCCGGTTGGCGATGTCCTGGGTGATCTCCCAGTCGACGCGCGCGCCGCCGGGCACGTCGAGCACCTTGCGGCCCAGCTGCACGCGGCGGTCGGTGTTCGTGTACGTGCCGTCCTTCTCCAGGTAGGAGGAGGACGGCAGGACCACGTCGGCGAACTCGGCGGTCTCGGTGAGGAAGATGTCCTGGACCACCAGGAACTCCAGCGCCCCCAGCGCCTTGCGGACCTTGTTGATGTTGGGGTCCGACAGGAAGGGGTTCTCCCCCATCATGTACATCCCGCGCACGCCGCCGGTCAGCACCGAGCCGATGATCTCGGTGACCGTCAGCCCGCGCTGTGGGTCGAGCTCGGCGCCCCAGGCGCGAGTGAACCGCTCCCGCACCTGCGGGTCGTCCACCGACTGGTAGTCCGGGTAGAACATCGGGATGAGGCCGACGTCGGAGGCCCCCTGCACGTTGTTCTGCCCGCGCAGGGGGTGCAGCCCGGCGCCGGGCTTGCCGATGTTGCCGGTGATCGCGCACAGGGCGATGAGGCAGCGGGCGTTGTCCGTGCCCGTGGTGTGCTGGGAGATGCCCATGCCCCAGAAGATGACGCCGGCGCCCGCCTCGCCCCAGACCCGGGCGACCTCGCGGATGAGCTCGGCGTCGATCGCGCAGATCTGCGCGGCGCGCTCGGGCGGGTAGTTGGCGACCGTCGCCGCCAGCGCCTCGTAGTTGGTCGTGCGCTGCGCGACGTAGTCGCGATCCACCAGTCCCAGCCGGATGATCTCGTGCATCACGCCGTTGTAGAAGGCGACGTCGGTGCCGGGCTTGATCTGGCAGTACAGGTCGGCGTGGTCGCGGACCTTGCTGGCCCGCGGGTCGACATAGATGACGGTCGTCCCGCGCCGCCTGGCCTGCTTGAAGAACGACGACGCCACCGGGTGGTTCGCCGTCGGGTTCGAGCCGGTGATGAGCGCGACATCGGCGTTCAGCACATCGCCATAGGTCGTGGACACCGCGCCGGAGCCGATGCCCTCGAACAGCGCCGCGACGCTGGAGGCGTGGCACAGCCGGGTGCAGTGGTCGATGTTGTTGGTGTGGAAGCCGGTCCGCAGCAGCTTCTGGAAGAGGTAGGCCTCCTCGTTGGAGCACTTCGCCGACCCGAAGCCGGCGATCGCCCCCGAGCCGTTCGCCTCGGCGATGCCCGCGAGTCGGCTGGCGACGAGGTCCAGCGCCTCCTCCCAGGTCGCTTCCCGGAAGTGCGGCAGCACCGTGTCGTAGTCGACGAGCCCGCCCGGCTTCCTTTCCCCACTAGACCTTCCGCCCCCTTCTTCTGCGCCGCGGTGCTCAGTGCCGCGGTCGCTGCGGCCGTCCGGGGCGTCACCGCCGTGCTGGCGGCCGGCCTGCGTGTCGGGCGACAGCGGGCCCTTGGGGTAGGAGCCCTCGCGGCGGATCAGCGGGACGGTGAGGCGCTGGGGGGAGGCCGCGTAGTCCCAGCCGTAGCGGCCCTTCACGCACAGCCGGCCCTGAGAGCCGGGCTGGTCACGACCCTCTGCAAAGGCGATGGCGCCGCGCTCGCGGTCGACCTGGAAGGTCAGCGCGCAGCCGACCCCGCAGTAAGGGCAGACGCTGTCGACCGCCTCCAGCTCGCTGCGCGGGCGGATCGGGATGTCGCGGATCGACTTGTTCGTCAGCGCGCCCGTGGGGCAGGCGGCCACGCACTCCCCGCAGGTGACGCACGACGACGCACCCATCGGGTCGTTCAGGTCGAACGCGATGCGGGTGCCGTAGCCCTTGCCGCTGCGGCCGATCACGTCGTTGCCCTGGAGGTCGTCGCAGGCGCGGACGCAGCGGTCGCACAGGATGCACGCGTCGTGGTTCACCGCGATGACGGGGTTCGACAGATCCTCGCCGCGGCCCTGCGCCAGCGGGAGCCTGCCGCGCGCCACGTCCTGGTCGGCGGCGAGGTCGAGCAGGAGGTTGTCGCCGGTGGTCGTCTGCTTCGGGTCGCGCTCGGGCGGCGGCTGGTCGGCCAGGAGCAGCTCGGTGAGCGTGGCGCGGTTGCGCCGCAGGTCCTCGCTGTCGGTGGCGACCTCCATGCCGTCCTCGCACGGCCGCACGCACGCGGCGGCGTACACGCGCCCGCCCGTGTCCACCACGCACATGCGGCACACGCCCACCGGGTCGTAGCGCTCGTCGTGGCACAGCACGGGGATGTCGATCCCCGCCTGCTTGGCCGCGGTGTAGATCGTGGTCCCCTGCGGCGCCTGCACCTCGCGCCCGTCGATGCGCAAGGTGACGGTCGCGACCGGCGCGGGCGCTGGTGCGGGTGCGGTGGTGGTCATGCGCGGCTCCCCGTCACGGTGTCGGCCGGGTCCAGGCCCAGCTGCTCCAGCGTCGCCGCGCTCGGGCGTCCCTCGGCGTCAAGCCCGCGGGCGGCGTAGTACCCGTCGATCATCGACCGCAGGCGTTGTGGCGTCAGCCGCGCCTCGCGGCCGGAGCCCAACTCCAGCGGCTCGGACAGCAGCCGCTCGGGCAGCCAGTCGTCCGCCGGCGTCCAGCCCTCGCGCAGGTTGTACAGCCGCTTGGCCGCCACGATGCGCTGTGCGGTGCGCCGCAGCTCGGCGCCGTCGACGTCCCAGCCGGTGACCGAGGACAGCAGGGCGGCCCACTCGTGGTAGGGCTCGGTGAAGACCCCGCGCAGGAACTTGCACAGGATCATCGAGTCCATGACTGCGGCGCGGTCCTCGGTGGCGATCGCCGCCGCGACGTGGGCCGCACCGCCGGCCAGGCGGTCGTGCTCGCCGGACAGGTCGGCCTCGTAGGCACCGGAGCGGTTGTGGTCGGCGCCGCGCGCGTTCACCGCCAGGCCCAGCGCCATCGCGTGCAGCGTGCGCGGCTCGTAGCCCGGCAGCTCCAGGCCCTTCACCTGCGGCGCGAACGCCTCGGACCCGCCGCCGACCACCTCCGCCGCACGCCGCGAGCCCAGCGCCAGCAGGGCGCCGAGCCCCTCGCCGGCCGCGATCTCGTCCAGCGCGCGCAGCAGCGCCGCGCCGTCGCCGAAGCGCAGCCACGGTGCGTCGAGCAGACCGCGTTCGGCGCATTCCATCGCCCAGGCGATCGTGCCGCCGGCGGAGATCGTGTCGAGCCCGAGGTCGTCGCAGCGCGCGCTGGCGGCGAGCACCACGTCGGGGTCCGAGACGCCGCACAGCGGTCCCAGCGCGAACACGTTCTCGTACTCCACCCGCACGCTGCCGCCCCCGCTCCGGGCGTAGAGGTGCTCACAGCCGATGGTGCACGACGCGCACCCGGTGCGCGCCACCCCGCGCATACGCGACAGGTCCTCGGCCGCCAAACGCGGCGCTCCCTCAAAGCTGGCCTCTGAGAAGTTCCGGGTAGGCAGGGTGCTGATGGCGTTAAAGGCCAGCAGGTTGGCCAGGGTCCCCAGCTCACGGTACTTCGCGGTCGCTGGCCCGAAGGAGCGCGCGCGCAGGTCCCGGGCGGCACGCAGCACGGCCTCGGGGTCGGCGGGCGCCACGCTGGCGCCGGCGCGCACCGCCACCGCCTTGAGGCGCTTCGCGCCGAGCACCGCGCCGAGGCCGCCGCGGCCGGCGTGGCGGCCGTCGTGGGACAGTGTGGCGTAGTGCACCCCGCGCTCGCCGGCCGGGCCGATGGCCGCGACCCGCCAGCCCCGCCCCAGACGCGCGCGCAGCCGTGCCTCGGCCTCGGCGGCGGGCAGGCCCCACTCAGCGGCGGCGTCGACCACCCTGGCCCCGTCGGCGTCGACCAGCAGCACCGACGGCGCCGTGCAGGCGCCGTGCACCACGATCGCGTCGTTGCCGGTCAGCTTGCCGGCGATGGCGAACTGGCTGGACGCCAGCGCGTCGTTCAGCAGGCCGGTCAGCGGTGACTTGGCCACCACCGCGAACTTCGCGCTGGTGGTCAGCGGGGTGCCCACGAGCGGGGAGAACACAAAGGCCAGGGGCGCCTCGGGCGCCAGCGGATCGACGCGCGGCGGGGCAAGCGTGCGCAGCAGCCAGGCGCCCAGCCCCGCCCCGCCGAGGTAGTCGCGCAGGACCGCGTCGGGCAGCGGCAGCGCGGTGGCGGACCCGGTGTCGCCGGCGTCGACCACCAGCGCGCGGCCCGAGTACCCCCCCGGAGCGGTCATCGGCTCACCCCCCTGCGTCGGCCGCCAGAAAGGCCACGGTATCGCCGGTGACCAGCGGCAGGTCGCCGTCACGGGTGATCTGGTCGCCGTTCAGCGCGGCCACGACGTGACGGTCCAGGGCGAGCCGGACCGCGGCGGCCGCGCCCGCCAGGGTGGCGGCGTGCACGGCGCGGGGCCCGCGGTGGCCGTCGGCGGCCAGCGCACCGAAGCGTTCCACCTGCACCTGGGGTGCGGGCTGGGCGCGGGCCGCGTCGTACTCGGCCGGAGTGTTCAGGTTGACCACGGAGTCTAGGTCCGGGTCCAGGCGGGCCAGCAGCGGGTCGGCGAGCAGCGCGGCCGCGTCGAGCTGCACCACCAGACGTTGATCGAACAGGAAGGCGGGGCGCAGCCGCCGCTGCGCGACGAGCTCGGCGGCCACCGGCGCCAACGTCGTGGCGTAGCCCGCGGCGAGGGGTTGGCGGTGGCCCCGTGCGATGGGCAGCACCGCGTCGGCGCCGGGCGCGAACGCGCCGATCACCCGCCGTACGAAGGCGGCGTGCAGGAACGGCAGGTCGGTCGAGCAGACAAAGGCGGTCTCGGCCTGTCCCGCCGCGGCGGCGAGCCCCACCGCCATGCCCTGCAGCGGCCCGAGCCCCGCGCCGAGGTCCTCCAGGACGTCCACGCCGGCCGCCAGCGCCGGCAGCGGCTGCCCGGCGGCGCGCACTACGAGCACGGGCCCGTCCACGGCGCGCGCGACGACCCCCGTGACGCGCCTCAGCAGCGTGGAGCCGTGCCACTCGAGTGCGGCTTTGGAGGTGCCCATGCGCGACGAGCGCCCACCCGCCAGCACGATCCCCGCAGCTCCCAAGGTCCGCCAATGGTACCGGCGACGGTCCGATTGTTCCTGCTAGCGCGCTCGTTGCGACCGCATGCTCCCTTGGACGACCGCTACGCGCAGCAGCTCGCCGACAAGGTCCCGTAAGGCGGGTCGCGAGCGCACCCCATCAAGGGCGCCGCCCGCGCTGCCGATGCACCGGATCCGCGAGCGCGCCGCGCGCATCCGTCGGCGCATGTCGAGTACCTTCGGCGCGTCGAACCGCCCGTCTGGGTGTAGGTCAGCGTGACGTCCGGCGGAGCAGGGAAGAACGACAAAGCCGTCGTCGTAGCTCAGGAGGGGCGATGAAGTCGCGCGTGCAGATCCAGCGCATCACCCCGTCGGTCGACGGCGGCAGGTACGCCGCGAAGGCGGTCGTCGGTGACGACGTGGTTGTGAGCGCGGACGTGTTCCGCGAGGGCCATGACGCCGTGGCGGCGGTGGTGCGCTTCCGCGGCCCCGGTGTCGGCGGCTGGTCGGAGCGCCCGCTGCGGCTGGACACCAACGACCGCTGGTACGGTTCGTTTCCCGTCGATCGCATCGGCCCCTGGCGCTATCAGGTGGTGGGTTGGACCGACCACTACGCGAGCTGGCTCGACGCCGTCACGAAGAAGGCGGTGGCGGGCAGGCACGACCTGTCCGTGGACGTGCTGACCGGCGCGCAGCTGCTGGAGCGCCGCCGGGTGGTGAAGGCCGACCGCGGGCTGCTCGGCGGACTGGCCGCGCTGCTGCGCGACCCCGATGCCGGCCTCGGAGCGCAGCTGGCGGCCGCTGCGGACCCCGAGGTCCTCGCCGCCCTCGAGCGTAACCCCGAGCGCCTCGATGTCACCGTCTCGCGGCCCGAGCTGGGGCTGTGGGTGGATAGGGAGGCGGCGCGCTTCTCCGCCTGGTATGAGTTCTTCCCCCGCAGCGAGGGCGCGCTGTTGCCCCAGGACACGCCCGAGGGCCGTCGTCCCGCGCGCAGCGGTACCTTCGCGGACGCGGCGAAGCGCCTGCCGGCCATCGCCGAGATGGGCTTCGACGTCGTCTACCTGCCGCCGATCCACCCGATCGGCCGCGCGTACCGCAAGGGCCCGAACAACACGCTCATACCCGGTCCCGACGACCCTGGTGTGCCCTGGGCGATCGGCGGACCCGAGGGCGGGCACACCGCGGTCCACCCCGACCTCGGCACCATCGACGACTTCGACGACTTCGTCGCGGAGGCCCAGCGCAACGATCTAGAAGTGGCAATGGACTACGCCATCCAGTGCTCGCCGGACCACCCCTGGGTCCGCGAGCACCCGGAGTGGTTCAAGCACCGCGCGGACGGCTCCGTCCAGTACGCCGAGAACCCCCCGAAGGAGTACCAGGACATCTACCCGATCGACTTCGACACCCCCGATATCGAGGGCTTGTCCGCAGAGCTGAAGGGCGTGCTGGACTTCTGGATCGGCCACGGGATCCGCAGCTTCCGTGTGGACAACCCGCACACCAAGGCCCTGCCGTTCTGGGAGTGGCTCATCGCCGAGGTCCACGCCGAGCACCCCGACGTGCTGTTCCTCGCCGAGGCCTTCACCCGGCCGAAGATGATGCAGACCCTGGCCAAGCTCGGGTTCAGCCAGAGCTACACCTACTTCGCGTGGCGCAACACCAAGACCGAGCTCACCGACTACCTGGTGGAGCTCACGCGCACGGAGTTGGTCGACTACTTCCGCCCGAGCTTCTGGCCGAACACCCCCGACATCCTCACCGAGTTCCTGCAGACGGGCGGGCGGCCCGCGTTCAAGCTCCGGCTGCTGCTGGCCGGCCTGCTGTCGCCTGCGTACGGCATCTACTCGGGCTACGAGCTCGGCGAGCACCTGTCGGCGCGGGCGGGTAGCGAGGAGTACCTGGACAGCGAGAAGTACGCCTTCCGACCTCGCGAGTGGTCGCGTCCGGACTCCCTGGCGCCCTACATCGCGCGGCTGAACCGCATCCGCCAGCACCACCCCTCGCTGCGCCGCTTCCGCGACCTGTGGTTCCACGGTATCGACGACCCCGCCATGCTGTGCTTCTCCAAGGTCGCCCCCGGCCGCACCGACGCCGTGCTGGTAGTGGCGAACCTCGATGTGCACCGCGCGCGGGCGGGCGCCACGTCGCTGGACCTGTGGCAGCTGGGGCTGGAGCACGCGGGACCGTTCGAGGCCCACGACCTGTTGACCGACACCGTGTACATCTGGCACGGCGCGCACAACTTCGTGCGGCTCGATCCCTTCGTGGAGCCGGCTCACGTGTTCGCCCTGCGAGCCCTGTAGACCTCGCGACACCTTCGAGCCCACGAGGGAGCGGCAGTGCTCACACGCGATCCGCACTGGTACAAGACCGCGATCTTCTACGAGGTGCTCATCCGCGGGTTCTCCGACTCCGACGGCAACGGCACCGGCGATCTGCGCGGCCTCACCGAGCGGCTGGACTACCTCGAGTGGCTCGGGGTCGACTGCCTGTGGCTGCTGCCGTTCTACGACTCACCGCTGCGCGACGGCGGCTACGACATCGCCGACTTCATGGCGGTGCTGCCGGAGTACGGCACCGTCGCCGACGTGGCGAAATTGCTCGACGCCGCCCACGCCCGCGGCATGCGCGTCATCGTGGACATGGTGATGAACCACACCTCCGACGAGCACGCCTGGTTCCAGGAGTCCCGCATCCCCGGCTCGCCGAAGCGCGACTGGTATGTGTGGTCGGACTCCGACGAGCGCTACGGCGACGCCCGGGTGATCTTCGTCGATACCGAGAAGTCGAACTGGGCCTGGGACCCGGTGGCCGGCGCCTACTACTGGCACCGGTTCTTCTCCCACCAGCCCGACCTCAACTACGACCACCCCGAGGTCGCCGACACGATGCTCGACGTCGTGCGGTTCTGGCTGAACATCGGCCTCGACGGCCTGCGCCTCGACGCGGTCCCCTACCTGTTCGAGCGCGACGGGACCAACTGCGAGAACCTTCCCGAGACCCACGCGTACCTGAAGCGGCTGCGCAAGATGGTTGACGACGAGTTCTCCGACCGCGTCCTGCTGGCCGAGGCGAACCAGTGGCCCGCGGACGTGGTGGACTACTTCGGCGACGGCGACGAGTGCCACATGGCCTTCCACTTCCCGGTCATGCCCCGCATGTTCATGGGGCTGCGGCGCGAGGAGGCCAAGCCCATCCGCGAGATCCTCGTCAACACCCCAGAGATCCCCAAGAACTGCCAGTGGGGCATCTTCCTGCGCAACCACGACGAGCTCACGCTGGAGATGGTGACAGACGAGGAACGCGACTACATGTACAACGAGTACGCGCGTGACCCGCGGATGAAGATGAACGTGGGCATCCGCCGCCGGCTCGCCCCGCTGCTGGACAACGGCCGCCGCCAGTATGAGTTGTTCCATGCGCTCCTGTTCAGCCTGCCGGGCTCGCCGGTCCTGTACTACGGCGACGAGATCGGCATGGGCGACAACATCTACCTCGGTGACCGCGACGGCGTCCGCACGCCGATGCAGTGGAGTCCCGACCGCAACGCGGGGTTCAGCAAGGCCGACTTCGCCCAGCTCTACGCACCGATCGTCATGGACCCCGTCTACGGCTACACCACGGTGAACGTGGAGTCCCAGCAACGCGACGTGAACTCGCGCCTGCAGTGGGTCAAGCAGGTGATGGCCATCCGCAAGCAGCACCCGGTGTTCGGCACCGGCCAGTACCTCCCGCTCGAGGGCTCCAACCCCAAGGTCCTGACGTTCCTGCGGACCAACGGCACCGACACGGTGCTGGTGGTCGCCAACCTGGCCGGCACCGCGCAGCCGGTGGAGGTGAACCTGCCGGAATACGTGGGCCGCCAGCCGATCGAGCTGCTCGGCGGCACACCGTTTCCTGCCGTCGGTGACCTTCCGTACCTGCTCACCCTGGGCCCGCACGCGTTCTACTTCTTTTCTGTTAACCCTGCTGAATCCGTATGACGAGCCGGGAGCCCATGTGACAGCAGCCGGTCCCCTCCCGCCCGACACCGCCGCTCTGGCCGAGGACATCGCCGGCTGGCTGCCGCACCAGCGCTGGTTCGCGGGCAAGGCCCGCAGGATCGCCCATGTGCGCGTGGCCGACTACGCGGCCTTGGGCGACCGGCTCGTGCTGGTCGTCGTGGAGGTGGCCTACGCCGACACCGGGAAGGATCGCTACCAGGTGCCGCTGGCGGTCGCGAGCCGCGGGCAGGGTGGCGGGAAGGACGCGGCCATCGCCACCGCCGGGGACCTGGTCTTCACCGACGCGCTCGAGGACGCCGAGGCCAGCCGCCGCCTGGCGCTGCTGGCGAGCTCCTCGCGCCGCATCGCCACCGCGGGCGGCGGCGTCCTCAGCGGCGAACCGCTGGGCGACGCGGTGGTGCCAGCGGCCGTGCGGCGCCTGGGCGTCGAGCAGTCGAACAGCTCCGTGGTGTTCGGCGACACCCTCATCCTCAAGCTGATCCGGCGCCTCGAACCCGGCGAGAACCCCGAGGTCGAGCTCGCGCGCGCGCTGACCGAGGCCGGATCCACCGCGGCCCCGCCGCTGCACGGGGTGCTGGGCCTGACCACGGGCGACGGCGCGATCACGACCCTCGCCGTGCTGTCCGGCTTCGTGGCCTCCGGCCGCGAGGGCTGGGACCTGCTGGCAGGGGAGGCCGCGCGCGTCGCCCGGGGTGAGGCGCCGCAGGAGGATCTGGAGCCCAGGATGGCGGCGCTGGGCGGCGCACTCGCCGAGGTGCACGCGAGCCTGGCGAATGCTTTGGGCGCGCGTTCGGCGGAGGCCGAGGACCTGCGCCACTGGCACGCGGGGATGCGGGCGCAGCTCGACGAGGTACTCGACGCGACGCGGCGGCGCGATCCCGCCACCGGCGCGCCCGTGCTCGAGGCCGCGAACGACATCGCCCGGGCGCTGTCGGCGGCGCTCACCGTCACCGGGCCCGGCAGCGTGCAGCGCGTGCACGGCGACCTCCACCTGGGCCAGGTGATCGAGGACGCCGACGGGCGCTGGCAGCTGCTGGACTTCGAGGGAGAGCCGGGCCGCAGCCTGGCCGCGCGGCGTGCGCCCGCCTCGCCGCTGCGCGACGTCGCGGGGCTGCTGCGTTCGTTCGACTACGTGCTGGGGCATACCGAGCTGCACGGGGCGCCGTCACCCGCCCTCGCCGACTGGCGCAACGGCCTGCGGGCCGCGTTCCTCGGCGGTTACCTGCCGCCGGCGCGGGCCGCGGGGGTGCTGCCCGCACAGGAGCGGAGCACGCGGATCCTGCTCGACACGTTCGAGCTCGACAAGGCTGTCTACGAGCTGGGCTACGAATTGGCGAACCGTCCGAAGTGGGTAGGGATCCCCGTGGGCGGCATCCTGCGCGTCCTGCAGCGGACGCGGTCGTGGCGCGTCCAGGACCTGCCCGAAGGGATCGTCTTGCCAAGCGATCTGCCCGAAGGAAGCTTCTCCAGCACACGGGCCGAGCCGCCCGTCTCCGTGAAACCTCCGGCGCCGGCGGCGCCGCCCGCGCCGGTCGCGCCGGTGACGACCCTGCCCACGGTCGGCAGCGGCACGGGCGAGGGCGCGGACGACGTGGGCCGGGTCGACTGGCACGCGGCGCCGGAGGAGGTCGCGCTGCTGCTCGAGGGAGGCCACGCCGACCCGCACCGCGTGCTCGGCGTCCACCCCTACGGCGACGGCGCGGCGGTGCGGACGCTGCGCCCGGCCGCGGAGTCCGTGGAGGTGGTCGTCGTGGACGGCGGCAGCGCGACATCCGCCGAGCAGACCGCGCCCGGCTTCTTCGAGGCCCTCCTGGACGTCCAACCCCCGGCGTCGGGCTACCGCCTGCGCGTGCGCTACCCGGCCGGTGAGCAGTTCGAGCTGGTGGACCCCTACGCGTTCTGGCCGACCCTCGATGATCTGGACATCCACCTGGCCGGCGAGGGCCGCCACGAGCAGCTGTGGCAGCGGATGGGCGCGCACGTCACCTCCGCCGACGGCATCAGCGGGACCTCGTTCGCCGTGTGGGCCCCGAACGCGCGCGGCGTGCGGGTGGTGGCGGACTTCAACAGCTGGGACGGCCGGCTGCACCCCCTGCGGCGGCTGGGGTCGTCGGGCATCTGGGAGCTGTTCGTCCCCGACGTCGGCGCCGGCGCCTACTACAAGTTCGAGATCGTCACGGCCGACGACGCGCTGGTGACCCGCGCGGACCCCTACGCCTTTGCGACCGACGTGCCCCCGGCGACGGCGAGCCGTGTCTACCGCTCGGAGTACGAGTGGCGGGACGCCGACTGGATGGACGGCCGCGGCGGGGAGCCGGTGCGCTCGCCGCTGTCGATCTATGAGGTCCACCTCGGCTCGTGGCGCCACAAGGACGGCCGCTCGCTGACCTACCGCGAGCTCGCCGACGCGCTGGTGGGCCACGTCACCTACCTCGGCTTCACCCATGTGGAGTTCCTGCCCGTCGCCGAGCACCCCTTCGGCGGCTCCTGGGGCTACCAGGTCACCGGCTACTTCGCGCCGACCGCGCGTTTCGGGGAGCCCGACGACTTCCGCTACCTGGTGGACCGTCTCCACCAGGCGGGCATCGGGGTGATCGTGGACTGGGTGCCCGCGCACTTCCCCCGCGACGAGTGGGCGCTGGCGCGCTTCGACGGCACCGCGCTGTACGAGCACGCCGACCCCCGCCAGGGCGAGCATCCCGACTGGGGCACGCTGGTCTTCAACTACGGGCGCAACGAGGTGCGCAACTTCCTCATCGCCAACGCGCTGTACTGGCTGGAGGAGTTGCACGTCGACGGGCTGCGGGTGGACGCGGTGGCGTCGATGCTCTACCTCGACTACTCGCGCGAGGAGGGCCAGTGGGTCCCCAACCGCTACGGCGGGCGGGAGAACCTGGAAGCGATCGAGTTCCTCGCCGACCTCAATCGTGTGGTCTATGGCCGCAACCCCCGGGGCATGGTCATCGCGGAGGAGTCCACGGCTTGGCCGGGTGTCACCCGGCCGGTCCACCTCGGCGGGCTCGGTTTCGGGTTCAAGTGGAACATGGGCTGGATGCACGACACGCTCGACTACCTCGCCCACGACCCGATCTACCGCCGCTACCACCACAACCAGCTCACTTTCTCCTTGATGTACGCGTTCTCGGAGAACTTCGTGCTGCCGCTGTCACACGACGAGGTGGTGCACGGCAAGCGGAGCCTGCTCGACAAGATGCCGGGCGACCGCTGGCAGCGCTTCGCCAACCTGCGCGCGCTGTACGGCTACCTGTGGGCCCACCCCGGCAAGCAGCTGCTGTTCATGGGCGGCGAGTTCGGCCAGTGGCGGGAGTGGAGCGAGTCGCACGAGCTCGACTGGTACCTGCTGGACGAGCCCGACCACGCCGGGCTCCAGGCCCTCGTGGCCGAGTTGAACGCGCGCTACCGCGAGCACGGCGCGCTGTGGCAGCGCGACAGCGACCCGGCGGGCTTCTCCTGGATCGACGCCAACGACGCCGACGACAACGTCCTGTCGTTCCTGCGCCGCGGCGGCGACGGGACCCCCGCGCTGGTCTGCGTCGCCAACTTCTCCCCTGCGGTGCGGCGCATGCGGGTGGGGCTGCCGCAGGTCGGTGAGTACCGCGAGGTGCTCAACACCGACGCGGCGAGCTATGGCGGCAGCAACGTGGGCAACCTCGGCGCGGTGGTCGCCGAGGGCGTGCCCTGGCACGGCGAGCCGGCGTCGGCGGAGCTGACGCTGCCGCCGCTGGCGACCATCTGGCTGGTGCGCGCGGAGGTTGCCGCCGCGTAGCCTGCCCGCATGTCGTCGCTGTCCCCCTCACTGCGTCCGCAGCGCTCTCAGGGCGCCACACGCCGCGCGCCCCTGCTGCTGCGCCTGCTGTCCCAGTACACCCCGCTGGTCGAAGGCGAGATGCTCGGGCTCTCACGCGTCGTCCGTCCCGGCGACGTGTGCGTGGACGTGGGTGCGAACTACGGGCTCTACACCCACGAGCTGTCGCGTCTGGTCGGCGACGCCGGCCGGGTGCACAGCATCGAACCGCTGCCGGAGGCCTATCGCGTGCTCAGCGCGCTGGTGGCCCTGCGCTCCCTGCGCAACGTCGACACCCACCAGGTGGCGCTCGGGGAGCACGCCGAGTCCAGCGTGCTCAGCGTGCCGTGGCGCCACGGGCTGCCGGTGCACGGCCGTGCCTACCTGCGGTCGGGGGCGCGCGGCGAGGGCGCGAACGGCGAATTCCGCTCCTCACGGGACGTCGAGGTGGCGGTGCTGAGCCTCGACGGCCTGCTCGCCCGTGGCGTGCTCGGCCGGGTCGACTTCCTCAAGGCCGATGTGGAGGGCGCCGAGCTCGCGATCCTGCGCGGCGGCGCGACGCTGATCGGGACCTGGCGCCCCACCCTGCTACTGGAGATCGAGGACCGGCACACCGCCCGCTACGGGCACCGTGCCGGCGACGTCCTCGACTGGCTAGCAGCGCGTGGTTACCGCGCCCACCGTTGGCTGGACGCCATGTGGCAGCCTTGCACCCGCTGGACCGCCGACGCCCGCAACTACCTGTTGATATCGTCGGACCGACGTGTGCCGCTTCTGTAGGGTGAGCCCATGACCCAGCCAGTGGACGTGCAGCGCAAGCTCCGCCAGCTCGACAACGACGTGCAGTCCATCTACGAGATGCTCGCCACCATCTCGGCCACGCAGGTGCGCCAGGGCAACCGCCTCGGCGAGATCGAGACCAAACTCGGGGAGATGGACACCAAACTCGGGGTGATGGACACCAAGCTGGACAGGATCATTCAGCAGCTGGGCAACGAGAGCACGGACTGAAACCCAGCTAGCTCGTCGGCGGTTCGGGCCTTGCCTCAGCCGTTGCTGTTGGGGCCGATAACCGTGTCGATCAGCGTTGGGACGTACTTGGGGTCCAGGGACTGCCCGGTCATGACGCGCCGGTAGATGATCGGCCCGACCAATGCGATCGCGGGCGATCTCATGGTCGAGCTCGGAGGGAAAGTCGCCGGCGGCAACACCTTCGGCGATCGTGTCGACGAGGACCTGGCGACGCTGTTGGTTGTAGTGGTGGTGGAACTGACGGACGTCTGGGTCACGTTCCGCCGCCTCGATCAGAGCGGGGATGCAAGCTGAAAGAGTGGAGTCGACGAAGACCTCGGCACAGGTGACGGACGAGTCGCTCGACCCGCTCGCGGGGGGGCGTCCTCGCCTCCGGCGGCGTCGAGAGCTGCGTTGGGCTGGAGGTTGAGGCTTCCGAGGCGTCGGCGATCAAGGGCAACTTGCCTGGCCAGTGTCGGTAGATGGTGCTCTTGGCTACTCCGCTGCGGGCGGCCACCGACTCGATCGTGAAGGCTCCGTACCCAGCATCGGCGAGCTCCTCGAGCGCGGCCTGCTTGACCACTCGCCGGATCGCTCGAGCCGCGCGTCGGGGGCCCGGGCTGGTGAGGACTGCTTGGCCATGGACGCATTGTCGACGCATTGTCGCGTCGAGCCACCAAGCTGTCGCCAGGCGACGGCAGCGAGCTTTACAGATCGCGTGCGTATCGCTACGAAACGATAGCGTGCACATCTCCGCGAAGCCGCTAGCCTCGCGATCGACCAGGTTGCTCTCCCGGCGAGGATCGCGGAGTTCCGATGACCGTGAGCGTACGTTACATAGTCGACGATGTTGAAGCGGCGATCGAGTTCTATCGGGACCACCTTGGCTTCCACGTCGAGATGGCGCCCGGTCCTGGGTTCGCCATGCTGTCCCGGGGAGACCTGCGGTTACTGCTGAACTCCCCGAGCGGGGGCGGCGGTGCGGGTCAAGCCATGCCCGACGGATCCCTGCCAGCTGCCGGGGGCTGGAACCGCTTCCAACTGGTAGTCAACGATCTCGAGGCGACCGTCGAGCGTCTGACGGCAGCGAGGGCGACGTTCCGCAACGAGATCGTGACCGGCAAGGGAGGCAAGCAGATCCTGGCCGAGGACCCCGCCGGCAACCCGATCGAGCTGTTCGAGCCCTTCGAGAGCTGATCCCGATGAACTCGCACACCGGAGGCAGTCAGCAGACGACCGGGGATGCGGCGGGGCGCGACCGATGGTTGCTGGTCGCCGGCGCAGCGCGGAACTCCTCATCCCGGTCGCGCTCGATCTGTCGTCCCGCCACGACGTGGGCCGCCCAGTCCCCCATCACCCCGAGGCAGTGGGTGACGATGGCGTACGGTGAGTTGGCGCCCGGCAGGTCGGGCCGTCGGTTCGCGACGTCATCGCCAGTTATGCCGACCATGCCGTCCAGCGCCTCGTCCACGAACCACAGGTAATCCTCGACCGAGATCATGCCGACAGCCTCGCCTCGCGGACGGGCGATCACAAGGACCAGTGGCCGTACCGGGAGGTCGCGTGAGGGCGGGTAGCCACGGTCCGGTCGTGCACGTGGACGGCACGGTGGAGTTCCGCGTCTGGGCGCCGCGCGCGCGGGGCGTCGAGCTGGTCCTGGGTGGCACGGCGACGCCCATCGCGGCGGGCGAGCGCGGCTGGTTCAGCGCGCGCGTGTCGGCCGGGCACGGGGACCGTTATGCGTTCCGGCTCGACGGCGGGCCGGTGCGGCCCGACCCGGCGTCGCGCTGGCAGCCCGAGGGCGTCCACGCCGCCTCGGCCGTCTTCGACCACCGCACGCTGGCGTGGTCCGCGGCGGAGCAGCACTGGCGGGGGCCCGGGTTGCCTGGCGCGGTCTTCTACGAGCTGCACGTCGGCACGTTCACCCGTGAGGGCACTTTGGACGCGGCAGCGCAGTGGCTCGGCTCGCTCGCCGAGCTGGGCGTCACCCACGTCGAGCTGCTGCCCGTGAACGCCTTCGACGGGGTCGCGGGCTGGGGCTACGACGGGGTGCTGTGGTACGCGGTGCACGAGCCGTACGGCGGCCCCGCTGCGCTGGCCCGCTTCGTGGACGCCGCCCACGCCGCCGGGCTGGCCGTCACCCTCGACGTCGTCTACAACCACCTCGGCCCCAGCGGCAACTACCTGCCGGAGTTCGGCCCCTATCTGACGGACCGCTACCGGACCCCGTGGGGCGAGGAGCCCAACCTCGACGGTCACGGCAGCGACGCCGTGCGGTCGTTCATCATCGGCAGCGCGCTGAGCTGGCTCGGCGACTTCCGCGTTGACGCGCTGCGCCTCGACGCCGTCCACGGCCTGATCGACAACTCCTCGGTTCACCTGCTGGCCGAGCTGGCCGACGCAGTGCGTGAGCGCTCGGAGGCCGAGCGCCGCCCGCTGCTGCTCGTCGCGGAGAGCGACCGCAACGATCCGACGACGGTGGTGGAGCGTGCCGCGGGAGGCATGGGTCTGGATGCCCAGTGGGCCGACGACCTCCATCACGCCGTGCATACCGCGCTGACCGGCGAGCGCGACGGCTACTACGCCGACTACGACGGCCTGCCCGACGTCGCCGCCGCCTACCGCCGGGGCTTCGTCTACGACGGGCGCTACTCGCGCCACCGCGACAAGACCATCGGCGCCCCGCTGGGCGACGTGCCCGGCCACCGCCTCGTCGCCTGCGTGCAGAACCACGACCAGATCGGTAACCGCGCCCTGGGTGACCGCCTGACCGCGCTGGTGTCGCCCGCCCTGGCCCGGGTGGCGGCAGTGCTGCTGTGTGCCGCACCTACCACGCCGCTGCTGTTCATGGGCGAGGAGTACGGCGAACGCGCGCCGTTCCAGTTCTTCACCTCCCACCCGGAGCCCGAGCTGGCCGAGGCGATCCGGCGCGGGCGCGCGGAGGAGTTCACCGCCTTTTCAACCTTTGCCGGCGCCGACGTCCCCGACCCGCAGGACCCGGCGACGGTGGCCCGCTGCGTCCTCGACCACGACCTCGCCGCGTCCGACCAGGGCCGCCGCCGCCGCGCGCTGTACGCCGACCTGCTCGCGCTGCGCCGGGCGCACCCCGCCCTCGGGAGCGGGCGCCGCGACCTCGTGGAGGTGCTCGAGGCGTCCGCACAGCAGCTGCTGCTCGTGCGCGGCGGCGCCGACGGCGGCCGCGTGCTCCTCGCCGTCAACCTCGCCGGATATCCGAGGACGCTGCCCTGGGCGGGCGGGCAGGTGCTGCTATGCAGCGAGGACGAGCGCTACGGGGGCGCGGTGGG
>Ga0136615_10000068_pt1 | contig 37950 bp, 43 predicted proteins | sample AntDrymUQ2882206_2_FD_106647 | JGI IMG/M metagenome (GOLD analysis project Ga0136615, IMG submission 106647) | Polar desert sand microbial communities from Dry Valleys, Antarctica - metaG UQ288 (22.06) | ecosystem: Environmental > Terrestrial > Soil > Desert | place: Antarctica: Dry Valley... | reverse complement strand
CTGGGAACTTCGTGGCCTGAGCGGTCGAGTCGAACGCGCCGTGGTCGGCGAGTGCGTCAACGCGCAGCCCGGTGATCTTGCCGCCCTTGGAGCACATCTCGCTGTACATGAGGTAGTCGCGAGCAAACCCGGTCGAGGCGAGGTTCTCCGAACGGTCCTCCATCCACTTGACCGGTGCGCCGGCGACGATCGAACCTGCGATCGCGCAGACGTAGCCGGGGTAGACCGGCACCTTGTTGCCGAACCCGCCGCCGATGTCGTTGCAGAGGATGCGGATGTTCTGCTCGGGCAGACCCGCCACCTGCGCGTACACCGTGCGGTGTGCGTGCGGCGCCTGGTTTGCGTTGTAGATGTTCAGCTGACCCGTGTCCGGGTTCATGTCGGCGACCATGCCGCACGTCTCCATGGGGCACGGATGGCTGCGCGGATCGAGGATCGTCCGCTTGACCACGACGTCGGCCTCGGCGAAGACGCGGTCACACTGCGCCTTGTCACCGGCCTCCCACAGCGGGCTCGCGAGGTTGTCGGTCTGGCCGACCTTGTCGTCGCGAATCAGCGGGGCGTCGGGATCGAGCGCCTTGCGGCAGTTGACGATCGCCGGCAGCACGTCGTAGTCGACGTCGATGAGCTGCAGCGCGTCCTGGGCGGCGTAGGCATCGGTGGCGATGACGAACGCGACCTCCTGGAGGTGGAAGCGCACCTTGTCGCCCGCGAGCACGGCCTGTGTGTCGTAGGAGATGGTGGGCATCCAGGCCAGGCCCAGCGCCTCGAGGTCCTTGGCGATGACGACCGCCGCGACCTTCGGATGCGCGAGCGCCGCCGACGTGTCGATCGAGTTGATCTTGGCGTGGGCGTACGGCGAGCGCAGGATCGCGCCGTGGACCATGCCCGGAAGCCGGACGTCGTCGGTGTAGTCGCCGAGGCCGCGGATGAACCGCGCGTCCTCCTTGCGCTTCATGTGGCCGAAGCCGATCGGCGCGTCCTGAACCTTGCCGAACTTGTCGCCGGTTACGTGCCCGTAATAGTCCGGGTGACGTCCGGGCCCTGTCTCAACAGTTGCCATGCGGGTTACCTCGCTGTCCTAGCCGACTCGGGGTGCTCCTCGATGTAGGCGGCTGCCCACCGAATCGCCTTGATGATGTTGTCGTAGCCCGTGCAGCGGCACAGGTTGCCGGAGATTCCTTCGCGGATCTCATGGTCGGTCATCTGCGTTGGGTTGGGATGCTTTTCGATCAGCCAGCGGCCCGTGGACATCATGCCCGGGGTGCAGAAGCCGCACTGCAGGGCGTGCATCTCGTGGAAGCCCTGCTGCATCGGGTCCAGGGTGCCGTCCGGCGCCGCCATGCCCTCGACCGTGACGATGTCGTAGCCCTCGGCCATCGCCGCGAGCATCGTGCAGGACTTGACCGGATACGGCGGCTGCGAGCTGTGCGGGTCGTCCATGAGGACGATGCAGATGCCGCAGTTGGACGTGTCACAGCCCCAGTGGGTGCCGTGCAGCTCCGCGTACTCGCGGATGAAGTGGACCAGCAGCAGACGCGGCTCGATGTCGTGCGAGTACGTCTGGCCGTTGATGTTGATGGATACGAGCATGTATCTCCTCCTAGCGCAGCGCCGTGGCCGCGGCGCGGCTCAGGGCTCGCTGGGTCAGGACGCCGGCAACGGCGCGCTTGTAATCAGCCGGCCCGCGGCCGTCGCTGTTGGGCGAGACGTCGGCCGAGGCGATCTCGCCGGCCTTCTGGAAGAGCTGCTCGGACGGCGCCTGGCCGATGAGCTCCTCTTCCGCGCGCTTGATGTGCATCGTCGTCGGGCCGACCGCGCTGCACGCGACGCCGGCTTCCTTGATGGTGCCGCCCTGGATGCTGAGTGCCGCGGAGGCCGCCACGATGGCGAAGTCGCCGGCACGGCGCTCGACCTTCTCGTGCGCGCCGCCGAAGCCCTGGTGGATCGGGAAGCGCACCTCGATGAGCATCTCGGTCGGCTGGACGGCCGTCATGTACGGGCCGACGTGGAACTCCTCCATCTCGACGACGCGCTCGGCGCCGCCGGGGCCGCGCAGCACGGCCTGGCCCTTGAGCGCCACGACGACGCCGGAGAGGTCCTCGGCAGGGTCGGACTGGCACAGCGAGCCACCCATCGTGCCGCGGTTGCGGACAACCGGGTCGGCGAGGACAGCCTCGGCCTCGCGGAAGATGTGCGGGAACGTGCGATCTAGCAGATCGGACTCGAGCATCATCACGTGCCGGGTCAGCGCGCCGATGCGGATGTCGTTGCCCTCCTGGCGAATGTAGCTCAGCTCCGGCTCGAGCGGGTTGATGTCGATCACGTGACCGGGGTTGGCGAGGCGCAGCTTCATCATCGGGATGAGGCTGTAGCCGCCCGCCAGAATTCGAGCGTTGCCGCCTAGCGCTTCAAGCTGCGCTATGGCGTCGTCGACGCTCGTTGCCCGCGAGTAATCGCAAGGCGCTGGGGTCTGCATTGCCAAGGTGTGACGCTCCTCTCCTCCGAAAGTGGTCCGATGGCTATCCTATGCACGCTACGATCGCAGATGCAAACTGGATGAAGCGATCGCTTAATTGACCCTATCCCAGCTTCGCTCGTTCGTTACGGTCGCCCGGCTGGGCTCCGTCAAGGCTGCGGCGCACGCGCTGGAGGTCTCCGAGCCCGCGGTGTCTGGCGCGGTTGGAGCATTGCGCCGTGAGCTCGGCGACAAGCTGTACATCCGCTCCGGGGGGATCATCGAGCTGACGCCCGGCGGGCGGCGGCTGGCCAGCGCCGCCAGCGAGATCCTCGGGCTGGCCGAGGAAACGCGCCGCCAGGTGCGCGACGCGGACGGCCAGCATACGACGACGCTGCACGTCGCGGCGACCCCGCCGTTCGCGGAGTTCGCCGCGGGCCCGCTGCTGAGCGTGTTCACCCACCGCCACCCCGAGATCGACGTCGACCTGCGGATCGCCCGCCGGGAGGAGCACGCTGCGCTGCTGGCCAACCACGCCGCCGACATCACGCTCGGCCCACCGGTCGCCGAGCGCCACGACGTGCCGGCGATGCTCTCCGAGCCGTTTCTGCGGTACGGGCTGATCGTCGTCTCCGCGCCCGGGCACACGCTCGCCTCGTCCAAGGGCCTGGCCCCGGCCGCGCTCGTCAGCACGCCGTGGCTGCTGGGCCCGTTCGAGAGCGAGCGCTCGACCGACACCGGCGCCTTCCTCGCGCGCCAGTCGATCGCGCCGCGGCGCACGCGCACCTACCCGAACTTCGCGGCGGCGCTGGCGCAGGTCGCCTCCGGACGCGGCGTGACGCTCGCGATCGCCCACACGGTGCGCGATGAGCTCGAGCGCGGGGCGCTCGTCGAACTCGACGTCCGCGGGACCCCCATCTCGGGCCTGTGGTACGTCAACACGCTGCGCCCCGAGCTGCGGACCGCCGCGGCGGACACCCTGAAGCGCTTCATTACCACGCCCGACGCGACGCGGGCGATGCTCGCCCGCGGGGGCGGCGTTCCCGCGGAGCGATTCGTCCACATGGGCACGCGGTGGAGCTAGAAGGCCGACTGGTGCGACGCGCGTGCCCCCCTCCCTAGCCGGCCGAGCCCTCCTTCTCCAGGCGCATACGCTCCTGGTGCGCCGAGGCGGCGTTGTGCTCCTCGAGCTCGCAGTAGCGCGGCGGCGGACCCTGGCGCGTGGGATTGTCGGTCTTGTTGGGCGGCGGAACCGCCGGGCTCTCGCAGCCGGGGAACAGGCACACCAGCTCATCGGTGCTGTCGCTCTTCTCGGGCCTCTCGGCCATCTCGGGCATGGGCTGCTCTCCTCTTACGTTGCTCCCTCGGGTTATCGCCGCATTCGTAACGTACCAATCGCGGATCCGGCCGGTATGTTGGCGCGCCAGCGCTCTACACGCCCGCCCCGCCGTCCCTCCGACTTCTGGCGTGATGCGGGCCGGACTGCGCACTTCGCTACGGTCCCATTACGGGGAGGTGCGTGAAATGCACACGGTGGAGAGGCGATGAGCAGCGATCTTCTGACCCATCTCGACGAGGACGGGCGAGCCCGGATGGTCGACGTTGGCGCAAAACCTGAGACCAACCGGGTGGCGACCGCGCGCGCCGTGGTCCGCATGACGCCCAGGACGGCGGCGGCCGTCCTGGCCGGCGACGCGCCCAAGGGCGATGTCATCGGCACCGCCCGCCTCGCCGCGATCCAGGCCGCCAAGCGCACCGACGAGTGGATCCCGCTCGCGCATACGCTGCCGCTGAACTCCGTCGACGTGGACATCGAGGTCGACGCCGAGGCCGGGACGGTGATCGTCACGGCCACCGCCCGCGTATACGCTCGCACAGGGGTGGAGATGGAGGCGATGGTCGGGTGCGCCGCCGGGGCGCTGTGCGTCTACGACATGGTCAAGGGCATCGAGCGCGGGGTCGTGATCGAGCGCGTGGAGCTGGTGAGCAAGTCCGGGGGGCGATCGGGTACATGGAGGCGTGATGACCAACAAGATTGAGCCGCTGCGCGACGGACACAACCGGCTGATCCGCGACGTGCGGATCTCCGTCACCGACCGCTGCAACTTTCGCTGTCAGTACTGCATGCCCGCCGAGGGACTGCCCTGGCTGGAGCGCGACGAGGTGCTGAGCTTCGAGGAGATCGAGCGCGTCGTGACGGTGCTGGCGTCGATGGGCGTGCACGACGTGCGCCTGACCGGCGGCGAGCCGCTCGTGCGCCGCGAGTTCCCGCGTCTCGCGGCCCGGCTGGGCGCGGTGCCCGGCGTGCGCGATCTCAGCGTGACGACGAACGGCTTCCTGCTCGAGCGTGACGCGGCGGCGCTCGTCGAGGCCGGCATCAACCGCTTCAACGTGTCGGTCGACTCGCTACAGCGCGACCGCTTCTTCGAGATGACCCGGCGCGACGCGCTGCCCCGCGTCCTGCGTGGCCTCGAGGTGCTGGCGAGCTTCCCGGAGGCGCACCCGATCAAGATCAACGCGGTCGGCATGCGCGGCTTCACCGAGACCGAGATCCTGCCGATGGCGGAGTTCGCCCGCACGCACCCCTACGAGGTGCGCTTCATCGAGTTCATGCCCCTGGACGCCGACCACGCCTGGGACCCGAGCCTCGTGCTCACCGGCGACGAGATCCGCGAGGCGATCCACGCGGTCTATCCGCTGGAGGCCGTGCCGCGCGAGCCGAGCGCCACCGCGCGCGTCTATAGGTTCGCCGACGGCATGGGCAAGATCGGCTTCATCAACCCGCTCTCGGAGCCGTTCTGCGGCGACTGCGATCGCATCCGCGTGACCGCCGAAGGCAAGCTTCGCACCTGCCTGTTCAGCCTCCACGAAACCGACCTGCGCGCGCCGATGCGCGCTGGCGCCACCGACGACGAGCTGCGCGAGACGATCCGCGATGCCGTCTGGCGCAAGGAGCTCAAGCATCACGTCAACGAGCCCGGCTACCGCCAGCCGGAGCGCTCGATGTCGCAGATCGGCGGTTAACCCGTCGTGCGCCCAGCCTTCGTAGCGGCTTGGTACAGGGCCTCCCGGCCTCCTAGCCTGGTCCCCGGCCAAGCACCTGACGCGTCACCGGCACGCGAGCTCGAAGGCTCGGTACCGGTCGCGTCAAGGCTCGCATGGTGCTTGTGCCGCGGCGATGCCCGCGCCGCGGCCGGCGGTCACGTCAGGCGGTTACGACCTGGCCTCGCGCGCCTTCGACGAAGCCGTTGATGATCATGATCAGCGAGCGTTCGACGTCGAGCTCCTCGAGCGTCATGGTCAGGTGCCAGGCGACCTTCGTGAACGCGTCGTCGGTGATGTTCAGCTCCGAATGCGCGGAGCCCAGCGACACGCCACCCCAGGCCTCGGCGCCGCCGCCGAGGACGAAGGTCAGAAACTGCGCCTGGTGATGCTTGAGCCGCTCTCCGTCGATTCCCTCGAAGTACTTCTGCAGCTCCGGGTCGGCCCAGAGGCGCTCATAGAAGTGGTCGACGACCTTTCTCAGGCCGACCTCACCACCGATCTGCTGGTACATCGCGTCGTGTCGTTCCACCGTGGACATGCGCAACCCCTTTCTCCTCGTGCGATCCTCCGCGAGCAGGCTAGGTCGGCCCGGTGTCGACGAGTGGTCGAGTCGATGAACGGCACATGAACGCAAAGCCCATGGCGCCAACGTGCTGCCGCGCGGCGGGGGTGCTCAGCCGCGGCCGCGGCGAAACGACTGGGCGACCTCGGCGAAGGACGCCTGCAGCTCGCTGAGCTTCGCCGCCGGGACCGCCTGCAGGACCAGCTGGATGACGCGGTCGCCCTTGAAGAGGAAGTAGTGGATGTGCGCGCCGTCGCCGCCGTCCGCGCGGCGGTAGGTGTACGTGTAGCGGTAGCCCGGCAGCCCGTCGAGGGTCACCGCGACCGGTTCCGGAATGGTGCGGATGCGCTTGTCCTGATGCAGCAGGTCGTCGGTCAGCGAGCGCACGATCGGCAGGGTGTCCATCGTGATCGTCTCGAGGTCGGACTTGCGCACGCTGATGCTGACCGCGGCCGACTCGTCGGGCGAGGAGGCCACGAAGCGCACGGCCTGATCCTCGGAAAACCGCCGCAACCAGTCGCCGGGATAGGCGATCGAGACGTCGGTCACCGTGTCGGTGAAACGGCGCGTGGCCGGCGGCTCGGGCTGGGGCTGGGGCGGCGCCTGCGCCGCGGGCGGCTCCGGCTCGGCCGGAGACGGGACGATGCTACGACCGACGACGCCGCCGATAACCAGCGCCAGCACAGCGGCGATCGCGAGGAACGCCGCGACGCCCCCGAGGAGCCAGTTCCGATTCACGATCCCCCAGCCTGAAAAAGAGTCCGGCCGAAGCCGGACTCTTTGTCAGATGTCAGCGCTCCCAGGGCCGAGTGCCCTTGGCCGACAGGCGGGCCGGGCTGCTCGGCGGGTCTGCCTGCGTCGGCGCAGACGACTGCTGCTCCTCGGCGGGCGGCGGCGACGACTCCGTCTTGCCCGTCGGTGCCGGTGGCGTCTCGATCTTGCGACCCTCCGCGTCACGCGTACGAGTGCCCGGCGTAGACGCCGCCTCGTACGGGCTGTGCACGGGGTCGCGACCGATCGTCGGCGACTTCGGGATGTTCTTGCTCGGGTCACGACGGTCGGGCGGAGCCGGGTAGAGCTTCGCGACCTCCGTGGTCGAGTACTTCGCGTCGCGGACAGCCGCGCCCTTGGTATGCGCGACGCCGATCGGCGCGCCGCGGCCGAGGCCGGCCAGGATGCCCACACCACGCGTGTACACGGTGCCGACGTTGATGACCTTGCCCGACCGGTTGACGCGGCGCAGGAACTTCGCGCCCTCACCCGGGAACAGCGACTCGACGAGACCTGCTGAGTCCGGACCGGCCTTCTTCAGCATGAGGTTCTCGAGCGCGTCGCGCGTCACGACGAGCTGCGCGTTGATGTCGTCCACCACGGGGTTGACCGGATTCGTCTTGGCGACGATCTGACCCACCAGCGGAAGCACCACGCTCAGCCCGGCGTTGATCTTGAACAGCTGCACGATCGTCGCGATCAAAAACAGCGCCAGCTCGGCGATGATCACGGCGGTCAGCAGGATGATGATGGCTACCTGAATCTCCACGGAAGCCCCCTAGTAGTCCGGAAGGGCGGCATCGAGCGACCCCCCATAGTCAAGGACCGAGGCCCTGATCGACTTGATGTAGCCCTGCGTGGTGAGCAGGACTGCCACCGCGTCGAGGTCCTTGGATGCCGCCGCGGCAACGCCGGCGATGGCATCGATCTTGGGCGGGATACTCGTGGCCGCGACCAGGATGCGCTTCAGCAACTGCGCCAGGACGACGATCACGAGGGCCAACACGATGACCATGATCCAGAGTGCTGCATCGGCCATCGATCAGCCCCCCTGTGCCTTGCGGACGACGAGTCGCGCCTTGCCTGCGATCACCGGCAGCGTGTCGACAATGATCTTCAGCGGCCCGTTGACGTCGGCCACGAGCTTGAACAGGGGCCGCAGGTGCTGCGACTCCACGGTCGCCAGCGCGCCGCCGAGCGTGCCAAGCCCCTCGGAGATGATCTCCAGGCGCTTGCCCACCCAGTACAGCCCGGTGGCGAGCACGACGACCAGCAACGCCGGCGCCGCCATGCTCAGGATGATCATGAGCTCTGTACTCATACGGTCTCTCCTGCTGCGGTGTAGCAGTCGGTGAGTGCGGTCATGTCGCCGTCTCTCCTGCTGCCGTGTAGCCGTCGGTCAGTGCGTTCATGTAGCCGTCCTGGATGATCGCCTCTTCGATGATCAGGTTCAGGACGGGTGGCGTGGCCGCGAGCTTCGGGATGTTCACCGTCTGCGAGGCCACGATGCCTGCTGTCTCCAGCAGGCTCGCGACGCTCGACTGGATGTCCTTCACGAGGCTCAACAGGAGCATCAGAAGGATGATCACGACGACGATCACGACCGCGCTCATGCCGAGCACGACCTGCCAGATGGCATGCGTGTCAGCTGCTGCGAGGACGACGCTCATTTGCCCACCGCCACCTTCCGCAGGGCCCGGGCCATGTGAAGGATCCGGACCGCCGAGTCGTTGACCCGATCGACGCCGTCAGAGAGGCTCACTGACTGAGCCCTGACGGTGTCGACCCCCGCATCGGCCTGCTGGGCCTGGTCTGCGATCCGTGCCGCCATCGTGAGGATGATGGACACGATGATCACGACGACCACGATGATGAAAAACGCGATCCCCATGCCGATGTACCAATCGCTGTATGTAGCTGCGATGAGGCTCATTGCTTGCACCCCGATCCGCCGATTCGGTTTGCGCTAAGCGCTTCCCGGAGCGACCTCAGCAGGTTGTCGAGGCCAACCAAGGCCACCGGCACCGAGCAGTCAATGCTGTTGGCATGACCGACCACCGTGGAGGCAAACGCCCCATTGCGACCGTCTTGGCCGACGCGTTCATCGATACCGATGAAGTCCTTCTTGATCGCCAGCGCGGTCGTGTTGACCGGCGACGCCAGGTCACCGACGATCGTGGCGACGCCACGGTCGATGCTGTTGACGCGGCTCAGGATCGAGTTACCACTCGACAGGATGCTCCGCGCGCTGCCGCGGATCTCCTTGGCCGAGCGATCGATCGTCCTGACGCTGTCGCCGATCGACGACACACTGGTGTTGATCGAACTCGCGTTGCCGAAGATCTGGTCCACGTTGGACCCGATCGACAGCACCGTCCCGTTGATCTCACCGGCGACCGAGTTGATCTGGCCGACCTTGCCCAGGATCCGCTTCAGCTTCGGGTCGATGCCCTTGCTGGCGACCTCGAGCGTCGTCGCGAGATGTCCCGAAAGCGGCGCTGCCGCCTGGTTGATCTTCGTCGACGTGTTCTGGATCGTCCTCGCCTGGTCGATGAAACCGGACTCCGTTCCGATCTCATCCACGTTTGGCTTGATGACGGCCACTGAGCGATCGATCGACCGCGCGGCCAGCAGCGTCCCGGTGAGGAACATCACCGAGAGCAGTGCCCACGCGATCAGGATCGTGAGCACGACGGGCGACATGCCCCGTGCTCCGCTGAGAATGTCACGCAACATGGCTGGCTAGCACTTGTTGGCGTTGCCGGCAATGAGACCCAGTGCCTGGATCGCCGTCGACTTGCAGATGCTCGTCAGATGGTTGTGAGCATCCGTCAGGCCGGCATTGATCTTGTTCGTGTCCGAGAGGATCCCGCTCAGGCCGTCGCCACTGTTGATGCTCGTGACGAGCGGAATGACTGCTGCGGTGCCCTGGCTCTCGGCGGAGCGAACCTGCCTGAGCTGGCGGTTGATCGTCTTGACGCGGCTGTCGACCGTGACCAGCACGCCCGAGATGTCGCGCAGGGTGCCGCGGATCGTCACCAGACGTCCCGTGGTGCCCGTGAGCGAGCCCGACGTGTCGGTCAGCGAGCCCGAGATCGTCTGCAGCGTGCCCGTCGTGTCCACAAGGGAGCTTGACGTACTCAGCAGCGAGCTCGAGGTGGTACCGAGCGCGTTGTTGACCCGGCTCGTCGACCCGTTGATCGAGGTCAGCGAGTTGAGGATCGCGACGCCCTGGCCCGGAATCGGCTTCAGCGCCTTGTCGATGTCGGTCAGGTTGCCGTTGATCTTCTGGATGTAACCGGGCAGCGGGTCGGCGTCGCCACCGACGTCCGTCAGGGTCGCGTCGGTCGTGCCGAGGGCCTTGTCGATCGAGTTCAGCGCGCTCGTGATGCCGGACAGGAATCCGATCACCACGACCACGACCAGGATCAGGATCGTTCCGAAGATCCAGGTCCAGCGGAGATCTGTCGCTACGCCACGCTGCACGGTGTCCTCCTCGAAGCGGTCTCGTTGCTCTTGCTAACGCGGCTCACGGGAGGCCCCCGCAATCGCCCTTGGGTGCCTTCGGGGAACCCAGGTTGGCGTCGACGTCGATGCACGCCGCCGTGTCCTTGATGACGGTCGCGTCGCCGAGGATGTCGCCGGAGTCGGACTTGATGCCCTTGGCGACGCTCAGCGTCTGGGTCAGGCCCTGGACGATCGACGCGGCATCGGTGTCGATGATGCGTGCGATGCCGAGGATGCCCGAACCGGGACCGGCCGTCTGATTGATGCTTCGAGCCGTGCGGTTGATGGTGCCGGCCACGCTGTTGATCCCCACGGCGACCGTGTCGATCTGCCCAGCCGTCGAGTTGATCGTGCCGGCGGTGTTGTTGATGTCCGTCGCCACGCCGTTGATCGACGTGGCGCTCGTGTTGATCGTTCCCGCGGTCGAGAGGATCGTGCTCGCGAGGCTGTCGATCGAGGTCGCATCACGGTTGATCGAGCGCGCGCGGGCGACGATCTTCGTGAGGACCGCGTCCAGCGGCGTAGCCGTCTTGAGAATCGATGACGCGATCTGATTCGTCTTGACGAGCTGCTGAATCGAGTCGGTCGCCGTGTTGATTCCAACGCCGGTGTCGCGAATGCTCTTGGCCTTGTTGTCGATTGCACGCGCGGTGTTGACGGTCTCCGCGAGGAGCCCTGCCGCGATCGTGACCGACGCTGCGACCAGCACCAGGATGATGACGTTGACGCCCTGCACGCCGCCCGAGGCGCCGCTGGGCCTTGTCGTCGCGCTACCGCTTGTCGCCCCAGCCTGCTGCTGTGGGGACTTGGGCTTCCTCTTTAGCGCTGGCACGGAACACTCCACCGATGCGGCGCCGATGCGCCTGGCCGTATAAGCACTGTGGCTCCCCTCTGTTTGTACGCCCCTGAACCACCACGGTGATGTGCCCACGGTGATGCAGTTGCTCGCTCCCTAGATGACTCCGATTCCGGGTCCCGGTACGTCTCCCTCTGCCCCGACCCAGCCGGTTCTGTGCGCGACACTAGTACACCGCGGGCCGGAATGTCCAGTGGCCGCCCGCCGCCGGCACCCCCCCGGGGGGGTGCGATGCCAAGAACCGTCTGCTTAGCAGCGATTCTTAGCTTCTGTTAAGAACCGTTGACCGGCCGCACCGCGACCTAGCACGAGGGCCCCGGCGGGAGCCCTCGCGGTGGCCCTCGTGTACCTTGGCGAGCATGGCCGTGGACACCGAGCTGGCCCGCCATGTCCTGCCCAAGAACTTCTTGCGGCCATGCCTGCTGCTGCTGTTGCACGAGAGCCCGGCGCATGGCTATGACCTACGCGAGCGGCTGCGGCCGCTGGGCTTCAGCCGCGACGATCCGGGTCGCCTGTACCGCGCGTTGCGCGCGCTGGAGGCGGCGGGGCTCGTGCGGTCGACCTGGCAGGCGTCGACGGGGGGGCCCGACCGGCGCACCTACGAGCTCACGCGAGCCGGTGAGGAGCGGCTGCGCGACGCGGCCGTGGAGCTGAAGGCGATGTACGCGATCCTCGACACGTTCCTGTGCCGCTGCGACTCGCGGCCGGAGCTCGACGCGGCGCGCCGGCGCCGCTGATCGGCGCCGTGTGCGCAGGACGCGGGGCCGGCACAGACCGCGCGGCGTGAGCGGCGACCGGCGCTCGGCGCGGGCACTGCTCGTCGTCGCGTTCGTTGCCCTCGCGGTCGGCGTCGGGCTGCTCGCCTCTGCGGTGCTCGGAAGCGGCGGCGCCGATGCGCCGCCCCTCGCCACGCGCAGTGTGTCGAGTGCCCCGGCGGCGCCGCTGACGACGCCGCTGCCCGACGAGCCCGCGGTGCCGGTGGCGCCCGCGCCGGCCGTGCCGGCAGCTGCTCCCGTGCCGCAGGCGCCGAGCCCCGCCACGCCGCCCATCGTGGCATCGCCCCCGCGCGCGGCGCCCGCGCCGGAGCCGCCGCCCGCGGTGGAGCCCTCCGCGACCTACGCGCCGCCGGGAACCGAGCGCGTCGATGTCGGCATCGGGCCGCAGGGCGCCGCGATCTTCCGGGCGCCCGCGGCGGCGGCTGGGGCGGGACCAGGGGCGAGACCGGTCGTGATCTTCCTGCACGGGTGGGTGGCGCTCGACGCAGCGCGCTACGGGGGCTGGATCGGCCACCTCGTGCGCGGCGGCGCGACCGTCATCTATCCCGCGTACCAGAGCAAGCCCGCCTACGACACGATCACGCCGCTGGCGAACGTCCTGGCGGGTGTACGTGCGGCGCTCGAGCACGTCGAGGTCGCGCCGGGACGGCTCGTCGTCGCCGGTCACTCGGCCGGCGGGGCGCTGGCGGCGGACTACGCCGCCGTGGCGCTGGCGAATGCGCTGCCCGTGCCCGCGGCGGTCTTCAGCGTGTATCCAGGGCGCAAGCTGCGCCACCTCGCCGTGCCGATTCCGGCCGTCAACCCGAGCTTGGTCGCGCCGGACACGCGGGTGCTCGCGTACGCGGGCGAGCGCGACACCGCGGTCGGCAGCGGCACCGCGGCGCGGATCGTCGCGGGGGTGCCGCAGGCGTACGCCACGCTGCGGATCATCCGCGACGACGCCGTCGACGACCACAGCGCTCCGCGCCGCTTCGATCGCGCCGCGCAGCGCACGTTCTGGAGGCCGCTGGACGAGCTCGTCGCCGCGACCGCGCGGCCCGCGGCAACCGCGCGGATCACGCGGGCGCGGGCGCGCGCGCGACTGCGCGCGCCGTAGGCCAAGGTGCCGACCGGCGGCCGGCGCCTCTGTATCGTCCCAATTCGACTGGCCAGTCAGCCAAGGCAAGGAGCGACGTCCGTGGATCTCAACGACACTCCCGAGCAGGCGCGCTACCGCGCCAAGGTGCGCGCCTGGCTGGAGGAGCACAGGCACGAGGCGCCCGCGGAGCAGGGTGAGGACGACGCGGCCTATATCGCGGCGCGGCGCGCCTGGCAGGGCAAGCTCGCCGCGGCCGGACTGGCGGGCGTGACGTGGCCCGTCGAGCTCGGCGGCCAGGGCCTGGGGCCGATCGAGCACGTCATCGTCGGGCAGGAGATCGTGCGGGCGGGCGTACCCAACATCCTCGACGTGATCGGCATCGGGATGCTCGGCCCCACGATCATCGCCCACGGCTGCGACGAGCAGAAGAGCCGCTACCTCGGGCCGATGCTGCACGGCGACGAGGTCTGGTGCCAGCTGTTCTCCGAGCCCGCCGCGGGTTCGGATCTCGCGGCCGTGCAGGCGCGCGCGGTCGGGCAGGCCGACGGCAGCTGGCGCCTGTCGGGCCAGAAGGTCTGGACCACGAACGCGCACTTCGCCGCGCACGGGCTGCTGCTCGCGCGGACCGACGCCGACGTGCCCAAGCACAAGGGCCTGACGATGTTCATCGTCCCGATGGACGCCACCGGGATCACGATCCGCGGGCTGCGCCAGATCTCGGGCGAGGCGGAGTTCAACGAGGTCTTCTTCGACGAGGTGAGGCTCGACACGGACGCCGTCGTCGGCGGCGTCGGCAACGGCTGGGGCACGGCCCTGACGACGCTCATGTTCGAGCGACTGACGATCGGGCTGGGCTCCGAGAGCCTGGGCTACAAGGCCGAGCGCTACGCGGCCGCGATCGCGACCGACGAGCACGCCCGCCTGGACCCCGAGGTGCGCCGCCGGCTCGGCGAGCTGAGCGTCGAGCTCCTGGCGGTGAAGTTCACCGGCTACCGGATGCTCAGCGCGCTGGCGCAGGGTCAGATCCCGGGGCCGGAGGCCGGGCTGGCGAAGGTCACGACGGTGCGCGCGGCGATCGAGGGGGGCGACCTGGTCGCCGACGTGCTCGGACCCGCCGCGCTCGACGCCGACAGCGAGTGGGCGTACATGATCTCCTACCTGCCGGGCCTGAAGTCCGCCGGCGGCACCGAGGAGATCCTGCGCAACACGATCGGCGAGCGTGTCCTCGGGCTGCCGCCCGAGCCGCGCCTGGACAAGGGGATTCCCTTCAGCGAGCTGCGCGCGAAGGAGCGCGCGGGGGCCACCGCGCGATGAACCTCGAGCTGACCGACGAGCAGAGCTTCCTGCGCGAGGCCGCGCGCGAGGCGCTCTCGCGCGTGAAGACCGTGGCGGCCGCGCGCGAGGCGCTCGAGGATGGCGTTGCGCTCCCGGACCTGTGGCCGACCGCGTGCGAGGCCGGCTGGGCGGGCCTGCTCGCGAGCGAGGACCACGGCGGTGCCGGGCTGAGCGCGTTCGACGCCATGCTCGTGATGGCCGAGGCCGGCCGCGTGCTCGCCGGCGTCGAGCTGCTCGGGCACCTGCCCGCGTCGTCGCTGCTCGACGCGGCGGGGGACGAGCGGATCGGTGACGTCGCCGAGGGAACCCTGCGTGCGTGCTTCGTGGCGGCACGCCCTCCCGGCGACCTCGACGCGCGCTGGACGGTCGAGCCGCCGTCGGGCTCCGTGCGCCAGGACGCGCCCGTGCTGGCCGACGACGGGACGCTGAGCGGCAGCGTCGCCTGGGTTCCCGACGCGCCGGACGCCGACGTGTACGTCGTCGTCGCGACGGCCGCCGGTGACGGCGCGCCCGTGGCGGTCACCGTCGATGCCGCCGAGGCCGCCGTGCAGCCCGCCACCCGCTACGACGCGACCCGCTCGCTCGGGCACGTGAGCTTCGACGGCGCGGCCGGGTCGCGGCTGGATGGCGTCGGGGCGGTCGAGCTCGAGCGGGCGTGGTTTCTCGCGCAGGCGCTGCTCGCGGCGGAGTCGCTTGGCGCGGTCGAGACGGCGCTGACGGAATCGGTCACCTACGCGAAGGAGCGCTTCACGTTCGGCCGCGCGATCGGCTCCTACCAGGCCGTCAAGCACAGCCTCGTCGAGGTCCTGCGCCTGCGCGAGAACACGTACGCGCTGCTGCTCTACGCCGGCTGGGCCTACGAGGACAAGCCCAGCGAGTTCGCCCTGGCGGCGAGCGCGGCGCGCGCCTCCGGTGGACATGCGCTCGACTACGCCAGCCGCGCGATGATCTCCGTGCACGGCGGGATCGGCGCCACCTGGGAGCACGACGCGCCGCTCTTCTTCCGCCGCGCACAACTCTCGCGGCGGCTGCTCGGCGGCATCGGCGACGCAACCGATCGGGTCGCGGGGGAGTTGTTGGGCGCCGCGTAGCGGCGACTACAATCGCGGCTGCGGGGCCATAGCTCAGCTGGGAGAGCGCCTGCTTTGCAAGCAGGAGGTCGGCGGTTCGAACCCGCCTGGCTCCACTCCACGAACGACCTGCAAACGCGGCGTTTCGCGGGCCGCGACCGGGCGATCCTCACGCGTTCCACGTGAATCCTGAGCATTAAACGGAACTGGACAATCCCGACACGCCGCGGTAGAACCGCGGCATGGAGGCGTACCAGGAGCAGACGTCGCCCGAGCCCAGCGACGCCCGCTTCCGTACGGATCTCTCCGCACTGACCCAACCGGTGGCGGTGGCGCTCGGTCCGGCGCCCGCGCAGGTGCTCGCACTGCAGCGTGCTGCGGGCAACCGGGCGACGCGCCGGGCGCTCGCAAGGACGCTGCACGAGCGACGCAGCGAGCCCCCACGAACGCGCTTCCTGGCCCGCCAGCAGGTTCCCCAGGCCGCGGAGTCGCCGGTAAGGCCCGTGACGATCCGCTGGACTGGCTCCATCCAATCGTCGTTGTTCGACCTCCTGCGCGGGCTCGGACTCGCCGACGAGCGCGCCGCGACGGTGGCCCGCGCCGTGCTCGCGCAGGTGACGACCTATGTCCACGAAGGCCGCAGCATGGCGCGCGAGGAATTCGAGCGGATCCCGCGTTCGAGCTTCATCCTCGACGCGAACCTCACGGACACGCTCGCCCGCGAGGCCGGCATCGACCCCGCCCGCCTGCGGAGCCAGGCCTCTGTGGTGGGGCAGGTCGAGGAGATCCTCGGACCGATCCGGGCGATGCTGGAGGGCCGGACCCCGCCGAGCCGGGAGGCGCGCGAGCGCGAGGCGGCCCGGTGGGGCGGCCCGCGCGACCCGATCCAGGGCAGCTGGGCAGTGCTGGAAGGCAACGAGCCTCTGGCCCGCGTCTACCTACGGCTCATGGAGCACTACGTCGGCGTCCCGCAGACGGACCCGACACGCCGCGCATCCGCGGGCGGCTTGAGCCAGGACGAGTTGTTGGCCATCGTCGGCACGAACGAGACCCGGCGGCTGTACACGAACCTCTTTACACAGGGCTGGCGGGAGTTCACCGAGGCCGCAGGAGCGGACGTCGCCGGATTCGCACGGCTCGAGGAGCGGATCTTCGAGCAGCTGGCCTGGGGCAACCCGACGGCGGCGCGCAACCAGCTGCGGATCGGCTACGGGGCGCCCGAGAGCGATGTGCTCGGCATCGTCGAGCGCAGCTCGCGCTTGCTCCTCTACGACGCCGCCGGAGAGCCGCTGCGGTCCTTCTCGGGACTGATGATGCGCGATTACGGCTGCGTCGCGGCCCGCCGGCCCGGGGGCGCGATCGAGCTGTCGATCGACGACCCCGCGCTGCGCCTCATGTTCGACATGCTGCGCCAGCAGGTCGCTGACCCCGGCCTGACGGTGGTTCGCGGCGCGCAGGCGTACATGGACAACATGCCGCTGGTCAACGCCGCGGTGATCGATGGTCCGCCCCCGCTGTCGAAGGAGGTCATCGACAAGTTCGAGGCGATGCTGCCGATGTTTCTCGGCTTCCTCGCCGGCCACGCCCTCTCGACCTTCCTCATGGCATCGGCCAACCCGGTCCTCGCGGCCATCGGCGCGGCGCTCAAGGGGCTCCTGGTGGCGGCCGGCTACGTGATGGACATGGAGTTCCTCGGCGGCGCGATGGAACGGCTTATGGACGCCGGCTACCACCTCAGCCGGGTGGTGAAGAACCCCGACGGGCGCCTGACCGAGCTCTCCCAGCACCACCTGACCGAGGGCGCGCGCCCGATCCGCGAGATGATCGCCGACCTGGCGGCGATGTGGCTGGTGCGCGAGCTCGGCGAGGTGGCGGGCCGTAGCATCGGCGAGGCACTCCGTAACCGCGAGGTCGACCGGATCGAGTGCACCCGGTGCAGCTTCAAGCGCCGTGAACGCCGCGTGCGCCAGCGCCAGGCGGAGGCCAACGAGCTGCTCGGCACGAACCAGGGCTGGACCCGCGAGCGCATCGCCGGCGAGCGGACCCGCATCCGTGAGCGCGAGCGGGCGACGGATCCGCGCGAGGTGCGCCATCCCGACGACGCGAGCTCGCACGGGGTTCCGACCGACGTCATCCTCGAGACCATCAACAACCCGGACGTGACCGGCCTGTCTGCCAACGGCAGCTGGGTGTTCTATCGCCGCGGCACGATCGTGTTCACGCGCCCCGGCGACGTCAACTCGGTGACGACCGCGTACGGGAGGGGAGGGCGGGTGCCCGCCCGGCGAGTCACTGACATGAACCAGCTCTACCCCAACCAAGGCCCGCACGGGGGCCGCTGGGAGGCGGGCGACCTCGAGCCGGCGAACACGAGCTGGAGCGAGCTGCAATCCCGGCCGCTCAGCGCCGCGTTCCGATTCGTGCGCATCTGGTGACCGCCGTCGCGCCGTCCCCGACGCCCGGTTGCGTCCGGACACCCGAACAGATCGCGGAGGCAACCTGCTGTGGTAGTGCCGAACACGGTGCGCACCACGGTGTCGCGTATCTGAAAGCCGGCCGCGAGACTCCTCCCTCTGATGGACTCCGTCGCCCCCAACGTCAAGGCCATTGGAGATCCGTCGCGCGCGCCCGCTGCCTGCGGCGCGGCGCGCTCGCTGTTGCCGCGCCCAGTGATCCCGCCGCTGTGGCGCGAAGCTCGCGCAGGAAACCTCCTGCTGACGATGCTGCGCGAGCAGCTCTGTCAGGCCCGACCGCGTTCTCGCCGCGGGGCGCCTGCGCTGCTCGTCCCCGGACTGTTCGCCGGCGACGCCTCCCTGATGCACCTGGCGAGCACCCTGGAGGATCATGGCTGGGCCGTATGGCCATCCGGCATCCGAAGCAATGTCGGCTGCTCGGGCATGATCGTGCAGCGGCTCGTGAACCGGCTTGAGGCGATCGCCGATGACCACGGCGCCCGTGTCGCTCTCGTGGGCCATAGCCGTGGTGGGCTGCTCGCCCGCGCCGCGGCGCAGCGACGCCCGGACCTCGTCAGCGGCGTCGTCACGCTCGCCTCCCCACACCGCGACCAGCTTGCCGTGCATCCCCTGCTGTGGGCCAACATCATGACCCTGGCCACGCTCGGCAGCTTAGGGGTGCCGGGACTCATGCGATTCGGTTGCCGCGGCACGGAGCACTGCTGCCGCGGCTACGACGACGACGTCGCAGCCTCCCTGCCCACCGGCACCGGCTCCGTCTCGGTCTTCTCGCGTCGTGACGGCGTGGCCGACTGGCGTGCCTGCCTCGACCCCGACGGCAGCAACGTCGAGGTCGAAACCAGCCACTGCGGCATGCCAAGCGACCCCGCGACACAGCGAGCGGTCCTCGAAGCACTCGAGAGCTTTGCGTCCTCGCTGCACTTCGAGCCGGTCGCCTTGGCGACAGCGGCTTGAACACCGCCCGCGGTGGGGCGAGTGGCGCAGCTTGGGCGGCCGCTTGCTCACCGCCGGATTCTGCGTCCAACCAGAGCGCCTGCTTGGCTTGTGGAGACCTGCCGGAACTGACTCAGGCCGCGGTGCGATCGCGCTCGTCGAGCCCGACGTAGTAGCGGTCGAAGTTCGCGTAGATGTCGCGCTTCTGCGCTTCGGCGCGCGCGATCCGATAGAGGAGATCGGCGTCGTCGCTGGCGGGTTGCGTCGTGGCGATGCTGTCAGCGCCACACATCGGACAGCGTCCGTGGTCGGCCTGGTGAGGCCACCAGTTCACGTCGCATGATGAGCAGTGGCACGACACGGTCGCCTCCTCTGATGCTGTAGGCCGCGGCGCATCCATCATGAGTCACCGCACCCCAACGCAGGCAGCAACCACAACGCCTCGAGCGCATCAAGCGAAGCCACCCGCGAGGTGTCAAGCTCGACGACGCGACGCGCCGGTGTCGCCGCCATGAAGCAGACCGCACACAGCTCGCCGTAGTGCGCCGGGCGCTTGCAGCCCGCGGACTCACAGCACTGCTCCCAGCGCAGCGAGACGCTCATCGTCGCATCCCGTCCGCTGGCAGCCGTTCTCGGGGGGAGACGCCAACTCTCATGCTGCAGTAGAGGACGCTGTGCCCCGTCCAGATACACGCGCATCGCGGACGACACGGTTGCAGTCGGCGCGGACACCGCGCGGCCTACGCCAGCGGCTTGCCGTCCCGATCCCTCCCGAGCAGGTACAAATCCTTCAGGAAACACACGTGGTTCGGTGCGCTCGCACGGACGTCGACGACACGTCAGCGCACAACGGGACGGGGCCGGCCGAACTGGCGAAGCAGGTCACAGGAGGCAGGCACCATGGCTTCACCGCCGGCGAGACCGACCGACGCTCAACCGCGCACGAGCGCACCGGCGCATCAGACCGAGCGCGCCACGCACGCGCCTGCGGCCGATCAGCGACCCTCGCTCGTTCGGTCGGCGACGAAGTTCGCCGCGCGCTCACACGCACATCAGCGCCGCAGCAACGATCGCGGACCGTTCATCGAGCACCCGCTCGAGGTAGCACGGCTCCTGGGCGACGCCGGCTGTCCCGATGTCGTGGTCGCCGCCGGCCTGCTGCACGACGTCCTGGAGACCACCCAGACCAGCCCCTCCGAGCTCGCGGCCCGCTTCGGCGCAGACGTCGCCGAACTCGTCCAGGCTGTCACCGAGGACCCGTCCGTCAGCAGCTACCGGCAGCGCAAGCAGCTGCTGCGCGAGCAGGTACACAGGGCCGGCGGCCACGCAGCCCTGATCTTCGCGGCCGACAAGATCTCCAAGGTCCGTGAGCTACCCGACCGCGTCGCCCGCGACCGCAAGCGCTACGGCCCGACCATGCCCGCCCACCTGCTGCACGACCTTCACCTGCGCCTCGAGCACTACCACGCGAGCCTGCGCATGCTGCACGGCGTCGCGCCGGCGCATCCGCTCGTCGAACGTCTCGCCGCGGACCTGCGCGACTGCCCGGTCGCGGCCCCGTTTGCGGTGCAGCGGCTGCGCAGCTGATCGCGCGGCCGCGCCCTCAGGCGGCTGCGCTCTCGAGGATCGCCGCGCCCAGCAGCAGGACGGTGACCGCGAGCGCGCATCCGGTCACGACGCCGGACCGCAGCGCCCCCTCGCGACGCGCGTCGAGGTAGGTCGCGCTCGCCGTGGCGACGGCCAGCAGCTCGAGCACGTAGTGGCCGGGCGCGAGCCGCAGCAGCGGCTCGCCGTAGGCGCCGAAGGCGACCGCCACCAGCAGCACGTTGCCACCGAGCACCACGCAGACGGCGACGTCGAGCACCGTGCGAGCGCGCGGCCACCACACGACCGCCGCCGCCGCGCCGAACACGAACAGCAGCGCCCGCGCGTTGTCGAGCCACAGCTGCGCTACGGGGACGTCGACCGGTTGCTCCGGGGTGAGCCCGAACCACGCACGTACGCTGGCGCCGACGGCGAACACCGCCACGACACCGGCTGCGAGCGCTCCCGCGGCGACGGCCGCCGCGGTCACGCGGCTGACGTCGCGCAGCACGCTGCGGGCAGCCGTCATCTGCCTACTTCTATCGTTTCGACCCCTGCGAAACCACGTCGCGGTGATCCGAGCCGGCGGTGTGGCCGGTCTGCGCGACGATCAACGTGATCGCGAGAAACGCCACCGCGACGATCGCCGAGTAGCGCAGCCGCGTCAGGGCGATCGCACCAGCCGCCAGCGCGGCGATCAGCGCGAGTCGCCAGCTCGTGCCGAGCCAGAGGCCGGCGACCATCGCCACCCCGGCCGCCGCCGCCGCGAGCGGACGGGCCCAGCTTTGCAGCGTCCGGCGGCGGGCCACTGGACCTACGTCCCGCGGTCGAACTGGCTGCTCATCAGCAGGCCGATCGCACGGTCGGTCTGCTGGCCGGGCCGGGCCCTGGCGGTGAGATAGACATGCGCCTCGGGCCAGGACAGCTCCGCCTTCACCTGGAGCCGGCGGTGATGCCATTGGGAGACGAGCCCCGTGCGCGGCAGATGGTCCACGACGCCACCGACGCGGGGCCCGAGCGTCGTGCGCCGGCAGTCCAGCAGGTACACGTCCAGGTCGGTGATCGCCAGCACCACCTGCTCGCTTCGACCACCCAGCAGCACGCTCGGGCCGCGCGCGCCGACGTCGAGCACGATGGCCGCGTGCACCGGACGCCCGATGCGCGCCTGCGCCGCGTCGGCGAGCGACATGGGCGGGCGCAGCGCGAGCGGCATCTGCCGTCGCGACCGGTCCCTCATGGCGCCTCCACGGCGTGCGGCTCCGCGACCACCGGCTCGCGCTCTGCCACCATCCCGCGGCGCTGTGTGAAGAACAGCGGCGGCTGCTCGCTGTGGATCAGCAGCCCCTGGCCGGCATGAAGGCGCTGCAACGCCTGCGCCGTCGGACCCTCGTACTCGTCACCGCGCTTGCCGAGCAGCCGCAGCAGCTCGTGGCGCGTGGCCTCGTCGGTGATCGACCCGAGGAAGATCTTGGCCTGCGACAGCGCGAGGATCTCGGCGGCCGCATCGGCCCCGTAGCGCTGGCGGATCTGCGCCAGGGAATGCCAGACCGTCACGAAGCGGATGCCGATCTCGTGCGAGACCGACAGGATCTGCGGCAGCTCCTGCAGCGGCGCGATCTGCGCCGTCTCGTCGAGCGCGAACAGCGCCGGTGGCGACATCCGCCGCCCCGCCTGGCTCTCGTACTTCGTGGCGTAGTACACGAGCGAGCTGAGCATCGTCACCGCAAGCGGCGCCAGCAGCCGCTGGTGCTCGCGGGCGGCTACGACGTACACCGTGTTGGCGCGCCCGTCGAAGAGACCCTCGGGCGTGATCCCCTGCCCGCGTTTGGCGGTACGCGCGACGGCCGGATGCCCGTACGCCTTGAGGTGGACCTGGACCGCCCCGATGATCGAGTCCTTGCGGCGCTCGTTGAGCCCGTAGACCGCCCGCAGGCGGGCGCACGCGTCCTCGGCCCCCGCTTCGGCCAGGATCCCCGCCGGCGTCTGCACGTCGCGATCGCGCACCCAGCCATACACGTCGACGATCGTCTTGGTCGCCGTCAGCGCGGCCGCGTGCAGCAGCGGGGCGGCGAGCTCCTGCGCCGCCTCGTCGTAGTACTCGGCGCTTTCGGTCTCGCCGAGCGCGAGCGCGTGGCCCATCCAGCGCGCGGCGATCAGCGCGTGTGACCAGCGCTCGCATCCCTGCAGCGGATCCCAGCTGTCGGTCTGCTCGCCGAACGGATCCCAGACGAAGATCTCGCCCATGCCCGCCCGGCGCTGCAGCGTCGCGTGCACGACGTCGCTCTTGGCCGCGGTCGACACGACGGGGCCAGCGTGCTCGAGCACGGCGGGCACGATCATGCCGGACGTCGTGCCGCTGTGCGGCGCCGCGATCGCGCAGACCTGGGCGTGCGGCCGCACGGCGACGAGCGCAGGCGGGTTGGCGATCGTCCCGACGATCAGCCGCTCCGGCTGCGGCGCGTCGACGACGAGCGCGTCCTTGACGGTGCGATAACGCCCGAACGCCTGCGGCCGGCGCCCGCGGAAGACGTGGTAGAAGCGCCGGTCGGTGACCGTCTGGGCCATTCGCTCCGCGATCTCGCGAGCGGCGGCGACGACCAGCGCGGCGACGAAGGTGACGATGATCGCCGCCGTGCTCCAGAAGCCCCACACGCCGGGCAGAGACCGCGCCACGTCGCGCGGGTAGGCGGACGCCGGATCGGCCGACCAGAACTCCTCCGACAGCGTGGCCTTCACGGCGTCGCTCACGGCGATCCGCGGGAACTGGCCCGAGTGCACCCAGCCGGCGACCACTGCACAGACCCATCCCATGACCGCCGCGATCGCCATGGCGGCGACTGCGAGGCCCGCGAGCAGCAGCACGGCCTGCTCCTGTTGCTGCTTGGGGGACTTGCGTCCCACGGCGCCTCAGCTCTGCCCGGGGTCGTCGAGGAATCCCGACAGCGCCGTCAGCGCCGCGAGCATCCGCCGCTCGCCGAGCTCGACATGCGCCCCGCTGACGCCCGGGCTGTCGCTCATGAGAACCAGCCGCTCGCAGCAGTCCTCGGCGAGCTGGCGCAGCTCGGCCGCCTGCTGGCCCACGAGCGCGCCGCGCGTGCGCCGCACCCCGCGGACGACGAGCGCCTGCCGGGCGGCCAGCGGCGGCACCAGCCGTCCCGCGAGCAGCGCGCGCGCCCGCTCGGCCGCCCCGGGCCGCGCGATCGTCACCCAGATGACGTGGGTCGCCATCCGCAGCAGCTCGCGCGTCAGCGGGGCGCGAGCCGTGCCGGCGTCGATCACCGTCAGGCCGTGGCGCAGGCGCGCGGCGCTGAGCAGCGCGGTCACGGCGCTGTCGTCGACCGCCGGCGCGTCCGCGGGCGCGGCCGCGATGACGCGCAGCTTGCCGGCGCGCGCGAGCGTGCCCCCCGAAGGCGCCCGCCCCGCGGCGAACTCCGCGGCGAGCTCGCTGAGCGAGAACGGCGCCGCCACGCCCGTCAGCGCCGCCACGTCGCCCGCCGCCGCGTCGGTCTCGCACAGCAGTACGGAGGCGGGGCTCTCCACGGCGGCCTGCGCCGCCAGGCCGTAGGCGAGCGTGCTCGTGCCGGCCCCGCCGTGGAGGCCGCAGACGACGACGCTCGGTCCGGCCGGTCGCGAGAAGCGCAGCCCCGCCTCGCCGGCCGCCGGCTCCAGCCGGCCCGGCGCGAAGTCGCGGTGGGACTGGTCGTCGGCGGGCTCGCCGGGAGCCGTGGTCTGCGCGCGCACCACGGACGCGTCAGCGGCTGCCTGGTGACCGAGATCAGGCGTGATCACGGGCTCTGGTCTCCGCCGGGAGCAAGCAGGGTCTGCACGCGCGCGGCCGGCGAGCCGGGTGCCGCCGGCGTGTGCTGCCAGGAGATGTGGATGTGTGCCATGCCTCCGGCGTGCGCGGGATCGCCGTGTCCGGGATAGCCGTTGTAGCCGATGAAGCGAAACGGGCTGGGCAGCTGGCCGGCGCAGCCCGACGCGCCGCAGGCCGCCCGCCAGCCGAGGTCGCGAACCGCGCGGGCGGCGTCGTCCCAGCTTCCACCGTCGCCCGGCACGAGGTCGATGCCGAGCCCGAGCGGATGCTCGCCGGCGTTGGAGTGGCCGCTGAGCGCAAAGCAGTCGCCGGGCGCCAGGCGATAGCGGCGCAGGATCGCGACGACGTCGGGCACGATGCGGCGATCGCAGACCGCCGACGTGCCCGGCACCTGAGCCAGCCAGTTGCGCCCGCCGGTGAGGCCCTGCGAGATCCCGGAGCCGAGCGGCAGACCAGCGACGCCGTTCGGGGCGCCGCGGTAGCGCTCGGCCCACTGCTTGACCTCCGCGACGTACCAGGACGCGTGGTTGTAGGCGAAGATCGCCGCATCCCAGTCATTCGGCGCCCCGCTGGCCTGCAGGTAGGCAGCCGCCGCCGGGATCGCGTCCTTGGGATCGAACGGGCTCGTCTTGCCGTCGTGGTTGCCGTCGACGCCGTAGCTGTCCCACGTCGATGGCTGTCCGACCACGCTGAACTGCATCGGGCCGCTGCAGCAGCCAAACGAGTTGACGCCGGAACGCACGCCGGGCGCCCGCGAGCGGCCGTGATTCGTCTCGATCTTCCCGATTGCCGCAAGGTACTCCCAGCCGCCGATGGTCGCGCCGGCGGTCTGGTACGTGCGCAGGTAGTCGCCGGGGATGTCGCGCAGCGCCAGCGGCGAGGGCGCGTAGCTGCCGACCGGCGCCGAGCTCTGCAGGCCGCTCAGCAGCCCCACCGACAACGCGGCCAGCAGGACCGGCAGGGCAACCAGACCGAGCAGCAGCCACAGCAGCCAGCGGCGCTGCGACCAGGCGAGCGCGGCCGTCCGGGCCCCCCCGGCCGCTGCCAACGGCACGGGCATTCAGCGAACCTGGCTGACGGCCCATCGCTGGCCCTGTCGTTGCACCGTGACCAGCGTGGCGTAGCGGCTCTGGCCGTCGTCGATGCGCGCCAGCAGGATCACCCGGTTCGGCGCGATCCCCGACAGCTTCAGCGCCCCCTGCAACCGCGGGCGGGCCTTCTCGGCCAGCGCGGGCGGAACGCGCGGCGTGTGGCGCACCAGCTCGCGGCGCAGGGCCGGCGTGACGCTGGTGATCGAGCTCGCCGCACGGCGACCGTAGCTGTAGGGCAGGTAGCCGGCGAGGAAGCGGCGCGCCGCCTTGGAGGCATCACGCACGGACCGCCGCTGCGCGGCCGACATCTGTCCGACCTCGGAGCTCTCGGTGCCGCCGGAATCCGTCGACTGCGCGGGCGCGACCGCGCCGGGGGTCGTCGCCGTCGCGACGGCGGGCGTCGACGTCGTGTTGCTGTACACCCCGGCGCCGCGAACGTACTCGTCGCCGCACCCGGCGAGCGCGGCCGCGCCGGCGAGCGCCGTCACCACGACGATCAAGCGGCGCGCCGGCACAGGTGGATCCTCATCGCGCCGCCGCGTCGTCGGCGAGCTCCTGCAGCGCCTCCCAGGCATCGCCGTCGTGGCTGCGCAGCGCGGCCGTGCGGCGGGGGACGTCGCGCCCCGGCTCATTCGTCGCAAGCCAGTACTCGAGCCCTCCGAGGCGCAGGCTGACCTCGCCACGGCCGCGCGGTCCGTTGATCCAGTAGGCACGGCTGTAGCGGCCCTTGGCGGTCTTCAGGCGACTGATCAGCCGCACCTCGGTGTCCGACAGACCGAGCGTGTCCTGCAGGTAGCGCAGCTCTTCGATCGACTGCTGGAAGAAGAGCTTCATGTTCGCCGAGCGCAGCAGCGGGCGGCCGTACTCGTTGTCGAAGTCGCCCAGGTGCTGGCTGATCGCCAGCATGAACAGGCCGAGGTGGCGGCTGCGGCGCGCGAGGTCGTTGAAGAACTCGCCGGTGGCGCGGCGCTGCACGAGCTTCCACGTCTCGTCGCTGAACAGCGCGTCGCCGGGAAACAGCGCGGCCGGCCCGCCGTGGCTCAGGCGCTCGGCGCGGCGGCGCTCGACCTTCGCGACGGTGTGCTCGAGCGCGATGAACATCGCGGGCACGAGCTGGTTGCGCGCCGGCCGGGTGTCGAACACGACGAGCGGCGCGTCGTCGGGCACCGTCGTCGGTCGGTCGACGAGGTAGGCGTCCTCGCCATCCTCGACGTAGCGGCTCAGGCGGTCGGCGAGGCTCGAGAGCGTCGCCGAGCGATCGGTCTCCGCGCCGCCCGCGGCCTCCCGTTCGGCCTGATGCTGGCGCTCGAGCTCGGCGCGCAGGTCGCGCTCAAGCGGCGTGCGTTGCTCGCGTGCACAGCGGTTGTAGACCCCACGGATCGCTTCGCTGAGCAGGTTGCGCTCGCGCTCGGAGATCTCGTAGCGATCCGAGCTGGCGTGGTGGTCGCCGACCAGCAGCTCGTGCAGATCGCGCAGGAAGGCGATCTTCTCGGGACCGACGCGGCGCACGTCGGGCACGTCCCACGGGTTGATCGTGGCGTGCGCGTCGCCGCCGCCGATCGACAGGTGGGCGGCGCCGGGCACGAGCTTGGTCAACAGCTCCCAGTGTCCGCTGCGGTCCAGCACCGTGACGGACGGGCCGTAGGGCAGCAGCCGCGCCGCCGTGACGATCCCGAACATCGTCTTGCCCGATCCCTGCAGGCCGTTGGCGAGCATCAGGCCATTGATGAACGTGCGATCCCAGGGGTTGAGGTTCTCCAGCGTGTGCACGCCCTCGGCGAAGAAGAACGGCATCCCGGTCGGGCTGCCGCAGCTCGGCCCGACGAGCGGGATCGTGTCGCCGACGTGGCGGCTGACGTACTTCTTGGTCCGCCTGGCGACATCGCGCCCGAGCGGCAGCGTCGACAGCCACAGGTCCTTCTGCATGAACCCGCCGAACTTCGCGTCGGCGTCGGCGGCGTCGCGTAGCGCGGCGACGGCGCGCTCGGACGCCTCGACGAGCTTCATCGGATCGGGCAGCGGCCCCGGCTCACGGACCGTCTGGTAGATCGCGACGTTGTAGACCGACGACCGCTGGCGGCCGCGCAGCTCCTCGAGCAGCTCGCGCGTCTCGTCCTCCTGCGCGAGCATCTCCTCGTCGGGCACCCTGCGCCGGGCGCGCACGCCCTCGTTGACGCCGTGCAGCCGCCGCCGCCGGCTGCGCGCGCGGCGCCGCTCGACGCGCCGGTCGAGCGCGTGCACGTGCACGCTCAGCGCGAACGGCCGGTCGATCTCCATCGCCTGCAGCAGCCAGCCGAACTCCGTGAAGTCCGGGATCGACGACACGTACAGCACCCGCTCGAGATCCTGCTCGACGCGGATGAACCGGCTGTCGTCGAGGTCCACGGGCGAGGCGGCGATCTGCTCGCGCAGGCGGTGCGCCGCGGCCGCCGCAGTCTGCGCGTCGCCGAGCTCGTCGAGCGCACCGAGCACCTCCAAGCGCGGCAGGTAGCCGGTGCCGACGCTCGACGGGTTGAAGCGCCGGAACAGCAGTTCGGCGACCTCCGGCCCGGCGAGCAGCTGGGCCGACAGCTCCAGCGATTCGAGATCGCTCATGATGTTGTCGGTGTGCACGAGCGACTCGCGCAGGGCGCGATGGTGCTCGTCCAGACCGCGCGTCAGCGGTGCGCGCGGCAGGCGCCGCCGGCTGCGCGGCCGCAGCGCCTCCCAGTCGACCTTCGCGACCGGCCCCGCCGGCACGAAGGGCACCACGACGTACGTCCGAAAGCGCACGGCGGCCTGCGCGCTGGCGTGCGCGATCAGCGACTGCTCGTGTGCCTCGGCCAACCGCCGCAGCGCCTCGGCACGCTCTGGCGGCTGGCGCTCGAGCGCGCGCTCGACCTCGGCACGGGTGCTTTCCAGCACCTCGGCGAGCAGCACCGGCGCCGCCTCGACGTAGAACTGCAGCGACTGACCCGGGCGCAGCCGGCCGACCATCGCCGCGAAGCCCTCGCCGACGCGCTGCTGCTCCTCGCTGCCCATCACCCGCGGGTTGCGGGGCGTCACCTCCGCGAAGCGCACGAGCGCGCCCTCGCCGGTCACGAGCACGCCCGAGCGGTCCAGCGCGACGACGTCGAGCAGGGCACCGGATGCCGACGGCTCGCTGGTCGCGTCGCGCTTCTTGGTCTTGGGGATCACGTATCCCATACGCCCTCCAGCTGGCGCCGCGCGACGGCGACGTCCTCTGACGAGCGCGGGGGCGGGGGCTCTTCGGTGCCGGTCTGTGCGACGACGTACCCGGCGGACGTCTCGCCCGCGCCCGGCAGGAAGTGCTTGTCGCCCCGCGCCCAGCGGTACAGGAACACGAGCGTGTCGCTGATCGCGATGTCCGCGCCGCTGACCGCATAGGACAGCGAGACGGGCAGACCCGCGAGGAACAGCGACACGCCGATCGTCACCCCGGGCGAGAACGGGGAGAGATACATGCCGAAGATGATCGCCACGAGCGTCGTGCCACACAACGCCGTGTACTGGCCGATCGTCAGCCCGCTGAGGCGCAGCGGATCCTCGAGGTGCTTGTAGGTCTCGTTGCGGGCGGCTGCGGCCATCTCCTCGGTGATCATCAGCCGCCCACCTTCATGGCGCCCTTCACGTAGCCGACGTTGCGGACGGTCGTGACGCCGCGATTGATCCCGGGCGAGATACCGGCCTTCATCGCCTGGCTGAGGACGGCGAACGGCAGCCGGAAGGCGATGATCAGCGCCGCCAGCGCGATCAGCGGCGAGAGCACCGCGTTGATGGCGTCGCCGTTGTCGCCGGGGAACAGCGCGTCGGTGCTCAATACCGCGAACGTGCCGAAGCACACCGCCCAGAGGATCGGGAAGATGAGCAGGCCGACCATCGCCTGCAGGAGGCTGCGCAGCGCCCAGCTGAGCTCCTCGATCGGCCACAGGGCGATCGCCAGCGGCGATGCCACGAACAGCACGGCCAGCAGCGCGGTCACGATGACCTTGACGACCAGCAGGACGATCGCCATGACGATCGCGGCGATGCCGACGAGCATCGCGATGCCGCCGCCCGACAGCGGCGCGTCGCTGATCGTGCCGGCCATCCCCTTGCCCAGTCCGTCGCCGACGACTGGGTTGACGACGAGGGCGGCGGTGAACGCGTTGACCGCGCGTGAGACCTGGTCAAAGACGATCGGGAACAAGAGCAGCATCGCGATCGCGCCGACCGTGCGCCCGAAGCCCATGAGCGCCTCGTAGGCGCCGCTGCCGCTGTAGCTCGACAGCCAGTAGCGCATCGACGCGATGACGAAGCTCAGCGCCAGGAGTCCCCACGCCCCGCCGGTCACGTAGTCGCGATAGTCGTTCAGGCGCGGGAACGCGCTGTTGTCCGTCAGCAGCGGAACCGACAGCAGAAGGTTGACGAGATGGCTGCCGAGTTCGTCGAGCTGGTCGCCGAAGATGAACTGCAGAATCGCCTTGAAGCCGTCGACGACCCACTGCGACGGGTCGAGGCCGGGGACGTTGATCCCGGGAAGCAGGTCGGCGGGGCTGGGCAGCGCGGCAGCGGGCTGCGGCGACGCCAGGCCACCGACGAGCACCAGTGCCAGCGCGCATGCCACGGCGACCGTCATCGGCCGCCCGAGCACCTGCTCGGCGGCGGGCAGCCGCCTGGGTCGCGTGGCGCGCGGGGTCACGACATGATCCCCTTGGCCAGTAGCACGATGCCGACGCCGACGGCCGTTCTCGCCAGCCAGGTCGTGCCGTCCGGATTACCCGCGATCAGCATGCCGCCGGCCGCGATCAGGCCCAGCGCCCCCGCCGGAATCGCGAGATAGATGACGTAGGTCGCCAGATTGTCGAGAAAGCGCGACACGTCAGCGAACCCGTTGGTTCCACTGGTGCCTCCGGCGGCGGTGCGCAGCGCAGCCATCGGCGCCGTGCACGCCACCACCATCGTGGCCAGGGTCAGACCCCGGCCGACCGTCCTCAGATGTCCGTTCATCGCCTTCCCCTCTAGCGTTGAGTTGGTGACTGCATGCCGCTGTCGGGCGCTGTCGGGCAGTCGTCGTCCCCGGCCAGCGCGCCGCCCACGAGCATCGCGAGGCCCAGCAGCACCGCCAGCCCGACGCACAACGCGGCAGCGAAGCGCGGCCGTTCCCGTAGCACGCTCATCCCAGGCCCTCACCGACCGCCGCGGCGAGCCGCTTGAGCGGGACGCGCGTACTGCGGTCCAGGGCTTCCAGCGCGTAGGTGCCCTGATCGAGCATCACGCGCAGGCGCTGGTCGTAGGGCAGCACGACGCGCTCCTCGAGATGATGGCGCGCGAAGTGCTGCTCGATCGCGCTCATGTCGCCGGCGCCCTCCGGGCGCGGGTTGTTGAGCACGAGCGTGCTGCGTTCCGGCAACCCGACGTCAGGGTCGGTCAGCACCTTCGCCACGTTGTTGGCCGCCACATAGTCGGGCGTCGCGAACACGACCGCCTGGTCGGCCACGCGCAGCGCCCACTCCTGCAGGTCGCCGATGCCGCCCGCGCAGTCCATCAGCACCACGTCGGCGCCGCGCAGCAGCCCCAGCGCACGCGCGTAGTGCTCCGGCGTCAGCGCCCGCATCTCCGCCCGCGTCGACGGCGCACCGAGGATCAACAGCCCGTCTTCCAGCGTGGAGAGATACGGCCGCAGCTGCGGCGGGTGCGGTGCCTCGTCGAAGTCCGCGAGCAGATCGCTGAGCGTCTTGTCCGAGCGCCGCGAGTCGGGCGCCAGGTCCCCCGCCGGCCCGTAATCGCGATCGGCATCCATGAGCACCACCGTGCCGCACCGAGCCGTCGACAGCAGGCCGCCGACGGCCCGCGCGACGGTCGTCTTGCCGACACCACCGCGCGGCCCCACGAACACGATCAGGTTCGTACGCGACGTACTGGGCAACCGCGCCAGACGGCGGTCCTCGGCGTACTCCGCAAACTCCGCGCGGGACGTCAGCGCGTCGCCGATCCAGCCCCGCAGTCGCCGCAGCAGCGACGCATCCTGATGATGCACCTCGTTGCGCAGGATCGGCCGCGGCGGACGCTGAACGCCGCTGGCGTCCGTGAGCGGCTCTTGGACCGGTGCACGCGCGGCCGCGACTTCCCGGCGCCGTGCCGGACTGGCGGCACGCGAGCTCGCCAAGCGCTCCCGCAGGCCGGCACCGACGCCCTGGCCCGCGGGTATCGAGGGCCGCGGCACCCGGCGCACAGGAGCGCCGTTGGCCCGCGCACCGGGCGCCGGCTTGCGCGCCGACGGCGGCGGCTTGCGTACAGGGCTCGCGGCGCGCTCGGCATGCTGGGCAGCGTCGTGTTCGCGTTCGCGCGGACCACGCGTCTCCTCTTTGGCGTCAGCGGCGTCAGCGAAAAAGTCATCGTCGAGGCGCATCGCGTGCCCTTCGCTCTCGCGCGTGCTGCTGCCGCACCGGCAGCAGCGTTACGCTATTTTGTGGAGTGATGGTTCGCGTCTTCCATGTTCCCCGTGAACTGGCAGATGGATAGCGACGCCGCGCAGCACAAAGTCCCCTCGCCGCGCATTGTGCGCCGCGGCTACTGCGTCGCATAGGGATTACGTGAAAGGGTCCGGAACGCATAGGTTTCGGCGGCAAACCCAGCGCAAAGCGACAGGTCTGCGCCCGTAGAACAGCGTACATCTCCGCCATCCGGCGGATGATTGCGCACTCGGGGCCTCGATGCCATGAACCGGCTCATCTGCAGGGACACGCTCACGTTTTGCTGACCCGCCGTGCGCGCGGATGAGCGCCGGATACGCTGCGCGCCGTGACAGACCGGGCGGCGGTGGCGCATCCGCACAGGGCGCTGGCGGGCAGCGTCGCGGGCAAGAGCATCGAGGCGCTGACGCTCGCCGCGCTCGCGGCGCTCCTGCCGCGTGCAGGCACGTTCACGGCCCTGCGCAGGCGGCCGTGATCTCCGTCGTCGTGCCGACGTGCGACCGGCCCGCGGCGCTGGCGCGCTGCCTCGCGGCGCTGGCGCGGCAGCGAACGTCGTCGCCGCTGGAGATCCTCGTCGTCAACGACGGGCACGGGTCGGTCGATGCACCAGAGGCCCGCCTGATCCGCGCCGACGGCACGGGGCCGGCCGCCGCGCGCAACCGCGGCGTCCGCGCGGCGCGCGGCAGCGTGGTCTGCTTCACCGACGACGACTGTGCGCCGCAGCCCACGTGGGCGCAGCGGCTCGCCGACGCCTGCGCGGACGGCGCGGCGGCCGCCGGAACGACGATCGCCGATCCCGCCGCGGGCGCGGCGGCGGGCGCGGCGCAGCTGCTGACGAACACGCTGATGGCCGCCTCGCGCGACGGCGACGGCGGGCTGCGCTTCGCGCCGACCTGCAACCTCGCCTGCCACGCCGCGACGCTCGCAGCGCTGCCGTTCGACGAGTCCTTCGCGCTCGCGGCCGGCGAGGATCGTGACTGGTGCGCGCGGCTCGTCGCCAGCGGCTCGCTGCTGCGTCACGTGCCCGACGCGGTCGTCGTGCACGGGCCGCAGCTCGGCGTGCGCGGCCTCGTGCGACAGCAACTGCGCTACGGCCGCGGCGCGGTCGGCTTCGCGCGCGCCGGCGGCGTGCCGGCGGGCGCCGGCTTCTACCGCGAGCTTGCGCGCAGGTCGGCGCGCGCGGGTGCCGCCACCGCGTCGCTCGTCGCGCTCGCGCAGATGTCGGTCGCCGCCGGGGCGGCGGCGGAGCTACTGCAGCAGCGGCTCGCCCGCTAGGCCGGCGCGGTCGCTGCCGCAGACCGCGGCGACGGTCGCCGCCACGTCGCTCAGGCGCGCCGGACGACCGTTCTGCGCCGGCGCGTCATGGGCGCCGGGCGCGACGACGGCCCAGGCGTCGCCGGGCGTGTGGTTGCCCGAGCGGCCGCTGCCCGTGCCGCGCCGCAGCACGTCGCCGAAGCGCGGCGAGTGGACGCCCGCGAGCTTCGTCGCGGGACGGTCGCTCCACTGCACGACGAGATCGGGCAGCTGGCCGGCGCGCGCGCCGGTGTGGTGGTCGCGGACGCGATCGACGCGCGCGACCGCCGGCGTGCCGTCGGGGTCGGCGAAGGTGGCCAGCCCTTCGGCGATCGCGGCCAGCAGCGCGTCGGCGTCGTCCGGCGCCACGATCCCGTCGCGCTCGCGGCCGCGCAGGTTGAGGCGGATGTAGCCCTGGTTGTCGGCCGGGTGGCAGAAGGCGGCGGTCTGCGACCAGCCGATCCCGCGCAGCTCCAGGCGCGCCGTCAGCTCGAGCGCGGCACGGTCGGGCAGTGCTCGCGCGATCGCGCCGCGGGCGCCCGGCGGGATCGCGGCCCGCAGGCGCCAGATCGCCCCCGCGCCGCCGCCGTCGCACGGCAGCGGGCCGCCGGCGAGCACGGCGGCGAGCATCTGCGGCAGCAGGTCGGCACGCGAGCTGTTGACGTCCATCCCGACCGCCGACGCGACGATGACGTCGGCATCGCCCGGCAGGGCGGCGAGGACGCGCCCGGAGGCGCGGTCGACCGCCGCGTAGACGTCCTCGAGCGCGCGCTGCAGCAGCTCGCGCTCGCGTCCCTGCGGCTCCTGCGCCAGCTGCGAGAGATCCCAGAACTGGTGGCCGGCGAGGTGCGCGGCGCTGAACGTCAGCCACGCCAGGTCGTAGGGCTCCTCGCGCCCGAGCAACTCGATCGCCGCGCTCGCGACCCGCTCGGGCGCCGCGACGAGCCTGGCGCGCAGCGCGAGCAGCTCGCGCACCGTCGGGCGGCCGAAGATCTCCGTCGCGTGCGGGCCGCTGCCGTGACGCCTGGCCAGCTGGCGCCCGGCCGCGCGCGGCAGCGACCAGCGCGGCAGCACGACACGGTCGCGAAAGCCCCAGCCGCAGACGTACGTCCCCTTCCAGTCACGCGGCGGGCGGCTCTCGTAGGGATCGATCGCCAGCGTGCGTCGCCCCGCGCGCGCGAGCCGTTCCCAGACCGCCGGGGGCGCCGGAAAGGCCGTCATGTAGCGCGCGCGCTGCGCGGCCGCGTCCCACTGGAAGGGATAGAAGAGGCCGTGGTCGGCGAGCTCGATCCCGCTGTAGAGCGTGTGAAACGCGCCCGCCGCGAAGTGGTCGGCGGGCGTCTCGAGCGCCACGCGGCGGCCGCGCTCGATCAGCCCGGCGAGCACGGGCAGGCGGCCGGCGGCGAGCATCCGGTCGAGCACCGCGACGCTGGCGGCGTCGAACTGCAGGACGCAGATCACGAGAGCACCGTGACGCCCTCGATCGGCTCCGTGTCGCCGCCGACGGCGGCCGAGCGGCGCGCCGCGTCGAGCACGCGCATGACGGCGGCGCCCTCGCCCGCGGTCGCCAGCGGGCCGGGATCGCCACCCCGCAGCGCGCGCCCGTAGGCCTCCAGCTGCAGCGTCAGCGAGCGTACGAGCGGATGCGCGCGTGGCGTCACCCGGCCGAGCACGCCGCTCAGGCGCCCGCCGCGCTCCGCGCGTGCCAGGCGCCGGCCGCCGGCCTGGCGGATCTCGACGAGCTCCTGATGGGGCCGGTTCGTGGCGCACTCGATCTTCACCTCGGCGCGGGTCGTCGCCAGCACGAGCCCGGCATGCTCGCGGCTGGCGCTCGCGCGCACCGCCAGCGGCAGCGACGCGGTGAGAAACAGGGCGAGGTCGATCAGGTGCGGCGCGAGGTCGAGCATCGCGTCGTCGCCGCGCGTGACCGGGCGCCAGGACTTGCGCCGGTAGTGCAGGACCATGTTCAGCTCGAGGTCGCCGTCGGACGGCACCCGGGGCTCGAGCGCGAGCCCCTGGTCGAAGCGCCGGTTGAAGCCCAGCCAGGGCGCCGGGGTCAGCGCCGCGAGCCGCAGCGCGCCGGGCGCGTCGGGTGCGGGCGGCTTCTCGACGAGCGCCGTCAGGTCGGCGTGCGCCGCGGCCGTCGCCGCCTGCTCGTGGTCCTCGGGCGGCGTGCAGATCACGATCCCGTCCAGCGGGCCGGCGACCAGCAGCTGGTCCAGCCGCGCGTGACCGGAGGCGCGCAGCCTGCCCGCGAGCAGACCGCGACGGTCGCGGTCGGGATCGCACACGGCGACGATCTCGACGCCCTGCGCCGCCTCCGCGGCGGGCGCGTAGCCCAGCTCGGCCAGCCGGCCGCAGCCGACCAGCCCCAGGCGCAGCGGCGCGTCCGTCATCGCCCGCGCACCCACAGCAGCACGCCCGCGGGAACCGACGCGGCGGCGGTGAGGTGGTGGACGAGGTGCAGCGGCACGCCGGCGAGCGCGAGGCGCGGGCCGCCACGGCGCGCGAGCAACGCGTAAAAGCGTGCGTTGGGCGCGACCATCGCGGCCAGCGCGAGGGCGGCGACGCGACCGCGACCGGTGACCGCACCCGCAGCGGCCAGCACCGCGGCGGCCGCCGCGAGGCGTTGGCGCCCGGAGAGGTTCAGCGCGGCGCCACCGGCGCCGCCGCGCTCGAGGCGCAGCGCCACCCACGGTGCGCCGCGCGCGGCGAGGTCCGCGCGCAGCATCGAGCGCAGCGTCCAGCGCTTGAGGTGCGTGCCGCGCGCCCGTGGGTCGAGCGCGATCCGGCGCCCGGCGGCGTGCAGGCGCATGCCGAGCTCGATGTCCTCGATCGACGGCCGCGGGTAGCGGCGCGCGTCGAAGCCGCCGACGGCCTCGAAGGCCTCGCGCCGGACCGCGCCGAGCCCGGCCCAGAACGTCGTCGCCGGACCGGCCGCGCTCGTGTGCACGTGGTGGTGCAGGAGGTTGCGAAAGCGCGACACGGTCGCCGTGGCCGCCGGGTGCTCGTCGTAGGCGCCGAACACCGCGTCCAGCGCGTCGTGCTCGAGCATCTCGCGCAGGCGGCGCAGGGCGTCTGGATGGACCTCGACGTCGGCGTCGACGAAGACGACGATGTCGCCGTCGGTGCGGGCGACGCCGGCGTTGCGGGCGGCCGCCGGACCGCGGCCGCGCGCGGCCGTCACGACCTCGACCGCGTGGGCCTCGCTCGAACGCTCCAGCGCGGCGAGGCAGCGGCCCAGCGTGGCGGGCGCATCGGTGGCTGGAATGACAACGGTCAGCAAGTTAGGAGAACCTAAGTTAGAGTGCCCTAATCGTGCGAAGCACAAGGGGGGAGTCGTTCGCCGTGCTCGGCGCGGGACCGGCTGGGCTGACGGCAGGCTACGTGCTTGCGCGCAACCAGCGGCCGGTCGTCGTGTTCGAGAGCGGCGATCAGGTCGGCGGCCTGGCGCGAACGGTCGTGCGCGACGGCTACCGCTTCGACCTCGGCGGCCATCGCTTCTTCACGAAGTCCGGCGAGGTCCAGCGCCTCTGGCACGAGGTGCTCGACGACGAGCTGCTCGTGCGCGAGCGGCTGTCTCGGATCTACTGGCGCGGGCGCTTCATCGACTACCCGCTGCGCCTCACCGACGTCATGCGCAAGGTCGGCAGCGTCGAGCTCGCGCGCTGCGCGGGCTCCTACGCGGTGGCCCTCGCGCGCCGCGGCGGGCGGCGCGGCGCGGGGGTGACGTTCGAGGACTGGGTCTGCGATCGCTTCGGGCGGCGCCTGTTCGAGCTGTTCTTCAAGAGCTACACCGAGAAGGTCTGGGGCGTCCCGACAACGCAGCTCAGCGCCGACTGGGCGGCGCAGCGCATCCGCACGCTGTCGTTCTCGCGCGTCGTGCGCGCCGCGCTGCTCCACGACGGTGCCGACGTGCGCAGCCTCATCGAGCAGTTCTACTACCCGCGCTTCGGCCCGGGACAGATGTGGGAGGCGATGGCGACAAAGACCGTGGCCGCCGGCGGCCAGGTGCGCCTCGGCGCGCACGTGAGCCGGATCGAGCTCGAGCAGGGCAGGGTCGCCGCCATCCACGCCGCGGGCGAGCGCGTCGCCGTCGACAACGTGATCTCCTCGCTCGCGCTGCGCGACGTCGTCGCGCTCGCCGACCCGCCGCCGCCGGCCGCGGTGCGCCGCGCCGCGGCGGGACTGCGCTACCGCGACTTCCTGACCGTCGCGCTCATCGTCCGCGGCGAGGACCTGTTTCCCGACAACTGGATCTACGTGCACGATCCCGGCGTCCGCGTCGGGCGGATCCAGAACTTCCGCGCGTGGAGCCCGGAGATGGTGCCCGACCCGCAGCGCACCTGTGTCGGCCTTGAGTACTTCTGCTTCGAGGGAGACGACCTGTGGAACGCGCGCGACGACGAGCTCGTCGCCCGCGCGACACGCGAGCTCGATGCGATCGGCCTTGCCCCCGCCGAGCGCGTCCAGACCGGCCACGTCGTGCGCGTCGCGAAGGCCTATCCGATCTACGACGCCGACTACGACGCGCGCGTCACGACGATCCGCGGCTGGCTGGCGGGCATCGCCAACCTCCAGCAGATCGGCCGCAACGGCCTGCACCGCTACAACAACTCAGATCACTCGATGCTGACCGCGCTGCGTGCCGTCGACAACGCCTGCGCGGATACGGCGCACGACCTGTGGGCCGTCAACGCCGACGCGGAGTACCACGAGGAGGCGGCCCCGCGGGTCCAGCCCTACCGCGTCGCGCCCGTCACGCCCGCGCTGGGTGCCGGCGACGACGAGCTCGCCGTCGCCGGGCAGTCGATCGCGTAGACGCTCCACTCGCCGTCGTGCGCG
>Ga0136615_10000067_pt1 | contig 38015 bp, 35 predicted proteins | sample AntDrymUQ2882206_2_FD_106647 | JGI IMG/M metagenome (GOLD analysis project Ga0136615, IMG submission 106647) | Polar desert sand microbial communities from Dry Valleys, Antarctica - metaG UQ288 (22.06) | ecosystem: Environmental > Terrestrial > Soil > Desert | place: Antarctica: Dry Valley... | reverse complement strand
GTCGAGTTGCCAAAGCCGCTCTGCGCGAGCTCGTTGCCGATCTGGTAGGTCAGCGTGCCCGAGCGTGAGACGACCCCGACGTTGCCGGGCTTGAAGAACGCGGCCGGGATGATCCCGACGTTGGCCTTGCCGGGCGACAGCACCCCTGGGCAGTTGGGCCCGACGAGGCGCACGTCCGGGTTGTGCTTGAGGACGTTGAAGACCATCAGCTCGTCGTGCGCCGGGATGCCCTCGGTGATCGCGATGATCGTCGCGATGCCGGCGTCGTCGGCCTCTAGGATCGAGTCCGCGGCAGAGCGCGGCGGCACGAAGATCATCGCCGTGTTGGCATCCGTCGCCGCGACCGCCTCGCGGAAGGTGTTGAAGACCGGCACGTCCTCCACGTCCTGGCCGCCCTTGCCCGGCGTGATGCCCGCCACGACGTTGGTGCCGTAGCGGCGGTTGTTCATCGCGTGGTAGCTGCCCTCGCGGCCGGTCAGGCCGGCGACCGCCAGGCGCGTGTCCTCGCCGACGAGGATGCTCATGGCGCCGAGGCCCCCTCGGCCGACCGTGCCAGCTCGACGACCCGCGCCGCGGCGCTGTCCATCGTCGCCTCGGGATAGACGTGCGGCAGGTTCGCGTCGGCCAGCAGCCTGCGCGCCTCGACGTCGTTGGTGCCGTCCAGGCGCACCACGAACGGCACGGTCGGCTTGAGGATCTCGTAGGCCTCGATGATCCCGCGCGCCACCTCGTCGCAGCGCGTGATCCCGCCGAAGACGTTGAACAGCACCGCCTTGACGTTCGGGTTGGAGAGGATGACCTCGACCGACGCGGCGATCGCCTCGGCCTTCGCGCCGCCGCCGGCGTCGAGGAAGTTCGCCGGCGCGCCGCCGGCGTGGGCGACGACGTCGAGCGTCGACATCACGAGGCCGGCGCCGTTGCCGAAGATCCCGATGTCGCCGTCGAGCTTGACGTACGTCAGCCCGCGCTGCCTGGCCATCGCCTCCTGCGGGTCAGCCTCGCTGGAGTCGTCGAGCCCCGCGTTGTCGGGATGGCGGAACATCGCGTTGTCGTCGAGCGTGACCTTCGCGTCGAGCGCCAAGACCTCGCGCTGGGGCGTGATGACGAGCGGGTTGATCTCGACGAGCGTCGCGTCCTCCGCGACGAACGCCTTGTAGAGCGTCGCGAGCATCGCTCCGACCGGACGGATCACGTCCTCGGCGACGCCCGCCTCGTAGGCCAGCCGCCGCGCCTGGAAGGGCTGAAAGCCGACGAGCGGATCGACGTGCAGCGTCGCCAGCGCGTCGGGATGCTCCGCCGCGACCTGCTCGATCTCCATCCCGCCCTGCGTGGAGAGCATCACGAGCGGCGCCTTCGCCGCGCGATCGAAGACGACCGCTGCGTAGTACTCCAGCTCGATCTCCGACGCTCGCTGCAGCCACAGCTCGTGCACGGTGTGGCCGCGGATGTCCATCCCGAGGATGTTCGTCGCGTGCTCGCGGACCTCGTCGAGCGAGTTGGCGATCTTGATGCCGCCGGCTTTGCCACGCCCGCCGATCTTCACCTGGGCCTTGAGGATGGTCGGAAAGCCGACGTCGCGCGCGATCTCGACCGCGTCGTCCACCGTGGTGGCCACGCCACCCGGGTCCTGCGGCACGTCGTGACGCGCCAGAACCTGCTTGCCCTTGTACTCGAGAAGGTCCATCGGCGGGGCCACGATAGTTCACGCGCGCCAGCCGCGCGGCGGCCCGTCCCGGCAAGCTCCTATCATGGCGCCCCTCATGGCGCTTCCCAAGCAGATTTCCCTCGTCACTTTCGATGTCTATGGCACCCTGATCGACTGGGAGCAGGGGATCGTCGACGCCTTCGAGAAAGAGGCGGCGCGCGACGGCTTCACGATCGATCGCGACGAGCTCATCGCGAACTTCCACGAGATCGAGCGCCAGATCGAGGCGGGCTCCTATGAGCTCTATGCGGAGGTCCTGCGCCGCACGGCGGTCGAGATCTCCAAGCGCCTGGATTGGCCGCTGGAGCCGTCGCGATCGGGCTTCCTGCCCGACAGCGTGCAGCGCTGGCCGCCGTTCAAGGAGACCAACACGCAGCTCACGAAGGTCACCAAGAAGTACCAGACCGGCCTGATCTCGAACATCGACGACAAGCTGTTGGGGCAGACGCGGCGCCACATCCCGCACGACTTCGACCTCGTCGTGACCGCCCAGCAGGTGCGCTCCTACAAGCCCGACATGGCGCACTTCACCGAGTGCGCGCGACGCATGGGCACGAAGAAGGGCTGGGTCCACGTGTCGTCGAGCTACTACCACGACGTCGATCCCTGCGTGAAGAACAAGATCCCCGTGATCTGGGTCAACCGCAGCAAGGAGACGCTCGAGCCGGGCCAGAAGAAGCCGACCGCCGAGGTGAAGAACCTCCTCGAGGCGGTCAAGCTGCTCGGTCTCTAAGGCGCGGGTGCGGGTCGTCAGCCTGCACCCCGACGTGCTCGTCGCGACGAGCCGCGTCTGGCGGACGACCTGCACGATCGTCCGCAACGGCGACGAGTGCTTCGTCATCGACTCGCCGGTCTTCCCCGACGAGCTCGAGGTGCTGCCGGCGGTGCTCGAGCACGCCGGCTTCCCGCTCACGGGACTGCTCGCCACCCACGCCGACTGGGACCACCTGCTCGGCCGGCTCGCGTTCCCCGGCGCCGCGCTCGGCGTCGCGCCGACGACCGCCGCGCGCCTGACGGCCGAGCCGGGCGCGGCGGCGCGCGAGATGCGGGCCTTCGACGACGAGCACTACCTCGACCGGCCGGCGCCGCTGGCGCTGGGGCAGTTGCAGGTGCTGCCGGTTCCCGGTCACTGCGAGATCGGCGAGGAGGAGCTCGAGCTGCATCCCGCCGACGGGCACACCGCCGACGGCATGGCGGTCTGGATCGGCTGGGCGCGGGTGCTCGTGGCCGGCGACTACGTCTCGCCCGTCGAGGTGCCGATGCTGTCAGAGGGCGGCTCGCGCGACGCGTACATCGCGACGCTGCGCCGGCTGGAGCCGCTGGTCGATGCGGCGGCGTACGTCGTCCCCGGCCACGGCGAGGTGCTCGAGGGCGCGCGCGCCGCGGCGATCCTGCGCGAGGATCTCAACTACCTCGCCAAGCTGCCCGATGCCGAGCTGCCGATCGCCCGCCGCGGCGAGGCGCAGCGGGCGATCCATGCGGCCAACGTGCAGCGGGTACGTCATGGCTCATGATCCAGCACATCGCGCTGGAGGTCCGTGAGCAGGACGTCGAGGCCTGCGTGCGCTTCTGGACGCTGCTCGGCTTCGAGCCGGTCGCGGCGCCCGAGGCGCTGGCCGCGCGCGCAACGTGGGCGCAGGCCGCCGACACACAGATCCATCTGCTCTACGTCGAGCAACCGGTCGTGCCGGCCGAGGGCCACGTCGCCGTCGTCGTCGACGACCACGACGGGGCGCTGCAGGCGCTGCGCGAAGCGGGCTTTGACCCGGAGCCGCGCACGGAGTACTGGGGCTCGCCGCGCGCGTTCGTGCGCTCGCCCAGCGGGCACCGCGTCGAGCTCATGGCGTTCGCGCCGCGGTAGTCACGCCGAGGCGAAGCGCCGCAGCCCCCAGCGCGCCGCCGCCCCGAAGAACAGCGTGAGCGCCGCGAGATGGGCCAGCGCGACGGGCAGGCTCGCGGCCGCGTCGTTGATCGCGTGGTCGATTGCGTCCAGCGCCGGCTTGAACGGAAACAGCGCCGAGATCACCCGGATGACGTCGTAGAGCAGCGGCGAGACGCCGCCGCTGGGCACGAGCGCGAGGAACGCCAGCGGCAGCGCGAGCATGAGTGCCAGCAGCGACGCGGCGCGCACCTCGCGCGCGAGCGAGCCGATCGCCACGCCGAGCGTCGCAAACGCGATCCCGCTCGCCGCGATCGCCACGACCCACAACAGCGCGCGGGCGTAGTCCAGCGGCACGAAGGCGCTGATCCCGAGCAGCATCGCGAGCGTCACGACGAACGCGCAGCCCGCGGCCAGCAGCACCTTGCCGGCCAGCAGTCGCCCGCCCGGCACCAGACCGCGGGCCAGGCGCGAGAACGTGTTCTCCTCGCGCTCGAGCGCCAGCAGGCCGGACGCCAGCAGGACGCAGACGAACATCAGCGAGACCGTCACCGCCAGCGCGACGGCGAACGTGTCAAGCGGCGTGCGGCGGCCGCTGAGCACCGTCTCGGAGACCTCGACCGGCCGCTCGACCGTGTTGAGCACGTCGTTGAAGCGGCCGATGTTCGCGACGCCGACGTTGGCGAACCGCTGCAGCGGTTTGAGCTTGCGGGTGATCTCGGGCGGCGCGTCCGCGAGCGTGTCGTCGAGCAGCTTCTTGGACTCCGTCAGGCCGAGCAGCTTGAAGGTCTGGCCGAGCGCGTTGATCTCGCCGCCGACCGTGATGACCTTGATGTAGCCCGACGCGACCTTGTTGATCTGCCGCGCGAGGGCGGCGTCGGCGAGCGCCAGCTTGGACTCGACGGTGGACTCGACGAAGTTCTGCTTGAGCGCGTCGCCGTTGTAGACGACCTCGACCGTCGCCGAGTTGAAGCCGCCGTTGGAGAGCTTCATCACGAAGTCGGAGGGGATGATCAGCGCCGCGAGCGCCTCGCCGGTACGCACCTTCTCGAGCGCCTGCTCACGGTTCTCGACGTCGATCCGGTCCACGGCGTCGAACAGCTGGTCGGTGTAGACCTCGACGTCGATCTTCTCGCCGCCGAAGTTGATCGTGTTCTGGGTGGCCGGGATCTGGTTGAGGAACGCCAGGCGCGGCTTCTCGGGGCCACTGGAGAGCGCGAAGCCGATCAGCAGCGCGATCGCGACGGGGTACACGACGAGCAGCCCCACGAGCAGCTTGGAGCGCCGCAGGATCTGCAGGTCCTTGAGCAGCATCCAGCGCATCAATGGCCCCGGTCGCGCAGAAAGCCCACGAAGGCCTGCTCGAGGTCGTGCTCCTCGTCGGCCTTGGCGACTGCCTTGAGCTCGTTCGCCGTCCCGTCGAACAGCAGCTCGCCATCGGCGAGCACGAGGACACGATGGGCGTGACGCTCGGCCTCGGCGATGTCGTGCGTGGCGAAGATCACCGCCGTCCCATGCTCGGTCAGCTCGGTGATGAAGCCCCACAGGCGCTCACGCTGACGCGGATCAAGCGCCCCCGACGGCTCGTCGAGCAGCAGCACCGGCGGATCGGCCAGCAACCCCACAGCGATGTTCACCCGCTGGCGGTTACCGCCCGACAGGCGTCCCAACTCGTCATCGGCACGCTCGCCCAGACCCGTCTGCACCAGCATCCGCTGCACCGTCGCGTCGGCGTCGGCGACGTTCTCGAGCTTGGCGAACAGGCGCAGGTTCTGCGCGACCGTCAGCTTGCCGTAGACCGCCGTGTGCTGGGGCACCCAACCGATCCGCGCCGTCGTACCCTCCGCCTGCGCGACGCTGCCGGTGTCGGCCTGCTGGATCCCCGCCAGGATCGACAGCAGCGTCGTCTTGCCCGCACCGTTGGGGCCGATGATCGCCAGCAGCTCACCACGCGCGATGGCGAAGCTCACGTCATGCACCGCCTGGCGCTCGCCGAAGCTCTTGCTGATGCCCTGCACCGTCAGCGCGGGCGCCGCCGTGGCGGCGTCCGTGCTCACTTGACCGACTCTGCCAACGCGTCGAAGGTCGTCTGCAGGTCGTCGAAGGTGCCCGCGACCTTGGGCGCTTGGACCTTCTGCGGCGTGCCGACCTCGGTGACGTTCATCTGCCCCTTGAGCGTGAGGCTCGAGAAGCCGAGCGTCCTGCGGTCCTTCGACGACGGCTTGAGCTTCAGGTCGAACGCGGCCTGGCGCAGGACCTTGTCGTCGGCGCCGGTGTAGACGTCGCCCTTCGTGCTCGTCACCGAGCGCACCAGCGCGGCGCGCGCCTGGCGGTCGATCACCGTTGGTATGCCGACGATCTCGGTGATCCGCAGCGAGGTCAGGACCTTCGTGAGCCGTGAGATGTCGAGGAAGAAGCGCTTCGTGTCGATCTCCGCGGTTCCGTGGATCGTGTCCTCGCCGGCGATCCGCGCGTTTCCGACGAGGCGCGGGTTCTTCGCCCAGCGCTGGGGCGCGATGCTGAACACGCCGAGCACCGAGCTCAGCCCGTTGCTGGTCTTCGCCAGCGGCCGGCGGATCGGCCCTGCGATCGACGGCGGGATCGTGTAGCCGCTGGAGCCCAGGCCGATCAGGACCCTGTCGTCGACGAGCACGAGCTCACCGCCGATGGCGCCCCCGCGCAACTGCAGCCCGACCGAGAGGCTGGCCTCCGCCGGCGAGCTGCCCGACTGGTTGAACGGCCCGCTCAGCGTGACCTGGACCGGCTCGCGGTAGCGGGGCGCGCCCTTGACGTTGATGTCGATCGTGCCGCTGAGCTTGCCGGAGGTCGCGTTCTTGTTGGGCCCGAACGTCTCCTTGATCAGCTTCTTGACCTCGGCCGAGTTCGCCGCGCTGGACTTCTCGCCCGAAGAGGCGTCGTCGGACTCGGAGTCGCCGCCGCAGCCGATCAGGGCAGTGGCGAGCACCAATGGCACGACGGCAAAGATGGCCTTGAGTCGCAACATCTCTCCTCTTGTCTGTCTCCCGCAGAACCCCCCAGCGCGAGTCTACGACGCGCGTCCGTCCGGCGCGCCTCCACGCTTCGTACGTCCGTCCGGACTTACGGCGGTCTTACGCAAAGTGGCGCTCAACTTACGAAGTGTTGACATCCTCGTCCTACCGTGGAGCGGATGACAGACGAAGAGCCTCCCCGGCGCAGGTCCGGACCCGACCGCCTCTGGACCGACCCGCGCGAGGAGGACGAGCACACGCGGTGGCTGGCTCCGAAGACCGCGCAGACGGCTGCCCATCCGCCGCTGCAGACCCCCGATCCGCCACCCCCGCCGCCCGACCGGCGCCTCTGGCCGCAGGTCGCGATCGGCCTGCTGATCGCCGTCGTGCTGTTCGGCGGCGGCATCCTCGGCGCGCGGCTGCTGCGCGACGACGACGACTTCGGCAGCGTTGCCGCGCTGCCGGCCGCGCCCGGCGCGGTGGCGCCCGACGCGCGCTCGCGCGCGGTCCGCCAGATCTTCGCGGCGACCAGCAGGAGCGTCGTCCAGGTGCGCGTGCGCGAAGGCGGCGCGACCGGCAGCGGGACGGGCTTCGTCATCGACTCCGACGGGACGATCGTCACCAATGCGCACGTCGTGTCGGGCGCCGGCCAGGTCCAGGTGCGCTTCGACGACACCGGCAACGGCGTAGATGCCGAGGTGCTCGGCCGCGACCAGTCCTCCGATCTCGCCGTGCTGCGCGTGGACTCCTCCAACACGCAGAACGTCAAGCCGCTGCGGCTGGCGGACTCGAACACCGTCAGGGTCGGCGATCTCGCGGTGGCGATCGGCTACCCGCTCGGCCTCGACCGGACCGTGACAGCGGGCATCATCTCCGGCGTCGGGCGGGCGATCCAGGCGCCCAACGGCTTCTCGATCGACAAGGTCATCCAGACCGACGCTCCGATCAACCCCGGCAACTCGGGCGGTCCGCTGCTCGACGGCGCCGGTCGCGTGGTCGGCGTCAACTCGCAGATCGCGACCGCCGGCGGCGGAGGCGGCAACGTCGGCATCGGCTTCGCGGTGCCGTCCAACACGGTCCGCCAGGTCGTCCCGCGCCTGCGCACGGGCGGCTCGATCAGCCGGCCGTACGTCGGCATCTCCTCGATCGCCAGCACGGTCGGGCAGGGCGCGCTCGTCGCCAGCGCCGTCGCCGGCGGGCCGGCCGAGCAGGCGGGGGTGCTGACCGGCGACCTCGTCACGAAGGTCGACGGCAAGACCGTGCAGGCGCCCGAGGACATCGCGTCGGCGATCGAGAACCGCAGGCCGGGCGACGAGATCGATCTCGAGGTCCGGCGCGCGGGCACCGAGCGGACGCTGCGCGTGACGCTCGGCACGCGCCCGGAGAACGCGCCCAGCTCGCCCAGCGGCCCATGATGGTTGATCTCGCGACCGCAACATCAACCATCGCGCGCGCATGAGCTTCGGCCAGCCTCTCTTCCTCCTCGCGCTGCTGCTCGTCCCCCTTGCGGTCGTCGCCTACATGGGCCACGAGCGCAACCGGCGCGCCGCGGCCGCCGCGTTCGCGGCCCCCGCGCTGCTGGCGTCGGTCGTGCCGAGCGCGCCCGGCTGGCGGCGCCACGTTCCGCTCGTCGCCTACGCGCTCGCGCTCGCCGTGCTGATCCTCGCGCTCGCCAAGCCGCAGCGGACGGTCGCCGTGCCGGTCGAGCGCGCGTCGATCATGCTGACGACCGACTTCTCGGGCTCGATGCAGGCGACCGACGTGCCGCCGACCCGACTGGCCGCCGCGCGCGCCGCGGCCAACCGCTTCCTCGACGAGGTGCCCGCCGCGGTACGCGTCGGACTCGTCGCGTTCAACCAGTCCGCGCGGCTCATCGAGAGCCCGACGACCGACCGCGCGGTCGTGCGCGACGCGATCGCCGCGCTGCGCCCGAGCGGGGGCACCGCGACGGGCGAGGCGCTCGCGGTCTCGATCGGCGCGCTGGCGCAGCAGACCGCCGGCGGCGGCGTGCGCGGGCCGTCGGCGATCATCCTGTTGTCGGACGGCGCGTCGGTGCGCGGACGCCCGCCGCAGGAGCTCGCGCAGCGCGCAAAGGACCTGAAGATCCCCATCTACACCGTCACGCTCGGCACGCCGGCCGGCACGATCCGCGTCCGGCGCCCCAACGGCAGCGTCGCGACGCGGCCGGTCCCGCCCGATCCGACCGAGAGCCGCGAGGTCGCCGAGATCTCCGGCGGGCGCGCGTACACCGCCGACACGGCGACCGACCTCAGCGACGTCTACGAGGCGCTCGGCTCGCGGATCGGCTACCGCGACGAGCAGCGCGAGATCACCGCCGCCTTCAGCGGCGGCGCCTTCGTGCTGCTCGCCGCCGGCGCCCTGCTGTCGCTGCTGTGGTTTCGCAAGCTTGTCTGACTCCATGAGAACCGACCCGAGGACCCGTACATGAGCTTCTCCAACTATTCGACGCCGTCGCCAACGCCCGACGACGACGCCGGACGCCCGCCGCGCACGGTCCTCGAGGAGGTCCTCTACGAGGTCAAGCGCGTCATCGTCGGCCAGGACGCGATGCTCGAGCGCCTGCTCGTCGCGCTGCTGGCCGGCGGCCACGTGCTGCTCGAGGGCGTCCCCGGCCTGGCCAAGACCCTGACCGTGCGCACGCTCGCCGACGTCATGGGCGGCACGTTCCGGCGCATCCAGTTCACCCCCGACCTCGTGCCCGCCGACCTCGTCGGCACGCGCATCTACCGGCCCGACACGGGCCGCTTCGACACCGAGCTCGGCCCGGTCTTCGGCAACTTCCTGCTCGCCGACGAGATCAACCGCGCGCCCGCCAAGGTGCAGTCGGCGCTGCTGGAGGTCATGCAGGAGCAGCAGGTGACGATCGGCACCGAGAGCTACGCCGTCCCGCACCCGTTTCTCGTGCTCGCCACCCAGAACCCGATCGAGTCCGAGGGCACGTACCCACTGCCGGAGGCGCAGATCGACCGCTTCCTGTTCAAGGTGCTGGTGGACTACCCGACGCTCGGCGAGGAGGCGTCGGTCGTGGGGCGCTCGCTGCGCCCGCCCGAGAACGTCTCGGTGCGCCTGTCGATGCCCGAGCTCGAGCGCTTCCAGCGGGCCGCGCGCGAGATCTTCGTCGATCGCGAGGTCGTCGCCTACGCCGTCCAGCTCGTCGACGGCACGCGCCATCCCGAGCGCTACGGCCTCGAGGAGCTCAGCGAGCTCATCCAGTACGGCTCGAGCCCGCGCGGGGCGATCGGCATGGTCCAGGCGGGGCAGGCGCTGGCGCTGCTGCGCGGGCGGCGCCACGTGCTCGTCGACGACATCCGCGACCTCGCGCCCGACGTGCTGCGCCACCGCCTCGTGCTCTCCTACGACGCGCTGTCGGAGGACGTCAGCGCCGACGACATCCTCGAGCGCCTGCTCGACAAGCTGAGCGCCGGCGGCGATGCGCCCGACCAGTCGCTGCCCGTCGACTACGACGCGGCGTAGATGGTGGAGTCGATCTGATGCCCGCGCCAGCCGCCAGCATGCGGGTGCCGCCTGCGCGCCAGGGCCCGGGACCGGTCCCGGCCGCGCTCGTCGACGCGCTCGCGCTGTCGATTGCGCGCCGCGGCGCGGGCGCGCTGCCGGGCGACCGGCTGGCGCCCGGCGTCGGCAGCGGCACCGAGCTCGCGCAGCTGCGTCCCTACGTCCTCGGCGACGACGTGCGCCAGCTCGACCCGGCCGCGACCGCGCGCACGGGCGTGCCGCACGTGCGACTGCAGGTGCCCGAGCGGATCCTCACGACGTGGCTCGTGCTCGACCTGTCGGCGTCGATGGCGTTCGGCACCGCGGACCGGCTGAAGTCCGATGTCGCCGAGGGCGTCGCGCACGTCGTCGCCCGCGCCGCGACGCGCCACGGCGGCCGGCTCGCCGTGCTGACGGCGGGCGGCCCGGAGAAGATGCTGCCGCCGCGCGGCGGGCCGCACGCGAAGATCGGCCTGCGGCGGCTGCTCGACGAGGGCGTCGCGGTCGACGGTGCCGCCGACCGCGGCCTGAAGCCCGTGCTGCACAAGGCCGGTCGGCTGGCGCGCCAGCCCGGCCTCGTGGTCGTCGTGTCGGACTTCCGCGGCGCGCTGGACTGGCGCAGGCCGCTGCGCTCGCTCGGCGCGCGCCATCGGCTGCTCGCCGTCGAGATCCGCGATCCGCGCGAGGAGCGCCTCGAGCCCGCGGGCCGCCTCGCGCTCGTCGATCCCGAGACGGGCCGGCTGATCGAGGTCGACACGTCGCGGCGCGGCCTGCGCGAGCGCTTTGCCGCCGCCGCGGCGCAGGAGCGCGCCACGGTCGCCACGGAGCTGCGCGCCGCCGGCGCGACCCACGTGGTGCTGTCGACGAGCGGCGACTGGCTGAAGGCGCTGGGGCGGGCGCTGAAGTGAGCTTCATCGCGCCGCTCGGGCTGCTGGTCCTGTTCGCCGTCCCGCTGGCGCTGATCGCGCACGTCGCGGCCGGCCGGCGCCGCCGGCGCTACCCCGTGCGCTTCCCGGCGCTGGCGACGCTCGCCGCGGTGGCGGCGCCCGAGCCGCGCTGGAGCCGCCACCTGCCGTTCGCGCTGCTCGCGCTCGCGCTGGCGGCGCTCGCGATCTCGCTCGCGCGCCCCGAGAAGACCGTCCAGGTCGCCGTCGAGCGGGCGTCGGTCGTGCTCGTGACCGACATCTCGCGCTCGATGTCGGCGACCGACGTGAGCCCGACGCGCCTGGAGGCCGCGCGCGGGGCGGCGGAGAACTTCCTCGACAAGGTGCCCGACGAGCTGCGCGTGGGCCTCGTGGCGTTCTCGGACTCCGCCCAGACGCTGCAGACGCCGACGACCGACCACGACGCGGTCTCCAGCGCGCTGCAGACGCTGCAGCCGATCGCCGGCACGGCGACCGGGGCGGGGCTGGGCACCGCGCTCAACGACCTGAGGATCCGCGGCGACGAAGACTCCGCTCGGCGCCCGCCCGCCGCGCTCGTCCTGCTGTCCGACGGATCGGCGACCGACGGAGCGGCGGCCGACCGCGTTGCGGCCGACGCCAAGCGCCTGCGCGTGCCGATCTACACCGTCGCGCTCGGCACGCCGAACGGCACGATCGAGCTGCAGGGCCGCACGCTGCGGGTCCCGCCCGACCCCGACGCGCTGGAGCGGATCGCGACGGCGTCCGGTGGCCAGGCGTTCCGCGCCGAGGACTCCGACCAGCTCGACGCCGTCTACGACCGGCTCGGATCGCAGATCGGGACCAAGCCCGAGAAGCGCGAGATCACGACGTACTTCGCGGGCGCCGCGCTGCTGCTGCTTGGCGCCGCGCTCGTCAGCTCGCTGCGGCTCGGCGGACGCCTGCCCTGAGCGCGGCCGCCACCGCAGGCTGCCCTCCCGCGGCGGCCGCCACCGCACGAGTACGACGCCGCCTGGCCGGCCGGCGTCTCAGTCGATCGGGCGCCCGAGGAACAGGTCGCGGCCCTCGCTGCCCTTCGAGCGCGGCGAGAAGCCGTGGCGCTCGTAGAGTGCCTGGGCGCCGGTGTTGCGCTCGTTGCAGTCGAGCTCGATGCGCCGCGCGCCGCGCGCCCGCGCACGCTCGATGGCGAGCGTCACGAGCGCGTCGCCCAGGCCCGCGCGGCGTGCGTCGGCGGAGACGAAGAGATCCTCCAGCCAGCCGTCGGGCGCGGCCTTCCAGACGCTGAAGCGAAAGCGCAGCTGCAGGACGCCGGCGGGCGGCGAGTCGTCGTCGGGCGCCGCCAGCAGGAACTCCGTCTCGCGGTCCTCGAGCAGCCGCTCGACCGATGCGAGGAACGCGTTGTCCGACGGCCAATCAGAGCTCATGTGGTTGCGAAACGCGACGAGCAGGCTCGCGACCTCCTCGGCCTCGTGCGGCTCGGCGACCCAGGCGCGCGCTGTCTTCGATGTGGCCATGGCTGCGCCGAAGGTTATGTGGTCGCCGCGATCAGGTAGCCCATCCCGCGCACGGTCTGGAAGCGGTCGCGGCCCAGCTTCTTGCGCAGGTAGCCGACATAGACGTCGACGACGTTGGAGCCGGGGTCGTAGTCATAGCCCCACACGTGTGACAGCAGCTGCTCGCGGCTGAGCACCTGGCCGCTGTGGCGCATGAAGACCTCGAGCATCGTGAACTCGCGCGCCGACAGCTCCACGCTGCGCTCGCCGACGCTCGCACGGCGCGTGCGCAGGTCGAGCGTCAGGTCACCCGCCCGCAGCACGGTCGGCTCGGCGACACCGTCGGCGCGCAGCCGCACGCGGACCCGTGCCAGCAGCTCCTCGAAGCGAAATGGCTTGGTGACGTAGTCGTCGGCGCCGTACTCCAGGCCGCTGACCTTGTCGCGCACGTCGTCGCGCGCGCTGAGGATGATGACCGGCATCCGCCGGCCCGCCGCGCGTAGCTCCTGCAGGACGGTGAGCCCGTCCTTCACCGGCAGGCCGAGGTCGAGCACGAGCAGGTCGAAGTGCTCGTCATCGGCGATGATCACGGCCTTCGCGCCGTCGCCGACCGTCGTCGTCACGAAGCCGTTGGAGCGCAGCCCCTTCTCCAGGAAGGAGGCAAGCCGCGGCTCGTCCTCGGCGATCAGGATGCGGTTCATGTCGCTTCCTCCTCCGGCGCGGGCGACTGCGTCGGAATCGTGATGGTGAACGTCGCGCCGCCGGCCGGCCGCTCGCGCTCGAGCTCGACTCTGCCGCCGTGTGCCTCGGCGATCGCGCGCACGATCGCCAGGCCGAGGCCCGCTCCCTGCGAGTGCCTGCTTCCCGAGCCGCGCGCGAAGCGATCGAAGATCCGGTCGCGATCGCCGGTGGAGACACCCGGCCCGCCGTCGCAGACCCACAGCCGGGCATATCCGTTGGCGAGCGAGCTGCCAAGCTCGATGCGGTCGCCCTCGTGCGTGTGCTGCACGGCGTTCTGCGCGAGCTGCATGACCGCCTGCGTGAGCCGCTGGCGGTCGGCCGTCAGGCGCCCGACGCCGATGCTCTGAAGCTGCCAATCGCGCGGCGCCAGCGCCGATGCCTTGGCCATCAGCTCCTCCGTCAGCGCGTCGAGGTCGACGTCGGCGGCTTGCACGAAGTCCGCCTGCTCGGCCTGGGCGAGCAGCAGCAGATCATCGACGAAGCGTGACATGCGGTCCAGCTCGTCGCAGACGAGCTCGACGGTGTTGCGGCGCTCGACGGGATCGTCCCCCAGCAGCTCGAGGTGACCGCGGATGATCGTGATCGGCGTGCGCAGCTCGTGCCCGGCGTCCGAGACGAAGTCCTTCTGCATCGCGAAGGCCGCCTGCAGGCGGTCGAGCATCGCGTTGAACGTGCGACCAAGCTCGGCGATCTCGTCGTCGCCCTCCACGGCGATACGGCGCGTGAAGTCGGTCTCCGTGATCGAGCGGGCGGTGTCGGTGAGCTCTCGCAGCGGCGCGAGCACGCGGCCGGCGACGACGAACGCCAGCAGCGAGGCCAGCAGCAGGACCCCGAGCGACACGCCGGCGGCGACCTGCGAGGCCTCGTCGACCGCCTCGGTCTCCTCGCGCAGGTCGTGCGTAACGACGAACGTTCCGCGCTGGCGCTCTTCGATCACGACGGGAACGGCGAGATAGCGCACGTCGTGGTCGCCCACCCGGAAGCTCCCGCGCCTGCTCGACGTGACGCGGGCGAGCGTGCCGACGGCTCGCACGAGCGCGGGTCGCAGGTCGGTGCCGGAGGTCTGGTCGCGGACGCCGTCGAGGAACGTGAACACCGCCTCGCCGGCGGCGGGCACGTTGCGCTGGAAGTACACCTCGTAGATCGCCTGCACGTCGCCGCCGAACGGATCGCCGGTCAGCGGGTTGCGTCCCAGCTCCGCGAGCTGGCGGAACTCCTTGACCTCCTGGTCGAGCGAACGCTCGACGCGCTCGCCGGCGCGCGCCTGCAGGATCTGGCGCAGCGCGACCGTCGACGCCAGCGTCGAGGCGGCGAGCAGTACGACGAACGCCGCAAGGATCCGCGTCCGCGCCCCGCGCAGCAGCTGTCGCGGCGAGCGCCGGCGCGGATGCCCGAGCTCAGAGCTCAATCGTCCTCTCCGTCGTCCTCGTCGTCGTCATCCTCGTCTGCGCCATCGTCGTCCCCTGTGCCATCGTCGCCGGTTGGAGGCGGCGGCGCAGGCGCGACAGGCGGTGGGGGCGCGGGCTGCGGTGCCGGCGGCGGCTGCGGCCGTGGCGGCGCTCGTCGCATCGGCGGTGGCGGTGGACGGTTAGCCGCCGGTGGTGGTGGCGGCGGGCTCGCTGATCGGGCCGGCGGGGGCGGCGGAGGTGTCGTCGGTCGCGGAGCGCGCTCGAAGCTGCCGCGGCGGGCGCCCTGGGCGCTGCGCCGTTCGCGCTGCTGGCGGCGCTCGCCGGCCGCGCTCTCGCGCGGCTGGGCGGGCGGCGGCGCGACCTCGATCGGCCCCACCGGCGGCGGCGGGGACGAGCCGAGCACGTTCGACATCGCGAGCACCACCGCGACACCCGCGGCGAACGCCGCCAGCGCGATGAGGCTCGTCCGGATGCTCACGCGCGCCAGGCTCGCACGTGCGGACCAGAAGAACATGAAAACCAGATGAGACGACTCTCATCCCGATCTCACCGGCGTCACATCCGCCTCGGGAAGCCTGCTGTCACAAGCACACGACCCCAGGAGGATCGCATGTCGTTCTCGGCCACATACCCCGCCGTCCGCACGAAGGTCTCCAACTCCAACGGCAACTCGAACTCCGGCCGCCGCCGCCCCCGTCGGCGCCGCCGGATGCGCCGCCGCGCTCGCTCGAGCAACAGCTAGAGCGAGCCGCGGTCGACTCGTCCGAGCATGGCCCCGCCCCTCCGCCTGCGAGCGGGGGCGCGGGGCCGGCAAGCATCCATGACCGCACTTCGAACCCGCATCCGTGCGCTGCTCGTGCCCGTTGCCGACGAGCAGGGCTTCGTCGCCTCCGCACCAGTCGTCGCGGTGCGCGAGATCTTCCGCCGCTTCTGGCCCGACGCGCGCCCTTATCGCAAGCAGATCGCGATCGGGCTGCTGTTCCTCGTCCTCGTACCCGCGATCGAGGCCGCCGAGATCTGGATGTTCAAGCTCGTCGTCGACGAGGTGCTCGTCCCGCAGGAGCTCGGTCCGCTGCTCTACATCGCGCTCGCCTACGTCGGCCTGACGCTGCTCGGCGGGCTGATCTCCTTCGGCGACGACTATCTCGCCGCGTGGGTCGGCGAGCGCTTCCTGCTCAACTTGCGCACGCGCGTCTTCGCGCACGTCCAGGGCCTGTCGCTGCACGCGCTCGACCGCCGCCGCCTCGGCGACCTGCTCTCGCGCCTGACGAGCGACATCCAGGCGATCGAGTCCTTCATCCTCTCAGGCATCGGCGACGCGCTGTCGGCGCTCGTGCGGATCGTGATCTTCGGCGGCGTGCTGTTGTACCTGGACTGGCGCCTGGCGGCCGCGTCGCTCGTCCTCGCGCCGCTGTTCTACGTGCTCGCGCGCTGGTTCTCCAAGCTCGTCAAGCACGCCGCGCGCGAGAAGCGCCGCCGCGGCGGCTCGCTGAGCGCCGTCGCCGAGGAGAGCCTCGCCAACGCGGCGCTCGTGCAGAGCCTCAACCGCCAGGACGCCGAGGTCGCGCGCTTCCGTCACCAGGGCGAGCGGATCGTCGAGGCCGAGCTCGCCTCGACGCGCATCAAGTCGCTCTTCTCACCGCTGATCGACCTGATCGAGCTGCTCGGCGCGTTGATCGTCATCGCGCTCGGCACCTGGGCGCTCACGCGCGGCGACCTGACGCTCGGCGGCCTGCTCGTCTTCCTCGCCTACCTGACCCAGCTCTACGGGCCGATCCGCGACCTCAGCCGGCTGTCGAACACGATCTTCGCCGCCGCGGCCGGCGCCGAGCGCGTGATCGAGCTGCTGGAGGAGCGCCCGAGCGTCGTCGATCGACCCGGCGCCGGCGCGCTGGCGGACGTACGCGGGCGCGTCGAGCTGCGCGACGTGACGTTCCGCTACCCGGGCGCCGAGCGCGATGCGCTGTCCGGCGTGAGCCTCTGCGTGCAGCCGGGCGAGACGGTCGTGATCGTCGGTCCCAGCGGAGCCGGCAAGTCGACGCTGGCGCGGCTGCTGCTGCGCTTCGACGACCCGCTTGCGGGCAGCGTGCGACTCGACGGCAGCGACCTGCGCGACGTGACGCTGCACTCGCTGCGCGAGCACGTCGGCCTGCTCGCGCAGGAGACGCTGCTGCCCGACGTCAGCGTCCGCGAGGCGATCGCCTACGGCCGCCCGGGCGCGAGCGCCGACGAGATCGAGGCGGCCGCGCGCAGCGCCGGCGCGCACGCGTTCGTCAGCGCGCTGCCTGACGGCTACGACACGCCGGTCGGCCAGCGCGGAAGGCGCCTGTCGGGCGGTCAGCGCCAGCGCATCTCGATCGCCCGCGCGCTGCTGCGCGAGACCCCGGTGCTCGTGCTCGACGAGCCGACGACGGGCCTCGACGCCGAGGCCAAGGCCGCGCTGCTCGGTCCGCTTGCGCGCCTCGTCTGCGGGCGCACGACGATCGTGATCTCGCACGATCCCGAGGTCGTCGCCTGGGCCGACCGGGTCGTGACGCTCGAGGACGGGCGCGTGGTCGGCGCCGACCCCCGGTCGCTGGTGCTCTCGCCGTGAGGCCCTTCGCACCGGGCCGTCGGCTGGCGCCGGGCTACGAGGTGATCGTCCACCTCGCGCGCAGCAACGTGCTCGACGTCTACGACGCGTGGTCGCACGAGCGCGCCTGCCGCTGCGTCGTCAAGCTGCTGCGCCCCGACCGCCGCGGCGACGAGCGGGCCGCCCTCGCGCTGCAGCGCGAAGGCCGGCTGCTGCAGCGTCTGAGCCATCCGCACCTCGTGCGCGGCTACGAGACGCTCAGCGAGCCGCTGCCGGCCGTCGTGATGGAGACGCTGCGCGGCGAGACCGTCGCGCATCTCGTCAACCGCCGCGCACGGCGCCTGAGCGCGACCGAGCTCGGCCATCTCGGCGTGCACCTCTGCTCGGCGATCTCCTACCTGCACGGCCACGGGGTGCTGCACCTCGACCTCAAGCCGTCCAACGTCATCGCGGAAGCCGGCCGGGCGAAGATCATCGACCTGTCGCTCGCCCGCCCGGCCGGCAGCATGCGCGCCGGCATCGGCACCTGGTGCTACATGGCGCCCGAGCAGGCGCGCGGCGGGGAGATCGGATCGGCCGCCGACGCCTGGGGAATCGCGGGTGTCCTCTACGAGGCGGCGACCGGCGCCGCCCCGTTCGGCGACGAGGACGACGAGGATGCCGAGTTCCCGTCGCTCGAGCGGTCGCCGCATCCGGTCGCGCGCGACCGCCGCCTGCCCGTGGCGCTGGCGGCGGCGATCGACGGCGGCCTGCGCGCCGAGCCTTCCGAACGGCCGTCGGTCGCGCGGCTCGGCGCGGACTGCGAGCAGGCGGCGGGGCTGCCGCCGGCCGAGCGGCGCTTCGCGGCGCGTCTGCGGGCCCGTGTCGGCGGCGATCGCGAGCAGCGCGCCGGTCGCCGCGGCGGTTGAGCGTGCCGTCGTCGCGCGTGCGCTCAGCGCGCCCGCATGCCGCGGCGCGAGAGCACGAGCCTGCGAGGGAGCCGCTCGACGAGCGGTTCCAGCTGCTCGACCACCTCGCCCGCGGTCGGGCGCACGGCGGGTTCTGGATCGAGCATCCGGTCAAGCAGGGCCGCGAGCACCGGAGGGAGGTGGTCGGCGGCCGGTGCCGCGCGGCTGACGAGCTGCGGAAACCGCACGTCGGGGTCGCGCGAGCGGCGCGCCTGCTCGGCGCGCGGAAACGGACGCCGTCCGGTCAGCGCGTGGTAGAGCGTCGCGCCGAGGCCGAAGACGTCGGTTGCCCCCGAGACGGCGCCGGGGAAGCGATCGGGGGCGCACTGCTCGGGAGCCATGTAGGCGTCGGTGCCGGTCGGACCCGACAGCGACGCGGCTCGCGCCACGGTTCGCGCCAGGCTGAGGTCGATCAGCCGCGGCGGGATGCCCATGATCACGTTGTCGGGCTTGATATCGAGGTGAACCCAGCCCGCGCCGGCGAGGAAGTGCGCGACGGCGGCGAGGTGCAGCGCGAGCGGCAGCCCCTGCTCGGCCGGCAGCGGACCGCCGCGCCGCATGAGTGAGCGCAGCGTGCGCCCCTCGAGATGCTCGAGCAGGAGGTGAGGCCGCGGGCCGTCCAGGACCGTGTCGAAGCCCCGCACGAGCGCGGGATGCGCGAGCTCCTGCAGCGCCCGCGCCTCATGGCGCAGCGAGCGCAGCGCGTCGTCGTCGCCGGCGCAGGCGGGCCGCAGGACCTTGGCCACCATCACGGCGTACAGGCGCTCGTCCCATACCAGCAGCGCCTCGGCGATCGTGCCGCCGCCGAGGGTCTGCAGGACGATGCGGCCCGGGACGAGCTCGTCGCCCGTCCCGAGCCGCCAGCTCGTCGCCAGTTCCTCGCCGGTGGCCGCCCTGGCGCCGGCGTCGTCGCGTGCCCTGTCGGGCTCGCTCTCCAGCGCGGCGCCACGACGGAGCCTGCCGAGCGCCATCGTCATCCGCTCGCGCTGGCGCCGCTGGCGCTGTCGCCCGGCGGGCCCGTACGCCGGCGAGAAGCCCTGCGCGGCGGGAGCGGCGACGAACGACGTGTCCGCGCCCCGGGTGTTGCCGCTGATGCTGTTGTCACCGTCGCGGTTGGTGTTGCCGTCCTTCGTCGGGCGTTCGGTCGTGTCGCCGATCTTCGTGTTGCCGCTGATGCTGTAGGCGCCGTCGCGCTGCGTGTTGCCGTCGGCGGTCTCGCGGACCGTGGGATCGCCGCCGGCCGGGTCGCGGTCGTCGTCGCGTGCCTCGTCATCGTCGGCCTCGGCGGCGCTCACGCGAACGGCGGCGAGGTCTGCGTTCGAGCCACCGTCGTCACCGCCCAGCACCGAGCCGAGCACTGCCAGCGGCAGCGTCAGCGTGAGCAGCGCGACGAGCCCGACGATCCAGACGGTCGGCACGGGCCGTTTGCGCGGCCCCGGATCGTCGTCGGGGCTGAGCTTGCGAAACACGCGCGATGCGGGTGGGGTCCTCGGGCATGACAGTCCTCCTTGTCGGTCGGCATTGGCGTGGGGTGTTACAGATGACGTTGCCCGCGGCTCATGAGGCCGGCGTGAAGCGGATCTGAGAGTCGTCTCACATATGCGTGGCCGGATCGCAACGTTGTCCCGCGAGGCCGTATGGTCTGGTCGGTGCCGCTGTCGCTGGCCGCCATCCTGGAGCCGTCGGGGCTCGGCTTCCGCCTGCTGATCGACACTGTCGCGATCGCCGCGCTGGCGATCGGGCTCTTCTACCGGCGCCACCGCCGCAGCGACCTCGTCGTCCTCTACGTCGTCTTCAACGTCGGCTTGTTCGCGGCAGTGGTCGTGATCTCCGAGGGCGAGGTGATCGCGGCGGTGGGCTTCGGCCTGTTCGCCGTTCTGTCGATCATCCGGCTGCGAGCCGAGCAGCTGACGTTCGCGGAGATCGCCTACTTCTTCGCCGCCATCGTCCTGGGGCTGGTGACGGCGGTCGATCTCGGCGGCGCGGACAGGACGGCCGCCCTCGCGGCCCTGGTCCTCGTCGCCCCGGCGATCATCGACCACCCCGGTCTGCTCAGGGCCAGCCGGCGCATGGAGATCACGCTGGAGCGCGTCGTGCCCGACGTCGACGAGCTGCGTCACGCGGTCGAGGAGCGGTTGGGCGCTCGGGTCGTCGCCCTGGAGGTGCTCGATCTGGACTACGTACGCGAGGTGACCCGCGTCGAGGTTCATGTCCTCGACGGCGCGCTACCGGCGTCGACGGGCCGACGCGGCGGCGCGCTCGGCTCGAAGTAGCGGCGCAGCAGCGGCCGCAGGTCGTTGTCGCGCATGCCGTCGTTTGTCAAGGCCATCCCGAGCAGGTACTTGCTGCAGCCGGTGACGGGCCGCACGCCCATCTCGAGCAACGCCTGGTCGACGGCTGCCCCGCCGGTCGCCGACTTGCTCTCGAGGATCGCCAGCCCGTCGTTGAGCCGGCCGCCGCCGAAGTCCAGCTCGACGTCGCAGGTCAGCCGCTCGCCCAGCTCGGGGGCGGCGATCGTCAGCCGCCGGCAGCTCGCGGATAGCACCGGACTCAGGCGCTCCTGCAGCTCGCGACCGTAGGCCTGCTGCAGCAGCGCGCGCAGGAACGCGACGTCCTCGGCCGCGAGATCGTCATCGGGCGCGCATGGCATCGCGTGCTTGATCGTGCGCCCGCGCAGTCCTTTGAGCTTGACCTCGAAGACGGCGCGCCCGCTGTCGACGTACCTGCGCTTGCGGCACTTGAAGCGGCGCCGGCGCCGCTGCACATGCTCGCGGAACATGAGCATGTCGTCGGTGTCGTAGTACGTCGTGCGGTAGGCGAAGGCGCGCAGCCCGTCGATCTCGAGCGCCCGGTACGTCGTTCCGAGCTGCTCGATCAGGGCCTGCAGCTGCACGAGCGTGACGATGTACTTGACGTCGAGGCGGTCCTGCAGCGCGGCGCACGAGTTCAGCTCGTCCAGCCCGATCGCGGGCAGCTCCTGCACGCAGCGGACCGGCTGCGGGCATGCGAGAACAGCTGGTCGGCAGGGCGCGGAGAGCACGCAACATGGGTGCCCGGGCGCCGTGAGAGGACGCTGAGGCGCGGGTGAGAGTGTTCTCATGCCGGCCTCACCGTCGTCACATGGCGTTCGGGCACCGTGGCGACATGCCCCTCGGACGACCTCTCGCCTGCCTCGCCCTGGCCGCAGCAGTGGCCTCGCATCCCGCGGTCGCCCGCGCCGCCGTGGCGCGCGTCGACATCGACATCGCACGATCGATCGGCCAGCACGCGAAGACGCCGGCGAGCATGCGCATCCAGGGTCCGGGCGGGTACCGCGGGCGGATCGGCATCGAGCTGCGCGGAAGCGCGTCGGGCAGGTTCGCGAAGCGGTCATACGCGCTCGAGACGCGCCGGCGGGGCAACGCCGCGCGCAACGTGGCGTTGCTCGGCATGCCGGCCGAGAACGACTGGATCCTCAGTGCCGCCCACGGCGACCGGACGCTGGCGCGCGACGCGCTGGCTTACGCCACGGCCCGGCGCCTGGGGCGGTGGGCGCCGCGCACGCGATACGTCGAGCTGTACCTCGACAGCCGCTACGAGGGCGTGTACCTCCTCACGGAGCAGCCCAAGCTCGACCGCGCGCGCGTCGCTGTGCCCCGGTCGGGGATCAGTGGCGGCTATCTCGTCGAGCTGTCGTCCTCGCCGTTCGTCGGCGGCTTCCCGGGCCCGCTCGGCGGACGCTTCTACGGGCACAAGGACCCCAAGCCCCGGCAGTTGAAGACCGCCGAGGCAGCCTGGATCGCTAGCTACGTCTCGGCGGCCGAGCGAGCGGCCGCGGCACGCGATGGCAGCTGGCGCGCGATGGTCGACGAGGGCGCCGCCGTCGACTATCTCCTGCTCCAGGAGCTGTTCAAGAACTACGACGCCTTCAGCAGGAGCACGTTTCTCGCCAAGGGAACCGATCTTCCACTCGCGTTCGGGCCCGTCTGGGACCTCGATCGCGCGATGGGCCTGGACCTGACCGGCGGCGCCGCCGGCGCCGACGGCTGGATCACCCCCGGGCGGCCGTGGGCTGTCGACCTGCTCACGGACGCCGCGTTCGCCGACAGGCTCGTCGTGCGCTGGCGCGAGCTGCGGGCCGGCGCGCTGCTGGAGAACATGATCGGCGAGATCGATCGCAATCGGCGCGCGCTGCGGGCGGCGCAGCCGCGCAACGCACGCCGCTGGCCCTCGACGCGCTCGGCGTCACACGCGGCGGAGATCGGCCGGCTTCGCATGTGGCTCACCGACCGCGTCAGGTGGATCGACGCCAACATCGCGGGGCTCGGCCCCGCCGTCCAGAGGAGCATCCGATTTGTCAGCGGCGCGGGCGGCGACGAGTCGATCCGCCGCCGTTGAGGACGACGGCTGCGCGCCGGCGCAGGACCGCGCTCAGGCTGGCTTCGCGCTAGGCGTCGGCGATCACCGCGAGCACGTCGCCGCTGCGCACGAGGTCGCCCTCCGAGATCGGCAGCTCGGCGATGACGCCGGCCTTGTGAGCGGTGATCTCGTTCTCCATCTTCATCGCCTCGATGATCGTCACGACATCGCCCTCGACGACCTGCTGGCCGGCCTTGACGTGGATCTTCCAGATGCTGCCCTGCATCGGCGAAGCGAGCGCGTCGCCGCCGTGGCCGTTCTCGCGGGCCTTCCGCTCGCGCGAGGCCCGCGTCGGGCGTTTGGGAGCAGGCGCGCGGGCGCTGCCGTCGGCGCCCGCGTCCGCGCTCGGCCCGCCGGCCGGGCCGATCACGCGCACGTCGAACTTGCGCCCGGAGACCTCGACCGTGTAGGTCTGCTCGACGGTGTCCTGCTCGTCGTCGCCGCCCCTCGCGGGCGCCTTCTCGAACGCGAGCGCCTTGAGCCAGTCGCGATCCTCGAGCAGGTCGCGGCAGGTCTCGCCGCGCGCCCACTGCTCGGTCTGCAGCAGCGCGCGATGAAACGGGATCAGCGTCTTCAGACCCTCGATCTCGTACTCGGCGAGCGCGCGCAGCATGCGCCGCGTCGCCTGCTCGCGGTCGGCGTCCCAGACGATGAGCTTGGCGACCATCGGGTCGTACGCCGGCGAGATCTCGCTGCCCGCGCGAACGCCGGAATCGACGCGCACGCCGGGGCCGCTGGGCTCGACGTAGGCGCCGATGCGCCCGGGCGCAGGGGCGAAGTTCTTCGACGCGTCCTCGGCGTTGATGCGGCACTCGATCGCGTGACCGCGCAGCACGACGTCGGCCTGCGTGACCGACAGCGGCTCGCCGGCGGCGACCCGGATGCCCTCCTTGACGATGTCGATGCCCGACGTCATCTCGGTCACGCAGTGCTCGACCTGCACGCGCGTGTTCATCTCGAGGAAGTAGTACTCGCTGCTACCGTCGCGCTCAGATACCGAGAGCAGCCCCTCGACGGTGCCCGCGCCGCGGTAGTCCACGGCCCGCGCGGCTTCGACCGCGATCGTGCCGATCCGCTCGCGCAGCGCCGCGTCGACGACCCACCCCGGGGCCGGCGACTCCTCGATGAGCTTCTGGTGGCGGCGCTGGATCGAGCAGTCGCGCTCGCCGAGGTGGATCGTGCTGCCGTGCCCGTCGGCGAGCACCTGGACCTCGACGTGGCGCGGGTCGGGCAGGTAGCGCTCGAGGTAGACGGTCGCGTCGGAGAAGAACTTCTCGCCCTCGCGGGCGGCGCCCTCGAAGGCGCCCGGCAGCTCCTCGAGCGTCAGCGCGACGCGAAAGCCCTTGCCGCCACCACCACCCGCCGCCTTGACGGCTACCGGGTAGCCGATCTCCTCGGCGGCGATCCGCTCGGCGTCGGCCAGCGACTCGACCGGCTCGACGGTGCCCGGGACGATCGGGACGCCGGCGTCGCGCATGAGCTCGCGGGCGCGCGTCTTTGACCCCATCGCCTCGATCGCGCTCGCGGGCGGCCCGATGAAGACGATCCCGGCCGCCTCGCAGGCGCGGGCGAACGCCGCGTTCTCGGCGAGGAAGCCATAGCCGGGGTGGATGGCCTGCGCGCCCGACTGGCGCGCGACGTCGAGGATCCGTTCGACGTTGAGGTAGCTCTCGGCCGGCGCCGCGCCGAGCAGGTAGGACTCGCCGGCGCGCGCGACGTGCGGCGCATCACGGTCCAGCTCGGAGTAGACCGCGACCGAGTCCACGCCGAGCTCGTCGAGCGCGCGGATGATGCGGACGGCGATCTCGCCACGGTTGGCGATCAGAATTTTCGAGAACATACGTAGCGGCATGCTAGGCGTCGCAACCGCGTCGAACGCAGGATACGCGGTGCGCGTGGCGCGCCGGCCCAGCCCGAGCTGTGCCGTCGGGTGCGAGCGTGAGCCGGTGGCGGCGCTATCGGGCCCGCTCAGAGGATCAGGACCGGAGTGCCGACGGGCATCAGGCGCCACAGGCGCGTGATCGCGCTGTTGGACACGCGGATGCAGCCGTGCGAGGGGCGCCCGGGGATGAGCTGAGGCCGGTCGGTGCCGTGGATGCCGATGACGCCACCGCCGGGCCAGTCGCTGAGCACGGAGTAGGCGCCGGTGCCGAAGGCGTAGGGCCCGTAGCCGGGCTGGCCACGCAGGCCGCGCAGGCGCGTGCGGATCCAGAACCGTCCGGCCGGCGTGGGCGTGGAGGACTTGCCGACGCCGATCCGCGCAGACCAGACCTTGCGGCCGTCGCGGTACAGCGTGGCGCGCAGCAGCATGCGGTTGACGCGCAACATCGTGCGCACCGCCGTCAACGGTCCCAGGTTGTTGCGCGGCACCCAGCCGCTGCGCCCGTTGGGCCGCATCGGCAGGCGGATGCGAACCCGGTCCAGGCCGCCGGCGGCGACGTGGCTCTCCAGCACCGGGTAGACCTCGAACGGTCCGTCCTCGGTGAGGTAGCGCAGGCGGCCGACCTGGCGTGCGCCAGGACTGGGCAACGCGCGCACCGGCGCCCGCGCGACGGCGCCGGCGTGGCGGCTGACGCGCTGCTCGTCGGACAGCCGTTCGTTGCCGAGCGGCCCCTGGGTTCCCAAGGGCCGCACGGCGCGGTGATCTTCGGCGGTCGCGCCGGCCGCTGCGGTCGCGGCGGCGCCCCAACCGGTGCCGAGCGCGCACGCCAGGCCCACGCCGGTCAGCAGCCGCCGCATCCGCTCAGCCCGTGAAACGCGGCGGGCTCGCGGCGCCCGGCGGGCGCCGGTAGGTCACGCGGCGGGTGGTGATGCCGGTCCCGCTGCCGGGCGTGTACCGGATGCGCGCGGTCACGCGGTGCACACCGGGACCCTGACGGCGCGGATCGATCCGCATCGAGAACCGCCTGCGTCCCGGCACGGCGTTGACGGTCTTGCGGCGCTTGCCGTCGACGTAGAACGTGACGCTCTGGATCGAGCGACCGGTCACGGATACCGTGAACGGCCCGCGGACGGCTCCCTTCGGGCCCTTCAGCGACGCGGTACCGGCCAGCGGCGTGCTCTCCTTGGGGGTGGGGGTCACGGCCACCGCGGTCGGCGTCGGCGTGGGGGTCGTGTCAGTCGTGGTCCCGCCGGCGCCACCGCCGGCGCCGCTCGCGGGCGCGGCGCACGCGGTGCGGGTGATCGTGTTGGTGTCGAGGTCGACCGCCATGGAGCGCTTGGTCAGGATCCGGCCCTCGACGGTGGCGCCGGTGCCGACCTCGCTAGCGCCGAGCGACATCGTGGTGCCCTTGAATGCGCTGTTGGTTCCGAGCACGACGCCCATCGTCGGGTCTGAGAGCTGCCAGTAGATGTTGCACGCGCTCGCGACGCCGCCGCCGGCGTTGACGATGTTCACCGAGCCGGACGGGCCGGCGGCTGTGATGAGATCAGTGCCCTGGAAGACGAAGACGGCGTTGGGATTGCCCTGGAAGTCGAGCGTCAGGCCGGTGTTGATCCGTAGGACGCCGTGCGAGGTGGACTCGTAGACCCCGGGCAGCAGGGGATTGGCCGGTGTACCGGTCAGCGACAGGTCGGGGTCCACGGTGTTTGTGATGGCCTGGGCTGAGGCGAATGCGTACGCGACGTTGAGGTCTTCCTGTGCCTGCCACGCGGGGTCAGGGGAGCCGGAATCGACGTACTGGGCGCCGGCGGGCTGCGTCACCTCGTTGGCGCCCGGGCCGAAGCCGCCCAGGACGGTGCCGGTGCAGCAGAGCCCGATGTCACCGGTGATCGTCGTCGCGCCGGTGTTCGTGATCGTCGAGCCAGCGAGCACCGCGAACGAGTCGGCGGTGCCGAGGTCCACCGGCGAGGCGGCCTGCGCGCTGCTGGCGAGCAGTGGCATCATTCCGAGCGCGAGCGCGGTGAGAGCGACGGCACGGCCGTCGCGCAAGCGTGCGCTGGTCCTTCGATTCTGCTCAACCATGTCGATCCTCCTGCTGCGGCGATTGTTGCCGCCTGGGGGTTCGGAGGATTCAGGTGCGCCACGAGGTCGGTCCGTCAGTGGACCCGGTACGGCGGCGTCATGCCCAATACTCCCGTGACGACGGTATCGGCAGGCTGCCCATGTAACGCCACTAGCGGCGTTCAGAGATCATACGCACGGCTTTTCCGACGTTTGCGCGGCGCTAGCGCCAGCCGCGGCGGCCGCGGTCCCACGCCACGCGTTCGCCGGCGACATGCCCTGTCGCCTCCAGCAGCGAGGCCCGAGCCCACGCGCTCGGGCCAGCCGGCGGCGCGGGAGCGGGCAGCGGCGCCGTGTCGCGCATGAAGCGCTCGAGCGCGGCGACGACCGCCGCGGCCTCCTCCTCGGAGGCGGCGGGAGCGACGATGCGCAGCTTGGGGCGGCGGTTGACCACGGCCGCCATTGTCGCAGGCGCGACCGCCGCCTACCGGATCATCCCCGCACCGACGGTGTCGTTCGTCGACTCGTCGATGAGGATGAACGAGCCCGTCGCGCGGTTGCGCGCGTAGGCGTCGAACGCCATCGGCTTGGAGGTGCGCAGGCGCACGCGGCCGATGTCGTTGAGGCCGAGCTCGCCGGCGGCGGGGTCGGGGTCGAGCGTGTGCACGTCGATGCGGTCGACGACCTCGTCGACGACGACCCGCGCGGCGTGCGTCGCGTGCTTGATCGCGTAGCGCGCGCCGGCGCGCAGCGGCGCGTCGGTCATCCAGCAGACCGTCGCCTCGAGCTCGCGCGCGAGCTGCGGCGCGTCGCCCGGATGGCAGATGATGTCGCCGCGCGAGACGTCGAGCTCCTCCTCGAGCAGCAGCGTGACCGACATCCCGGCGCAGGCCTCCTGCAGTGGGCCGTCGAACGTGTCGATCCGCTCGATCCGCGTGCGCTTGCCGGACGGCAGCACGAGCACCTCGTCGCCCTGGCGCAGGATCCCGCCGGCGATCTGGCCGGCGTAGCCGCGGTAGTCCGTGTCGTGGTCGCGGATGACCCACTGGACCGGGAAGCGCGCCGCCTCGAGGTTGCGGTCGTCGTCGACCTGCACGCGCTCGAGGTGCTCGAGCAGCGTCGTCCCGCCGTACCAGGGCATGCTCTCGGAGCGGTCGACGACGTTGTCGCCGAGCTTGGCGCTGATCGGGATGTAGACGATGTCGCGTGCCCCGAGGCCGCGGGCGAAGTCCGAGAAGTCGCGCACGATCGCGTCGAAGACCTCCTCGTCGTAGTCGACGAGGTCCATCTTGTTGACGGCGACGACGAGGTGCGGGATGCCGAGCAGCGCCGAGATGTAGGCGTGGCGCTTTGATTGCTCGAGCACGCCCTTGCGCGCGTCGACGAGGATGACCGACAGGTCCGCGGTCGACGCGCCGGTGACCATGTTGCGCGTGTACTGCACGTGGCCCGGCGTGTCGGCGATGATGAACGTGCGCCGCGCCGTCGCGAAGTAGCGGTAGGCGACGTCGATCGTGATGCCCTGCTCGCGCTCGGCGCGCAGCCCGTCGACGAGCAGCGACAGGTCCACGTCGCCCGTCCCGCCGCGGCGCTTGGAGGCCTCCTCGACGTGCTCGAGCTGGTCGCTCAGCACCTGCTTGGCGTCGAACAGCAGCCGCCCGATGAGCGTCGACTTGCCGTCATCGACGGAGCCCGCGGTGGCCAGGCGCAGCAGGTCTGCCTGAGCGAGCACTAGAAGTACCCCGCGACCTTACGGTCTTCCATCGCGGCCTCGGTGGCGCGGTCGTCGGCGCGGGTCTCGCCGCGCTCGGTGACGCGCGTGGCGGCGATCTCGGCCACGACGGTGCCCAGGTCGGCGGCGGTCGATCGGACGGCGCCGGTGCAGCTCATGTCGCCGACGGTGCGGTAGCGCACCGATGCCGTGAAGGGCTCCTCGCCGTTGACGAGCTGCACGTGATCGGACATCGCGTAGAGCATCCCGTCGCGCTGGAAGACCTCGCGCTCGTGTGAGAAGTAGATCGACGGCACCTCGAGCTGCTCGACGGCGAGGTACTCCCAGACGTCGAGCTCGGTCCAGTTGGAGATCGGGAACACGCGCACGCTCTCGCCGCGGCGGATGCGCCCGTTGTAGATGTTCCACAGCTCGGGGCGCTGGTTCTTGGGATCCCAGCCGCCGAAGTCGTCGCGGAAGGAGAAGATCCGCTCCTTGGCCCGCGCGCGCTCCTCGTCGCGCCGCGCGCCGCCGAACGCGGCGTCGAAGCCATGCTCCTCGATGGCGTCCAGCAGCGTTGTCGTCTGCAGGCGGTTGCGCGACGCGCGCGCCCCGGTCTCCTCGGCGACGCGCCCCTTGTCGATCGACTCCTGCACGGAGGCGACGATCAGCCGCTCGCCGAGCTCCGCGACGCGGCGGTCGCGAAACTCGATCACCTCGGGGAAGTTGTGGCCCGTGTCGACGTGCATGAGCGGGAACGGAAAGCGGCCCGGGCGGAACGCCTTCTCGGCGAGCCGCAGCAGGACGATCGAGTCCTTGCCGCCGCTGAACAGCAGCACGGGCTTGGACAGCTCGGCCGCGACCTCACGCATGACGTGGATCGCCTCGGACTCGAGCGCCTGCAGGTGCGTCATGTGTGTCGTCATGCGGTCACCGCCTCGACTTCGGAGGGAGGGCTGACGGCACGCGTGCGCAGCAGCAGGTACGCGCCGAGCCCGACGAGCAACGGCACGCCGATCAGCACCGCGGGCGGCACGCCGACGCCGGCCTTCGTCAGCACGCCGAGCGCGGACGCCAGCAGCACGCAGCCGAGCACCGGCCGCAGTGTGTTGGCCGACACGTGGCCGATGAGCTGGGTGCCGATCACAACGCCGGGCAGCGAGCCGACCAGGATCGTCCCCATGAGGACGAAGTCGACGTTGCCGCTGACCCAGTGCGCCAGGCCCGCGACCCACAGGAGGATTGCGGCATGGAAGACGTCGGTGCCGACGACCCGGTGCGGCGTGAGCTGGAAGACGAGGATCAGCGCGAGGCCGATCAGCGCGCCGCTGCCGACCGACGTGACGCCGAGGATGAGGCCGAGCACGGCGCCGATCAGCGCCGCCGTGACCTTCGTGCGCGTCGTCTGCTCGACGGCGTGGCGCTCGCGGGCGACGAGCTTGGGCATGAACAGCGCGCGCCCGAGGATCGTCACCGCGACGATGATCAGGGCGACCGCGATCGACACGAGCAGCGTCGGCTCGAAGCTCTTGCCGTAGCTGGCGTGCAGGCGGTCCAGCAGCCACACGCCGGCGAGCGCGCCGGGAACGCTGCCGACCGCCAGCCACATCGAGACGCCGAGGTCGACGGTCCCCTTGCGCCAGTGGCGCCAGCCGCCGACAGTCTTCGTCACGGCGCCGTAGGCGAGGTCGGTGCCGATCGCGACGACCGGCGGCACGCCGGCGAAGAGCACGAGCAGCGGCGTCATCAGCGAGCCGCCGCCGATCCCGGTGAGGCCGATCAGGACGCCGACCCCGAGGCCGAAGGCGATGACGAGCGGGTCCATGCGGCTTAGACGTGTAGTCCGCACTCGGTCTTGTCGACGCCTGCCCAGCGGCCGTCGCGGCCGCTGCCGGGCTGCGTGCACGGCGCGCAGCCGATCGACGCGTAGCCCTGGTCGTGCAGCGGGTGGTAGGGCAGGTCGCGCTCGTGGATGCGCGTCCAGAGGTCGCGCTCGGTCCACAGCGCAAGCGGGTTGTACTTCGCGATCTGGGCGCGCTTGGCATCCACCTCGACCAGCTCGGTGGCCGCGCGCGACGGGCCCTGCTCGCGCCGCAGCCCGGTGACCCAGCCGTCGGCACCGGCGAGCGCGCGCTCCAGCGCGGCAACCTTCATCGTGCCGCAGCAGTGCTCGGGCCCGGTCCAGGGCGTCTCACCGATCGCCTCCTGCACCTCGACCTGCACGCCGAAGCGCTGCTCGAAGGCGCGCCAGGTCGCGAGCGTCTCCTCGAACAGGACGCCGGTGTCGATCGTCACCACGCGGACGTGCGGCGCGATCGCCAGCAGCTCGTCGAGGATCACCGACTCCTCCTTCTGAAACGAGCACAGCATGACGAGCCGCTCGTGGGCGGCCGCCTGGCGCAGGGTCTCGATCAGAGACGCCGCCGGGGTGCTCAGACCGCGCACTCGCCCTCGCCCCGCACGACCTGGAAGGGCACGTCCTTCGTCCAGTCGATGAACGTCGTCATCGTCTCGAGGTTGAACTCGATCGGCATCGCCAGATCGCGCACCTTGTTCTCGAAGGCCGTCGTGCCGACGCGCGCGGCGAAGGCGTTGAAGACCTCGCCGTCCTCGCGCTCGGCCTCGTACCAGCGCAGCCAGCGCTCGATGGCCTCGGGCACGCGCTTGGCGGCCAGGCGCACCTTCAGGCGCTGGCCGTAGATGATCTCGCCGCCGTCGAAGTTGCCGGCGATGTGCGCGACGTAGGCCGGGACCGTGTGCTCGCCAACCTTGATCGAGGCGCCGTAGAAGCCGATGTTCGCGATGTGGTGCTGGCTGCAGCCGTTCGGGCAGCCGCTCATCTTGATGTGCACCGAGCGCGTCAGCGGGTCGGTGATCCGCATCTCCTCCAGGCGCTGCTGGACGGCGGCGTTGAGGCCCATCGAGGAGGTGATGCCGAGCTTGCAGGAGTCCGTGCCCGGGCAGGAGACGACGTCGGTGACCTTGTCTGGGCCGACGCCGGCCAGGTCGAGCGCGGCGAGCTCCTGCCAGACCCCGTACAGCGTCTCGTCGCGGACCCAGCGCAGCACGAAGTTCTGATGCACGGTCATCCGCATGTATCCGCCGCAGTAGCGGCGCATGATGTTCGCGATCGCGCGGAACTGTTCGGGCGTCAGGTCGCCGCGCGTGACCTTGACGTGGACCGAGCTGAAGCCCGTCTGGCGCTGGGGCTGCACGTTGTCGGCGACGAACTGCTCGAACGCCGAGACGTCGCCGTTTGGCGCGGCGAACGTTTCGGGCACGGCTGGCGCGGAGGCCTCCTCGTCGTCCTGCCACGTGATCGCGCCGATGTCGAAGTCGCGTTCGGCGACCCAGTCGCCCTGCAGCTCTTCCTCGACCATCTCGCGGAACGCGTCGATGCCGATCTTGTCGACGAGCACCTTGATGCGCGCCCGGGCGCGGTTGATGCGCAGGAACTCCTGGCGGTCGAAGATCCGGAAGCAGGCCTCGGCGATCTTCAGGTACTCGCCGTCGTCGAGGCCGACGAACTCGTACAGCGTCGGCGCGACGCGCGGCATGATCGATGTGCCGCCGCCGACGCGCATCTCGACGCCGCGCACGCCGTCGCGCTCGCGGGCGAGGTAGGCGATGTCGTGGATGCCGGTCAGCGATCGGTCGGCGGGCGCGCCGTCAAACGCGGTCTTGATCTTGCGCGGCATCATCTGCGTCGTCGGGTGACGCACGAAGTAGCGCACGTAGGCGCCCGCGTAGGGCGTCAGGTCGAAGAGCTCGTCCTTGGCGATGCCGGCCCACGGGTCGCCGGTGACGTTGCGCACCGTGTTGCCGCAGCCCTCGCGCGAGGACAGACCGGCGTCCGACAGCTCGCGGATGAGCTTGGCGGCGTCCGGGAGCGGGACGTGATGCATTTGGATGTTCTGCCGCGTCGTGATGTGCCCCTTGTTGAGCGGCACGTACTTCTCGATGACGTTGGCGAACGCGTCCATCTGGTCGGGGCTGATGCCGCCGAACGGCAGCTTGACGCGAACCATCTGGACGTCGGCCTGGCGCTGGCCGTAGACGCCCTGCTTCAGGCGGAACTTGATGAACTCGGTCTCCTCGATATCCCCGCGCAGGTAACGCGTGGACTCGGTGTCGAAGTCATCGAACTCGCGCTCGAGGATCGGGATGACGTGGCCTGGGACGTCCTCGCGAACCTCGGGGTTCTCGAGTGTCCCCTGGCGACCGCTGACCGTGGTTGGTTCCATTGGGGGTCTCAGTGCTCCGTGGTGGCGTGCAGGGCGAGCCGCCGATCATACAGGTCAATTCGGGTCAGGATTAGGGAATTATTGTCCACTTCGTTGGTCTGGTTCATCGGGAACAGTCGGGCAAGCGGGCGACTAGGCTGCCCGCCGTGCCCGAGCTCACCGTCCTGGATCACGACTCGGTACTCGCCGCCGTCTCGCCGCACGCCGCGATCGAGGCCACGCGGGACGCGTTCGAGCGCCACCACCGCGGCGAGTGGGTCATGCCGGCGAAGGTCTACCTGCAGAGCCCGCCCTACGGCGACTTCCGCGCGATGCCCGCCCGCGGCGGTGACCTGGCGCTGCTGAAGTGGATCACCTCGTTTCCGGGCAACCCGGAGCGCGGCCTGCCGACCGTCAGCGGCGTCGTCTGCCTGTCCGACGCGAGTACCGGCGTGCCGCTCGCGATCCTCGACGCGCGCGCGGTGACGGCGCTGCGGACGGGCGCTGTCGCCGCCGTCGCCACGCAGGCGCTCGCGCGCGACGACGCGTGCACGGTCGGGATCGTCGGATGCGGGCTGCACGGCGCCTGGGCGGCGCGCTGCCTCGCCGCCGCCGGCTACGACGACGGCGTCTGCTTCGACCCGCGCACGGAGGCGGCCGCGGCCCTCGCGGCGGAGCTCGGCGGCTGGACCGTCGGCGACCTGCCGGCGGCGCTGGCCTGCGACGTCGTCTGCGCCGTCACGCCCGGCGCGGCGGTCGTGCTCAAGCGCGGCGACCTGTGCCCGGGCCAGCACCTGAACATGCTCGGCGCCGACGGCAGCGGCAAGGCCGAGGCGAGCGTCGAGGCCGTTGTCGCCTGCGAGCTGTTCTGCGACGAGTGGGTGCAGGCGTCGCACGGCGGCGAGCTGACCGGCGCCGTCGAGGCGGGACTCGTGACGCGCGAGCAGGTCACGACGCTGGGTGCGGTGCTGACCGGCGAGGCGGGCGGGCGCAGCGGTCGCGGGGCGACAACGCTGTTTGACTCCACTGGCCTGGCGATCCAGGACCTCGCGGTCGCCGCCGCCGCGCTGCGCGCGGCGCGGGCGGGCAAGGTCCGGGCCGGCAGCGTCTGGCTGTAAGGGGGCGTTGGCGGCTTTAGCGCTCGCGGCTGCGGCAGCGCGGGCGCCTGGGAACGACATCAACGAGGGAAGGGTTTGAGCGCTCGCGGGGGCGGCCGTGTTCGCGTGGCATCCTGAAGCGGGTGGTGTCGGTCCCCGGTCGTGACGCGCCAAGGGGCACGATCCGCACTTCGCACGACACGACCGCTCATCGGTCCCCGGTCGTGACGCGCCAGGTGGCAGCATCCGCACCTCACGCGACACGACCGCTGAACGGGCGCCGGCTCAGCCCCCGCCCCGGCGGCGGGCGCGGCGGCGCCTGCTGGCGCTCTGGCAGCGGCTGCTGGCGTAGCCGCGGCGTTACACCGGCACAAGCGGGATGTCGGCGAGCAGCGCCCACGCCGCGAGCGCCGCCCCGCCGAGCACGCACGCGAGCGCGCTGAGGATGCGCTGCGTCCGCGTCGTGTCCGCGGCCTTCTGCCGGGCGATCTCGCCCTTCTCCAGCGCGCGGTCGAGCAGGCCCTCCGCCCAGACGAACTCGAGCGAGAGGATCGCCAGGCCGACCGGGATCACGAGGAACGCCGGGCCGGGCAGCACGAGCATCCCGACGCCGCCGAGCAGCAGCGTGAAGCCGACGAGGATGTACAGCACGCGGACGACGATCGGCCGCTGGCGATGGCGCACGCGCTGGGCCTCGAGGCGGAGCACGATCCGCGGCTTGCGCAGCGGGCCCCGCGGCTCTTTGCTGGAGGCTGCCTTCGGGGGCTCTGCCGTCACCACTGCTCGTCCAGCGTAACCGGGTGCCGGCGCGGGCGTGGCCCGTCAGACGGCCAGCGCGGCCGGCGCGTCGGCGTTGGTCGCCGCGTCAGCGGCCGGCACGAAGCTCATCGCGCGTTCGGCGAGCGCGGTGATCGTGAGGCTCGGGTTGACGCCGACGTTGGCCGGCACGACCGAGCCGTCGCAGACGAGCAGGTTGTCGTAGCCGAAGACGCGGTGACGCGCATCGACCACGCCCTCCTCGGGCGAGCGCGCGATGACGGCGCCGCCCAGCACGTGCGCGGTCGTCGGGATCGCGGCGAGCGCTTCCATCGTCGAGCTCTGCGCGACGCCGCCGATGCGCTCGGCCATCCACTCGGCGGCCTCGTTGGCGAGCGGGATGAAGGTCGGGTTGGGCTTGGTGGGATCCTGCGCCGTCTGCAGGCGCATCGTCCCGCGCCGGCCCGGGCGCGGGCGCAGCGCGATCGCGTTGTCCAGCGTCTGCATGACGAGCAGGATGATCGTACGCCTGGACCAGCCGCGCGGGTCGCAGAGCTTGGCGAACGTCACCGGGTGGCGCAGGACCGCGACGAGGAACTTCAGCGGCCGCGTGACCTTCGTGCCGTCGCCGATGAGCAGCGTGTGCAGCAGGCTCATCGAGTCTCCGGCGTGGCCGTAGCTGACGGTCTCGATGTGCGTGTTCTCGTCGGGAAAGATCGAGCCGGAGATCGCCACGCGCTTGGTGTAGTCGATGCTGTCGTCGGGTGCGGTGACCGCGAGGATCGCCTCGCTGTTGGTGCGCACGAGCTCGCCGAGACGGGGGGAGACCTTCGGCAGCGAGCCGTTGTGCCTGCAGCGCTGCAGGAGCTTGTTGGTGCCCAGTGGACCGGCGGCGAGGACGACGTTGCGGGCCGTGATCGTGCGGCGGTCCTTGCGTAGCCATGCGCCCGTGTGCTCGCTCGTGATCGCGTAGCCGTCGGCCCCGTCGCTGCCGCCGAGCGGCCGGACGTCGACGACCTCGCGCTCAGGGATGACGCGGCAGCCCGCGTGCTCGGCGAGCCAGAGGTAGTTCTTGACGAGGGTGTTCTTCGCGCCGACCGGGCAGCCGACCATGCAGCGACCGCAGGCGATGCAGCCGGTGCGGGCCGGTCCGGCGCCGCCGAAGTAGGGGTCGGCGACGGTCTCGCCAGGCGCCCCGAAGAAGACGCCGACGTTGGTCTTGGCGTACGTCTTGTCGGCCCCGATCTCGCGGCCGTACTCGCGCAGCAGCTCGTCGGCCGGGTCGTCGGTTGCGACGGCCGTGACGCCGAGCATCCGCTCGGCCTCGTCGAAGTGCGGGGCGAGCGCGGCCTCCCAGTCCTCCTCCAGGCCGGCCCACTGCCGGTCGGTGTAGAAGCGCGGGCGCGCGCGATACAGCGTGTTCGCGTAACCGAGGCTGCCGCCGCCGACTCCCGCTCCGCTGACGACCGACACGTCCTTGAACAGCGACAGGCGGAAGATGCCGTGCAGGCCCAGCCGTGGGGCGAAGAAGTAGCGGCGGATGTCCCACGTCGAGCGCGGGAACTCGTGGTCGGCGTAGCGCCTGCCCGATTCGACGACGGCGACGCGGTAGCCCTTCTGCGTCAGGCGATGCGCCGCGACGCTCCCGCCGAAGCCCGAGCCGACGACGAGCCAGTCGTAGTCGTGATCGCGGGCCGGCGCAGACATGGCACGGCAAGACTATGGGAACCTGACGGGGGCGTCAACATTGACTGGTGAGTCGGCTCCCACGGCAGGCTCGGATGGCACCGTGTCGTGACGGTGTGCACATGGAGCATCCAGCCGACACGCTGGCGGCGGCGGTGCGGTTCGCGTGGCGGTCCTACCGCTCCACGCCACATCGACGTCTGAAGAGGACGCTGGCGGGCGATCAGCGATCGGCAAAGCAGCTGCGACTAACGCGGCACGACGGTCAGCAGCGCCGCTGGCTTGCCGTCGAGCCCGGGCGAGGGCGCGATCGGCTCGGCGCGCAGCGCCGGCGCGCGCCAGCGCAGCACGGTGTAGGTCTCGCCGTCGGTGCGACCGGCGAGCGTGTAGCCGGCGGCCGGCGCGGCGGGAGCGGCCGGTCGCGGCGGCGCGGGCCGCTCGCCGGGCAGGCGCACCGGCAGGGCGAGGTAGTCGATCTCCGCCGTGGTGAAGGCCGGCGGCGCCGCCAGCCTCAGGTCCGGCAGGTAGTAGCGCAGCGCGTTGAACGCGCCGGCGTTGGCGACGATCAGGCGCGGCTCGGCGATCGCTCCCAGCGCGCGGGCCGCGCCGCGCCAGTCGTCGCGCTGCAGCCTGGCGTCGCGGGCGACGCCGACGACGGCGACGAGCCCGGCGGCACAGGCGGCCGCCAGCGCGAGCGCCGCTCCCCGTGGCACGGCGTGCGCGGCGGTTGCGAGCCCGGCGCCCGCGAGCGCACAGGCGAGCGGCAGGACGAACAGGACGTTGCGCGTGATCAGGTGATCCTCACCGGCGAACGCCGCGAGGATCGGCAGGCCGAGCGCGACCGCGGTCAGCGCGGCGAGGCGCGCGGCCTCGCTGCGCTCGCGCTGTGGCGCGGCGAGGCGGCCGGTCAGCAGCGCGGCCAGCCCGGCGAAGCCGGCGAGCACGGCGAGCGCGCCGACCGCGACGAGCAGCGGCTCGAGCGGGGCGTCGTAGCCGACGACGAACTGCTTGGGCAGCTGGGCCAGCCGCGTCAGCAGCGCGCTGTTGGTGATGAACGCCGCCGTGTCGTTCGCGCGCTGCCCGAGCGCCAGCGGCGCCAGCGCGGCGGCTGCGACGGCGGGCAGCGCGAGCGCCGCCGCCCGCTCGCGCGCGCCCGGCGCGCGCAGCACGAGCCACAGCGCCTGTGGCGCGACGAGGAACAGCGCGTAGTAGTGGGTGGCCAGCGCGAGCGCCGCCACGCCGCCCCAGGCGAGCAGTCGCGTGGAGCGTCGTCCGGAGGTCGGCGTTCCGTGCTCGAGCGCCTGCAGCCACAGCAGCGTCGACAGCGCGGCGAGCAGCGCGAGCAGCGCGTAGGCGCGCGCCTCCTGGCTGAACCACACGAGCATCGGGTTGACCGCGGCAAGCGCCGCCGCCGTCAGGCCGGCGCGGGCGCCGCCGAGCCGGCGGCCGAGCGCCCACACGACCGCGATCGTCGCCGTCCCGAGCAGCGCCGAGAGCGAGCGGATGCCGGCCTCGCCGGTGCCGAACACGTGCGTCCACAGCCACGCGAGCAGGTAGTACAGCGGCGGCGTGGACTCGCTGTCGGGGATCGCCCGCAGCAGCCCGCCGAGGTCGAGTTGCAGCAGCCGCGCCGTGATCGCCTCGTCGTACCAGAGGCTCTGCCCGTCGAGCGTCGCGAAGCGCAGGACGGCCCCGGCGGCGAGCACCAGGCCCAGCCAGCCGCGGCTTCTCACAGCGGGATGTTGCCGTGCTTGCGCTTGGGGCGCTCGACGCGCTTGGTCTGCAGGGCATCGAGCGCGACGATCAGCTTGGGCCGCGTCTCGTGGGGAATGATGACGTCATCGACGTAGCCGCGCTCGCCGGCCGAGTAGGGGTTGGCGAAGCGGGCGCGGTAGTCGTCCATCAGCCGCTCGCGACGCGCCTCGGGCGTCGGCGAGCCCGCGATGTCGCGCCGGTAGATGATGCTGACCGCCCCCTCGGGGCCCATCACCGCGACCTCGGCCGTCGGCCAGGCGAGGTTGAGGTCGGCGCCGATGTGCTTGGAGGCCAT
>Ga0136615_10000066_pt1 | contig 38197 bp, 35 predicted proteins | sample AntDrymUQ2882206_2_FD_106647 | JGI IMG/M metagenome (GOLD analysis project Ga0136615, IMG submission 106647) | Polar desert sand microbial communities from Dry Valleys, Antarctica - metaG UQ288 (22.06) | ecosystem: Environmental > Terrestrial > Soil > Desert | place: Antarctica: Dry Valley... | reverse complement strand
CGCACGCAGTACGACATGGAGATGCTGCGCGAGATGGGCTTCTGCAACGGGATCGAGAACTACTCGCGGATCCTCGACGGCCGCCAGCCCGGCGCGCGGCCGTACTGCCTGATCGACTACTTCCCCGAGGACTTCGTCTGCTTCCTCGACGAGTCGCACCAGACCGTGCCGCAGATCGGCGGGATGTACGAGGGCGACCGCTCGCGCAAGCAGACGCTCGTCGACTACGGCTTTCGCCTGCCGAGCGCGCTCGACAACCGCCCGCAGAAGTTCGACGAGTTCCTCTCGATCACGCCGACGCTCGTCTTCGTCTCGGCGACCCCCGGAAAGTACGAGAAGGCGCACTCCGGGCGGGTGGTCGAGCAGATCGTGCGCCCGACCGGGATCGTCGACCCGGCCGTCGAAGTGCGCGAGACGCGCAACCAGATCGACGACCTGATGAACGAGATCCGCCGGGTCGTCGACCGCGAGGAGCGCACGCTCGTCACGACGCTGACGAAGAAGATGAGCGAGGACCTGACCGACTACCTGCTCGAGATGGGCTTCAAGGTCCGCTACCTGCACTCGGAGATCGACACGCTCGAGCGCATCCAGATCATCCGCGACCTGCGCCTGGGGGAGTACGACGTGCTCGTCGGCGTCAACCTGCTGCGCGAGGGCCTCGACCTGCCGGAGGTGTCGCTCGTCGCGATCCTCGACGCCGACAAGGAGGGCTTCCTGCGCGGGGAGACGTCGCTCATCCAGACGATCGGCCGCGCCGCGCGCAACATCGAGGGCAAGGTCCTCATGTACGCCGACAAGGAGACCGACGCGATGCGCGCGGCGCTGTCGGAGACCGACCGCCGCCGCTCGATCCAGCTCGCCTACAACGAGCAGCACGGGATCACGGCGGCGACGATCGTCAAGGGGATCTCGGACATCGCCGAGTTCCTGCAGTCGGAGTCCAAGCTGCCGGGGAAGGGCAAGCGGCGCCGGCGGGCCGCCAAGCGCGCGGCCGAGTCGATGTCGCTTTCCGAGCTCGAGCAGACGATCGTCGAGCTCGAGGAGGAGATGCTCGCCGCCGCCGAGGAGCTGCGCTTCGAGTACGCCGCCCGCGTGCGCGACGAGATCCGCGACGTGCGCCGCGAGCTGCTCACGGCGCAGGCCAACGAGGCGCCGGCGTAGCCTGGGCCGGTGGGGACGGGACGCGCGATGCCGCGCACGCGCGTGGTGGTGACGTGAGCCAGCGCGGCGCCCTCCAGGCCGCCGTCCTTGCCTGGTACGACGCGCACGGCCGCGACCTGCCATGGCGGCGCACGCGCGACCCGTACGCGATCCTCGTCTCGGAGTTCATGGCGCAGCAGACGCAGGTCGCGCGCGTGCTCGAGCGCTACGGGGGCTGGCTGCAGCGCTGGCCGACCGCGGCCGCGCTCGCCGCGGCGGCGCCGGCCGACGTGCTCACGCAGTGGGTCGGCCTGGGCTACAACCGGCGCGCGTTGCGCCTGCAGGCAGCGTGCGCGGTCGTCGCGCGCGACGGCTGGCCGCAGGACAGTGCCGCCCTGCGCGCCCTGCCCGGGGTCGGGCCGTACACCGCGGCCGCGGTCGCCTCGTTTGCGTTCGGCGAACGCGTGGCGGCCGTCGACACGAACGTGCGGCGGGTCGCGACGCGGCTGCGCGCCGAGCCGGGCGCGCTGCTGCCGACCGAGCGACACGCCGACTGGAACCAGGCCGCCATGGAGCTCGGCGCCCGCGTATGCACCGCCCGCGCCCCGCGCTGTGGGGAGTGTCCGGCGGCCCCGTGGTGCCCGTCGCGCGGCCGGGTCGCGGCCGCGCCACGTGCGCCGCACGCCTCGCGGCCGCGCTTTGAGGACACCGACCGCTGGGCCCGCGGGCGCGTGATCGCCGCGCTCGCCGCGGGAGAGCAATTTCCCGTGCAGATCGCCCCGCAGCGCCTCGCGCGCGTGCTGGCGGGGCTCGAACGCGACGGTCTGATCGAGCGCGGTCCACTCGGGGTAGGACTCCCCGGCCAGCCACGCTAGGGTCTTGCTCGCTCGTCCGTCCGCGAAGAACCCTCACGGAGGCACCGTTGGCCCTCGACCGTCAGTCCATCGAGAAACGAGACTTTCCCTTCGGCCGCCGCGGCTACGAGCCGGCGGCGGTCGACGCACACCTCGCCGCGCTCGCGCGTGAGGTCGAAGCGCTCAAGCGCGCCCAGGCAAACCAACAGGCGACCCAGCCGGGGACCCCGGCCGCTCCCGCCGGTCCGCGTGCATCGCTCGCCGCCGTCGCCAGCGCGCAGGTGCAGGCGATCGTCGAGGCGGCCGAGTCAAGCGCCGCGGCGATCGAGCAGGAGGCGCAGGAGCACGCCGAGCAGTCGGCGCAGGACGCGGCGCGCGAGGCGCAGCGGATCCGCGACGAGGCGATCGAACGCTCGCAGCAGCACGTCGGCAAGGTGCATGAGGCGACCGCGCTCATGCTGCAGCGCGTCGATGCGATGGAGACCGAGATCAACTCGCTCGTCGAGTCGCTGCGCACCGGTGCCAACCGGCTGAACGCCGATCTCTCCCTGCTGTCGGGCAACATGAGCGAGCTCTACGACGCCGCCGGCGCCCCGGCGGGCACGATTTCCGCCGCGCCGATCGTCGAGGATGTCGTGATCGTCGAAGAGGCGCAGATCTTTGACGAGGCGCCCGCGGCGGCGGCCGGCGGGGACACCGCCGGCGAAGCGGGCGCGAACGGCGCCGAGGAGGATCTCGAGGGCGCGCGCCTGATCGCGCTGAACATGGCGCTCAACGGGCAGCCGCGCGAGGAGACCGACAAGTACCTCGCGGAGAACTTCGACCTCAGCGATCGCTCCGCGCTGCTGGACGAGGTCTACGCAACGGTCGAGGGGTAGTGGGCCTGCACGGGTGCGCTCACGCGCCAGGCCAGTAGGAAATAGGTATCGAATTCACCACGCGGGGCGACGCGATCCGTCACGGTAGGGGTTAGCAGTCCCAGAAGTTGTGGACGAATACTCCGAACGGATGAGGATCGCTTGTGGGGAGCGAATTTGTCATCGTCGTGGCCACTGGACGGCCGAGCGTAGGCGCCTTCTTCACCGCTATGGGTGCTCGCCAATCGCGCGGCATCAGCGCGACCACGTTCGATGTCAGCACGGCCGCCGTCGAACGCGCTTCGCGCGCGGTCATGGACGCCGCGGTGGCAGTCGTCGATGCATCGCTGGATCCCGTCGAGGGACTGGCGGTCTGCCGCGAGCTGCGCGCCCGCCGCGCGGACCTGCGCATCGGCGTCCTCTTCTGCTGCCCGCACGCCGCGACGCCGGAGAGCCTGCGTCCCTTCCTCTCCGCGGGGATCGGCAGCTTTCTGGATCTGCAGCTGTCGACCGAGCAAATGCTCGCCGCTCTGCGCGGCATCGCGCGGGGAGAGGACGTCTTTCGCCTGCAGCTCACCGAGGACTCGAGCACGGTGCTGTTCAATGGCCACAGCGAGGACAAGCGGCTGTCGGACGACGACCTCGTGCTGCTGCGCCTTGTGGCGCTTGGCCTCAGCGACCGCGAGATCGGCACACAGATGTGCCTCAGCCGCCACACGATCAAGCACCGCATCGAGCGGCTGCGCCGCCGACAGCACGCGAGAAATCGCATCCAGCTGGCGGCCTTCGCCGCGCGGCTGGAGCGCGCGCAGGGCGCCGGGCCGCACGAGCACCCCGCCAGCGCGCCGTGAACCACGCACTCGGTCAGCCGGGGCTGACCATCGAGCCCGTCAGCCTGGTTGCCCGCGAACGGTCGGCGGGGCCGCGCTGGCGACGACCCCGCGCCCGTTGACGTCCTGCGCCGGAGCCCCGGTGCCCCAGTGGCCGACGAGATCGCGGTACAGCGGCGAGCGGGCCAGCAGATCCTCGTGGCTGCCCACGGCCACCCCCGCGCCGTCGAGCACGAGGATCCGGCGCGCGCGCAGCGCCGAGCTGATCCGGTGCGCGATGACCAGCAGGGTGCCCGGCCGGGCGGCGAACGCCAGTTCGACGCGGGCCTCGGCGGCCGGGTCGAGGTGGCAGGCCGCCTCGTCGAGCAGGACGAACCGCGCCGGGGAGATGTACGCCCGGACCAGCGTGATCAGCTGGCGCTCGCCCGCCGACAGCGCGGAGGCGTCCACGTCCGCCTCGTAGCCGCCGATCTGGTCCAGCAGCGATCGCATCCCGAGCCGGTCGACCGCATCGTCGATCTGCTCGGTCGTGGCGTCCGGGTGCAGATAGCTGAGGTTCTCGCGCAGCGTACCCGCGAAGACGTAGGTCTCCTGGGGGATCAGCACCCGGTGGCGCGCCGCCGTCTGCGGGTCGAGATCGCCGACGGGGACCTCGCCGAGCAGCACGTCGCCGGACTGCGGCGACAGCATGCCCGCGATCAGGCCGGCGAGCGTCGACTTCCCGACGCCGCTGGGGCCGACCACCGCGAGATGGTCGCCATCCGGGATGACCAGGTCGAGGTCGCGGATGACGGGCTCGGGCGAGCGGCCGTAGCCGAAGGTGACGTCGCGAAAGGACAGGTCACCATGCGCGGGCATCGCGTCGCGTCGCGCACCGTCCGCCGCGCCGGGCGCCTCGGCTGCGCCGGCGACCTCGACGATCCGTCCCAGCGTGACGTACAGCCACAACCCGGTGTTCCCAAGCCCGCCGACGAGCGCCTGCAGGGCGGGATGCAGACCCTGCGCGACGTACGTCAGGGCGCCCAGGATCGCACCGGTGCTCGCGCCGTTTCGCAGCAGCCAGGAGCCGCCGATCAGGATCAGCAGGAGCGGAAGCCAGCCGCCGATCGCGACGGACACCGTGCGCAGCGCCGTGAACCGCGCTAGCTCCCGCGTCGCGCGCGCCTGCGCCTCGATGTGTTCCCCGACGCGGCCGGCGATCACGTTCTCGCCACCGCACGCCACGATGTCGCGCAGCCCGGCGGAGACGGTTCCCCCGGCGTCGCCGATCCGCTCGTCGGCGAGGATCGAGTCGCGCTGCCTGGCCGCCATGCCGGGAAGCGCGGCGAAGAACAGGCCGAGGCCGACGACGACCGGCGGCAGGACGAGCACGAGCACGAGCGGCAGGAGCGTGAAGAGACCGAGCAGCGCGCCGGTCGACGTGACGACGAAGCTCTGCACGACCATCAGCACGGATGCGTACGCCTCGCGGACGATCTCGACGTGATGGGTCAGGCGGGCGGCGCCGGCCGTGTCGGGGGTCGCGCCGGGTGCGGTGGACCGGCGCATCGTGCCGGTCACCGTTCGCCTCACGAGCTCGTCGCGGAACGGCTCGACGACGGCCGCGAGCCGCAGGAACGTCTGGCGCGTCGCCCACGCGCCGACGACCACGCTCAGCGCGAGGACACCCAACCACGCAAAGCCCGTCTCGACCTCGCCGGCGAGGAACCCCTTGTCGATCGCGCGCGCGACGAGCAGCCCCGACAGGAAGGCGGGAACTGCCTCCACGGCCGACCAGACGGCGAGCCCCGTCACTTCGCGGCGCCGGCCGTGCAGCGAGGACCGCAGGAGGGCGGCCATCGCCCTGCGCCGGAGCTTGGGGCTCATGGCAGGTCTCCGTTGACGCCGGCGGCCTGCGGAAAGTCGCCCGGCCTGTCCTCGTCGGGGGCGAACAACGCCCGGTACTCGCCGTCATGCCAGAGCTGCTCGTGTGGCGCTGCCGCGCGGATCGCGCCGCCGTCGAGCCACACGACGACGTCTGCTCGCGAGGCGGTCGAGGCACGGTGGGCGACGATGATCCGTGTCCGGTCGGCGAGCGCCCCGGTCAGGACCTTGGAGATGTGGTGCTCGGTGACGGAGTCCAGGCTCGCGGCCACGTCGTCGAGCACGACGAGCCGGCGCGGCGCGGCGAACGTCCGCGCGAGGCCGATCCGCTGGACCTCGCCGCCTGACATCGGTGCGTCGGCGAGCTTCGTGTCGTAGCCCCGCGGCATGCGGCGGATGAAGTCGTCGGCCCGCGCCGCCCGCGCCGCGACGACGACCTCCTGCGGGGATGGCGCGCGCTCGCCGAACGCGATCGTGTCGCCGAGGGTCTCCCCGATCAGCACGGGGCGCTCGAAGCCGTAGCCCACCGCGTTGCGCAGCTCGCTGCGGCTGAGCCGCCCGAGCGGGATGCCGTCGAGCCGCACCTCGCCCTCGTCCGGGTCGAGCAGGCGTACGGCGAGCGCGGCGAACAGCGACTTGCCCGCGCCGCTGCGCCCGACGACGGCCGCCAGGCAGCCCGCGGGCAGGACGAGGTCGATCCCCTGCAGGACGGGCCGCCCCGCGCTGCTCGCGCTGACCCCGCGCAGCTCGAGCCGCCCCCGGCCGGCGGGCAGCGACACATCGCCGTAGCCCACCGGTGGACGATCGAGGACCTCGTTGATCCGCGTCGCGGCCGCGCGGCAGCGGACGAGCCGGTCGATGAAGCCGACCGCGGAGCTGAGCGTCGCCGCCAGGAGCACGTACTGGCTGGCGGCCAGCATCTCGCCGGGCGTGATCCGGCCGGCGGCGAGCAGGGCGCCCGCGACCGCGAGCACCGCGATCTCGAGCAGCGAGATCAGCAGCGCGTCCTGGGCGGCGATCCGCGTCTGCGCGCGCCACATCCCCATGCCGTGACGGTGCAGGTCCGGCAGCGGTCCCAGGATCCGCTTCGCCTCGCGGTCCTGCGTCCCCGCGGCGGCGATCGTGCGCGATCCGGCGAGCGCGTCGACGAGCCGCGAAGCGATCGTGCCCTGGGTGTCGAGGTAGCGCGTCGCCTGCTCCGACGCGTCGCGCGCGAACGTGCGCAGGATCAGGAGGAAGATCGGCATCCCGGCCAGGAACGTCAGGCAGAGCCAGGGATCGATCAGTGCGAGGGCGATCGTGCCGCCGACGGCGGGCACGACGGCGATCCCCGCGCGCACGAGCGAGGGTGCCACGCCTCCGGCGTCGGAGGCGTTGGCGACGAGGCGGCTACTCAGCTCGGCGGACGCCGTGCGCCCCGCGGGCCCGGCGCCGAGGGCCAGGACGTGATCCAGCAGGCGCGTGCGCAGCCAGGCGGTGCAGCGTGCGATCGTCGCGCCGCTGACGAGGTCGTCGAGCGCATCGAAGACGACGAGCGCGGTGACGAGGAGCGCGGCCCACAGCAGCCACGTGCCCGGCGTCCCGTCCTCGACGAGAGCGTCCACCGTGCGGCCGAGCACGAACGGCAACGCGAGCTCGGCAGCGGCGAGCCCGAGCGTCGTGAACGTCAGCAGCGCGAGCGGAGCACCTCCGCGCCGGCTGACCTGCAGCAGAAGTCGATCCGCAGCCCGACGAGCGTCGCGGTCCGTCGCGCCTTGACCATTCGTCGAGCTCACCCGACTTGCACCTCCGTCGTGGCATGATGGCAGGTGTCGCTGCGCGGATTCTGCCGTCGGCGAACGCCGGAGGCAGCCACTTCGTTCTGAAGCGGCTGCCTCCCCCTACGTACTACGTGCCTGAGTACGTCGGTCAGGCTGCTAGCAGAGAAGCAGGCTGAGGCGGCTGCCGCCGCCGCCGCAGCTGTGCTTGCTGCGGCTGCTCCGGCCGGCGATGGTCTCCGGGATCTTCATGTCCTGCAGGTCAAGAATCGACATGGTGTTCTCCTTGTGGTCTATCGTTGTGCGGTGCTTGAACCCGGCCCCCCGAACGGTGCCGGGATGCTTCGTACTCGCAGCGAAGCGGGATGACACCTGCTGTCGCTGTAGCCGCCACATGCGTTATCGCGTGCGACGGTGTCCGTTACGTTCATCCCCCCTACAGATCCGACTGAGGGGTCACCTCCTCTCCACTGCCAGTCGTGGGTCAGGAACCTTGGCGCGGCGCTGCTCGGGGAGTGCCGCGAGGAAGGGCAGAGAGACCGGCTCGTCGTGCAGGGCCGAGCCCAGCGCCAGGAGAACGCCGGCGGTCCCGGTGGCGAGATCCATCGACAGCCGCAGGAGCTGCTCACCCGGGAACGCCAGGTCGCCCTCGTACGGCAGCGCGTGCCAGGCCAGGCGACGCACATGGTCCGCAATGACGCCGTCAAGGTCGGTCTTGCCGGAGGCGCGCGCACGGGCGTGGTAGAGCAGCATCCCGGCACGTCCCGCGAGCAGCCCCGGGAAGATGTAGAACGCCGAGTTCGCAGCGGGGTCGATCGCCGCGGCAGCCTGCGCGAACTGCTCGTCCTCGCGGTACGCGAGGTAGTCGGCGAGCACCATGCCGATGCCGATGCTGCCGTCCTCGATGTAGGGCATCGTCCGCCACCCCTCGTTGACCTCCATTGCGTTGCTGTCCTCGCGCACGATGCAGCGCCGCAGGTCCTGGCGGATGGCGGTGGCTGCGAGGTCCAGCAGCGCTGTATGGCCAAAGCGCTCGTACAGGCGTAGGAACAGCAGGGCCGGGCCTGACGAGCCTCGCGTCAGGCCGGCGAAGGGACGACCGCCTCCGCTGACCTCGCCGACGCTCTCCTCGTCACCGAGCCCATCGGCCACGATGTCCGCTACACGAAGTGCGGCTTCCCACAGCGACGAATCGGCGGTCGCGGTGGCGAAATGGGCAAGGTTCAGGCCGATCCCGGCCAGCCCGCCGTAGAGGTCGAGCCCGAGCTTCTCGAGCTTGCCCTCGAGCTCGCGGTTGCACAGCTCCAGCAGCGTGAGCGCGTCGTCCCGCCTGCCGAGGTGATCGAGCACGTAGGCGATGCCGTGCAATCCGTCATAGAACCCCACCCCGGTACCGGGCTGCGGATCCATCGCGCGGTGCAGGAGCCACTCCTCGTGCTCGGGGTGGCGTCCCGCACCCGTCGCGGCGAGCGCGTACAGCACGCCCGCGGCGCCATGCGCGATGTTGAGGCCTCCGCCGGTCTCGAACTGCTTGATGTCCCCCGGGAAGAGCCGGTCGTCACGCTCGGGGGTGGCGCTGGTGAGGATCGCTCGCGCCATCGACTCGCGCGCGGCCTGCCAGCCCAGCGAATCCGGCTCGACACGCGGCGACGATCGCCACGCACGCGCCTTGCGTCCCTCGGGCGCATGCGCAGCGATGATCGTGTCCACTGCCTCGTCGAGGAACTCTGGCGAGACCGGGAAGTTGTCCGCGATCTCGTCGGCGAGGTGCCGGGCCTTCCCGACATCGAGCGCGATGAGGTCCGTCAGCGGCAGGAACGCGTACAGCCGCAGGCAGGCGAGCGCGTAGAGGTCGATGTCATAGCCCTTGCAACCGCGGGGCGCCATGAAGCCGGGGTTCGCCATCGTCTGGACACGGTCCTCGCCTTCGCGCCAGGCCGTCTCAAGGTCGATCAGCACGATCCGCCCCTCGGGCGTGAGCAGCACGTTGTTGGGATGCAGATCGTTGAGGACGACGCCGCGCGCATGGACGGCTGCGACCACACGTTCCAAGCGAGCGTGGACGTCCAGCGCCCATGCCGTGTAGTCCGCCAGGGTCGCGTGGTCTGTCCCGCTCCAGGTGTCTGGGAAGCGGTCGACGATCTCGGAGTGCAGCGTCTGCCCCTCGATGAAGTCCATCACGAGGAAGCTGTGCTCGGCGATCGTGAAGTAGTCGCGCACGGCGGGCACGTCGAGGCCGGCGAGCAGGGTCATGATGTCGCGCTCGCGCTGCAGCCGCGCGACGGCGTCGGCGCGGTCCATCGCGAGCCCGGCCAGGGGCCGCGCCTCCTTGAGGACGACCGGCTCTTCGGTTGCCCGCTCGACGCCGGCGTAGACGCCTCCGCCGTTGGAGAAGTGCAGCGCACGGTCGATCCGGTAGGGCAGATCGGCGACCAGCGCGCTGTTGCGCGCCGCGAGATGGGGCGCCAGGCACTCCGGCAGCGTCACCCACGGCGGAACATAGAACGTCGCCGCGCGCCGGTCGGGCACCAGCTCGCCGCTGTCGTTCTCGATCGCGGCCTCCAGGGCGCCGTCGGCTCCGACGCAGTGGCGTTCCGCAAACCCGCCGTAGCGCGCGAAGAGCGGGCCCGCCCCCCAGCGCAGGTCGCTGAGGATGTAGGGCCCGGGCCGGCCGTCCAGCAGCTCGCCGAGGTCGCGGAGGATCTCGCCGAACTGACCCTCGTCGGCCGGATAGATGGTGATGAACTTACCGCTCGCGCCGCGGTTGGCGTACTTCGCGTTGCGCAGGAAGAGCAGGTCCTGGCTGCGGATGAACTTGAACGCGATGCCCCGGGGAACGCAGTAGTCCCAGACGGTCTGGAGGATCTCCTCGGCGCTCTCGGTGCAGGCCGAGGCGTGGATCTTCCAGCCCTGTGCGGGCAGGTCGACATCCTCGGGTGCCCACTCCGCCCAGTCCCCGGTGGTCAGGCGGTTCCAGCCCGCGGGAGCCGGGCCGCGGGCGAGCGCGAACTCGGAGTCGGCGACGATGCGCAGGACCGCCGAGTCGTAGAAGATCGGGTCCGCGAGGCAATACAGCTCGTATCCGTTGTCCACTGTTCCCCCTAGCCGCGGCGTACTGGCCGCATGGATGCTCCACTGACCGCCGGTTTGTGGAGCAGCGATACAACGGTATAACAGCGATCTGACATACCGGAAACCGGTATGTCCTTTTCCACACCTGCGACGAGCCGCCCGCGGGCGCGCCGGTCGTGCCGGTCCGATAGCCGCCCACGACGTCTTGCGTTGAGCTCGCAGCCGATGTCCACGGTTCCCCCGGTTCCTTCCTTAGATCACAGTCCGTCGCCGCTCGTACTACCCGTGCTGACGAAGCGCGTAGCCACCCGCGTTGGCCTACATGGACGCCTGATCGTCCGTCCTTGGCGGCCAATCCTGGCCCTGTGCAGCATTAATCTTGGCGGTGACCGGCCTCGTATCGGCGCGAGCGGACGGGGGCGTACGCGCCAGCCGGCCGAACGTCTGTTCGTCCACCTACAATGAGCGAGTGGCCAAGCACGACCGCCTCATCGTCTCCGGCGCGCGGGAGCACAACCTCAAGGACATCAGCCTGGAGCTGCCGCGCGACGCGCTCGTCGTCATCACCGGGCTGTCGGGCTCGGGCAAGTCCTCACTGGCGTTCGACACGATCTACGCCGAGGGCCAGCGCCGCTACGTGGAGTCGCTGAGCGCCTACGCGCGCCAGTTCCTCGGGCAGATGGACAAGCCCGACGTGGACTCGATCGAGGGCCTGTCGCCGGCGATCTCGATCGATCAGAAGACCACGTCGCGCAACCCGCGCTCGACGGTCGGCACCGTCACCGAGATCTACGACTACCTGCGCCTGCTGTGGGCCCGCGTGGGCAAGCCGCACTGCCACGTCTGCGGCGCGCCGATCGAGGGGCAGTCGGTCGAGCAGATCGTCGATCAGGTCATGGAGCTCGAGGACGGCACCCGGTTCATGGTCATGGCGCCGATCGTGCGCGGGCGCAAGGGCGAGTACGGCCGGCAGTTCGACGAGCTGCGCACCGACGGCTACACGCGCGTCAAGGTCGACGGCGAGCTGCGCCTGCTCGAGGACCCGATCGAGCTCGACAAGAAGTTCAAGCACGACATCTCGGTCGTCGTGGACCGGCTGGTCATGCGCCACGATGTGCGCAAGCGCCTGGCGGACTCGATCGAGACGGCGGTCGCGCTGGCCGACGGGATCGTCGAGGTGCAGCTGACGCCGCGCGAGGAACCCGATCCCGCCCATCCCACGGTGCTGACGTTCAGCGAGTCGTTCGCCTGCCTGAAGTGCGGCACGTCGATGCCTGAGCTCGAGCCGCGGATGTTCTCCTTCAACTCGCCGCACGGCGCCTGCGAGCGCTGCACGGGGCTGGGCTCGCAGCGCGAGATCGACCCCGAGCTGATCGTGCCCGACCCGGCGCTGTCGATCGCCGAGGGTGCGCTCGCGCCGTGGGCCAACAGCTCGTCGAACTACTACGAGCAGATCACCGAGGCGATCGCCGAGCGCTACGGCGTCGACCTCGAGGCGCCGTGGAGCGAGCTGTCAGACGAGGATCGCGACCTCTTCCTCTACGGCACCAACGGCGAGCCGGTGCAGGTCACCTACCGCAATCGCTACGGCCGCCGGCGCGCCTACCAGACGCGCTTCGAGGGGATCATCCCCAACCTCGAGCGCCGCTATCGCGAGACGGACTCGGAGTTCTCGCGCGAGAAGATCGAGGAGTACATGAGCATGCGAGCGTGCCCGGCGTGCGGCGGCGCGCGGCTGCGGCCCGAGTCGCGCAGCGTGCTCGTCGGCGGCATGGCGATCCACGAGTTCGCGAAGCTCAGCGTGCACGCGGCGCTGCGCTGGCTCGACGAGGTGCAGCTGTCCGAGACCGAGCGCCACATCGCCCGCCTGATCCTGCGCGAGATCGAGGAGCGCCTGCACTTCCTGGAGAACGTCGGCATCGGCTACCTCTCGATGGACCGTGCCGCCGCGACGCTGAGCGGCGGCGAGGCGCAGCGGATCCGCCTCGCGACGCAGATCGGCTCGTCGCTCGTCGGCGTCCTCTACATCCTCGACGAGCCGTCGATCGGCCTGCACCAGCGCGACAACGAGAAGCTCATCCGCACGCTCCAGCGCCTGCGCGACCTCGGCAACACGGTGATCGTCGTCGAGCACGACGAGCAGACGATGCGCGCGGCCGATCACATCGTCGACATCGGCCCGGGCGCCGGCGAGCACGGCGGCGAGATCGTCGCGCAGGGCACGGCGGCGGACATCGAGGGCGTGCCGGAGTCGCTGACGGGCCAGTTCCTCGCGCGCACGCGCGTCATCGAGATCCCGCGCAAGCGCCGAACGCCGTCGGGCTACGTCGAGATTCGCGGCGCGGCCGAGAACAACCTCAAGGCGATCGACGTGAAGCTCCCGCTCGGCGTCCTGACGGCCGTGACCGGCGTGAGCGGCTCGGGCAAGTCGACGCTCGTCAACGAGGTGCTGTACAAGGCGGTCGGCAACCGGCTGCATCGCGCGCGCCAGCGGCCCGGGCGCCACACGGCGATCCTCGGGCTCAACCAGCTCGACAAGATCATCCAGGTCGACCAGTCGCCGATCGGGCGCACGCCGCGCTCCAATCCGGCGACGTACACGGGCCTCTTCGACGTGATCCGCGACCTCTTCTCCAAGACGCAGGAGGCTCGCGCGCGCGGCTACAAGCCCGGTCGCTTCTCGTTCAACGTCAAGGGTGGGCGCTGCGAGGTCTGCCGCGGCGACGGCCAGATCAAGATCGAGATGCACTTCCTGCCCGACGTCTACGTCCCCTGCGAGCAGTGTCACGGCAAGCGCTACAACCGCGAGACGCTCGACGTGCGCTTCAAGGGCAAGACGATCGCCGACGTGCTGGACATGCCGGTCGAGGAGGCGCTCGCGTTCTTCGAGCACATCCCGAAGATCCGCCGCCGGCTGGAGACGCTGGTCGCCGTCGGCCTGGGCTACATCCGCCTCGGTCAGCCGGCGACGACGCTGTCGGGCGGGGAGGCGCAGCGCGTCAAGCTCGCGACGGAGTTGTCGAAGGTCGCGACCGGGCGCACGCTGTACATCCTCGACGAGCCGACGACGGGCCTGCACTTCGCCGACGTCCAGCGGCTGCTCGAGGTACTGCACCGGCTCGTCGAGCAGGGCAACAGCGTCGTCGTCATCGAGCACAACCTCGACGTCATCAAGACCGCCGACCGGATCATCGACATGGGACCCGAGGGCGGGGAGGAGGGCGGCCGGCTTGTCGCGGCGGGCACGCCCGAGGAGGTCGCCGGGACGCCGGGCTCCTACACCGGCGCGTTCCTGCTGCAGGCCGGGGTTACGCCGGCCGCACCGAAGGCCAAGCGCGGCCGCAAGCGCACGGTCGCGGCCGCGGCCTGACGTCGCACGGGGATAGCCTGCGCGCGATGGGGCAGCTCGCGAGCCAGGCCAAGCTGTGGCTGCAGAAGTGGCGCTGGTATGAGCGCAACGTCCTGCCGTGGAACCGCGCACGCCTGCACTGGGAGCTCATGCGGCGCTCGGCCTTCGCGCGCTGGCCGTTGCACGGCAACGTGCTCGAGGCCCTGCAGGACGGCCGTCTGGAGATCGGCGCCAATACGCTCTTCGAGCCGAACGTCTGGATCACCGTCGGCGACGACGCGCAGGTCCGCATCGGCGAGGGGACCTTCCTGAACATCGCCGTGATGGTCGCCGCGACGCGGCTCGTCGAGATCGGCTCGCACTGCATGCTCGCCAACGGCTGCTTCGTGACCGACGCCAACCATCGCTTCGACGACCCCGACAGGCCGGTGCCGTGGCAGGGCTTCGACAGCCGGGGGCCGACGCGGATCGGCGACAACGTCTGGCTGGGCGCCAACGTCGTCGTGACCAGCGGCGTGACGATCGGCGAGCGCTGCGTGATCGGCGCCAACAGCGTGGTCACGCAGGATGTCCCGGCGTTCTCGATCGCCGCCGGCGTACCGGCGAAGGTGCTGCGCGCGGTCACCTACGACGGCGGCGACGACAGCTAGATGATCAGCGCGCCGCCGGCGCCTGCCGGCGCCGGGTCGGGCTGTTCGTCTGCCACGTGAACAACTCGACCCGTCGCCGTTTCGTCGCCGTCAGCCGCCGAAGCGGTCCGACAGCGCCAGCACGTTGTCGACGTAGCGCTTCGTGTCGTCGAACATCCCGCGCGAGCGGACCGACGACAGGCCCTGGTAGTACCCCGCTGCCGCGAGGCGGCGGTCGCCGCCGGTCTGGCGCAGGAGCTGCGCGAGGTACAGCGAGCCGGCGCGCACGTTGTCCGTCGCCGACTGCGGGTCCAGCGGGCTGGCGGCGAGGTTGCGGTTGACCCAGTCCCACGTACCGGGCATGACCTGCATGACCCCGCGCGCGTTGGCCGACGACACCATCGCGTTGTTGAAGCCGCTCTCCTGCCAGGCGATTGCCGCCGCGAGCGACGCCGGCGCGCCGTGCTGCGCGGCGAGCCCCTTGACCTGTTCGGCGCTCAGGCGCGTGGGCGTCGCCGCCGGGTCGGCCGTGGGCACCACGCGCGTCGCCGGAGCCGGGGACGACGCCTTCGCGGGCGCCGGCGCGCCGCTGGGCAGCTTCATGACGGTGCCGATCAGCAGTTGCGCGGTTGGTGCCAGGCCGTTCATGTAGGCCATCTGCGCCGTCGGCACGCCGGTCTGCGCGGCGAGCCCGCTCAGCGTGTCGCCGGGGCGTACCACGTAGGCGCCGAGCGGCCGCGGGGCCGCGGAGGACGCGGTCGCGGGCGCGACGTTCGCGGTCGTGCCGGCAGGCGCGATCCCGGCGGCGCGCAGCGCGGCCTGACCCTCGGCGATCGACGGGATCTTGATCGGCGTGCCGATCACGACGTGCGAGTTCTCGGTCAGCCCGTTGTACAGCGCCACCGTACGGGTCGTCAGGTTGGACTGCGCGGAGATCGACCACAGCGTGTCTCCGGGCGCGACGGTGTGTACGACGTGGGCATGGGCAGCGGGTGCCGCCAGCAGCGCTACGGCTGCCGCAAGGATGCTGATTGGCAGGGGGCGCATGGGCTTCCTCTCCTTCGGATTGCAGCCACCTTGCCTCGCGCGCGCCGCCTTTTCACCTCGGCGCGCATGGTTACGTCGTCCTGCAACCGCCCCTGCAGCGGCTGTCCCGCTCGCGTGGCGGTGCGCCGGTCAGTCCTTCGAGGTCATGACGATCAGCCCGAACACGACGGCGGCCAGGAACAGCGCACCGCCGAGCGCGGCCACCCCGAGGTGCAGGGTCGCCAGCCCGGTGCGCCCGTCGCGGCGCGCGTCGGCGGCCCGCGTCGAGCCCCAGACGACCAGGCCCCAGGCGATCGTCACCGCCACCGCGGCCAGCGGCGCGGCCCAGACGAGCTCCAGCAGCGCGGCGGTGTCCGTGGCGAGCGTCATGCGTCCGCCGCCGCTGGCGTGATCGCGGGCGCGCCGCGCAGGCGCCTGCCGAAGATCGCCACCATGAGCATGAGCAGGGACACCACGATGAGCACCGGGCCGAGCGCGCCCTCGCCGAAGATCTGGCTCACGCCGTAGGTCAGCGCCCCGACGAACGCGGCCGCCGGGATCGTTAGCGCCCAGGCGACGGCGATGTTGCCGGCCAGGCCCCAGCGCACCGCCGAGAGCCGCTTCGCGGCGCCCGCGCCGAGCACCGCACCCGTGATCGAGTGCGTCGTCGAGAGCGGGAAGCCGAGGTGCGAGGCGGTCAGCAGCACCGCCGCGCCGCCGCCCTGCGCGGCGAAGCCCTGCGCCGGATCCATCTTGTAGATCCGGCTGCCCATCGTGCGGATGATCCGCCAGCCGCCGGAATAGGTGCCGAGCGCGATCGCCGTGGCGGCCGACACGATGACCCAGGTCGGCGGGTGCGGCGACGGCCCCTCCAGCGTGCCGTGCGCGACGAGCGCGAGCGTGATGATGCCCATCGTCTTCTGCGCGTCGTTCGTCCCGTGCGACAGCGACAGCAGGCTCGCGCTGGCGATCTGGCCCAGGCGGTAGCCGCGGTTGACCGGCCCCGGACGCAGGCGGCCGACCATCCGGTAGGTGATCAGGATGCACGCACCCGCCGCCACGAATGCGACGACGGGGGCGACGAGCGCAGGGATGATGACCGTCTCCAGCAGGCCCTGGCCGAGGATCGCGTCGGTTCCGCTGGATGCGAAGGAGGCGCCGACGACACCGCCGATCAATGCGTGCGATGAGCTCGACGGCAGACCGAATGCCCACGTCACGAGGTTCCAGACGATCGCCCCGATCAGCCCCGCGAAGATCACCGTCGTGTTGATGAGGTCGGCGTCGACGATCCCGCTGGCGACCGTCGCCGCGACCTTGACCGAGATGAACGCGCCGACGAAGTTCAGCAGCGCCGACAGCGACACCGCGGTCTTGGGGGCGAGAGCGCGGGTCGAGATCGACGTCGCGACGGCGTTGGCGGTGTCGTGAAAGCCGTTCGTGAAGTCGAAGGCGAGCGCGGTCGCCACGACGATCACGAGAATGATGTCGCTATCCACGACGCAGCGGGGGGAAGGTCAGGAGTTCTTGGTGACGATGTTCGCGAGGACGTTCGCGATGTGCTCGGTGGCGTCGATCGCGTCCTCGAGGCGCTCGAAGATGTCCTTCCAGCGAATGACGACCATCGGATCGATCCCGTTGTCGAACAGCGACGCCACCGCCTCGCGGGTTACCCGGTCGCCCTCGGTCTCCAGACGATGGATCTCGTTCGTGTAGTGCGAGACGTCCCTGAAGCCGCGCATCCGCGGCACGGCCTCGGTGATGCGCCGGCAGCACTCCATGAGGATGTGCGCCTGGCGCTGGGCCTGCTCCATCGGCGCCTCGATCTTGTAGAGCCCGAGGTAGTCGGCTACCTCCTCGGTCAGGTCGACGATGTCGTCCAGGCCAGACGCCAGCGCCAGGATGTCCTCGCGGTCGATCGGCGTCACGAACGTCGAGTTGAGGCGCTGGATCATGTCGTACGTGATCCGGTCGCCCTCCTGTTCGCAGAGCAGGATCGAGCGCGCGAGATCGTTGCGCTCGGGAAACGCCCGCAGCATCTCGTCGAGCAGCTCGGCGGCGCGCAGAACATTGTTGGCTGCCTCCTCGAAGAGATCGAAGAACGCGCGGTCCTTGGGTGCGAAGACCTGGGACAGCCGGGCCATGGCCCGGCACTCTACGTCAGGCGCTCACGGAACGATGAAAGCTCCTCGGGATCGATTGCGTAGCCGTGCTCGGGCGCCGGATAGCGTCGCGAGCGCACGTCGTCGGCGAATGCGCCGACCCCGTTGACCATCTCGTCCTGCAGGTTCGCGTAGCGCTTGACGAAGCGCGCGCCGAGCCCTTCGCGGATCCCGAGCAGGTCGTGGAAGACGAGCACCTGGCCGTCGGTCGCCGGCCCGGCGCCGATGCCGATCACCGGCACCTCGATGCGCTGCATGAGCAGCTCGGCGACGTCGGAGGGGATCGCCTCGAAGACCAGCGAAAAGCAGCCGGCCGCCTGCAGCGCCAGCGCATCGCGCGCGACGCGCGTGGCCGTCTCGGCGTTGCGGCCCTGCGCGCGGTAGCCGCCCAGCGCGGTCGCGGTCTGCGGCGTCAGGCCGACGTGTCCCATCACGGGGATGCCGGCCCCGACGATCGCCCGCGCGCGGGCGCAGGAATTGGACCCGCCCGCCACGCCGCCCTCGAGCTTGATCGCATCGCAGCCGGCTTCCTTGACGAAGCGCATGGCGTTCGTGATCGCCTGCTCGTCGGACACCTCGTAGGAGCCGAACGGCATGTCGCCGACGAGCAGCGGCGTGCGCAGGCCGCGGCGCACGGCGCGCGCGAGGACGAGCAGCTCGTCGAGCTCGACGGGTACGGTCGTCGGGTAGCCGAGCACGGTCATCGCGCCCGAGTCGCCGACGAGCACCATGTCCACGCCGGCCGCCTCGGCGGCGCGCGCGCTGGGGAAGTCGTAGGCCGTCACCATGACGATCGGGTCGCCGAGGCGCTTCATCTCGCTGAGGCGCGGCAGCGTGACGGGCAGGCGGTCGATCGCGGCGCTCGCCGAGATCTGGCTGGGGTGGGTGGACATCAGGAGGGCTCCTTGCCGGCGGTCAGCAGTGTGGCGACCGCGTCGTCGACGTCGAGGATCGAGTTCGTGCCGGCCTCGACGTGCACGACGCGGGGCTCGTGGACGCGCAGCTCGGCGCTGTCGTACTGCGCGTAGGAGATGACGATGATCGTGTCGCCGCGGTGCACGAGGCGCGCGGCGGCGCCGTTGACCTGGATCGTCCCCGAGCCGCGCTCGCCGGCGATCGTGTAGGTCTCGAAGCGGGCGCCGTTGTCGACGTCGACGACGTGCACCTGCTCGTGCGCGAGGATGTCGGCCGCCTCGAGCAGGTCCGCGTCGATCGTGATCGACCCGACGTAGTGCAGGTCGCTACCGGTGACCGTCGCACGGTGGATCTTCGATTTGAGCATGGTTCGCAGCATGTGTCCCTAGCTCCCGTTGAGGATGTCGTTGTCGATCAGTCGCACGTCGCCCACGCGCGCGGCGACCGCGACGAGCACCGGCTGCTCGCCGACGGTTGCGACCTGGGCGAACGTGTCTGGCAAGACGAGCTGGAGGTACTCGGGCTCGACGTCGAGCTCGGCCATCGCGGCGCGGCCGATCGCGGCGAGGATCGTCGCGTCGCGCTCGCCCGCGGCGTGGCAGGCGCGGACGGCGTCGAGGCCGCGGCGCAGCGCCAGCGCGCGGCGGCGCTCGTCGCCGCGCAGGCGGACGTTGCGGCTCGAGAGCGCGAGCCCGTCGGGCTCCCGGATCGTGTCGCCGACCTCGATGCGCACCGGGACGTCGAGGTCGCGCACGAGCCGGCGGACGACCGCGACCTGCTGGGCGTCCTTCTGGCCGAAGAACGCGACGTCCGGCTGGACCATGTTGAGCAGCTTGGTCACGACCGTTGCCACGCCCGCGAAATGCGCGCCGCCGCGGTGCTCGCCCTCCAGCTGGGCGGACACCTCGCCGACGCTGACCGTCGTCGCGAACCCCGGCGGATAGACCTCCGCCGGCGGCGGCGCGAAGAGGATGTCGGCGCCGGCCTCGGCGGCGAGCGCGGCGTCACGCGCCTCGTCGCGCGGGTAGGCGGCGAGGTCGCCGGACTCGTCGAACTGCGTCGGGTTGACGAACAGCGACACGACGATCTCGTCGCACGAGGTGCGCGCGCGCCGGATCAGCGACAGGTGGCCGTCGTGCAGCGCGCCCATCGTCGGCACCAGGCCGATGCTGCGCCCGGCGCGGCGCGGGCCGTTGAGCGCGGCGCGCAGCTCGGCGATGCTGCGCAGGGTCTTCATCGCGGCTACCGGCGCCGGCGTGGCGAGCCGCCGGGTGGCGTCGGTCAGCGCGTCGAACAGCTCCAGGTCGGCCGGCATGCGCGCGGCGACCGCGGCGCGCTGGCGGGCCACGGTGGCCTCGTCGCCGCGCGCGATCGGGCCCGTCAGGGCGCGCTCGGCACCGAGCTGCGCCCAGTTTGCGACGGTCGCGCGAACGAGCTGTGCGAGCGGCTCGCGCTCCAGTCCGGCGGTCTGCGCCAGGCGCTCGGCGACGTCCTCGAGCGTGACGAGGAAGTTCGACGCGATGCAGGCGGCGGCGTGGTAGGCGGCGCGATCGGCATCGGCGATCTCCAGGGGGTGCATCCCGAGGCGCCGCGCAAGGCCCTCGGCGAACGCGAGCGCGCGGTCGCTGGCGCCGGCGATCGCGGCGGTCGCGCCGGCGAAGGCCGCGCCCTCGGCGGTCACGGTCATCAGCGGGTGCAGCGAGAACGCCTCGTGCGCGCCGAGCGCGGCCAGCGTCGTCGCGGCCGAGGTGTGGCCGACGAGCCTGCCGGGACGGACGGGCAGAGCGGCGGCCGCCCGCTCGATCTGCGCATCGGAAACGCAGAGCAGGACGGCGCCGGCGTCCGCCGGCGGCGCTTCGTCGCGCCGCAGCGGCCCGTCGACCCGGATGCCCGCAGCGCCAGCGGCCGCGGCCAGCGCGCCGCCCAGGCGTCCGGCACCGACGATCGCGACGGCGTCGAAGGTGCATGGCGTGGCAGGCAGCGTGAACGGTGCGTGCTGGGTCATCGTGTCGGTCCAGTCCTCCTGGGAGGTACCGGTCGCGGTGTGGTGTCGCGACGGTTGGCGCCGTTGCGTCCGACAAAGTGTACTGACCGCGCTTGGCTCTACCATCGCGCCGTGCCCACGAAGGAGGAGCGCCGCGCGGAACTGACCGCGGTCTACCGGCAGGCCCGCAGTTGCACACGCTGCCCGGAGCTCGCGAGCACCCGCACGCAGGTCGTCTTCGGCTCGGGCAATGCCGACGCCGACCTGATGTTCGTGGGCGAAGCGCCCGGGGCGCGCGAGGACGAGCAGGGGATCCCCTTCGTGGGCGCGGCGGGCAAGCTGCTCGGCGAGCTGCTGGCCGAGGTCGGGCTGACGCGCGAGGACGTGTTTGTGGTCAACGTCCTCAAATGCCGGCCGCCCGGAAACCGCGACCCGCTGCCGGCCGAGATCGAGAACTGCTCGGACTACCTCATGCGCCAGGTCGAGCTGATCGAGCCCCGCGTGATCTGCACGCTGGGGAACTTCGCGACCAAGCTTCTGCGAGCTGAGCCGACCGGCATTTCGCGCCTGCACGGCCAGGCCGAGATCCGCGTGATCGGCGAGCGTGCGGTGCGCCTGTACCCGCTGTTTCATCCGGCGGCGGCGCTCTATACGCGCTCGCTGCTGGACACGCTGCGCGCTGACTTCGCGCGCCTGCCCGGACTGCTCGAGTTGGCGCTGCCCGAGCAGCCGCGACCGGTCGAGCCCGAGCCTGCCGTGCCCGAGCCCGCGATCGCGGCGGTGCCCGAACCGCAGCCGGTGTCCGAGCCGCAGCCCCCGCCCGAGGGGCCGAACGAACGCCAGCTCGGGCTGTTCTAACGGGCTGTCGCTAGTACTAGGCCCGGACGGACCGCAGCGCCGGCAGGACGCGCTCGCCGTAGGTGCGGATCGAGCCGAACGGGTCGGCGCGGCCGATCAGCTGCAGGCAGATGACGGTCGCACCCGCGCGCTCCATCTCACGGATGCGCTCGACATGCGCGTCGGGATCGGAGGAGATCAGGAAGCCCTCGCGCGCGAACTGCTCGTCGCTCATCTGCACGTCGGCGCGGCGCTGCATGTCCTCCTGGTCGGCGATGTCCTCGACGTAGATCTCCGGCAGCTGGGTCGGCTTCCAGTGGCGCGCGCCCTCGATCGCCGCGCGCTCGCTGTCGGCCCAGGCGAAGCCTGCGTGGAAGATGATCTCGCCGCGCTCGCGGCCGAGCTCGTCGCAGGCCGCGCGGTAGGCCTCGACAACCTCCGGCGCCTGCTCGGGATCGCCGAGCGTCCACAGCCCGTCGCCGTACCGCGCCGCGACCTCCGCCGACTGGGGACCGAAGGCCGAGACGTAGAGCTTCGGGCGCGTCTTGGCACGCGTCCACAGCTTGGCGTCCTTGAGTTTGAACCAGCCCGCGTCCATCGTCACGGTCTCGCCGTTCCACAGCCGCGTGATCGCCTCCAGCCCGGTCTCCAAGCGGAAGCGCTGCTCCTCGTAGGACGGCCAGTCCATCCCCAGCGGCGTCTCGTTGACCGCTTCGCCCGAGCCGGCGCCGAGGAAGACGCGCCCCGGGTAGAGCTCCTCGAGCGACATGAACGCCTGTGCGACCACCGCCGGGTGGTAGTGGTGCACGATCGGCGTGACACCCGTGCCGATGGCGCTCTGCGTCACCTGCCCCAGCGCGCCGAGATAGACCCAGGCGTTCGCGGCCTGACCGTCGGGGAACCACGGGGCGAAGTGGTCGGAGGTGCCCAGCCCGTCGAAGCCGGCGCGTTCTGCGGCCTTGGCCTGCTCGAGCATCTCCGACGGGGTGAACTCTTCCGTCGATGTTGAGAACCAGTACTGCATCGGCGCTCCTTAGGGCGGGGTCAGTGGCCGGGCCTACCCGCAGAAGCGCTTCAGCGTGCGTCGAGCCGTGCGGCTACTCGGCCGGCTTGAGCTCCAGCGCGCAGGAGTTGATGCAGTAGCGCTGCCCGCTGACGCCCGGTCCGTCAGGAAAGACATGGCCGAGATGCCCGCCGCACTGGCTGCACAGGACTTCGGTGCGGCGCATGAACAGGCTGTTGTCGTCGCGCAGCGTCACCGCCGCGGCGACCGCCGAGTCGGTGAAGCTCGGCCAGCCCGTACCGGAGTCGAACTTCGTGTCCGAGGAGAACAGCTCGGCGCCGCAGCCGGCACAGGCGTACATGCCGCTGGTCTTCTCGTCGACGAAACGGCCGGTGAAGGCGCGCTCGGTGCCGGCCCGGCGCAGCACCTCGTACTGCTCGGGCGTCAGCTCGGCGCGCCACTCCTCGTCGGTCTTGCTGATGGGGGCGTCGATCGGGGTGTGCTTCATACCTTCAATGTAGTCCCCGGGCCGTGGCTGTCACGCCGCAATCGCCGGCGCGCCAGCCGCCGTGCGAAGTAGGCCAGCTGCGCGAGCTGGGCGAGTGCGTCGAGCACGCGCTCGCCGTGCGTGAGGTCGGCGCGCACGTACTCGGCCAGCGCCCCGTCGCGCCCGTAGTAGCGCCACGCGCGCGAGGAGCCGACCGCGCGCAGCAGCGCGGCGGTCAGGGCCGGCGCGGCGAACGCGCCGTGCACGAACAGCAGGCCGCCGGGCGACACTCGCCCCGTCCAGCGCGAGAGCAGCTCGGCGGCGACGGTGTACGGCGCCACGGGGCCGATGAACAGCAGGTCGATGGAGCCCTCGACGCCCGCGACCTCGCCGGGCCCCACCACGAGCAGCTCGACGCCGGGACCGGCTCCGCGGCGGATTGCGGCGAGCGCCTCGCTCGGGACGCGGCCGGTCATGACGATCCGCGCCGGGGGGTCGAGCACCCGCGCGCACGCCTCCAAGCGGTCGGCCTGAGCGGCGCTGAACATGACCGCGACGCTACCGCAGGACGCCTGCGCGAGCGCTCACCCGCTCCTTGCGCAAAACGGCCCGATGGCCCGCCGTCGCGCCGATGACCGTCGCGAACGTGCCGTCGAACCTCCTGAGACGCGCCACCACTAGTCTCGATCGATCGACGCGCACACGGACACCGCCGGCGAGACCGAGGCGCTCGCCGCCGAGCTCGCGCGGCGGTTGCGGCCCGGTGACGTCGTGCTGGTGTCGGGGGAGCTGGGCGCCGGCAAGACGACGTTCGTGCGCGGCGCCTGCCGCGCGCTGGGCGTGCGAACGGCGGTGACGAGCCCGACGTTCACGATCGCGCGCCGCTACGACGGTGTGGTGGCGATCTCGCATCTGGACCTCTACCGCCTCGGCGATCTCGGTGACGAGGACCCCGCGCTGCTCGCCGACGAGCTCGCGGAGGATCGGGTGACCTTCGTCGAGTGGCCGGAGGTCGGCGCTCCGGCGGGCCTTGACAGGGCGCGTGTCGCGGCGCGCGTGACGCTCGAGCACCGCGGCGGTGATCGGCGCCTCGTACGGATCGAGCCATGATCGTCCTGGGCTTCGACACCGCGACGCCCGCCACCGCGGTCGCGCTACTGGACGACGCAGCGCCCGGCGCGGCAGCCGACCGCCGCCACGAGCCCGCGCCGGGCGAGCGTCCCGGCCACGCCGCGCAGCTGCTCGCGCTCGCGGCCGACCTGCTCGGCGAGCACGAGCTGACGTTCGCGGGCGTCGACCGGATCGCCGTCGGCCTCGGTCCGGGCACCTTCACCGGCCTGCGGATCGGCGTTGCCACGGCGCGCGCGCTGGCGCAGGCGACGGGCGCCGAGCTCGTCGGCGTCTCGACCCTGCGCGCGCTGGCCGCCGCCGCAGAGCCGGCGGCGCGGCCCGGCGCGGGCGTGCTGGCCGTGATCGACGCGCGCCGCGGCGAGGTCTTCGCCGCCGGCTGGCGCGGCGGCCAGCCGGTCATCGAGCCGGTCGCGCTGGCGCCCGCCTGCCTCGCCCGGCTCGTCGCCGGGGAGGGTGGAGCCTGGCTGGCCGTGGGAGACGGCGCGCTACGATTTCGCGAGGACCTGGAACGCGCCGGATGCACGGTTCCCGACGACGGATCCGCGTGGCACGGCGTCAGTGCTCGAGCGGTGTGCCGGCTGGCGCTGGAGGCGCAGGAGGCGACGGCGCGCGACCTGGTCGTCCCGGACTACCTGCGCCCCCCCGACGCCGTGCTCGCCTCCCGCCAGAAGCCCACCTCGTGACCGACGGACTCGAGATCCGCCGGCTGACCTATGCCGACCTGCCGCAGATCATCGCGGTCGAACGGCGCGCCTTCCCGACGCCGTGGTCGCTGGCGATGTTCGTGCTCGAGCTGTCCAAGCCCGCCGGTGTCTGCCTGGCGGCGCTGCGCGGCGGCGAGATGCTCGGCTACCTGATCTGCTCGCGCTACGACACGGTCTGGCACATCATGAACGTGGCGGTCGACCCCGCCCGCCGGCGCGAGGGGATCGCGACCGCGATGTTCGCCGACCTGCTGCGGCGGATCGACGGCCACAGCGCGCGCTTCACGCTCGAGGTGCGCGAGTCCAACTTCGGCGCGATCGAGCTCTACAAGCGCTTCGGCTTCGCGCCCGCCGGGCGGCGCCGGCGCTACTACCAGGACAACGGCGAGGACGCCGTCGTCATGTGGCGCACGCAGTCGACGCTCGCCGGCCGCCTGGATGACATCCCGAACGCCTCGCCGTCGGTGACGTGACGCTCATCCTCGCGCTCGAGACGAGCTGCGACGACACATGCGCGGCCGTCATCACCACCGGCGGCGAGCTGCGCTCGAACGTCATCTCCTCGCAGGGCATCCACGACGCCTACGGCGGCGTCGTGCCGGAGATCGCCTCGCGCCACCACCTCGAGCTCGCCAACGCGGCGGTCGACGACGCGCTGCGGCGCGCCGCAGCGACGCTCGACGACGTGGGGCTCGTCGCCGTGACGCAGGGCCCCGGGCTCGTCGGCGCGCTGCTGGTCGGCGTCGCGACCGCGAAGGCGATCGCCGCCGCGCGCGGCTTGGCGCTTGCGCCCGTCGACCATCTGCAGGGCCACGTCGCCGCGAACTTCCTGCGCATCGGCGGCGCCGCCCCGATCATGGAACCGCCCTTCGTCTGCCTGCTGGCCAGCGGCGGCCACACGCTGCTCGCGCGCGTCGAGCGGCACGACGGCTTCGAGGTTCTCGGCCGCACGCTCGACGACGCTGCGGGCGAGGCGTTCGACAAGGGGGCGCGGCTGCTCGGGCTGCCGTTCCCCGGCGGTCCGGCGCTGGAGCGGCTCGCGCGCGACGGCGATCCGCAGGCGTTCGCGTTTCCGATCGCGCGCAACCTCGAGGGCCTGGACTTCTCGTTCGCCGGCGTCAAGACGTCGCTGCTGTACCGCGTGCGGGACCTCGGCGCCGATGTGGCGCGCGAGCGCGCGGCCGACCTCGCGGCGAGCTTTCAGACCGCGATCGTCGAGGCGCTCGCGCTGCGCTGCGCGCAGGCGCTCGAGCGGACCGGCCTGGACCGCCTGGCGATCGGCGGCGGCGTCGCCGCCAACGGGCCGCTGCGCGCCCGCCTTGGCGAGCTCGGCGTCACGCTGGGCATCCCGCCGCGCGAGCTGTGCACCGACAACGCGGCGATGATCGCGTCGGCGGCGCGCTACGTCGAGCCGCTGGCGTTTCCCGACTACCTCGCGCTCGACGCCTACGCCTCCGGCGAGCGCGCGCTGGCGTGAGATGGCGCCGCGGCTCGTGCTGCACGGCAAGCCCGGCTGCCATCTGTGCGACGACGCGCGCGCCGTGCTCGAGCGCGTCGGCGAGCCGTTTGGGCAGATCGACATCACGACCGACGACGCGCTGCACGCGGCCTATCTGGAGCGCATCCCGGTGATCACGCTCGACGGGGAGGAGGTCTTCGAACTCTTCGTGGATGAAGCCGCGTTGCGCGCCCTTCTGGGTAAAGTGGGCCGTCGATGACGACCGGCGAGCGCGTTCCCACGGCGGCTGACCCGGCGTCGCGTGACGCGGGGATCACCGGCGGCGAGCGTCTCTCGCTCGGCGTCGCGGCGCGGCTCTCGCGCTACCTGCAGGTGCTCACGCAGGCCAAGAAGATGGGCAAGGAGACGATCTCCTCGCGCGAGCTGAGCGACTACACGCACGTCAACCCGACGCAGATCAGGCGCGACTTCTCGGGCTTTGGCAAGTTCGGCAAGCGCGGCGTCGGCTACAACGTCGACGCGCTGGTGTCGCAGATCCGCAAGATCTTGCGCACCTCGGGCCAGCACAACATCGCGCTCTTCGGCGCCGGCCACCTCGGCCAGGCGATCGCGTCGTCGGACATCTTCGCCGACCACGGCTTTCGCGTCGTCGCGATCTTCGACACCGACAAGCGCAAGATCGGTCAGGAGGTCGGCGCGACGAAGGTGCGCCACGCGTCGGAGCTGCGCGCGGTCGTCGAGGAGGAGGACATCGTCGTCGGCGTGCTCGCCGTCCCGACCGCCGCCGCGCAGTCGATCGCCGACGATCTCGTCGAAGCGGGCGTGAAGATCATCTTCAACTACTCGGAGGCGCTGCTGCAGGTGCCGCCGGAGGTGACCGTCCACACGTCCTCGCCGGCGGTCGACCTGCTCTACGCGCTGTACTTCTACCTGACGTAGAACCAGCCGTTCTCACCCCCACCGCCCATGCCCATCGACCTCGACAAGACGGAGGAGATCTTCGCGTCGTCAACCGACCTGACCGTCGGCATCGAGGAGGAGTTCGCGCTGCTCGATCCGCAGACGCTCGACCTCGTGGCGCGCTTCGAGGAGCTGCGCGACACGGCCGCCGCGCAGGACCGGACGCTCTTTCAGGCGATCACCGGGGAGCTGATCGCCTCGGAGATCGAGATCGTCTCGGGCCGCGGCGAGGACCTGCACGACGCGGTTGTGCGCCAGCGCGACCGCCGCCGGCGGCTGCTCGCGCTCGCCGGGGAGCGCGGCGTGGCGCTGGGGTCGACGGGCACGCACCCGTGGGCTGACTACCGCGAGCAGCGCAACATCGACACCGAGCACTACCGTCGCGTCGTCGAGGGGCTTGGCTACGTCGCGCGGCGCAACAACACCTTCTCGCTGCACGTCCACGTCGGCGTGCACGGCACCGATCGCGCGGTCCAGGCCTGCGACCGCCTGCGCCCGGTGCTGCCGCTGCTGCTCGCCGTCAGCGGGAGCTCGCCGTTCCTGGATGGCCTGGACACGCTGCTGCACTCCGTCCGCAGCCAGACCTTCACGAAGTCCTTTCCGCGCTGCGGGGTACCCGACGCGTTCGGCGACTGGCGCGCGTTTCGCGACTACCTCGAGCTGCTGATCGCGACCAACTCGATCGTCGAGTACACGCAGGTGTGGTGGTCGATCCGCCCGCACGCCTCCTTCGGCACGGTCGAGGCGCGCATCTGCGACGCGCAGATCTCGGCGGCCGAGTCGGAGGGGCTGGCGGGGCTCATCGTCGCCTGCGTCGGGCAGGCGCTGCGCGACATCGATGACGGCCTGCCGTTTGAGCACCCGCCGCACCGGCTTATCGAGGAGAACATGTGGCGCGCGATCCGCTATGGGATGGACGGCAACATGATCGACCTGTCGAGCGGCGTCGAGATCCCCGCGCGCGCGGCGCTCGAGGCGCTGTGGAACTGGACCGAGCCGGCCCGGGGGGAGGCACGCATCGACGTCGCCCTGGAGGGGCCGACGGGCGCGCAGCGCCAGCGCGCGGCACTGCTCGAGACAGGCGATCTGCGCGAGGTCTACGCTGACACCGTGCGCGAAACCATGACCACGTATGCACAGGAGGTTCCCGCATGAGTACCGAACCGGATCCCCCGCAGGCCGCAGATGCCGACCTTGAGGGACTCTCCGAGGAGCAGCTGCGGGCCGCCTACGAGGCCGAGCTCGCGCGCATCCGCGTGCAGGACATCCTCATCCAGACCGTCGTCTCGCTGCTGAACCTGGCCGCGCGCCGGGCTGGCCTGGCCGGTGGCGACGAGGAGCCCGACTTCGAGCAGGTACGCCAGGCGATCGACGGCACGCAGGCGCTGCTGCCGCTCGTCGAGCCGATGCTCGGTCCCGACGCCAAGCAGGTGCGCGACGCCCTGTCGCAGCTGCAGCTCGCCTACGCCCGCTCAGGTGCGGCCCCGCCGCCCGGTACCGCGCCTGGCGCGCCGCGATCCGGCGAGCCGCCGCCCGCCAAGAGCGAGGAGCGCGGCTCGGCCGCGTCCAGCGGACGCCTGTGGGTGCCCGGCCAGTAGGCAGCGGAGGGCGGGGCTGGCGGCGCTCCGTCGGCCCTGACGGTTAGTATCGGCGCGCGTTTGCCCGCGTCGGAGGGCCGTCGACGCCTGCCCCCCGCAGGTTGGGCTCAACCCCTTGCATCAAAGACCTTGTACGGAGGCCGTTTCCCTTGAGTGATTTCCTGCTGGACCATGGTGTCGTCGTCGCGTTGCTCTGCGCCGGCCTGGCAGTGCTGTACGGGGCGCTGACGACGCGCTCGCTGCTCGCGCTCTCACCGGGCAACGAGCGGATGGTGGAGATCTCCAAGGCCGTCCAGGAAGGCGCGTCTGCATACCTGCGCCGCCAGTACACGACGATCGCGATCGTCGGTGTCGTCCTGTTCGTCGTGCTGATCCCGCTGCAGTCGATCGAGGTGGCGGTCGGCTTCGCGCTCGGCGGCATCCTCTCCGCCGCCGCCGGCTTCATCGGCATGAACGTCTCCGTCCGCGCGAACACGCGCGTCGCCGAGGCCGCGCGCGGCGGCATCCCGCCGGCGCTCGCCGCCGCCTTCCGCGGCGGCGCGATCACCGGCATGCTCGTCGTCGGCCTCGCGCTGCTCGGCGTCGCCGGCTACTACGGCCTGCTCACCGCGTTGTTCGACAGCACGCAGAAGGAGGCCATCGACGCGCTCATCGGCCTGGGCTTCGGCGGCTCGCTGATCTCCGTCTTCGCCCGTCTGGGCGGCGGCATCTTCACGAAGGGCGCCGACGTCGGCGCCGACCTCGTCGGCAAGGTCGAGGCGGGCATCCCCGAGGACGACCCGCGCAACCCCGCCGTGATCGCCGACAATGTCGGCGACAACGTCGGCGACTGCGCCGGCATGGCGGCGGACCTCTTCGAGACGTACGTCGTCACGGCCGTCGCGGTCATGCTGCTCGGCGTCCTGACGTTCGCGGGCGAGAACGCGTCGCAGGTCGCGCTGTACCCGCTCGTGCTCGGCGGCGTGGCGATCATCGCCTCGATCCTCGGGACGTTCGCCGTCAGGTCCGCCGCCGGCAACGTCGAGCGCGCGCTCTACCAGGGCCTCATCGCCTCGGGCATCATCGCGGCGATCGCGTTCTACCCGATCACGAAGTGGATGATGGAGGGTCTCGCCACGGCGACCGCCGACGTCGACGTGTTCGCGCCGTCGGTCGGTGACCTGTACCTCTGCTCGCTCATCGGCCTCGCCGTCACCGCGCTGCTGTTCCTCATCACCGACTACTACACGTCGACGCGCTTCAACCCGGTCAAGAAGACGGCCGACGCCTCGCAGACCGGCCACGCGACGAACATCATCTCGGGCCTCTCGCAGGGCATGCAGGCGACGGCGCTGCCGGCGATCGTCCTCGCGCTGGGCATCTACGGCGCCTACGAGCTCGGCGGGATCTACGGCATCGGCGTCGCCGTCATGGCGCAACTCGGGCTCTGCGGCCTGATCGTGGCGCTCGACGCGTTCGGGCCGATCACCGACAACGCCGGCGGCATCGCCGAGATGGCGGAGATGCCCGAGGAGGTCCGCGCCGTGACCGACCCGCTCGACGCGGTCGGCAACACGACGAAGGCCGTCACCAAGGGCTACGCGATCGGCTCCGCCGTGCTCGCCGCCCTCGTGCTGTTCGCCGCGTTCAAGATCGAGCTCAACGCCGAGCTCGAGGAGGGTGGCGAGGAGCCGATCCAGTTCCTCCTCGACAAGCCCGAGGTCCTCATCGGCCTGCTCATCGGCGGCATGATGGTCTACCTCTTCGCCGCGCTGTCGATGGAGGCCGTCGGTCGTGCCGGTGGCGCCGTCGTCGAGGAGGTGCGCCGCCAGTTCAAGGAGCACCCCGGGATCATGGACAACACTGAGAAGCCCGATTACGCCCGCTGCGTCGACATCGTCACGAAGACCGCCCAGCGCGAGATGATCATCCCGTCGCTGATCCCGATCGTCTTCACGCTCATCATCGGCCTGCTCAGCGTCCAGGCGCTCGGCGGCCTGCTGATCGGCGTGATCGTCGTTGGTCTCTTCATGGCCGTCTCGATGACCGCCGGCGGCGGCGCGTGGGACAACGCCAAGAAGCTCATCGAGGAGGGCGCGTTCGGCGGCAAGGGCACACTGGCGCACGAGGCCTCGATCACGGGCGACACGGTCGGCGACCCCTACAAGGACACCTCCGGCCCCGCGATCAACCCGATGATCAAGGTCGCCAACATCGTCGCGATCCTCATCATCCCGCTGGTCGCGTAGGCGCTGGGCCCTCGCGGCGGCGCCCGCCCGCGAGCGTGCTCGGCGTGCCGGCGCTCGCACACGCGTTGATGTGCAGCGGGCGTGGCGGCTGACGCCTGGCCCTTGGCGACTCGGCGGCGTGTTCGCGTTCGTGCGCTTGCGCACGGCAGCGACGAGGGAGGTGGATCGGCGTTCAGGCGCTCCCGCGAGCCGCGATCGCCATCCGGGTGTTCCACTCCGCGCGTGATCGCGGTGTGGCGGTCGTTGGGTCGAAAGTGCCCGCGCTCGCAAACGGCGGTCGACTCTTTCATCCCGCGCGTGCACAGATCGCCCCGGGGGCGCGCTCGCTGAACGGTGCGACGAATACCCCGCGCCCCGCGCGGGTCGTTCGGCACGCCCCTTCGCGGGACCGCGCCTTCCGGCGTGTCGCGAAGGTGCTCACGCAGAACACGTACGCGACATGCTCCGCCCGATGCGGGTGTGTGTCCGTCGGCGTGTCGGGAAGCTGTTGGCATGGAGCATCTACGCGACACGCTCCCAAGGGAACGCCATGGCGGTGGCGACGCGGCCGCCACCTGAGATCCCGGGACCGCGTCCGGGCACTACAGTCCGCGCCGTGAGCTTCCTCGAGGATCACCTCGGTGGCGGCCTGTGGCGCGCCGATCCGCCGTTCTCCTCGGTGACGTTCAAGGTCCGCCACCTCGGCGCGCGCGACTACCGCGCCGGCTTCCGGGAGATCGACGCGGTGCTCGACCCCGCCGCGGGGACGCTCGACGCGAGCGTGCCGGTGGGCTCGCTGGACCTCAACAACCCGGTCATCCGCGAGCGCATGCTGTCGGCCGAGTTCCTCGACGCCGCGCGCTTCCCACGGGTGCGCTGGGTCGTCACGCAGATCGACGGTGACGCCAGCCGCGCGATCTCGGCATCCGGCGAGCTGTCGATCCACGGCCACGCGCAGCCCGTCGCGGCCAGCGGCAAGATCGGCCTGCCGGGAGCCGGCCTGCTGAGCCCCGAGAACCGCGTCGGCCTGGAGCTGTCGGCGACGATCGACCGCCGCGACTTCGGGCTGGAGTGGCAGGAGCAGCTGCCCGGCGGCGGCGAAACGCTGGGATGGGACGTGACGCTCGAGGCGCTGCTGGAGTTCGTCGAGCAGCCGTAGGCCGGCAGACAGCCCGGCACGCCCAGGCGGCGCGGTCGCTCTGCGTAGACTCCCGCCGCGGATGGCAGAGCGTCGGCTCCACGGGTTGCAGCGCGTTCTCGGGGTCAACGCGCTCTTCTCCACCGCCTACGGCAACGTCGGCTCGTCGATCTACTACGCGCTCGGGCTCGTCGCGGCGCTCGCGGCCGGCCTCACGCCGCTCGTGTTCCTCATCACCGGCGCGCTGTTCTACTGCACCGCCACGACCTACGCCGAGGCGACCGCGATGTACCCCGAGGCGGGCGGCTCCTCGCTGTTCGCGCGGCGCGCGTTCAACGAGCTGCTGTCCTTCTTCACCGCCTGGGCGCAGATGCTCAACTACATCATCACGATCGCGATCTCGGCGTTCTTCGCGGCCCACTACGCCGGGCGCTTCCTGTGGGAGGGCTTCAACGAGTCGCCGGGTGACATCACGTTCGCGGTCGTCGTGGTCGCGCTGCTCGCGCTCGTCAACGTGCGCGGCGTCAAGGACGCCGTCAGCGTCAACCTCGTGCTGGCGGTGATCGACTTCCTCAGCCAGCTCGGGATCGTCGCGCTCGGCTTCTTCCTCGTCTTCAGCCCCGACGTGCTGATCGACAACCTCGACTACTTCGGCGAGACGCCGACGCTCACGGAGTTCCTGCTGGCGATCCCGATCGGGACGGTCGCCTACACCGGCATCGAGACGATCTCCAACATGGCGGGCGAGGCCCGCGACCAGGACACGACGATTCCGGCGGCGATCTACCGCGTGATGTTCGCGGTGTTCGCGATCTACTTCACGCTGCCGCTGATCGCGCTGTCGGCGCTGCCGGTCGAGTGTGCCGGCGGGGAGTGCGTCACGCAGCTGGGCGTTGGCCCCGAGGACGGCGGCTACGCCAACGACCCGATCGTCGGCGTCGTCTCGGGGATGGACCTCGGCTCGCTGCAGGGTGCGGTCGAGGTGTACGTCGGCGTCCTCGCCGTGACGATCCTCGTCGCGGCGACGAACGCCGGCGTGCTCGGCGTCTCACGGCTGACGTACTCGATGGGGATCTATCGCCAGCTGCCCGACATCATGCGCCGCCTGCACGTGCGCTACCGCACGCCGTACGTCGGCATCCTCGTCTTCTCGGCCTTCGCGTGCATCGCACTGCTGCCCGGCCAGGCCGACTTCCTGGGCAAGATCTACGCCTTCGGAGCGATGCTGTCGTTCTCGATGGCGCATCTGTCGCTGATCCGCCTGCGCGTGAGTGCGCCCGCCGCGCGGCGCCCCTATCGCAGCCCCGGACGGCTGCGCATCCGCGGCCACGACCTGCCCGTGCTGGCCGTCGTCGGGCTCACCGGCACCGCGCTGTCGTTCATCGTCGTCAGCGTGCTCGATCTGCAGGTCGGGGCCGCCGGCGCCACCTGGATGGTGCTCGGGATGGCCGGCTACGTGCTCTACCGGCGCAGCCAGGGGCTCGACCTCTTCTCCACGCACGAGGTCGCCGTGCCCCAGCCCGTGACGGCGACCGAGGCCGAGTACGAGTCGGTCCTCGTCGCGTTGGGCACGCGCAACTACTCGGCGCAGACGATCGCGACGGCGGCGCGCCTGGCCGGGCCCAAGCGCCGCGGCATCCATGTGCTCGTGACGCTCACGGTGCCACAGGTCTCGCCGCTGGACGCCGAGCTGCCCGAGGAGGAGCTCGCCGCGCGCACGGTCATCGAGCAGGCGCGCATCCAGGGCGGCCAGCGCGTCAGCGGCCACGTCGAGCGCGTGCGCCCGGGCCAGACCGGCCGGCTGATCGTCGAGGAGGCGCGCGAGATGCGTGCGCACGCGATCGTCATGCCGCTGCCACCGCGGACGGGCACGACGCTGTTCGGCAAGACCGTCGAGACCGTGCTCGCCGACCGCCCGTGCCGGGTCATCATCGAGTCCGAGCCGGCCGATGCCTGACGGGCGCGGCCTGCACCGCTGCGCGACGCTCGTCCTGTCAGCGGCCATGATCGTGATCGGGATCGCGATGCTCGTGCGCACGCTCGGCGCGGGCGGCGGGCCGCTCGCGCTGGGGACGCTGCTCGGCCTGCTGTTCGTCGCGGCCGGCGCGGGCCGCCTGTACTTCACCTGGCGGGGGCTGTAGGTGTTTCGCCGCAGCCTCGGCTCGCCCGCGCTGTTTGCGCTCGTCTGGACCTCGCTGGCGAGTGCGATCTACTTCTCCCTCGGGGTGGTGGCGGAGAACGCGCTCGGGCTGACGCCGCTGGTCTTCCTCGGCGCGGCGGTGTTCTTCGCGCTGACGGCGATGACGTACGTCGAGGGCGCCTCGCTGCACCAGGAGCGCGCCGGTTCGACGGTGTTCGCCCGCTACGCGTTCAACGAGCTCGTGAGCTTCGTCGCCGGCTGGGCGGTGCTCCTGGACTTCCTGATCCTCATCGCGGTCACGGCGTTCGTCGCGGTCAACTACCTGGCCGCGTTCTGGGCCCCGCTGGGCGAGGGGTGGGCGGAGCTCGCGATCGCCCTCGCGATCGTCGCCTACGTCGCGGTGCGCAACATCCGCGGCTTCGGCGGCGCCACGCGCGAGCGGATCGCCGCGCTCGTGCTCTTCGACATCGCGCTGCAACTGCTGATCATCGTCCTCGGCGTCGCGATGGTCGTCGACCTCGACGGGCTGCTGAACTCGATCGAGCTCGGCACGAGCCCGCAGTGGCAGGACGTGATGTTCGCGCTGACCGTCTCGACCGTCGCGTTCACCAGCCTCGAGTCGGCGGCCGGCCTCGCCGGCGAGGTGAGCGTCAGCCGGCGCGGCCTCAAGCGGCTCGTCGCCAGCGCGACCGCCTCGGTGCTCGTCGTCTACGTCGGCATCTCGCTCGTCGCGGTGGCGGCGCTGCCGGTCACGCCGGGTGCCGGGCCGCTGACCGGTGAGGCGCTCGACGCGCCCGTCCTCGCGATCGTCGAGCGCTTCGAGCCCGTCTGGCTGTCGGACGTGTTCGTCTACACGACTGCGGCGCTGGCGAGCCTGACGCTCGTGCTGGCCTGCCACGCGGCGATGCTCGGGCTCTCGCGCCTGGCCTACTCGCTGACGACCAACCGTCAGATCCCGAGCGTGCTCGGGCGCCTGCACTCGAGCTTCGGTACGCCCTACGTCGTGATCGCGGTCGCGGCGGTGCTCGCGAGCGTGCTCGTCGTGCCGCGCGACCTGGAGGCGCTCGCGGGGGTCTACGCCTTCGGCGCGATGCTCGCCTTCCTGATCGCGCACGTCTCGATCTGCGTGCTGCGCTACCGCGAGCCCGACCGCGAACGGCCCTACCGCATCCCGCTGTCGGTGCGCGTCCGCGGCGGCGACCTGCCGCTGCCGGCCGTGCTCGGCGCCGCGATGGCGGCCGGCGGACTCGCCAGCCTGCTGGCCTTCCACGAGGGCGCACGCTACGTCGGGCTCGTCTGGACGGTGGCCGGGATCGCGTTCTACGTGACCTACCGCCGCGCCGCCGGAATGCCGGTGCTGCGGCGCGTCGTCGTCTCCGAGGCGGCGCTGCGCGCCGAGCCCGTGAGCGCGGAGTACGGCTCGATCCTCGTGCCGATCTTCGGCACGCCGCTCGACGACGACATCGTGCAGACGGCCGGCCGGCTGGCGGCTGCCGAGAACGACCACGACGGGCTCGGTGCGACGATCGAGGCGATCTGGGTCCTCGAGGTGCCGCTCTCGCTGCCGCTGGACGCGCGCCTGCCCGAGGCGCAGCTCAAGCGCGCCCGGGCGGCGCTCGCGCGCGCCAAGGCGGTGGGGGAGGAGTACGACGGTGTCGAGGTCGCGACGGCGACGATCCGCGCCCGCCGTGCGGGCGAGGCGATCGTCGCCGAGGCGCAGCGGCGCGGCGTCGAGCTGATCGTGCTCGCCGCCGAGGAGCCGTCGCGGATCCGCGGCGGCGCGCGGCTGGGAGGCATCGGCGGCCCGCTGGACAACTTCGTCGGCGACGCCACCAAGCACGTCGTGCGCAAGGCGCCGTGCCGGGTGATCCTGACCGCGCCGCCCGCGCGGGAAGCAGCCGACGTGACGACGGAATCGACCGTAGATGGTTGATTGCGCGACCATCTAGCGCAACGGTCGTCCAGCGGTCCACGTCTGCTCACCCGGCCACGATCAGACCGACTAGGATCCGGCGCATGATGGTCCTCGTCGTCGGGGCCGGCCGCGTCGGTTCGGCCGTCGCCAAGTCCTCGCTCGCCGCTGGCCATACGGTGTCGGTGCTCGACGAGGACCCGCTTTCGCACGAGCGCCTCGATGCCGGCCAGCCGACGTCGTGGGAGGACGCCGGCGGGCGGTTCACGGTCGGCACGGCGATCGAGATCGACGCGCTGCTGGCGGCGGGCGTCGAGGAGGCCGACATCTTCATCGCCGCCACGCGCGGCGACAACACGAACATCCTCGTCGCGCAGGTTGCGCAGAAGCGCTTCGGCGTGCCGCGCGTCATCGTGCGCGTGCTCGACCCGGCGCGCTCTGACTGGTACGCCGAGCAGGGGCTGCACACGATCTGCGCGGTGAAGCTGGGCGTCGCGATGTTCGAGCAGGCCGTCCTCGAAGCGGCGACGACCGAGGTCTGATGTACGTCATCGTCGTGGGCGGCGGCAAGGTCGGGCTCAACCTCGCGCGCGAGCTGATCCGCAACCAGCAGGAGGTCACGCTCGTCGAGCAGGACCGGCGCGCCTACCTGCGCATCGAGCAGGAGCTCGAGCACGCCGTCCAGTACGGAGACGGAACCGAGCTGTGGGTGCTCGAGCGCGCCGGCATCCAGCGCGCCGACCTCGTCGTGGCGGTCACCGGTGACGACGAGGACAACATCCTCATCTGCCAGGTCGCCAAGGAGAAGTACCTCTGCGAGCGGATCATCGCGCGCTGCAACAACCCGCGAAACCTGCAGCACTTCAAGCTGCTCGGGATCCAGCCCGCGGTCTCGGCGACCGACCTGATCCTCAACCTCATCGAGCACGAGGTCCCGGGACACGGGCTCGTGCATCTGCTCGACCTACCCGACGAGAAGCTCGAGATCATCGAGGTCGAGGTCATCGAGGGCGCGCCCGCCGCGGGCCGTAGAGTGGCGGACATCGAGCTGCCCGACGGAAGCCTGATCATCTCCGTCCTGCCGCGCGGCAAGGCGGGCTTCGTGCCCAAGCCCGACACGATCATCGCGCCCGGCGACGAGGTCCTCGTCGTGCTCGACCCGGGGCTCGAGCCGTACATCATGGCGCAGTTCTCGCCCAACGGGCGGCCGGACTGAACTACACTCAGGCGCGATTCGGTCCGCCGCCGGGGCACGGAACCCCCGGACCCCGTGGCTATACTCGCCCACTGCCTTGCCGGGTGGAGTAATCGGCAACTCGCCAGGTTCTGGCCCTGGAATTCAAGGTTCGAGTCCTTGCCCGGCAGTCTCCCGCAGGACCGGCTACGCCACGGCCTGCGCCATCCAGTCGCGGTACAGGCGCCAGTAGGCCCCTTCGGCTTCGAGCAGCTCGTCGTGCGTGCCCTGCTCCACGATCCGGCCGCCGTCGAGGACGACGATCCGGCTGGCCTGGCGGATCGTGCTCAGGCGGTGGGCGATGACGATCGCCGTCCGCCCGGCGAGCAGGCGCCGCAGGCCCGCTTCGATGCGCCCCTCCGTGTGCAGGTCGACGTTGGAGGTCGCCTCGTCGAGAATCAGGACGCGCGGATCGGCCGCCAGCGCGCGGGCGAAGGCGACGAGCTGGCGCTGACCGGCGGAGAGCTGCGTGCCGCGCTCGCCGGTCTGCGTGTCGTAGCCCTGCTCGAGCGCGCTGATGAAGTCGTGCGCGCCGACGGCGCGTGCCGCGGCGCGGATCTCGTCCTGGGTCGCGTCGGGCCGGCCGAAGGCGATGTTCTCGCCGATCGTGCCGCTGAACAGAAACGCCTCCTGCGGGACGACGCCGAGCTGGCGGCGCAGCGAGGCCTGCGTGACCGAGCGTAGGTCGTGGCCGTCGACCAGCACGGCGCCGCGCGTCGGGTCGTAGAAGCGCGCGACGAGCTTGGCGATCGTCGACTTGCCCGCGCCGGTCGCGCCGACCAGGGCGACCGTCTGCCCGGGCGCAACCGTCAGCGAGAGGTCGCGCAGCGCCCAGACCATGTCGTCGTCGTCGGGCCCGCCGCCGTAGCCGAAGCTCACGTCGCGCAGCTCGATCTCGCCGCGCAGGCGGCCCAGCTCGATCGCGCCGGGCGCGTCGACGAGGTCG